>Ga0209648_10005815_pt1 | contig 10585 bp, 11 predicted proteins | sample GraSoi2013_115cm_FD_185830 | JGI IMG/M metagenome (GOLD analysis project Ga0209648, IMG submission 185830) | Grasslands soil microbial communities from the Angelo Coastal Reserve, California, USA - Sample 9_17_2013_115cm (SPAdes) (version 2) | ecosystem: Environmental > Terrestrial > Soil >...
GCAGGGTGGCGAACAGGGTGCGAGGTACAGTCATAAGAAGTTTGGGTATTTATAAGACAATAGCTGTTTAAGCTACAGTTGTCGTCTAAACTGCCTCAGGCCTTTTAGCTGTCAACTGTTCGCTTTGGGGTTGTTGACGTTCTGAGAGACAAAGCAGTTTCAGTTATCGCGCAACACTCGTGGATTCACAGCAGCCCAGAGGGCGGGAGCAACGCCGAAAAAAATTCGCTGCTCGGAGTTCCCGAAAGACACTGGGCGACTCGCGCGATATCATTTCCCTCCAGGAAAGAGCCCCAAAAGAGGTAAAAATCCCCCGTAAGAATTCGTTTGACCTCTGCTCATTTCTGGGTTTTAATGTGGGTTTCGCTTCTGCGCATCCCCCAGGCGCAACTGCTTTCCGGCACTGAGCGTCTCGGATCGCTGAAGGAGCGTAAAGGTGATAGGGAATGTTGGAGTGCTGGGCGACGGTAGAGCGTTCGAAGAAAAAGAATGGATCCTACCGAAAAACGGTCCCGCAAATAGCTCTTTGTGGGTATTGAAAGAGGAATAAATACAAGGGAGTATGAATTTCGTTGAACACTGAGGCGAGTGTGGCTGTCAAAGGTCAGGTTATTTAAGGTGGTTAACAATTTTTTCTCTCTGTGGTGGGGAGAAGAGGGGCTGTTAGGACGATTAATTAGAAACTGCATGTATGGCTGGTGAAGATTCAGATACGGGCATTAAAATTTACCTTCGGGAAATCGGGCAGATCCCGCTGCTGACCCCGCAAGAGGAGATTGATTTGGCCGCGCGCATCAAAAAAGGCGACCGAGAAGCGCGAGCGCTTATGATCAAGGCCAATCTCCGTTTGGTCGTTAAAATTGCTCATGATTACGCGAATTTGGGTTTGCCTTTGTTGGATTTAGTATCGGAAGGCAATATCGGGTTGATGAAAGCGGTCGAGCGCTTCGATCCGGCCAAGGGCGGAAAACTGAGTACCTACGCCGCTTGGTGGATTAAACAGTCGATCAAACGAGCGTTGGCCAATCAGAGTAAAACCATTCGGCTTCCGGTTCACTTGGTCGACAAGATTTCCAAGATGCGCCGAGTTTCTTTGCAGATGAGTGAAGAACTTGGCCGTGAACCCACCGACGATGAGTTGGCGGAAGAGATCGGTATTTCGAGCGGAAAAGTCTCGCAGTTGAAAACCGTCTCGATTCGGCCCGCTTCGTTGGACGCACCGATCAGCGATGACGACTCGACGGAATTTGGTGAGATTGTTGGGGATGAAGATGCGCAAACGCCGTTTGAGTTGCTCAGAGACAAGAACTTGCGCGACGAGGTGAGTGAGTTGCTCGAGGTCCTGGACGACCGCGAACGCAAGATTATCTTCCAGCGGTTCGGACTGGACGGCGGCAAACCGAAGACTCTCGAAGAAGTGGGTAAGAAGTTCGGGGTTACGCGTGAGCGAATCCGCCAGCTCCAGAATATAGCGCTGGCGAAATTGCGCCGGGCACTGAGCAAGAAGGAAAAACCAATCGATATCCCCCAAGAAGTATTGGAATTTAGCTGATTCGATCCACGTAATCGAACGCCATCCTTTTGGCCGCCTTCCGTTTGGAAGGCGGCTTTTTTTTGTAGCCCGGTAGGAACGATCCGCCCTACCGGAACGCAAACGAAATTCCCCTCGGGTGCTTGACAGCTGGATCATTCTCACGTACCAATCTCCCCCTGCCTTTCGGAAGGATATCAGCATGTCTGTCACTGAAATCATTTTAAAGGAAAACGTACCTGGATTAGGCGCGGAGGCTGACATCGTTAGTGTGCGCCGCGGATACGCACGCAATTTCTTGATCCCCACCGGTAAGGCGTATGAGATAACGCCCTCCAATCTGAAGCGGTTGAATCTGCTCAAAGCGAAGCGTGCGGAGAGAGAAGCCAACGAACTGAACGAAGCGGAGGAGCTGGCTCGAAAGATTAACAAGGTCAAGTTGGAATTTGTGCTGGAAACGGGTGAAACCGGAAAGGCATTTGGATCTGTCACCGCGAAAGACATAGAAGACAAGCTCCGCTCGGAGGCAGATATCGAGATCGATCGGCATCGCATTCAGTTGGACCGCCCAATCAAAGAATCGGGCGAGCAAGAAGTTTCTGTCCGATTGCACGCGACCGTGACCGCCGCTTTAAAGCTAGACATCAAGGTGCACACTGCAGGTTCAGTCAAAGCGGAAGAGGAAACAACCGACGCGAAGGCGCGGCCGAAACGTAGGACGAGGTCCGCTGGGTAGTTCCGAATGGCAAAAGGTTCTCAAGGTTTGACCAAACCTGCTGAGAGCGCCTTGAGCAACCAAGGGCGATACCAATCGGAAGAGAAACGCGGTTATTCACAAGTTCTTCACACCGCGGGCAAGGAAATTCCGCGATCTCTCCCGTACAGTGAAGACGCCGAAAAAGGGGTTCTCTGCTCGCTGGTACTCTCGCCCCGAGAGGTGGGCGATCTTTGCATTCTTCGGCTGCACCCCGAAGCTTTCTATTCTCCCGCTCACAAGATCATTTATGAGCTGGTGATCGAATTCAGCGACAAGAGTAAACCGATCGATTTCATTTCGCTTAAGCAAACTCTGAAAGATCGCGGCTTTCTGGAGGAGGTCGGTGGACCGGAGTTTCTCAATGAGCTTTATACCTTCGTTCCGACTGCGGCCAACGCTGGGTATTATGTCGATATTGTCCGGGAGAAGTACTTATTACGTCGATTGATCCTGGCCTGCGACTCTCTGTCTCGCCGTTGCTATGATGATCAGGAAAATGTCGAGCCATTGCTGGACGACGCCGAGCGCCAAATTTTCGAGATTACCGGTGACCACGTAAAAATCGATGTCGTGCCCACCAAAGATCTGGTGATGGAGGCAATCGAACAGATCGAGAAAATTTACGAGAATCGCGGTTCGGTCACAGGTTTGCCCACTGGTTTTACCGAGTTCGATCGTATGACGAGCGGACTGCATCCCGCCGAAATGATCGTGATCGCTGCGCGTCCCAGCATGGGAAAGACGGCGTTGGCGATGAACATCGCCGAGCATGTTGCCATCGATGTGGGTAAGCCGGTAGCTGTATTCAGCTTGGAAATGAGTAGCCAGCAACTTGTCCAAAGGTTGCTCTGCTCTCGAGCCAAAGTGAACCTTCAACGCGTCCGCAACGGTTTTCTGTCAGAGCGAGATTTTCCGAATCTCACTACGGCCGCTTCTCGATTGGCGACGGCTAAACTTTTCATCGATGACACGCCCGGTTTGACCATCGCGGAGCTACGGGCCAAGTCGCGCCGTCTAGCTGCCTCACATCAGATCGAGCTTCTGGTGATCGACTATTTGCAATTGCTGCGTTCGACCAGCCGCCGCGCGCAGGATAATCGGCAGATCGAAATTTCGGAAATATCCGCCGGCATCAAATCCCTCGCGAAAGAGCTGAAAATTCCAGTCATAGTGATCGCGCAACTCAACCGGCAACCCGATACTCGAGCAAAAGAAGGGGGACGGCCGCGCCTGAGCGATCTTCGCGAGTCTGGCTCAATCGAGCAGGATGCGGATGTAGTCGGGCTGCTCGTTCGATCCGAATATTACGAGACCGACGACGAGGCGAAACAGGAAAAAGCTGGTGAAGCAGATTTGATTATTGCCAAACAACGTAACGGTCCTACCGGCGATGTAGGCCTTACATTCTTGAAAGAGTTTACGCGTTTTGAAAATCGAGCGCGTGAGCAGACACAGCAGTGAGGGGCGTTTGGCGCTCTTTGCGAATGGGACCTATAGGACGAATGGGACGTATGCGCCCGTCGGCCGGTAGCGGCGCAGCGTGTGGCGTTAAGAAAACGGCGGCGACTGTCCCCCCCAGGTGCCCAAATTTGCCTGAGCCACAAAACTCCCGCGGAGCTGCTGGCCTGCCGCTGCCACAAACCACAGTCGCCATCGTGTCGCATCAGTGATGGCGTGTCGGCGTGTCGGCGTTACGGAAACAGCGGCGACTGTCCCCCTAGGTGCCTGAGTTTGCCTGAGCCACAAAACTCCCGCGAAGCTGCTGGTCTGCCGCTGCCACAAACCACAGTCGCCATCGTGTCGCACAGTGATGGCGTGTCGGAGTTACGGAAACCGGGAACTGCTCGTGACGATACCGTAAAACTGCAATCAGTAACCGTGTGCTGGATCACACTAGGGGACAGGATCAGGTACCCAAAAAACTTTTCTTTGTATTTTTGCCTGGACAGACCACAATATCTTGTGGTGTTAACTGACCACAGTTTGGATGCGATGTCCGAAATGCGGTAATCTCGAAGACAAGGTGATCGATTCTCGTTCGGCGAAAGGGGGAGCGGCTATTCGGCGACGCCGGGAATGCTTGAAGTGCCAGTACCGATTTACCACCTACGAAGAAATCGAGCGGCGCGACTTGAGAGTCATTAAGCGAGATGGTCGACCTGAACCGTTTGATCGCCAGAAGCTTTTGGGCGGAATGATCAAGGCGTGCGAGAAGCGGCCCGTAAGTTACGACACTTTAGAACGAGCGGCGGAGGAGATTATTCAGGAACTGGAACAAACATTCGATCATGAGGTCCCATCCCGCGAGGTCGGAGTCAGGGTTATGGAACGGCTTCATGCTCTGGATGAAGTTGCCTATATTCGGTTTGCGTCCATCTATCGACAGTTTCAGGACGTCGGTGAGTTTATCGACGAAATCGAATCGCTAAGCCGAAAAGCCAAAAAGAACGCACAACAAACGGAGCTGTTTATACCGTGATAGCGCTGAGCAATTTCTTGCCAATGCTTCGTTTGGAAGATTCCAGCGTCCAGGCGATCCGGCCCGATTGGTTGACCGTTTGCCTTCGCCGAGCAGCCGACCGAGCTGGTTACAGCAAATGGTGGTTAGCAGATCATGTAGCCGAAAGCGCAATCTGTTTTTTATCTACGCAATACGAGGGTCCGGTCATCGCTCGTCAGGAGATCGACGAGATCATGCGATCGGTTCTGCAGGCGATTGGTTACGGGGAGATCGCGACCCACTATCAAACCCTGGATCTGCCGTACGAAATCTCACTGTTCGAATTAGCTAACGAGGCGGGACCTGGTTACGAACTGGCATTCTTTCAATTATTGAAGGAGCGGATGCTGCCGGCGTTTGGCGAAGGCGCTTCCAATATCAACGTGCATGGCCTGCAATCCTGTGTTCGATTTCTGCAATCAACCAAGACCTGGAGTCGCAGTTGTTCGCAATTACGGAACGAGATCGTTGATTATATTCGCGCCCAAATGGAGCGTGGCGACACGCCTTCTCAGGTGCTATTAACGATTCGATGACGATCTTTGAGAAGATTATTGCCCGCGAAATCCCGGCCAAGTTTATCTTCGAAGATGAAGAGATCGTGGCATTCCACGACGTCAATCCGCAAGCTCCGGTTCATTTTTTGGTCGTCCCGAAAAAAGTAATTCCACGGATTGTTCAAGCCGCGCCGGAGGATCAGGCCTTCCTGGGAAGGTTGTTGCTGGTGGCTCGAGACTTGGCCAAGGAACTTGGGTTAAGTGAAGGCGGTTTCCGCATCGTGATCAACAACGGACGAGACGGCGGCGAAACGGTCCCCCATCTGCATGTCCATGTTTTGGGTGGCCGACATATGGGATGGCCGCCGGGCTAGAAGGAGGCGAGAGGTGAGAGGTGAGAAGCGGACAATGAGCGGTAAGCGCTAAAGCGCGAAGACACCCTCGAAAAATCGGCGGCTTTCACCTTTCACCTTTCACGAATCACCTCTCTCGGCGTTCCCGGCGATGACGGCGTTTCTCGGCGCTGTCGGCGTTTTCTCCTCACCCGCGCAACGTCGATTCCAGCCAGGCATACAATGGGCGGTATATTCTCGGAAAAAACTGCCACGCAACGAATATCCCCAACATTGCTGGCGCTGCACTCCGACTGAAGCGCTGGTAACTACGCGCTATTTCTCCATGCAGAAAAAAGAGCGGCAAAGCGCTCCCGTCGAGTGGAGGCAACGGAAGTAGGTTGAACACGCCAAGGAGCACATTGAGGAAGAAACCAATGCTTAACAACGAGGCGATCACAGCCCAGATTCCGGGTTCGACTGACACCACGGCATCAGAGAAACGCCATCCATCGCCAGGAACAAACGTTCCAGCAAGCAAGCCCAGCTTCAGGCCGCACCAGCTTACCAAAGCGATCGCGAAATTAGCCGCAGGGCCAGCCATGGCCATCAACGCAGCGCGTTTGGGATAACGTTCGGCCCAACCAGAATTATATGGCGCGCTCGCCCATCCGATCATCCATCCAGAAGAGATATACGAGAGAATCGGAATGATCAGCATACCCCATGGCTCTCTTCTAATGTGGGGCACTGGGTTGAGAGTAACTTGTCCACCTAAATAGCCCGTTACATCGCCGAGTCTTTGCGCGGTGAATGCGTGAGCCGCTTCGTGTGTACTCAGGGAGATTAGAAACACCAGGAGCCAGCATCCGAAATCGAAAAGAGAAAAAGAGGAATTGACCATTACGAGTGGTAGTATAGCTGCATCTCATTCGTACCTGTCCGCAACAACGCAAATTAGCCGCGAATAGTGGCGGGGTTGAATCAATTGCATTGATCTTCAGGAGAAGGGCGCCCCGAAGGGGCATCAGGACTTAGCCCACGGTTTCAACCCTGGGTTTACAGGTTTCAAACGGCGCGCTAAAAGGCTAGTAGGATCGCGTACCGAAACCTGCGAAATATTCCTCATCGCGCCTGATCCAATCTTGCGCCTCTTTCAGGGCGCATCGCGTAAAAATCGGCAACCCAGGGTTAAAACCCTGGGCTGAGTCCTGCTGCTCCTTCGGAACAAATTTGCTATCTGCGATCTGCTATTTGTCATTCGTCATACCATTTGGCGTCAGCCGAATGGTATGACGAGGCGTTGGTACCACGTAAGGAACTCTTTGCCCCAGAAAATCCAAAAGATGGCACCAATTGCCATATACGGGCCGAATGGGATTTTGGCAGACCAATCTCTGCGACCGATCAGAATCGTTCCGACGCCGTAGATTGCGCCTACCAGGGAGGCGGCCGGAATCGTGAACAGTGCTCCGGTCCAGCCGGTAAATGCTCCGATGGCGGCCATCAACTTTACGTCCCCCAACCCCATCGCTTCCCGAGGAAATTCCGCGTACGCAGTTCGACCCACCAAAGAACGGAGATCAGTCAGCAAGATAGTGCCGCGGACGGTTTCAAGGCGATCGTGATAAAAGGTCAGATCGATAGCCTGAAAATCTTCACCGTTGATTGTCACTTCTTCAGCGCGGATCCGAATGCGATCTTTTTTTCGAAAGAAATGATCATCCCATCGGAATGGTTCATCATCGATCACGATGCGTGCGTCGTCCGGGAGACTCGCCTGGAAGCTGAACGGAGTTGCAGTGGGCAGAATCACTTTGTAGCGGCCGAACGCGAGTTTACCGAGTTCGCTTACGAGGAAGAGCAGACCTCCGCCGATCAAGGCGCCGGCGATCGAAAGACCAACGGCCATCAACCGGGAAGAGGTGCCCTGCAGTTCCGGGAAAAGCAGGCTAGCCGCGAGTCCAACTACGATACCCGGCTTACTCAAGATATCGGGTATCAAGAAGAACTCGACGTCGATGAAAGTGGTCAGAATCAATAGCGAACCAAAGATCCAGATGGGAATCGTGAGCGGAAAACCGAACCTCCAGCAGGCGGCCGCGAAGAATATTCCAGTAATCGTTTCAACCAACAGATAACGTGGACTGATTCGTTCCCCGCATTCATGACAGCGTCCGCGCAGCCATAGCCAACCGAGAAGAGGAATATTGTAGCGCCAAGGGATCGTTTTTTGGCAAACCGGACAGAAAGAGAATGCTGGTTGGAGGAGAGAGATCTCGCGGGGCAATCGGTAAATACAGCAGCCGAAAAAGGAGCCAAACACCAAACCGATCAGGAAGCTGAAAACAATCAGGATCATTTGCAGTGGCAATCTCTCAAGGACCAGGGCTCACAAAAGGTCGCAAAGAGGTTTTACAGAAGGCCACAGAGATCACAAAGGTAGAATACAGAAAGTGAAAACTCCAGATCGTCCCGCGCCACGACAATTCGAAATTAATCTTTGCATCGCTGATGAGACGACGTCGGATCCCGTCACCTCGCTGGGATGAGTTGACCGTAAAGCTTCTGCGGAGTTGCGGATGTGGCATCATCACAAACCTCAGTCGCCATCCCCTGCCACGTCACAAGTGCCGAGTGCACTTTGGGGTGGGGCCAGATTGCTGCTTCGATGATACTCTCTAGTCCAATCCCGGTTTATTGCGTTGCTGGGATCCGACGTCGTCCCACTCCCAACAGGCGACTACCTCGGCTATACCGGACTATGTCGGATAGGCAAGTCGCCGCTACCGATGACGGGTTTTTGGTTGCAGCTAGCCCACGCTGGCGGCCTCGGTGCCTAAATCACGTTTTTCTTTGTGATCTTTGCGATCTCCTGTTCAATTCTTCTCCGCGGACTCTTGTCGGAGTTTTCAGTTCTGGCCGACCGGCGCCCAGACGGTCGAACCCGACTGCGCTTGATTCATTCGTGATCGATTGTTCTGGAGAGTAACCGCAAGTACAAACGTGGACTTCTCCATCAAACGCGCAATCTGGAGAAACTCTTTCCGGCGTTCGGGAGTCGCCTGCCACAGCCCCTTTCGCTCCAAGTCGTGCTGGCAAGCTCTGGCCTGCTGAATGTAATACTTCATTTTGTCGAGGGTCGGCCGCCCAACTTCGTCGAATTTCCTGCGCGCCTCCTCCGATTTTTGGCGCTCCGGAACTTCCGGCGCCAGCAAAAGGAAGCGGTTATACCACATTACGGCCGCGGTTAGAATCCGTTCTGGATCTTCGGTATTCGGCCGGAATTTTCGGATCGCCTCATCCGTGATCTCGATCGCCCGTGTGTGGCGGCGTTCGCGCTCCTGGTCTTCCCATCCCTGGACGGGGTTCGTCAGCGGTTGGAATTGGTGACTGCCTTTATCCTTATCGTCGTGAGCTTGAGCGTCCTTATCAGCTCCGGCATGCTCATCGTCGTCATCATCCTTTAGCTGAGTTCCGTTCATTGAGGCAAACTCAGTTTGGGTGATCTGATTGGTAAGAAAAAACAGGTAGACGTCGTAGGCAGTGTAGTTCCCGGGATCCAGTTCAAACGCTAGGCGAAGATTCTTTTCTGCCTGTTCCAATGCTTGTTTCACCTCATAAGGACGAAGCGGGTATTGTTCGACCGGCCGATATTTCAACCGTCCAGGGAAACCCAGTGACGCCGTACCTGCATCGAGCCATTGTGAGAATGGATTAGAGACATTCGGTGGCGGTTGTTCAAACAATCCGTGGTGATACGACGTATTCGCCTGCTCCGTAAGTATCCGCGCCAGCGTTCGACCGAACCCGCTCTCCTTAATTGCGAACGGATTCCAACGAGGAGAATCTGAGGGTACCCAGGTGTAATCGCGGATGTTCATCCATCCGGCAAAACAAAGAGCCAGAGCAAGACCCACCAGAATCAACCGTGTCACTCTAGCAGGCTGTTGGACTTGAGGTCCGAGCTGGAGCGGCGGCCTGTCGATCTGTATCCTTCTGTTCTTCATCTTTTCTTCGCGATGCGAAATGAAGCAGCCCGTCTACTCGGCCAGCTTGCTTCGCGCCTTCATTCGCTATCTGCCATACCGCTCAAGTCCAAATCCGACGGGCTGCTAGGCGCTGCGATATTTCCACAAGCGCAGAGCAACCAGACTTCCGAACAGCAGGATGCCGCAGAAATACATGGACGCATTCAGGAATGGAGTTAGTGGCAGCGCGCCCCAGAAAAATGTGAGCCGGGAAGTAAAGTCGGCAAAGTGCAGGTGTGGTCCGATACTCCAGAGAAGATCTCCCAGCGCCGCGAACTCGCGATTACTGCCGCGGCGGGCCAAGTCTATAACCTCAATTCCGTAGAGCCCGTATAGATTGAGTAAGAAACCGCAGGCAAAGGATGGCGATGCGTCCAGATAGTTAGTCAGCGCCAGGATCAGAGCAGCAATCAGCGACTGAGCCAACACGGCGAAAAACGCGCCTTGTAGATTCACCAGAATCCAATCGGCCAGCGGCACATCGGACGCTTTGCCCACCACTATGCTGAGCAGAGCGGCGGACAAAAACAACGCAGCGTTGAGTATATTTGGAATGCCGAATAGAGCGCAAAAATACTTGAAATCGTTGACCCCAAGACTCTTCCAAAATCCGCGCAAATGATTTTGCCGTTGCATCGAGCCCAGCCTTGCCGCAACAAAACTGACCCAGAAGATCGAGCACAACCAGGCGCACATCCAGATTGCCTGGGTGCGCGTGGAATAAGCCAGCGTTGGGTCATCATTGGTTGGCGCAAGGAATTGTCCGAATACCGCACAAAACAGAAGCAGCAGCGCCGGAAGAATCCAATCGTTTTCGCGAACGACCTGTTTCAGGTGAAGAGAAAAGATCGATTTCATAGCAGCCCGTCGGATTCGGAATTGAGCAACAAGGTAGATAGATAATTTAGGTGTGACACAAGCTGGCCGCGCAGACGGG
>Ga0209648_10005818_pt1 | contig 10583 bp, 7 predicted proteins | sample GraSoi2013_115cm_FD_185830 | JGI IMG/M metagenome (GOLD analysis project Ga0209648, IMG submission 185830) | Grasslands soil microbial communities from the Angelo Coastal Reserve, California, USA - Sample 9_17_2013_115cm (SPAdes) (version 2) | ecosystem: Environmental > Terrestrial > Soil >...
CCGTCTTAGTACGAAAGGTGACAATTCGCGCAGAGTCTTTGTATGGGAGCGGACGCAGCACCACGGCATTGACGATGCTGAAAATGGCGGTGTTCGCGCCGATGCCCAGGGCTAGGGTAAGGGCAGCCACGGCGGTGAAGCCGGGATTTTTGCGGAGCATGCGCACGGCGAAGCGCAAGTCCTGGAACAATGTTTCCAGAAGTGGAAGCCCGCGGCGCTCGCGGTATATTTGCTTGGTCTGTTCAACACCGCCGAGTTTCATAAACGCCTGCCGCCGCGCTTCTGCGGCGCTCATGCCAGCGCGCAGGTTATCCTCGATGTGCATCTGAAGATGGCTTTCCATCTCCGCGGCGAATTCGTTGTCGCGCCGTCTCTTCCCAAACGACGCGCCGAGTCGCAAGAACCACATGCGGAGCCGCCTCATGCGGACTCCTTTCCGGGCGCCAGAAACCGCGCCAGAATCTCCGTGGTCTGCTCCCACTCGCGCGCTTCTTTCTCCAGTTGCTTGCGCCCGGCGCGCGTCAGCTTGTAGTACTTGGCCTTGCGATTGTTGTCGGAGGTGCCCCACTCGGAGGAAATGTAGCCCTCTTGCTCCAGCTTCAGCAGAGCAGGGTAGAGCGTTCCGTAGTTCACCGCCAGCAAGTCGCCGCTGGTCTGTTCGATGCGGCGCGCGATTCCGTATCCGTGCAGCGGCCCCAGGGCTTGCAGCGTTTTCAGCACCATCAAGGCCAGCGTTCCTTGCCAGACATCCGCCCGTTCGCCCATCGTTTTCTCCTGTCGCTCCTATGGGATACCCATATCTATATGCTACAGTTCCCTATGGGAATGCAATAGAGAAACGAAAGACCCTGCCATTTTGTTTCCGGTTTTCTTTCTTTTTTTCCGGTCCCCCTTCTTGACTCTTCCGAAACTTCCCACTAGCCTCATCCGTCTACCTTTACGGTTGCCGGGGGATGGTTGTCCTTTCAACGCTCTCGCGAGGAGTCTTGCATGCGTTCCAACCTGATTCTCAGGTGTGTGCCGGCAGTCTGCTTTACGGTTCTTTTGACTTTTTTTGGCGCTTCGCCGTCCCTTCACGCACAAGGAGGCGAGCCGCAATACTTCGCCATTCGCGGCGCCAAAGTTGTCCCCGTTTCCGGGGCGGCCGCCGAGAACGCCACCATTGTCATCTCTCGCGGCCTGATCACTGCGGTTGGAAAAGACATCGCCATTCCGCCGGAGGCCTGGGTCATCGACGGGAAAGGTCTCACTGTCTACCCTGGACTCATTGATTCCTTTACGGATATGGGTCTTCCCGTCGCTCCTCCCGCGAGCGGGGAAGGCGGCCCGCGCCGCTCGCAAGAGGGCGCGCGCGGTCCCGAGGACCGGCCCTTCTCCACGCCCTGGCGCAGCGCGGCGGACGAAGTCAGCCTGAGCGACAAGCGCATCGAAACCTGGCGCAGCGCGGGGTTCACCACCGTCGTTTCCGCGCCAAAAGGCGGAATCTTCCCTGGGCAAGCGGCCGTGTTGGATCTGGCGGGCGAACGCGCCGGCGATCTCGTAGTGAAATCGCCAGTGGCGATTCCCCTGTCCTTCCAGACTTCAGGAGGATTCGGCGGCGGGTTTCCCAGCTCGATCATGGGCTCGCTAGCCTACGTTCATCAGGTCTGGCTGGATACGGAGTGGAGCATCAAAGCGCAGGCTACGTACGAAAAGAATCCCCGCAGCGTTGCGCGGCCCCGTTATGACCGCACCGAAGCCGCGCTCGCCGAGGCGTTGGAAGACCACGCGCTCGTTCTGATTCCCGCGAACAATTCCATCCAACTCCGCCGCGCCCTCGAACTCGTCGATCGCTGGCACGTCAACGGCGCCAATTACGGCATTTATGGCGGCCAGATGGCCTATGAAGTGGCTCCGGAAATTGCCGCGAAAAAACTTCCCGTGCTTGTGAATCTCAAGTGGCCGGAGGCCGAGAAGGATGCCGATCCCGAAGAGAAGCCGTCGTTGCGTACGCTGCGGTTCCGCGATCGCGCGCCGTCTTCGCCGGCGGCGCTGGCCAAAGCGGGCGTCAAGTTTGCATTTTATTCCGGCGGCATCACCGCGCCGAAGGACGTCCTCAAGGCCGCGAAGAAATCGATTGACGCGGGCCTCGCGCCGGACGCCGCACTTCGCGCGCTGACGCTGACGGCGGCGGAAATCTTCGGAGTCGCCGACCGCTTGGGCTCCATCGAAAACGGGAAAATCGCCAATCTCGTCGTCACCGACGGCGACCTTTTCGAGGAAAAAACGAAAATCAAAATGGTTTTTGTCGACGGCCGCAGGTTTGAGGTTCGCGAGCCGGAGAAACCCAAGGATCCGCCGAAAGGCGACATCACCGGAAAATGGAAACTTTCCTATACCACGCCGGATGGCCCCGAGGAATCTACGGCTGACCTTACTATGGAAAAAGACGGCACGATCTCCGGCACCCTCACCAGCAAGCGCGGCACCGCTTCGATTATCAGCGGCTACCTGAGCGTGGACAAATTCAGCTTCACCATCAACATTCCGATTGAGGGATCCCCCGCCGACGTCATTTTCTCCGGGACGTTTGACGGAACTTCTTTGAAGGGCAGCATCAGGGTGCAGGGCATCTCACTCGATTTTACCGGCATAAAACCCGGCGCGGTTTCATCGGGTATGGCCAACCTGGGAGGTGCGCAGTGAAAACCTCGTATGTGCTGAACGCTAACCGCCTGCGGACTCCGTTCCCTTACTTCCTTTGCGTCCTTTACGTCATTTATTTCCCGGTTCTTGCGCACGCCGCTACGCCGCCGGAAGCGCCCGCCGTTATTGTCATTCGAAACGCCACCATCCTCACCGTCTCGCATGGAACCATCGAGCACGGATCTATCCTTATCAAGGATGGGAAAATCGCCGAAGTCGGCCAGTCCGTCAACGCCCCGAAAGAAGCTCAGGTCATCGATGCCGCGGGGCAGTTCGTCATTCCCGGCATCATCGATTGCCACTCGCACATCGCTGCGGAAAGCATCAACGAGGGCAGCGTATCCGTCTCCTCGATGGTGAACATGGCGGAGATTTTGAATCCGGAGGACATCGACATTTATCGCGATCTAGCGGGCGGAGTTACTTCGGCGAATATTCTTCACGGCTCCGCCAATTCCATTGGCGGGCAGACGCTGGTCATCAAGCTCCGCTGGGGCCAGCCGGCCGCAAAGCTACCGTTCGAAGGCGCGCTTCCTGGAATCAAGTTCGCCCTCGGGGAAAATCCCAAGCGTTCGAACTTCAGCATCCCAGGCCAGCCCCGGCGGTATCCCTCCACGCGCATGGGCGTCGAAGAGACCATCCGCGGCGCGTTTAGCGAAGCCCGCGACTACAAGAAAGCGTGGGATGACTACAACAAGCGCTTCGCCGCCGGTGAAAAAAATCTCATCCCGCCGCGCCACGATCTGCGCCTCGAACCGCTTGTCGAAGTGCTGGAAGGCAAGCGCTACGTTCACTCGCACTGCTACCGCGAAGATGAAATCCTGATGCTCCTTCGTGTTGCCAAAGAGTTCGGCTTCAAGGTCCGCACCTTTCAGCACGTTCTCGAAGGCTACAAAGTCGCCGATGAACTGGCCGCCGCTGGAGTCGGCGCTTCCACTTTCTCCGATTGGTGGGCTTATAAGGTGGAAGCCTATGACGCGATCCCGTACAACGCCGCACTGATGACTCGCCGTGGCGTAGTCGTCTCCATCAATTCCGACGACGCCGAAGAAGCCACGCACTTGAATCAGGAGGCCGCCAAGAGCATGAAGTTTGGCGGGCTCTCTCACGACGAAGCGCTGAAAATGGTGACGCTGAATCCTGCGATACAGCTCGGGATTGACAAGCGCGTTGGCACGATTGACGTTGGCAAGGATGCCGACCTTGCGATTTACAATCGCGACCCGCTGAGCGCCTACGCCGTGGTGCAGAAAACCCTAGTCGATGGCCGCGTTTACTTCGACCGCCAGCGCGACATCGCCGAGCGCTCCGAACGCGAAAAAGAGAAGAAAGCGCTCATCGACAAATTCAAGAAAGCCGCTGAGAAAAAGCCGGAAGAGAAAAAGCCGGACGCCACCGGGCAAAAACCCGTTGAAAAGAAATCCGAAGAGAAAAAACCGGAAGTAAAGAACCCGGAAGAAAAACCCAAACCGCCGCAGTCAAGCGGCACCGACTCGGCTTCGCCGTTTACGCCCGGAGGTGCGCTGTGAAGACAACGTCCATCACTCTTCGGATTGCCCTGATTTTCATCGCGGTCTGGGCTTTGCCGGTTATCGCAAGCGCGCAATCGCTGTCTTCGAACGCCTATGCGATCACTCACGCGAAAATTTTCACGCTTGCGGGTAGCACCATCGAAGACGGCACGGTCGTCTTTCGCGATGGGAAAATCACGGCGGTTGGCGCCGGCATTGACATCCCAGCTGGGGCGCAGGTCTACGACGAAAGGGGATTGCAAGTCTATCCGGGAATCTTCGACTCCGTCACCCAGATGGGATTGCGGGAAATCGGCGCGGTCAGCGCCACCGTCGATTCGACGGAGACGGGAAGTTACAATCCGGACGTCGTTGCAGCCACGGCCGTGTCTCCTTCGAGCGAGCACATCCCCGTCACGCGCGCAGCGGGTATCACGGAGGTCCTTGCCGTTCCTGGCGGCGGCGGCTTTGATTCCGGCGGATCAAGCAGCGTAATCGGCGGTCAAGCCTCGGCGATCCACCTGGCCGGCTGGGCCATCGACGAAATGCTCATCAAGAAAAGCGCCGCGATGGTGCTCCGCTGGCCGGAGATTGAGACGCAAACGTTTGACTTCGCCACTTTCTCGCGCAAGGAAAAGCCATACACCGAGGCCAAGCAGGAGTACGACAAACAGGTGAATGAAATCACCGACTGGGTGGAGCGCGCACGTCACTACGCCCAGGTCATGGAGAAGGGCTCACCCGCAAAATACGATCGCGACCTGAAGCTCGAAGCGCTCGTGCCGGTCGTTCGCGGCGAACTGCCGCTGCTGGTCTTTGCCGATCGTTCACGCGAGATTCAAAACGCGGTCGAGTTTTGCGACAAGCAGAATCTGAGGATGATTCTTGCCGGCGGCTCCGAGGCTTACAAAGTTAAAGACCTTCTCCGTTCGAAAGGTGTTCCCGTTATCCTTCGCCCGATGCTCACGCTCCCGCTCGATGAGGACGATCCCTACGATCGGTTGCTTTCCCAGCCCGCGGAGCTGGCCGCTGCCGGCGTGAAGTTCGCCTTCGCCAGCTTTGATAATTCCTTCGCGCGGCGGCTGGGACAAAACGCCGCGAATGCCGTCGCGTATGGCCTGCCTTATGACGAAGCGCTCAAGGCCATCACGATTTATCCCGCGCGAATTTTCGGCCTGGACGATCAGATCGGGACCATCGAGCAAGGCAAAATCGCCAACCTCATTGTGACCAACGGCGACCCGCTCGAACTGACTACCGACGTCAAGCACCTCTTTATTAGGGGGCAGCTCACGTCCCTGGAAAACCGGCATCTCCGCCTTTACGACAAGTATTCAAAGCGGCCGAAGGCGCAGTAATTTAACCGCACCTTGCAAACGCAGGGCGCGGCATTCTTTCGCTTCCGCTCGGGGTAAAGTTGCGTCCCCGGTAAAATTCCAAGAAACTTTTTGCATTTAATTGCGTTCCTATAGTTGAACCTCATGCGCACCCGTCTGCAGCTCGTCTTCCTGGTCTTGACCCTGACTGCCCGAGCGTCTCCTGCCCGAGCCCAAGAGGCGGAGAAAATCGTCTCGCTGTACGTGAAGGCGACAGGGGGCGGCAGGGCGCTGGCCAAAATCCAGACTTTGACGCTCGAAGGGAACTTTACGAGCGACGACGGGAAGACCGGGACATACACCCTGTATACCAAGCTGCCTAACCGTTATTACTCCGAATTGCTGGTCGGCGAAAAGAATCTGATCGAAGCATACAACGGAAAGTCCGCTTGGCACGAAAATGCCGCGGGAGAACTGGGCACGCTGGTCGGCCCTGAAGGGATGCAACTGGAAGCGGCGGCGCAGTATTACAATTCGCGACTCGTAAATCCCAAGAAAACCAAAACGATGGTGACGTTTGTAGGGCACGCGCAGGTTCGCGGCCAGGACGCATTGCAGTTGGAAGTGACCACGGCAACGGGGGTGAAGCGGCAAGTGTACTTCGATTCCCAGACACACCTGATCGTGAAGGAAGTGGCGACCGTTGGCGGTGTGGACGAAGAGATTCTGTACGACGATTACCGCGCGGCCGGCGGCGTGAAACTTCCTTACAAGGTCGAATTGCATCGTGGAAAAGACAAATACGATATCAGCGTGATACGCGCGGTGATCAATGGAACGGTGGGCGAGCGCGTCTTTGATTTCCCGGTCAAATCGCAAGTCAAACTGCCGGACCTGAAAGCGCTGTTCAAGGAAATTGACGATAACCAGAAAGCCATCGACAAGCTCAAAGAGAACTACGCTGGATCGCAGTCCGAGGAAGAGACTGAATTCGAGGGCGACGGTCGGATGAAGAAGCGCCAGTCCAACGAGTACTCTTTTTTCTATCTCAACGGTCAGGAAATCACCACGCTGGTGAAAAAGGACGGCAAGCCACTGAGCGCGGATGAACAGAAAAAAGAAAACGAGAAGACGCAAAAGCGCATCGAGGAACACCAGAAGCGCGAGGCCAAGAAAGAAGCGAAAGAAGAGAAGGCCAAGGAAGAGGGGAAGAGCGACGAAAAAGACGAGCCGGGAATCGAAGTATTCCTGCGCGCGTGCCAGTTCGTGAATCCGCGCCGGGAACGATTCCGCGGACAAGACGTGCTGGTGTTCGATTTCGAGCCCAATCCCGAATTCAAGGCGCACAAACTGGTGGAAAAACTTGCGCAGAAACTCGCCGGAGTCGTTTGGGTGGACGAAAAGGCGCACGACGTAGCCCGGCTGGAAGCGTATTTTACAGGCGACATGAAAATTGCCGGCGGCTTGCTGGCGAATCTGCAGAAGGGCACCAGCTTCGTTTTCGAGCAGGCCTTTGTGAACAACGAGGTATGGCTGCCGACTTACATGGAGGCGCACGTCGGCGTGCGCTTCCTGCTGGTGAAAGGGATCAAGGCCAGCATCGTGACGCGCTATTGGGACTATAAGAAATTCAACGTGGAAACGCTCTCCACCATCGCCAAGCCGAAGGGCGCAACCGATGCGCCCGCGGATCCCCCGGCGAAGCCCCAGTAATCGCACCCAATTGAACAGTGATTCACGCCGAATTGTCTGAGGTACAATGCAGCGCATGAACTCGGCGCGCGATTCGGGCGGGCCCCGCAATTTTGGAATTGCCTGGTTGTTGCTGTGCCTTGCGTTTTGCGCGCACGTGGCGGACGAGGCGCTGACAGGCCGCCCTGCACCCGGCTTTTATTCTTCTCCGCTGCTTTTCGCAGCCTCGATCTATCTTCTGCTTCGATTGAGCGCAACCCGCAGATCGCGAGGCGAAGCGGTCGGTTCTTGATACAGAAGGAGGCTCATGCGGAAAAAAGTTTCTCTGAACCTTGGATTTATGTTCGTGGCTCTCTTTTTCTTTGCGGCTGCGGATTCAGCAGCGCAAGCAAAGCCGGTGTTGAACGCGGAAGAAGCGCCGCTGCGCGTCGCGCTTGTGGGACTCGTGCACGGTCATGCTTTCGGATTCTTCGACCAGTTTCAGCGCCGGAAGGACCTGCAGGTCGTAGGCATCTCCGAAGCTGATCGCTCACTCGTGGCGCAATTTGCAAAGCGCTACAGTTTGGGGCCGCAGCTCTTCTACTCCGATCTGGAGGAAATGCTCAAGAAGATGCATCCTCAGGCGGTACTTGCGTACACCAACACCTACGATCATCGCCGCGTGGTAGAGATCTGCGCGCGGTACGGCGTTCCCGTTATGATGGAAAAGCCGCTGGCGGTCAGCCTCGAAGATGCACAGGCCATCGAAAAAGCGGCGCGCGCGGGGAAGATTCAGGTTTTGGTGAATTATGAAACGACGTGGTATCGCAGCAATCAAGCAGCTTACGACTTGGTGCACGAAAACGCCATTGGAGAAATTCGAAAAATTGTCGTGCATGAGGGCCATCGCGGCCCGAAAGAAATCGGAGTTGGACCGGAGTTTCTCGCATGGCTTACCGATCCGAAACTAAACGGCGGAGGAGCGCTCTTTGACTTTGGCTGCTACGGCGCGGACCTGGCCACCTGGCTGATGGATGGCCGCAGACCGGACTCGGTGACCGCCATCACGCAGCAAATCAAACCGGATGTCTATCCACGAGTGGACGATGAAGCGACCATCATCCTGACTTATCCCCGCGCGCAGGCGATCATCCAGGCCTCCTGGAATTGGCCGTTTTCGAGAAAGGATATGGAAGTGTATGGGCAGAGGGGCTACGCCATCACCGTTGCGCGCGATCAATTGCGCATGCGGCTTCCCGAGAAAGCGGAAATATCGGCGGACGCCAAGCCATTGGAGAAAACGAAGGAAGACTCCGTTTCGTATCTCCGAGCGGTAGTGTTAGGAGGCCTGAAACCGGATGGACAGTCCTCTCTTGAAACGAACTTGATTGTGACCGAAATACTCGATGCGGCCAGACAGTCCGCGGCAACGGGCAAGACCGTTTCCCTGTCGGGAACCCGGTAGCGCTATTCCAATGCGGGATTTTATTTTGTGGAAACGGGGCGGCGATCGTCTTCCGGCGTATGCGCCTCGATCACCTTGTACCCGCGCTTGGAGAGAACCATTTGCGTCAGCTCGCGCACGGCGGGCTCATCCTCGACGAGCAGGATGGTTTCGTGGCCCTTGCGTGTCGTGGATGCTGACGTTTCCGCTGGCGCCGCAGCTTGGACCACATCGTTGACGCGCGGCAAATAAACTTTGAAGGTCGTTCCTTTTCCCAGTTCGCTGTAAACCCAGATGTATCCGCCGCTCTGTTTCACGATGCCGTACACCGTCGATAACCGAAGGGCTCTGTTGGCTAGCGTCCTTCCAGAGGATAGCGGTCCTGGGATTGCACGGCGGCGGCGACGCGGCGGCGCAACGCGATGGAGTCCACCGGAGCGCGCTTTGCGAAGCGCTTTAGGACGGCCAGTTGCGTGGTGAGCATGTCGCCTTCGTGGATGGCGGCGATGGCGCGCTTGGCTTCGTGCTCGACGCGCTCGGCAGCGTCATTGATGAAAACGCGAGCGGCGTCGATCATGGTCTGCGATGCGGATTCGCCCTTCGCTGATGCCGCCTTTTGCGCGCGGAGCAGGCTGGATTCCATCGCGTAAATTTCCATGACGATGTTGGAAAGCGCGCCGATGAGTTCCTGCTCGTCGGCCAGCTTTTCGCGAAATTTCTGGACCGCGCCCCCGGCCGCTTGCAGAAACATTTTCTTGGCGTTGGCGACGACACGCGATTCGTTTGCGAGAACGCCTTCGGGGGCTTCTTCAAACGGCGGCCCGGCGAGGATCTCATCCGCCAGCTTCATGGCCGCAGGAATCAGCGGGAGTTGCCCGCCCATCGCGCGCTTCATGAGCATTTGGATGATGAGCATGCGATTGATTTCGTTGGTGCCTTCGAAAATGCGGTTGATGCGCGAATCGCGATACGCGCGGCACACCGGATATTCTTCGTGGAAGCCGTAGCCTCCGAAAATCTGCACCGCTTCGTCAACGACAAAATCCAGCATTTCGCTGCCGTAAACTTTGGCGATGGAGCTCTCGATGGCGTATTCCTCGAGAACTTTCATGGTGTTCTGGATTTTGTCGCCGGAACCGGAAGCGGCCGCCATCGCCGCTTCGATGTTTCCCGCCGAACGGTACACCATGGATTCGACGGCAAAAATTTGGATGGCCATCTCCGCCAGTTTTTCTTTCATCAAGCCGAAGTCGCCGATCTGTTTTCCAAACGCTTTGCGCTCCTTCGCGTATTTCGAGGAGGTCATCAGCACGTGCTTCGAGCCGCCCACGCAGGAAGCGCCGAGCGTGAAGCGCCCGGCATTCAGAATGTTGAACGCCACGATGTGCCCGCGGCCGATTTCGTGCAGCAGGTTTTCCTTCGGCACCTTGCAATTTTCCAGGAAAATCGGCGTTGTCGAGCTGCCGTGGATGCCCATTTTGTGCTCTTCGTTGCCGGGCTTGAATCCGGGGAAAGTGCGTTCAACGATGAACGCCGTGAATTTTTCGCCGTCAATTTTTGCAAACACAATGTAGACATCCGCGAAGCCGCCGTTGGTGATCCACATTTTCTGCCCGTTCAGGATGTAGTGCGTGCCCTCTTTGTTCAATTCGGCGCGCGTCAGCGAGTTCTGCGCGTCCGAGCCTGCTTGCGGCTCGGATAGGCAGTACGCCCCGATCCACTCGCCGGTAGCGAGCTTCGGCAAATATTTCTTCTTTTGCGCCTCCGTGCCGAAGTACACAATGGGCAGCGTGCCGATGCCGGCGTGCGCTCCGTGCGTTACCGCGAAGCCGCCGTAAATGGAAAGTTTTTCCGTCAACACCGTGGTGGAGATTTTGTCCAGCCCCGCGCCGCCAAATTCCTCCGGCACGCCGCCGCCCATCAAACCGACTTCGCCGCCCTTTTTCACCAGCTCCG
>Ga0209648_10005819_pt1 | contig 10581 bp, 8 predicted proteins | sample GraSoi2013_115cm_FD_185830 | JGI IMG/M metagenome (GOLD analysis project Ga0209648, IMG submission 185830) | Grasslands soil microbial communities from the Angelo Coastal Reserve, California, USA - Sample 9_17_2013_115cm (SPAdes) (version 2) | ecosystem: Environmental > Terrestrial > Soil >...
GTGCGTTTTGACTCGTCAAAACGCACGAACCATTCTTTGTCGCTGCCGCAACCCTCACGCGCCCGCCGCGCGGCGTCGCTTCCAGTGCGTTCACGACAAGATTGGAGACAATATCGCTCACCGCCTCCGCCGCAGCCGCCGCCTTCGCGCCGTCGGTACCAAGCTGCAACTCCAGCGCCACGCTGCGCCGCTCCGCTTCGTGCCGCAAAACTCCCGCCACTTCTTCAATGACCGCGGCCGCGTCGCAGCTCGCATCCACACTTCCTCCGCGCAGCGCCGGCCGGCTGAACTGCAGCAACTGATTCAGCTTCGATGACAACCGCCCGATCTCGTCCAACACGATCTGCGTCTCGCCGCGCAGCGACCCCGGCAGCTCGGGATTCTCCATCTGCACCTGCAGAATGGTCTTGATCGAGCCCAGCGGATTCTTCAAATTGTGCGAAATGCTCGCGGCCATCTGCCCCAGCAGTGCCAGGCGCTCGCGTTCCGCCAATTCCCTTTCCAGCCGCACTTTTTCGTCAATCAACCGGCACAAATCCAGCGCCCCCAACAATTGCTCGCACAAAAACTCCAGCGCCGCGCGCGTTTCACCTGACAGCGCGGAACCGTGAGGCTCCGCGCGAACAATTCCCACCACGTTACCTAGGGTAACGAACGGTTCCGAGATTTTTCCCTCTGAGAAAACGACATTGGGCTTTCCGAGCACCGGCGGTCCGAGGCCTGCTTGTTTGGCAAACGCCCGATGGTGCTCGCCGATCTCTCGTTCTTTCTGAAACGTGACTCGCACCGCGGCGAGCTCGAAGGCCTCCTTCACGCGTCTCTCAATAAAACGCGCCAGCGTTTGTTCATTGCCTTGCCGCGCCTCCTGCTGGATGTCCGCCATCAAGCGCTGCACTCGATCCATTTCTTTTTGCGCCGTCTCTTGCAACCGCCGTCCCAGCAGCCGCTGCAACGGCTCGAAGAAAATCACCAGCAAAAACAAGAGAATGGCGGCGGTCGCCTCCGGCGGAATCTGCGGCGCCAGCCAACCGCTGAGCCGCCGCACCAAGCTCAAATACAGCAGCGCCAAAAATGTGGCCGACACTGCATACACGAGATTCTTCTGCCGCCCGATTTGCAAAAAATTGAACCGCTGCGCCACGTAGATCAGCACCGCCGACGGCAAAATCGCCAGCAGCGCCAGGATCGTGCTTACCCCCTCCGACAAGTCACGCGGCAGCGGCCCGCTCAGCACGTGCAACTGCACCACCAGCGCCGCGCCGATCGCAAACACTCCCGCCAGCAAGCTGTGAAAGAAAGACTGCGCCCGATCCGGCGCCCGCAAATGAAAACGGATTTCCCACGCAGCGCTGATCAACATCGCCAGCGCCAGCCACACACCATAGCCGCGCCCCAGCACATTCCCCGGAACCAGAAAATCGAACTCCGGCGAATTCGCCAGCACCGGATACACACGCAAGGCGAAATAAAGCACGGGAGCATACGCCGCGAGCAGCACAGTCCGCTTCAGCGTCCGGCTCCCCAGCATCCCGCGAGTATCCGCGTATTCCAAATGCAGATGAATCAGAAGCGCCGGCAAAAAACAGAGCCCTGTGCAGAGCAGCGTTTTGGCAAACGCCGTCAACAGCGGCGGCGGCGCAAGGTAGTAGATTTGCGCATTCAGCGCGAGCAGCGACCCGGCATAAAAGGAAAACAGAGCCAGCGAGAGAAAGAAAAACACGCGCTCGAAGTTGCGCTGCCGCCGGTACCCAAGAATCACCACCATCCAGAAAAGCTGCAGCAGCGTTCCCGCCGTGAACCCGATCAACCGCCAATAAACAAGCGAAGGCATAAGTGCTGTCGTTTAGCTGCCTGCCGACCCACAAAGTCTACGTCCGTATGGGAAGCACGACAATACCCAACTGTCTGATTTTTCTTGCACCCTCTATCTGACTAAAAACGAGCAACTTAGAACTAACAGCAACCTGGGTCCGGCACACTCAGATGCGCACGCTTTCCCTTGACATGTCCGGCGAATCTGCTATATTAGCACTCGGCTATGAGGAGTGCTAAATCCGTTTGGCTCCCAGCCGTACGACCGCAGCATAAATCCACGGAGGTTCTTTCAAGATGGCAGTGAATCTTACCCCGCTCCACGACCGCGTCGTCGTGCGGCGCATTGAGGAAAAAGAAAGCGTCAAGGGTGGCATCATCATCCCGGACTCCGCAAAAGAAAAGCAGCAGGAAGGCGAAGTGATCGCTGTCGGCTCCGGAAAGCGCGAGAAGGGTGAACTGATTCCCCTCGACGTCAAGCCTGGCGACCGCGTTCTATTCGGAAAATACAGCGGCACGGAAATCACCATCGACGATCAGGAGCTTCTGATCCTGCGCGAAGAGGAAATTCTGGCCAAGCTCGGCGGCGCCGCAAAAGCCGCAGGCGGCAAGAAGTAAGAGTTGTTGAAGTAGCAGCCGGGCCTGCCTGCGCAGACAGGCTTCGGCCCGGCCAGCGGTAATGTAATGGGCCGGTCTTTGGGCCGGCGCAGTACCCAGAAATTAAAGCAAAGAATCTCAGGAGGAAATACCAGTATGGCGAAGCAGATCGTAACAGGTGAGAATTCCCGCCAAGCGATTCTACGCGGCGTGAATATTCTCGCCGATGCAGTGAAGATCACCCTCGGCCCCAAGGGCCGCAATGCGGTGATCGAAAAGAAGTTCGGCGCGCCGGTCATCACCAAGGACGGCGTGACGGTGGCAAAAGAAATCGAGCTGCGCGATCCCCTCGAGAACATGGGTGCGCAGATGGTTCGCGAAGTGGCTTCCAAGACCAGCGATGTCGCTGGCGATGGCACCACGACCGCAACCGTGCTCGCGCAGGCCATCTTCCGTGAGGGCGTGAAGACTGTCGCCGCCGGGGCCAGCCCGACCGCGCTCAAGCGCGGCATCGAGCGCGCCGTGGAAGTCGCCGTGGAAGAGATCAAGAAGCTCTCCCGCGACGTCAAGGGCGAAATGATCGCGCAGGTCGGCACCATTTCCGCCAACAACGACAAGCAAATCGGCGGCATCATCGCCGAAGCCATGAAGAAGGTCGGCAAGGACGGCGTCATCACCGTGGAAGAGTCCCGCACCATGGAGACGACCCTCGAAGTCGTGGAAGGCATGCAGTTCGACCGCGGCTACCTCTCCCCCTACTTCATCACCGATCCCGAGCGCATGGAATCCATCCTCGAGGATGTGCGCATCCTGATCCACGAAAAGAAAATCAGCTCCATGAAGGACCTGCTCCCGCTGCTCGAGCAGATCGCCAAGACCGGCAAGCCGCTGCTCATCATCGCCGAAGACGTCGAAGGTGAAGCGCTGGCCACCCTGGTGGTCAACAAGCTCCGCGGCACGTTGCAGTGCGCCGCGGTGAAGGCCCCTGGCTTCGGCGATCGCCGCAAAGCGATGCTCGAAGACATTGCCACCCTCACCGGCGGCAAGGCCGTCACGGAAGATCTCGGCATCAAGCTCGAGAACGTGAAGATGGAAGACCTCGGCCGCGCGAAGAAAGTGACCATCGACAAGGACAACACCACCATCATCGAAGGCGGCGGCAAGTCCTCCGAAATCGAAGGCCGCGTCAAGCAGATCCGCCAGCAAGTGGAGAACACCACCTCCGACTACGACAAGGAAAAGCTCCAGGAGCGCCTTGCCAAGTTGGTTGGCGGCGTTGCGGTCATCAAGGTTGGTGCCGCGACCGAGACCGAGCTGAAGGAAAAGAAAGCTCGCGTTGAGGACGCCATGCACGCCACTCGCGCAGCCGTCGAGGAAGGCATCGTTGCCGGCGGCGGCACCGCGCTGCTCCGCTGCATCACCGCCATCGAGAAGCTCAAGCTCCACGACGACGAAGCCGTTGGCGTGGGCATCGTGAAGCGCGCTCTCGAAGAGCCTGCTCGCCAGATCGCCCATAACGCCGGCGCCGAAGGCGCCGTGGTCATCGGCAAAATCCGCGAGTCGAAGGATGAAAACTACGGCTTCAATGCGGACACCGGCGACTATGGCGACATGGTCAAGATGGGCGTCATTGATCCCGCCAAGGTCACCCGCCTGGCGCTGCAGAACGCAGCTTCCATCGCGGGCCTGATGCTCACCACCGAAGCGCTCGTCGCCGAACTCAAGGAAGACGACAAGAAGAGCGCGGCAGCCGGCGGTCCCGGCGGTCCGGGCGGCGGCATGGGCGGCATGTACTAACCGCTGCTCATCAAATCCAATAATAAGAAGGGCGTCCCGGTCGTGCAGACCGAGGCGCCCTTTATTTTTGAATTTCAGCGGCCAAACAACTTCGGCAAAAACGTAGTCAAAACAGGAAGATAAGTGATGAGCAGCACTCCCACGCTCATGACCACAACCACTGGCAGCACCGCTCGCAAAACCTCTCCCACCGGCTTTCGGAACCTGTAGGAGGACATCAGAAGATTGAGCCCCACAGGCGGCGTGAGGTAGCCCAACTCCATGTTTGCGAGAAAGATGATGCCCAGCCGGATGGGATCGATCCCGTATGCGGCGCCCAGTGGGACCAACAACGGCACCTCCACGACAATCGCCGGATAAATTTCCATCAGGCAGCCGACGATCAGAAGAAAAAGGTTCAGCGCTAGAAGAAATACGACCGGCGAATGAATCGTGCGCGCTGTCCATGCCACCGCGTGCGCCGGCACCTCGGCATCGACCAGGTAATTGGTGAACCCCAACGCCACACCGAGGATCAGCAGCACTCCGCCGATCAGCAGCCCGCATTCGGTCATAACTCGGGGAACATCCCGTAAGATCTTCAAGTCGCGGTGCAGCACGGCCTCGATGAGAAACGCATACAGCGCTGTCGCCGCCGCTGCTTCCACCGGAGTGGCCAACCCGCTGAAGAGCGCCACCGAGGCGACCACAGGCATCAGCAGCTCCCACTTCGCATCCCACAGCGCCGTGCGCACCTCCTGCCGATTGAATTTCCTTTCCTTTGCTTCGCTCCGTGGGCCACGCCGCACGCCCCAGATCGCAGTGGCAATCATCATCACCATTGCCGGCAGAATTCCTCCCAGGAACATCTTCTCGATGGGGACACGCGCGACGATTGCGTAAACAATCAACGGAAGACACGGCGGCAAGAGCAATCCAAGCGAGCCCGCGCCGGTCAAGAGTCCCAGCCCATCCTTCTCCGAGTAGCGCGCATCCCTCAAAATCGGCATCAGCAGGCCGCCCAAAGCGAGGATGGTCACTCCAGACGCACCGGTAAAAGAGGTGAAAAATGCGCACACAAGGACCGTCACGAGTGCCGGGCCGCCATGAAAACGCCCGAAAAGCGCGCAGACAACGCGTACGAGCCGCTTCGCGGCGCCGCCTTCGGCGAGAAAGTATCCCGCAAGCGTGAACAGCGGCAGTGTCGGCAGCGACGGGTTCGTAACCAGGGAATAATGCCCGATGGGAATCGCGGCGATGGGCTGATCCATTCCGCGGAATAAGATCAGCGCCGCTCCACCCAGTGTCACAAACGCAGGCACGCCCAGAAGCGACGCCACGAACAGAGCCGCCAGCGAAATCGCAACAAAATGATGCGAAGTGGCTGGCCAAACGGCCGCCCCGCCGGCGAATATCGCAGCAACACCCGAGGCCAACGCTCGCAATTCCCACCGTTCAGAGACCTGCCACAAAATCCGCAGGGCGATGATGGCGAAGCCGGCGGGAAGAAAAACCTGGATCATCCAGATGGGAACGCCATAGGCAAGGATTTTTCCTCCCTCACGCTCGGCCAGAACAAACTGAAGCGCCGCCATCGACAAGAACGCAGTCACCGCCGCTGCAAACCCGCCTGTCGCGACTCGCGAAACGCCCCTCCACCTTCCCTTGAGCAACCCTTCTCCCACCGTCGAAAGAAGCAGCAGCCGGCCTTCGCGCGCGGCAATGGCCCCGCCCAACATGCCGACAATCAGCACCATGTGCTGCACCAGCGCCGTCGATGCCGGTATTCCCGCGTGAATCGTTCGCCGCAGCGCCGCCTCGGCGAGCGGCAACAACATCATCAGCGCAAGCGCCGAGGAAATCGCCATGTCTTCCAGCCTGTGAAAAGGCCCAAGCCAGTTCCGTCGCCCAACGGGCGACGCTACAGGGATCTCGGAGAGAGTCATCGCATGGCTGCTCATTGCCCTCTCGCGTCCTTGCTGCGGTATTCGGCGATGAGGCGCGTGACCTCATCGAAAATCTCCGCGGGCACCAACTTCCCGCGAACCATCGGGTAGACGCCTTCGGCGAACTGCCGCCACTCCGCATCCAGTTCAGACGAAACCGGGTGCACTTGAAGGCCTCGCTTCTTCATCGCAGCCACGGCTTGATCGCTTTCCTGGCGGCTGCGCGACTGTATTTGCTGGCCAGCGCGCGCCGCAGCACTCTTGAATGCCGCCTGCCAATCTGCCGGGAGAGAATCCCAGGTCTTCTTGGTGATGACTGTCGCGCCCACCAGTGGCACCCAGTTCAACTCCAGCATGTGCCGCGCGACGAGGTCGTACTGGCCGGCCAGCGCCATAAACGGCACCGTGGGCACCGTATCCACCAGCCCTGTCTGCAAGCTGGTGAGTACGTCGGACCATTCCAGCGGCACCGCATTGAACCGCAGCCCTTTGACCACTTTCACTTCGTCCTGATCGCTCGCGCCAACAAATAATTTGGTCTTGCGAAAATCATCCGGCCGGAAGGCTTGCTGCCGCGAAAAAATGTGCACCCAGCCGGCATCTGCCCAGAAAATAATCACAAACCCCTTGTCATTCAGCCGCCGCTCCAGATCGGGCTCCATCTTCGAGCGCACGTACTCCAGCTCATCGAGGCTGCGATACACCATTGGTATCTTCTGCAGCGCCCCGACCGCGGGATCAATCTCGCTGAGCCCGCCGACCGAAAGAGTGGCCGCCTGAATCTGCCCCACCCGCATCCGGCGGACCATCTCTTCCTCGCTCCCCATCGTGCCGCCGGCGTAGATGGTCAGCGTGATTTTGCCGCTCGAAGCCGTTCGCCATTCTTGCCCCATCTCTTCGAGAGCTTGATATTGCGAAGACCCTTGCGGCAGCAGCGTCGCCAGCCGAATTTTTCTTTGCGCATGGCCCGGCACGGGTGCAAAAAGCTGGAGGGCCAGCAGCGCGATCCCCGCTCTGCGAAAGAGTTTTTCGGCAACATGCAATTCCATGGCATGCCTCCCCAATCGCTACTCCAAGAACAGCTCGTCTTCCCGTGACAGCAGCCAGCGCGCCCGCCGCTGCTCGATCAGGTTGCTCAGCCGCCATTCGGGCCGCGCGTCCGGATCCACGGCCAGCGCCTTCTGCAGGAGCGCTTCAAACTCGCCGCGGTCCTGCTTTTGCGCTGACACCGATTCGGCGTAGGCCACGAAGGGCGAGGCCGACTGCCCGCTCGTCAGCGCAACGGCACGGTCGAAATGCTGCTTTGACCTCCAAGCAAAATCGCCATTCGCTCCCTGCCTCGCCGATTCGTAGCTGATGAGGAACTGATCGATCGCTCCGTGTCCAAAGCCCGGGTCGAGTTCGTACGCGCGATCGATGAGCGTCTCCACGAGCGGCTGCTCCGCCACCAGGTCCGGCCGGTCTTTCGAAAGGGCGATGGCCGCACCCCAGGAGACGGCTGTCCAGTAAAGCAGCGGAACGTCGCGCCTCGTCGTGCTGCGCACCGCCTTTTTCCAGTCCTCGCGCAGCGACGCCCCGAATCCCGGATGCTTTGTTTCCAGGCCACGAAGACCATAGTCTCGCGCGCGCAGGTAAAGCCGCCGCGCCCGCGCCTTCAGAACATTCGCACGCGCCAAATCCTCGCTTTCCAACTCCTCGGAAGGCTCTTGCACGTAAGCGTAGGCATACTCCGTGAAGCCGCTCGAAGCCGCGAAGAGCAGCCCGCGGTGCTTCGGGCTCTCCGCCAGCAAGCCTTCCATCAACTTCAACCCGAAGGGGACAGCCTGCCCGACCAGGTCCGGGTCGTCGTCCGAAGCGTAGGTCGTCCCGCTGTTCGCCAGCGAATCTCCGACCTTGTTGATCGCAAACCTTTTCACCGAGCAGCCGGAAAGAAGCATCGCTGCTAGCAACGGCAAAATCCTGTATGGTCGCATGACGTTCGCCTCCCTGCTGCGCTCACTTCTCGCGCTGAAATTCCATGCCGTCGCTCTCGAGCAGCCCTTCCTTTTCTGCGCGAACGAGCAGGCTCGCGTTTAGCTCATCGGTCTTGCCGGTCAGAACAAAGTAGTGGGTGCCGTCGGCGGCGAGCGGCAGCCTGTTCTTTGCAATGAATCTCTGGACGCAATTGTCGTCGAGCCAAGCTAACTGTAAGTGGCTTTTATCCAGCTGGACCCGATAAACGGTGTGCGTCGGCACTTCGAAAACATTATCCGCGGCCTCGAATTCGACGGTCCGCGAATCCCACTCGGCCGAATAATTCAGCGGATAGAAATCGGCAAAGCGAGAGTCTCCTGCCTGAAAGAGATGCACGCTGAAGGTAATGGTCCCGTCCTTGGGCTTATCCTTTTCCGGCTTGTCGTTGTGAAACCCGACGTCGATTTGGTAAGCGCCGAGCTCGTCCTGTGCTTTCTGGCAGCGCAACTTCATGTAAAACCCGTCCTCCGTTTTGCTCACCCACGTACCAACCAGCTCTGAGTCGTAAATCACATCCTTCGGATCGAAGAATGGATACAGCGACTGGACCGGCGCGCAGCCAGCCAGCGCCATCGCCACTCCTATCCCCGCCAGGATTTGCGGCACCATTCTTTTCCACCCGCTCATTAGCGGGACATTGGGCCTTCGGCCCGGAATCGCTTTTCCGCTTGTAAACATTTGAGAACCCCCAGGCGCTTTCCCCTCACCTGTCTGGAGATTCATCGGGACAGCCTGGTTTTGCAAGCGACAAGGTGCGTCGAACCGCGCATGGCGCTAGATGTCGCTGCTTGTCCGTGAGGGCCTACGTGGGAAACGTAGAGCTGATGCTGACCGGAACCCGCACAAAACAAAGAGCATCCCGGTCAAACCCGTTCTTGCCGCGCGAAGGGGGCCCTTTCGGCGGGGACAAAACCCTGAGGCTAATTTCACTTTTCAACAGCCCGCGCAAGGCCAACTCGTGCTCGATGGCGCCATAGACGGTCACAAAATCCACATGCAGCTTCAACTCGGGGATCGCGAAAAATTCCTGCTCGTCAGCGGCGGCTTCCACTGGATTCAGGAATATCCCTTCAACCGCTGACACCGGATTTACATCGAAAACGGCTTGGCGTTCTTGCCTCGCCTATCCGCATTTGCTATCGTCTCCCTGCCCTACCGCGACTCTTCAGGGGAGAGTCATCACATGCCAGGACTTTTGCAGCGCCTCTTGCCGCGCGAAGAGGGCTTTTTTGACTTGTTCGTGCAACAAGCCGAGAACATCCATGCCGGAGCGGCCGCTCTGCTGAAAATGCTTTCGCAATATACCGGCGTGCCCGAGCAGGTTCAGAGCATCAAAGCCATCGAGCACGAAGGCGACGAGATTGCCCACAGCTTGCTCACCAAGCTCAACCAAACCTTCATCACCCCGCTCGACCGCGAAGATATCCACGAGCTGTGCAGCCGCCTCGATGACGTCATCGACCTCATTGATGCCGCCGCCAGCCGCTTCGTGCTGTATCGCGTCGACTCCGTCCGCGAAGGCACCGTGGACCTCGTCAAAGTCCTCCTCTCTGCTACCGCGGAAGTCACGTCCGCCGTGCAAGCTCTCGGCACGCCCGAAAAAGCCATGCGGCACTGCATCGAAATCAACCGCTACGAAAACGACAGCGACCGCCTCTGCCGCACTCTCATCGCCAAACTTTTCGACGAAGAACAAGATTCCGTGCAGATCATCAAGTGGAAAGAAATCTTCGAGGTCATCGAAACCGCCGTCGACAAGTGCGAAGACGTCGCCAACGTCATCGAAGGCATCGTCATCAAGAGCGCCTGAAAACTCATGCTGCGAACGTCCGCACACCCGACAACTGCGCCTGCTCGCTTTTCCTTTCTTTTCCTGTACCTCCTTTACTTCAATAATCTCCTTTACTTCACGCCAGTTCGGGATTTCCGCCCGTGAACTCTTTCGCTCTCCTCGTCGCGGTCATCGGCTTGACTTTGGTCTTCGAATTTTCGAATGGCTGGCACGACGCCGCCAATTCCATCGCCACGGTGGTCTCCACGCGCGTGCTCACGCCCTTCCGCGCCGTCGCTTGGGCCGCCTTCTGGAATTTCGTCGCCGCCTTCGTCTTCGGCACCGCCGTCGCCAAGACCATCGGCAAAGGCATGGTGCACATCGAGATGGTGGACCAAAAAGTTTTGCTCGCCGGCTTGTTCGGCGCCATCTTCTGGAATCTGATCACCCTCATCCTGGGCCTGCCCACCAGCTCTTCCCACGCGCTCATGGGCGGTTACGGCGGCGCCGCCGTGGCCAACGCCGGCTTCGGCGCCTTAATCCTCAGCGGCTGGACCAAACCGGTCGTGTTCATTTTTCTCTCGCCCGTCTTCGGCCTCATCATCGGCATGGCCGTTACCGTCGCCACCAGTTGGATCGTACGCAAGCAGCGGCCCCTCAAGGTCG
>Ga0209648_10005820_pt1 | contig 10580 bp, 6 predicted proteins | sample GraSoi2013_115cm_FD_185830 | JGI IMG/M metagenome (GOLD analysis project Ga0209648, IMG submission 185830) | Grasslands soil microbial communities from the Angelo Coastal Reserve, California, USA - Sample 9_17_2013_115cm (SPAdes) (version 2) | ecosystem: Environmental > Terrestrial > Soil >...
CTGCAACCTCGCTGATCGTTCCCAGGCAGGCGTCCCATAAATGCTCCACCAGCGGCTGCAACAGCGGACGCAGCGCCTTCCGGTCCTTGTAAACGCGGAAATGCACATCAATGTAAGGACCGATCAACCAGGGCCAGACCGTCCCCTGGTGATAGGCGCCGTCGCGCTGTTCTCGATTGCCGTTGAAATGACTGCGATAAGCGGGGTCGTCAGGGCTCAGCGTGCGCAGGCCCAGCGGCGTGAGGAGCTGATCTGTCACATGCTGTAACATACTGCGCACCTGCGCTTCAGAGAGTAGATTATTGGTCAGCGCAGCCGCAAATAACTGGTTGGGTCGCAGCGAGGCATCGTTCTGGCCTGCTATCCCTTCTACGTCAACCACGTCGTAAAGATAGCCACCGCGTTCGTACCAGAAACGCGCAGTGTAGTTTTGTTGTACCCGGGAGCGAAGCTGGCTATATTGTGTGGCATCGGTGGAGAGACGTACTGCCCAGGCTTCCATGTAGGTGAGCACACAGTACCATAGGGCGTTCACCTCTACCGGCTTGCCGTGGCGTGGCGTCACTACCCAGTCGCCGACTTTGGCGTCCATCCATGTCAGCTGTATACCGGGTAGCCCCGCGTGCAACAATCCATCGTCCGCATCGACACCAATGCCATAGGCTGTCCCACGTATATGCCATGCAATAATCTCCTTGAGCGTGGGGAACAGCTCTTTCAACAGCGTCTGGTCGCCTGTCGCAGCGAGGTAACGAGCGATGGCGTGGAACATCCACAGCGTGGCATCCACGGTATTATACTCGGGCGCTTCACCACTGTCGGGAAAACGATTGGGAATAAGCCCTTCGTGAGTAAAAGACGCGAAGGCTTTGAGCAGGCCGCGCGCCTCGCTATACCTGCCCGTCGCGAGCAGCAGGCCAGGCAGAGAAATCATACTATCACGTCCCCAGTCCGTAAACCAGGGGTAGCCCGCGATAATCGTTTTCCGCTCGGGCGACAGGTGCAGTTGCCTGTTTCCATTCGCATTCTCCGTGTACTCTGGACGTGCAACGATGAATTGATCAGCGGCAATAACCAGGCGAGCGCGTACAGGATCGCATCGCGGCAGGTCGCTTGTTGTGCGATCCGCCACGGCCAGGAGTTGCCTGGTGCGGCGCTGGCGGCGTGCCAGGGCCTGTACCACATTTTCTTCGTGCTGCGTGCCTTCTCTTCAGTGCTCAACACGAGCGTCACCCGCTCTCCCGGCACGACCTGTGTGCGAAATATTCCCGACTGGTACACGTCCTCCAGGCCTGGCAGACCACGCTCAATGTCGCGGCGATGCAGCACCTTCCAGTACCACACTCCTGTGGCAGTGAAATGCGCGGTGGGTCCCGCGATCAGATAGGAAAAAGGAGCGCCATCGAACGCACGCACGCGGCAGAGATTCCCCTCGTTTTCAACGAGAAAATGCCAATCTGCTGCACCCTGCGTTGTGGCGTGATGATCGCGCGAGAGACAGAACGGGGATAACGTGAGTGTCAATGGCGCCTCGTTCATTTCATCCTCGTGGGTCCCGTGCACTGTATATTGCACATATGTGGTATTCTGTCCATACTCCATCCAGACGCGTTTGTGCAGCGTGAGATTGTCTCCCAGGCGATAGATAAAGTAGAGCATATCACCTTCTAATGAGACGCTCTCGAGATACTGGTACCCTTGTGGATCGATGGTGCCATCGTGGTACTCGTTTACTCCCAGCTTGAGCTGGTGCCCGCCGGGAAGTTCAACCTCTTCATCTATCTTCGTCACCAGGACGACGCGTTCCACAGGGGGACGTAGGGCGGCTACCAGCAGCCCGTGATAGCTGCGGGTCGTGGCCCCGGCGATTGAGCCAGCAGCGTAGCCACCCAATCCATTGGTAACCAGCCACTCATGGTTGAGTCCTGCTTGCACATCGCCGCACGTTTCTCGCCCCAGGTAGAGATTCCATGCGTTTGTGGGTGGGCGATTCAGCGCGTCCGAGTCATGTTCGACGATCATAGTTGTGATCCCTCCTGCTCTAATCCCGAACATTCTAACCGCTGTATGGATGGTTGTAGGTGGCTTAACGTACGCATTAAGCTGGCAACACGTAGTAGTAGCACTCAAGCATAGTAGAATTCCTTAAACGGAGACAGGGCTACGCCTCCATAGCCGTTCTCATGCGCCGCAATGCCGTCTCGATGCGCTCATCGGGTGCAGTGATGGAGATACGTACATAGCCTTCACCTAGATCACCAAAATTTGTACCCGGTGTAATGAAAACGCCTGTCTTGTCGAAGAGCCAGCTGCAAAAGTCTCGTGAAGTCGTATATAAGAAGTTATCGGGGATAGATGCCCAGATGTATAACCCCGCCTGGGCGATCCCGGTGCGCATACCCATGGCTCTGCAGCCTTCTACGAACAGGTCGCGCCGCCTCTGGTAAATAGCATTTCGCCTCTCTATCCAGGAGACCGGTAAATGTAGAGCTTCAATGGCGGCGTACTGGATAGGACGGAAAATGCCGCTGTCAATGTTACTCTTCAAGCGGCCCACGGCATCTACCAGTTCGGGGTTACCCACCAGCATGCCCATGCGGAACCCGGCCATGTTGTAGGTCTTGCTCAGCGAGTGCAGTTCGACGGCGACTTCGCTCGCTCCCGGAATCTGTAGTATGCTCATGGGACAGGAATCGTCGAAATAAACCTCGGCGTAGGCCATATCGTGGACAATCATAATGTCATGACGGTGGGCAAACTCCACGGCGTGCTCAAAAAAGCTGCGATCGGCACATGCAGCGGTCGGATTGTTGGGATAGTTGAGCCAGAGCAAGCGGGACTTCGCCAGGATATCCTGGGGAATACTATCCAGGTCGGGCAGGTAATTGTTCTGCTCCACCAGGGGCAGCATGTATGGCTGTGCCCCTGCTGTGGTACTGGCGGAGACGTAGACCGGGTAATAGGGATTGGGAATGAGGGATATATCGCCAGCGTTCAGCACAGCCGCGCCGGCATAAGCCAGGCCTTCCTTGGAGCCAAGCAGTGGCAGGATTTCTCGCTCGGGCATGAGGCGAACGCCGAAACGCCCTTCGAACCAGGCAGCGATGGCTTCGTGCAGCGCGAGCATGCCGCGATACTCCGGGTAGCGATGATTCTCGGAGTCCTGCATGGCCATACATAGGCGGTCGACTACTGCCTGTGGCGCGGGCAGGTCAGGATCACCCATAGAGAGGCTGATGACATCTACCCCGGCGGCCCTGCGCTCGGCAATCTTCTGCTTTGCATCGGCAAAGTGGTACGGTGGGAGGTCGTTAATTAAATTGGACAGTTGCACGTAAAATACTCCTCACAATTTGTCGTCTACATGCCTACATTCTACCAGAATTGCAGCATGAGGGCACCTGGGTTTACCCATAGGGAGTCGTTACTCCATTGGTTCGGCCTCGTACCAATTTTTCCCCACCTTCAACTCGACTTTGATCGGCACGTCCAGCTTTGTCACTCCTTCCATAATCGATTGGACCAGGCGTTTTGCCCGCTCAAGCTCTTCGACAGGTACCTCGAAGACCAGTTCATCGTGGACCTGCAAGATCATGCGTGTCTTCAGCCGTTTCTCCTCGATGGCATGCTGCAGGCGAATCATCGCTATCTTGATAAGATCGGCATTCGCCCCTTGAATAGGCATATTGATGGCTTCACGCTCGACTGCCTGGCGCTCATTCGTGGGCAGGGAGAGCAGGTCGGGCAGGAAACGTTTGCGCCCGAACAGCGTGTTGACATACCCCTGGGTACGTGCCTGTTGCAGCGTACTATCGACGTAACTTTTAATACGCGGGAAGGTCTCGTGATAGTGCTTGATGAAGGCCGCCGCTTCACTATTGCTCATGCCGGTAATGTTGGCCAGGCCAAAGGCGGATTGCCCGTAGAGCGTGGCGTACACCACCGTTTTTGCCAGCCTGCGTTGGTCCTTTGTGACCTCCGCCACAGCTATGTTGAACAGCGTGGCAGCTATGATGGTATGAATATCCTCGTCTTTGCTGAAAGCCTCGACCAGGCGCGGCTCGTGTGTGATATGTGCCAGGATGCGTAACTCGAACTGCGAGTAATCGGCGGTGAGCAAAACATAGCTGGGATCGGCGATGAAGGCCCGCCTGATTTGCCGCCCCACCTCCGTACGGATGGGAATATTTTGCAGGTTCGGGTTGCTCGATGACAGGCGCCCGCTGGAGGCGACCGTCTGGTTGAACGATGTATGTACTCGCCCGGTCACCGCGTCTACCAGTGCCAGCAGGCCATCCACGTAGGTCGATTTGAGTTTGGCAAGCTGCCGGTATTCCAGCAGGTAATCGACCATAGGGTGTAGTCCACGCAAGCTCTCGATGACATCGGCGCTCACAGAATAGCCCGTCTTGGTCTTCTTTCCCCTGGGGAGTTTCAATTCCTCGAAGAGGATATCACCAAGTTGTTTGGTCGAGTTGACGTTGAAGTGATGACCGACAGAGTCGTAGATGGCTTTTTCCAGCTTGCCGATCTGCTCGCTCAGCTGTCCATCCAGGTTATGCAGGAAATCAATGTCGAGTGCTACGCCGTGCTGTTCCATCTGCATCAACACTGGCAGCAGCGGCAGCTCGACGTTGTTATACAGTTCAAGTAAGTTGTGACGACGTAGTTCAAGCATGATCGGCTCGACCAGCCGCAGTGTCATGTCGGCATCGGCCCCGGCGTAGTCGGCAGCAAGGCGTATAGGGACTTGCGACATGCTGATCATCTTGCTGCCCCTGCCAATGAGCTCTGAAATATTCGTCATGATGTGGCCCAGGCGCTGAAAAACCTGGTCTTTCAGCCCCAACCCACGCCTCCCGGGGTCTACCAGGTAGGCGCCCAGCATGGTATCAAAAGCTAGCCCCTGTAGCCTGATCTTATAGCGCGCCAGTTCCAGCATATCATACTTGGCATTGTGCATGTACTTTCTAATAGCCTGATTTTCGAGTATAGGGCGTAACTGCTCCAATACCAGCGCTAGCGGCAACTGTTTCTCGGGCTCTTGACCATCGAGAGTGTGGATATGGCCGACAGGGATGTAGTATGCTTCGCCCGGGGCCATAGAGCAGGAAATGCCGACCAGTTCGGCGTGCCAGATGTCATCGGAGGTCGTTTCGGTGTCAAGTGCAAATACCCCAGCATCGCGCAGGCTGCTGACCAGCACCTGCAGCGCTTCCTCGCTGTTGACGATCATGGTATTGGTAGTCTTGGCGGATTTATCTGGCAGGAACAGCGGCTCGGAAGGAGCGCTGGGCATGTGCAGCCTGCGCACAACTTCCGTGGGAGGCTCAGGCATCTCAAAGAGGCTCAGTTGCAAGGCCTCCGTAGTCGGGCTTTCCTCTGGTGCGCTCGCGGCGCCAGTGGGAGGTGGGGGAGGCGACATAATGGGAACAATGCCAACCGGCGGCGCGTACAGCAGGTTTGCCTGCGCCGCCTGGTCTTCTGTAATGGCCAGGGATGCTTCCTCCTCACCTTCCATCAGGCCAGATTCTAGCTCGCCCGCGCTAGCAGCGGCGAGTTCATCACCCTGTTGTGGAACATCCGTGGGAGCGCTCGTGGCCTCCTGTTCGCGTAGGAGCGCCAGCACTTTTTCGAGGAGCGAGCGAAACTCCAGCTCGCGGAAAAGGGCCAGCACCTGATCGCGGTGTATGTTGCCGATGCGACAGGCCTGCAAGTCGAGTTGTACAGGAGCATCCAGCACGATGGTAGCCAGGTACTTGCTCTGGCGAGCTTGATCTGCCGCGTCACGCAGTAACCTCTGCTCTTTGGATTTTAGCTCGTCGATGTGAGAAAGCACGCCATCCAGGTCGCCATATTCGGCCAGGAGCTTGCTGGCAGTTTTCTCACCGATGCCGGGGACGCCAGGAATGTTGTCGGAGGTGTCTCCTACCAGCCCTTTGAAGTCAGGTACCCTCTGCGGGGGAATGCCATAGCGCGCCTGCACTGCGGCCTCGTCATAATTTGTCACTTCACTGATGCCGCGTTTTGCTGCCATGACCTGCACATGCTCGTTGACCAGTTGCAAAGTATCCATATCGCCTGTGAAGATGATGGTATCGACCCCCTGTTGCGTTGCCTGTACTGAAAGCGTTCCCAGTACGTCATCAGCCTCGAAGCCATCTTTTTCATAGATGGGGATGCCAAAGGCCTCGACTACCTCGCGAATGCGACCAAATTGCGGCCTCATATTATCGGGCAATGTCGGCCGGTGCGCTTTATATGCAGCAAACTGCTCGTGCCGGAAGGTCGGCGCGGCCCGGTCAAAGGTTACGGCAATGTAGTCGGGCTTCACGTCACCAAGAGCCTTAATGAGGATATTGGTGAAGCCGAAGGTGGCGTTGATTGGCTCTCCACTCTTGGTCGTAAGGTTTTCGGGTACAGCGTGAAAGGCCCGGTGAATCATGGCGTGTCCATCGATTAACACGATCGTCTCGCGCCTAGATGTCGTGTGAGTTATATTTTGTGCTTGCTCGGTATGTTGTGTCATCATAAGTAATCCTTCTTATTACCCCGCCAGTACCCGGTAGTGCCTATTTTTGCCCCCCTCCCAGGCACAGAGACTTGCGCTTGAAGGGGATCGATGTGTCTGGTTCTCATCGCGTTCACCTTCGATTAACGTGAATGTGAACTGTGTGGCATCGCGCAGCGGGATGTTGGTCCAATCGGGCTGGCGTAACCATGCGGCCACTTCAGCAGTGATCTCCCATGGAGCGGGCAAAGCGACGCGCGTAGTCCAGCTCCCCGTGTTGAGATAGACCTGCTGTTCCCTTGTTTCGCTCTTGATAGGATCGATGCGCAGCATATGCGTGTGGCCGGCAATGGCGTAGCGCAGTGTGGGGTCGGTCCTGAGCACATTATGCATGCCTGCCCCTACGCTTTCCTCCATCTGGTATGTCGCTGGCGCACAGACAGCCGCGATTGCCTCTAAAAAAGGCAGGGTCAGTGCTTCGCGCAGCATTGCGAACTCTGTCATGGCGTCGGCCCGTGTACGGTCTGCATTGATGCCGGGCGGCTCGATCCAACCAGGATGCCGCGTAGCAGCATCTTGTTGAAACGCCGCGAGGTCCAGCATCGCCTGCTCAAACAACCTGGCAGGAATACGCTCAATACCCGGGGCAAGGTATGCCAGTCCCTTGCGAGGCTGAGCGAGCAGTTCCATTGTGTGCTGCACCATTTCAATGACGATCTGGGGATTGATCAGGGATAGCAGGGCCATCTGGCGCAAGATGCTCATGGATGGCTCAAAATGGTCAATGTAGGGATATGCGAGATTGATGGGAAGAAATGCGTGCTGCAGGTAGTGTGATCCCGCGGGCAATGTGATGCTGTGCGGCTCGCGTGTGAGCGGCTGGCCCTGTGCGTCCCATAGCTCACTGATATCACGATTCCAGAAATCGTATGCATTGCCATGCTCAATATAGACATCTGGCAGCGGGCGATAGAAACGTGTAGGGCAAAACTGTATCGTCTCAGCGCTTTGTTCAATGCCGATTGCGTCATAGATACCCGCGCGTATCTCTGCAAAGCAAAGATCGATATCGTGATTTCCTGTAATGAATGTAACACGCCGCCTTGGTTGAGCGATAAAAGTGCGGAGAGCCTGGAAGAAAGGACGGTGAGCGGCGGTGATCTTCTCCAACTTTTCTACTGCTAGAGCAGCATCCGTCGTGCCGCCGCTGTCATATGGCGGAACCGTCAGGAAGTCAAAACAGTCGCCATTGATGATCAGCTCGACATCTCCCGCCTGGCTCAACGGGTCATGCGTGCTTGCTGCATTGAGCAGTCCTTCGAGCGCCGACTGCTGGTACTCTCCAAAGCCATCCAGCACTGCATGACCGTCGGCAAGATGTAGATCACTGATAACCAGTTTGATTGTGGTCATTAGAACCCTTTCGTGAAGACACCTTTTCTACTTCATTTTAGCCCGTTTCTGACGAGTTGTATAGTATAGTTAACTGGCAAGTAGTGTTATAACCTTTTTTTCGCTGTATCGTCAGATGCTCCATGGGATGTTCTCGTGGCTGGAATAGGCAGATACACTGCGGAGAATACCAGTCTCGTCATGCCAGTGTTGCTATATGCTGATTGTTTCTTACGTTACGGAGACAAGGGTGTAAATATGCCTAGTCGTGACAATACTCTTTTGGGCGACCGCAAGTCCCGTCCTGACAAAAATCTAGGAGATGCTGCTATGGCAGAGGAAACTGAAAAATTGCTAACTGTGCGAGAAGTCGCACGTCATCTGCGTGTGGATGACACGACCGTGCGGAGATGGATTAAGAGTGGTTCCCTGGAGGCAATTACTCTTCCGCACAGGGGGAAAAGACAGGCTTACCGCATCAAACAGTCCACGCTAGACGCACTGCTCAAGGGTCCACGATTGCCTGGGTAGTAATCAGAGAGAGCACATATCTATGTGCTACTGGCATCCCTGAACGGGATGCCAGTTTCTATTACACAACGCCGATAAAGTGAAATCTACCAATAGGCAATCACGATACACTAAGACTAAGAGTGTGGCAAGTCATTACAGGGGTCTTGGGGAACGTAGTGACACACCGGAGAGTGCCAGGCTGCACCGATGCTATGCTGCATCAAAACCTCAACGAAGATAGAGGAGAGCTTATATTCTTATGAAGATTGCAATTACTGGCGGCGCAGGTTTTATTGGTTCCCATCTCACGCGAGCCTATCTAGATGCTGGTCACGATGTGTTCGTTATTGATACCCTGGTGAATGGATCACGCAAAGCCCTGGACCCCCGGGCGCGTTTCTATGCTATGGATATTCGCGATAGCAAGCTACAGATTCTTTTACAGATGGAACGTCCTGATCTGCTGAGTCACCATGCAGCGCAGCGCGAGTATGTTCTACCGGGGGAAAAGTCACTCGCGGATGCCGATGTGCATGTGCGCGGCTTGCTGAATGTCCTGGATAGCTGTGCCAGCGCTTCTGTGAGCAAAGTCATATTCGCCTCCGGTGGCAATACCCTCTATGGGTGTGTCAGCGCCGAACAACTCCCTGTCAATGAGGATTTCAGGCTCTGCCCGCAGCGGCCCTGTGACATCACCAAGGTGGCCGGTGAATGGTATGTGCGTTACTATGCCTCCCAGTATGGCTTAACCTATACTATATTGCGCTATGCCGATGTATATGGCGAAACCGATGACGAAATGGCGCATCATCCCTTGAGCTATTTTGTCCGTATGCTGTCTGACGAACAACGGCCCGTCATTCGCGGAACCGCAAAAGAGCGACGAGATCATGTTTTTATCGACGATGTGGTGAAAGCAAACCTCTATGCGCTTGAGCGGGGTAAGAATGTAGCGCTTCATATCAGTTCAGGGCAGGGCTATACGCTGGAGCAATTCTACCAGGAGGTGGCGCATCTTCTGGGTAGCAAGATAACTCCAACGTACCTTTCGAGCGTATCGGTAGGCGATTCACTGCAACAGGCCTCGTCAATAGTGCTGGACAATCGGCTTGCCAGCAGTATTTTGCGCTGGCGTCCCGAGATCGATTTCGAGGATGGTGTGCGGCTGGCCATCGAGCGGCTGAGGGTGCAGGTGAGCAAGAAACTTCCAGTTCACGCTGTTGCTTCCACTCGGCTCTAGCTGCATCTGCAGCCGTGACCTGGCTCCCGTGAGGGAGCCAGGTCCTTATCTCCGCCAATGTCCTGCAATCAAGCAGGGACGCCTGATTGTTGCAGCCCACTGACCACTCGAGCATATTTTTCAGCGAGGGCCTGGGCCTGGTCGTTCGAGACCGACTCTGCAATGATTTGGAAGAGCGGGCGGTCGGCGTCCGGCAGGATCAACACCCATTCTTTGCCCAGGTCAAGCTTGATCCCATCGATGGGTTTTGAACGCCTCTCCCGGTACTGCTCACTTAGAATACGCATCACCTTCCCCTTGTGTTCCCACGGGCAGGCTACTGTGGTGCGACTCATATAGTATACGGGCAGGTCGTCGACTACTTCAGACAGGCGCAACTGGAACGTCGCTTGCAGTTCAAGCAGCTTCGCAATTGCAAGCATACCGTCGAAAGCTGGTTGGAATGTCGGGAAGACGAAGCCCCCTATGTCATCACCCACCAGCACAACCCCCTCGCGCCCTGCCGCCGTCATCAGGGCGTGTGGGAGAACTCGCGTATGCTGGATGTACCCCTCATAGCGTTTCGCAATCTGTTGCAGTGCGCTTGGGGCAGTGACCGGAGCCGCAACCGTTCCATTATGGTATTTGCGTAAGAAGAGGCTCGTCATTACTGCGAGTATCTTCATCCCGTCAAGGATACGACCTTTATCGTCCACCACCGAGATGCGTTCTCCACTGGTATCGATGCGTATGCCCATATCGGCGTTCAGCGTTCCCGTAATCGTGGCAAGGCGTTGCAGGTCATCGTTTATCTCCTCTAATGTGCGCGAGAGACGTTTCTCATCTACACCCGGGTTCAGGACAATCACATCACAGCCCAGGTGGCCGAAGATTTGCGGCAGGAGCTGGTTGGGGCTTCCATTAGCATAGTCGACTACTATCTGG
>Ga0209648_10005822_pt1 | contig 10580 bp, 13 predicted proteins | sample GraSoi2013_115cm_FD_185830 | JGI IMG/M metagenome (GOLD analysis project Ga0209648, IMG submission 185830) | Grasslands soil microbial communities from the Angelo Coastal Reserve, California, USA - Sample 9_17_2013_115cm (SPAdes) (version 2) | ecosystem: Environmental > Terrestrial > Soil >...
CACGCGGCGTAATCGCTGGAGAGCCCGTTGCGGTGAAAGCCGCCCGGCGGGTTCGGAGGGAGGCTGCGCGGAAAAGGCCGGAGTTCACCACACGTGAACCCGGACCTCGCCGCGCAGCCCACCCTGTTCACGAATCAACCCGAACCACCATGATCTACCTCAAAGCCGACCTCGAGCTCAAGCAGCGCGCCCTCGACCGCACCGTCCCCGTCGACGGTCAGCCCGGCCGCTACCAGCCGCCCGACGACATCATCGGCTTCCTCGACCGCCTCTGATTATCCCGGCCCGCATCACGGAAACCGGCCCGGCCCCTGGCCGGGCCGGGGACCGCCGGGATAATCGCGTCACCGGAATAAGATCTGCTATCCCGACGTCGGGATAGCAGATCCAGGCGGCGCCGTCGCCCAGGATGGCCAGCTGCCGGACATGATCTGCGCCGCGGCGGATGCCCTCGGCCTTTACCAGGTCCGCGAACACCGCTGCGGGCTCGAACGTGGCGATGTAGCTGGAGGAGTCCCGGTCACGGACGGGATAGCCCTTGGTATCGAGCTTGTTCTGGGTGAAGAAGACGGCGAGCTTGACCTCCCGGGTGCGGGCGCGGCCGTCTTCTCCCTTGCCGTCCCGCCCGGCGGCCTCCCTGGCGGTCACCGGCACGCCGGTGCCGTCGATCGCGGCATACAGCTTGTCCGGCAGCGTGGACGGCGGCAGCGGCACCAGTTTCCGGGCAGTGATGAGCGCGGCCCGGTCCCGGTCCGCGGCGGCCTTCGCGGTCCCGCTGGCCTCGGCGGCCCGCTCGACCCGCTTGGCGGTCAGGCGGATCCCGGCCAGGTCTTCCAGCAGCCCTGCGTCACCTGCCCCACCAGATCCCGGAACCGCTCCCACTCAGCCACTTCCCGGCGGATCTTCTCCAGCTCCGGCCCCGGGCGCAGGTGACGGGCCACCGTCTTCCCGTTCTCCGACCGGGTCAGGTTGTACTGCGGGCCGTGGCCCGGATGCCCCGGCTGCGCGCACCCGCAGTTCGGCTTGCCGCACTTGCGGCGCACCTCGTTCAGCGACCCGCGGCGGAAATCCCCGACCTGGCCCAGCTCGCGGTACAGCTCCTCCCGCCGCCGCTCCAGGCCAGGCAGATCACCCTGCTCCTCCGGCATCATCGCCTCCTCTGAGTGCGCCTAGCACTCAGAGTACGATGCTGACCAGTCACATCCCAGGACCCCTACGAATGTGTCGCACACCCCATGTAGCGCTGGACGACGTGCAACGGGACCCCGGCGTTGAAACTGGTAGAGAGCAATGTTCCGACCATGATGGATACCTCAGCCGGAGCCGGGCGCCTGGAGGCTACTCCCGGGTTGGTGATTACGGGCATGGATCTCCCGGCCGTGGAGCAGGGCCAGGTCAGGAGCCTCTACCGGCCGACGGCTGCGACGCGTGCCGGCCACGTCCCCGGCATGGCGGCGCATCGGCGTGCCGCGTGGCTGACGGGCGAGCTGGCGGCTGCGGGAACGTCGGTCTCCGGGGCGGGGATGCATTGGGTGCAACGAGAGCGGCTGGTTGCCAGGTCGGGCGCGTGACGTGGTCAATGCCGCGAAGACCCGGCGCGTCCCTCGCAGCTGCGGTGCCGGCCGGGCGCCGCTCGCCGGGACCGGCGACGATGCACCCGATGCAACCGGCTAGTCCCGGATGCATCGCGATGCCGACGGACGCAACAATGATGCACGCCGCGCAACGGAATCAGCTGCATCGTCGTGGCATCAGATCCAGGCGGACCATGAAGTCCCAGGTCACCGCAGCCGCGCGGCGGCCCGGCGAGCGGAGGGCACCGCAGGGCCGCACGCTGCGGCCCAGGCAGCGCGTGTTCACGCAACCTGCCGAATGATGCAGCGGATGCAATTCTGCTCACTTGCAGCGCGGTCGCGTGGGTGTGCCGGAACCAGTGGGGTGTCCAGCCACCGGGACCTGGCCGGCGAGGTCACGGCGGAGCTTGTCGACCAGGTCGTAGACGCTGTCGGGCTGCCAGGGCCGGAACCGCGGCTCGCGGTCGAGGTTCACGAACACGCAGGTGCTGTCGAAGTCGTCCGTGGCCAGGTCCGCGCCGGCCTCGCACAGCTGCCACACGTGCTCTCCGTAGAGGCGGTCGAGGTCATCGGAGACGAACAGCCGCCGGTAGCCGCGTGATAGCCGTGCACCCGGGCAGGCTCCGTCCCGCAGCCCGGGCACGGGACGGCCCCTCCTGCGGTCCTCGCCCGGACCCGGATCACCTCGCCCGTGTCCTGGACATCCTCGATGACCAGCGCAGACAACCCCGAGAACACGATCCCCGCAAGACTCTTCACATCGATCATGTCCAACGTTGTCACACAGTCACGCCATGCCACCACCGAAAGAGCGACAGAGCCCATGGACTGACATGGCTCGGTCTGGAGGTCACCGCTGGTCCTGCCCGGCATGGGTGGCGTAGTAGTCCGCCACGGCATGGAAGGACTCTTTCGGGTCCCAGGTCATGTCCGGGTATGTGGTGCCACGCCTGCCACCGGAGTAGCTTTTCACCAGGCTGAAGCTGTCCGTATCGAGGTCATGCTTGGGGTTGCTGCCCTGCGGGTAGAGCGGGGAGACGAAGTTGAAGACGAACGCGCCGACGACGCCGGCACCCTCGAGCAGTTCCAGCTGGCGGACGAGGCTGCGCGCCTGCAGGCCCTCGTCGCGCTCGTGCACGGTCTTGACGCGTGGCCGGGCAAACGGTCTCACGAACGGGATCATGTACGGGACCATGCTCGCGATCACGAAGTTCTGCGGTCCCATGGCGCTCGTCTTGTCGGCTCCCACGCGCGTCAGGAATCCGAACTCGGTGACCACCACCGGCTTGCCGGAGGCGAAGAGCGATTCGAGCGTGCCGAGATAGCGGTCCTTGATGGTCTCGCTCCAGTAGTGATCGATACCGGCGAAGTCGAACATGTGCCAGTCGACCCGCTCGGACGGCAGGGACGCATAGGTAAGGGGGCCGCCGAAGACCTTCCGCACGCCCGCGGTCGCCTCGCCCAGGAAGGCGTTCAGCGGCTTGTTGTGCGCTTCTGACGTGATCGCCTCCCGCATCGCTCGGATCCGCTTCCCGAACGTCCTGCCCTCGATGATCCCGCGCATGAAAAGGGTCAGCTCCGTGCCCACGCTGAAAACCACCCGCCCGGGCCACGTCTCACGCAGCCCTTCCGCGGCAACGGCGGCGCGGGTGATGTGGTCGAGCGTCGCGTCCGGGGGCTTGTTCCACAGCTCCGGCGAGAACCACACCTCCAGGCCCAGTTCCAGGGCGCTCCTGCTCGCGGCCGTGAGCCGGCCGATATCGCGGCCACAGATCTTGACCGTGTTGCAGTGCAGATCCGTCTTGATGATCTCAAGCTCGCGGCGGACGACTCCCGGGTCATAGTCCGGCCGCCAGTTGGCACCCATCACGCGTCCTACGTCGTAGAGCACGCCCCTTCGCATCATGGTGCTACGTCTCCTATCGCTCGGGGCGGTGGGGGCGTCCCCACGGCTCGTGTGCAGCGGACGGTCTGGGTGCCAGGCGGGAGACCGCATGACCCCTTAGACTAGACGGTCTAGCCCATCGGATCATATCCTTAGACTTGTGAGTCCACAACGCCAGGCGGCCGCAGGGGACAGCCCGCACCCTGCCCATCTTCCGGGGAGGGGCCAGCCCGCCAAGGAGCGCGCCATCATCGAGGCGGCGACCCGAGTGTTCCTGCGCCACGGCTACACCGATGCCAGCGTCGATGCGATCGCCGCCGAGGCGGGCGTCGCCAAGCAGACGATCTACAACCACTTCGGCGGCAAGGACCAGCTATTCCGGTCCGTCATAAGCCGGGCGCAGCGCGAGGTCGGCGCGAACCCTGACACCTCCGCATTGGAGGAATGGCTCGCTACCTCGGACGACCTTGACGCGGACCTTCGGGCCTTCGGCCGCGAGGCGGTGCGCGGGGTGCTGCGCGAAGACATCGTCGCGCTGCGGCGGCTGGTCATCGCCGAATGGGACCGTCACCCGGAGCTTCTCGCGGAGTGGGCGCGCCCTAGGCCGGCCCTCGAACAAGCGCTGGCCCGGGCTATCGGCCGGCAGGCACACCGCGGTGTTCTCGACGTGCCTGACGTTGATCTCGCAGCGCGCCAGCTCACGGGGGTGGTCTTCAACGAGGCGACGGTCCGTTCCTTTTTCGGTCGGCGGCAGCTCAGCGGCGAGGAGATAGACGGCATCGTCGACGCTGGCGTCGGCATGTGGCTGCGCTGTTACCGCTACCGCGGATCGCAAGCCGGCGCGTGCTCCGTCACGCCGCCCGCGTAGCATGGGCCGCGCGGTGGCACGCCGCATGTCTGCTGGCCCGGTCACGTGGTGGCGTGGCCGGGGGCGCCTCACCCTATGCTTTGCACTTGCCAGCCGTATTTGAGGCCTCCGAAGATGTTGACGATTTCCTTTCCTGCCGCGTCCTTGGTTCCTGTGTCGCGCGCCAGGAAAAGCTCGGATATGAACAGGTCCGATATGGTGGTATTTCCCTGGCTTATCATGAGTGTCTGTGGTCTGTCGTAGAAGCTGACCACCTGGTTCCCGTCGATCGAGGTGAGCCCGCCAGCGATGTAGAAGGGATTGGCGCGCCCGTCGTCGTCTACCGTGCTCTTTGCCCCCCCCGGCCCCCCGGTCCCGCCGGGGCCCTCGGGCCAGTAGATGACCTGTATCCATTGCAGGCCTTTATGGATGGCCGGATCGCCCGAACGGCCCGGGCTGTAGACGACGTACAGGTCGGCACCGAAGTTCAGCGCAGGTGCGGATTGCGTGGGCTCGTTGGCAAACACGTTGTAGGACTCGACGCTGAACTCGTCCCGGCCGTCCCGCCCGCCCATGTACCTGAACGAATAGTAAGTGCCATACGCGTCCGCGAGGGTCTGCTTGAAATCGACCGTGGGGTCAGCGGGGACATCCTCATAGACCGGGCTGGGAGAATCCCCCGGCTGGCCGAACGGGAGCAGGCTGATAATGTAGTCGCTGCCTTGATAGGTGAAATCCGCGGACGAGGTGTGACCGCCGATCGTCGGAGTGAATCCCTGCCCCCAGCCGGTCGGCTGGCTCGGCTGATAGTCCAGGATGAGGTCAGTGCCCGGCGCCGAGCCTGCGGCTCGGGCGCTGGCCTGGCCGGTGGCCGCGGGCATGACGGGCCAGCCCCAGGCGCGTGGCGCGAGCGCCGTGCCGGTGGCCGCGGACAAGCCGAGGAAGGTTCCGCCGCGCAGCAGGGATCGCCTCGAGGGCAGCGGTGGGATGGGCTCTGCCGGGCTGGCGGATGGGACACCGTTCATTGGGATTACCTCTTTATCGTTGTGACTGACATGGTTCCCTGGCGGGTGGTGGCGCTCATCCCGCCAGCAGCAGTTTCCGCGGGCGGTTAACCAGCGGCGCGCTTCATGGGGTCCGCAGGGCTTCGGTGGGTGACATGCGGGCCGCCCGTATGGCGGGAAGCAGCCCGGCGATCGCGCCAATGGCCAGGGCGGCGCCGAGCCCGCCGGCCCAGGCGAGGGGAGGGATGACGACCGCCCAGCCCTTGATGGTGGCGTAGATGCCGGTGGCCAGCGCGCCGGCGGCCATCCCTGCCGCTCCGCCGAGCAGGGCCAGCAGCATTGCCTCGGACAAGAACTGGGCGCGGATCTGCCCCCTGGTAGCGCCCAGCGCGCGGCGCAGCCCGATCTCCGACCGGCGCTCCAGCACGGAGATCACCATGATGTTGGCGACCCCGACCGCGCCGACCAGCAGCGCCACTGCGCCCAGGCCCAGGAACAGGCCGTTCAGCGCCGACTGTGCGTCGGCTCGGGCGACCAGGGCGGCCGATGGCTGGGAGACGTCGACGGCGCCGGGGTTCTCGGGGTTGGCGGTGTCGGCCAGGATCGAGTCGACCGCGCCGACCTGGCTGTCCTGAGCGCGGACGTAGATGGCGGACGGGTGGCCGTCGAAGCCCAGGTATTTTTGCGCGGCGGGGAAGCCGACCAGCACCGAGGTGTCGATGCTCGGGGCCAGCACCGCCGGGCGCAAGATCCCGGCCAGGTAGAACCACTGCCCGCCGATCCAGATCCGCTCCCCGGAGAAGATCCGGTCGATGCCCAGGTACTGGGCGGCGGCCGCGCCCAGCACCGCCACCGGCTCCCGCTCGGTGGCCGCGTTCAGGAACGAGCCCTGGGCGATGCTGGTTCCCAGCGCCTGCGGCAGGCGCAGGCTCGCCGCTTGGACGGACAGCGCGTTGGTGTCGATCGCCGGGATCAGCGGGCTGCGGTAGGCACTGGCCTTCGTGGTCCCGGTGTCCTGGACGGCGGTGACCGGGCTGATCCGGGCGATCATTGCCGGGGCGGCCCGGGGCAGTTCGGCGGTCCCCCCGAACAGGTTCTGGCCGTTGGTGATGGTCAGCAGGTTGGTGCCCAGGGCGTCGATCTCCGCCAGGAGCCCGGCCGATGAGGAAGCGGACAGGCCCAGCACCGCCACGATCGCGGCCACCCCGATCGCGATTCCCAGCGCGGACAGGGCCGCGCGCAGCCGCCGGGTGCGCAGCCCGACGCTGGCCACCCGCGCCAGGTCCGCGGGCCGCAGCCGATTGGGGGCCAGAGTTGTCGTGGTCATGGCAGTTGCCTTTCCGGTGACCGGGGAAGGGAGGCGGGCGGTCCGCCGATCGCCCCGGCGGCGGGCGCGGGATAGGGCGGGCGGGCGGTGCCGGCGGTGTCGGAGATGATCTGGCCATCCAGCATCTCGATGCGGCGGGGCAGGCGAGCGGCCAGAGCCTGGTCGTGGGTGATGACGACGATGGTGGCGCCGGCGGCGTTCAGCTGCTCCAGCAGCTCGAAGATCGCCTGGCCGGAGGCGCTGTCGAGGTTGCCTGTGGGCTCGTCGGCCAGCACGATGGACGGCTCGCCGGCCAGTGCCCGGGCGATCGCCACCCGTTGCCGCTCTCCTCCGGACAGCCTCGTGGGGCGGAACGAGGCCCGGCGCGCCAGCCCGACGGCGGCCAGCGCGTCGGCCGCCCGCTGGCGCCGCGCCGCCGCGCCGATCCCCGCATACAGCAGGCCGTCGGCCACGTTCTCCAGTGCCGTCGCGTGCTCGGCGAGGAAGAACTGCTGGAACACGAACCCGATCCGGGACGCCCGCAGCGCAGCCAGCTCGCGGTCGCTCAGCGTCGCAAGATCCCAGCCCGTGATTCGCACCGTCCCCGAACTGGGCCGGTCCAGCAGCCCCATCAGGTGCAGCAGCGTCGTTTTCCCCGACCCCGACGGGCCGACGATGGCGACCAGCTCGCCCGTGGTTACGGTGAAGCTGACCCCGGCCAGCGCGCGTACCGGTGGCTGGGTGGGGTAGGTTTTGGTCACCGCCTGCAGCTCCAGGACCGGCATCGCGGTCACTTCGCCGGGCTCCGCTACCCCGGCGCTCATATCGCCGGTACCACGACATGCTGTCCCGCGGCCAGGCCCGCCCCCGACACCTGCACCAGCCCGGACGCGTCATCGAACAGCCCCAGCGACACCGGCACCAGCCGCCGGCCGCCGGCGGCGGTCGCCTCTTCCACCGCGTACCCGCTGGCCAGGGCCAGCAGCGCATCGACCGGCACCGCCAGCGCGTCGCGCACGCTCGCGGTCGTGATCGACACCTGCACCGGGGCCTGGTCCAGCGACCCCGCCGCGGCCGGGTCCGGGAGGGTAACCTCCACGGTCACCTTGGAGGTCCCGCCTCCCGGCGCGGCCGTGGCCACCGTGCCGACCGACGAGACGACACCCGGCGTCGTGCTGCCATCGGGCAGGGTGACGCTCACCCGGTCCCCGGCCTTCAGCTCGGTCTGCTGGGCCGCGTCCAGCGCGATCCTCACCAGCCGGGCGGTCGAGGACCCGGCCAGCACCGGCCCGGCGGCCGGGGAGCCCAAAGCGCCCTGCACCGCGGTCACCCGCAGCGCCGACGGCAGGAATACCGCCTGCCCCAGCGGCAGGCTCCCGGTCGCCGCCAGGCCCAGGCGCGCCTGCAGCAGGCCCAGCACGTAGGCGGTCTCGGCGCTGAAGTAATCCGAGCCCGGGTCCAGCTCGGCGCTGGCCGCGTACCCCAAGGCCACCAGGTCGTGGTTGAGCTGCCGCACGTCCGCGCCGGTCATCCCCTCCGACAGGGCGCGCCAGGCGGGAACCGTGCCGTACAGCAGGAATACCGGGCTGCCGTCATCGACTCGGTACAGCACCCGGCCCTGCCGGATCACCGCGCCCGCCGCCGGCAGCCAGGTGATCGTGCCGCCAGCCTCGCCCCGCACCGTGTAGGAGCCGGCGTAGCCCAGGGTCGCATCCACCTGAGTCTGCGCCGACAACGTCCCCTCGGTCACCGTCGCCAGCGACGTCGCATAGCCATTCCCCGCCGCCCCCCTGTCCGAGCGCCCGGCGCCAGCGAACGGGTCGGTAACCGCGACCGCCGCCCCGGCCGCCACCAGCACCACCACCAGCCCGGCGACGGCCGCCCGCCGGCCGCGGCGCCGGGGCGGCCGCCCGTCCAGCACCTCGGCAGGACCAGCAGGCCCGGCCGTTATCGAAGCGACCGCGGCGCTCACGACCCGCCGCCGCTTTGATTGAGCGCCGGTCCCGGCCCGCCTGGAATGCTGTACTGGTAGTGCTGGCAGGCCTTGTTGGCGGACTGGAACCGCGGGTTGCCGGGCTGAAGATCGCTTCCGGGCTTTGCCTGGATCTCGAGTTGGCCCTGGCTGTCGGGGTCGGGGAAGTCCGAGATGCCGTGCGAGCGCATGCACTGGGCGTACTTGAGATTCCCGGCCTTCACCTGGCCTTGCTGGGCGGCGGTCAGCGGCTGGGGTGCGACCAGCTTCTGGCAGGTCTTCTGGGCCGCCTGGAACTGCGGCGAGTTGGGATCGACCCCGTCTCCCGGGGTGATGCCGATCCCCCCCTGGCTGTTGGGGTCAGGGAATTTGGGTACCCCGTGGGAGCGCATGCACCTGGCGAGCGCCAGCCCATTCGCCTGGGCCGAGCCGCTGGCCTGAGCGGAGCCGCTGGACGACGGCCCTGCGCTGGCTGCACCGGAACCCGGCGGGCCGCCCGAGCAGGCGGCTGCCAACAGGGCCGCGCTGGCGAGCGCGGCCGCCAGGAGCCCGGCCCGCCTCAGCCGGGTTCGCCTCCCTGGTTGACCCTTGTCGTCGCGTATGGCGTCGTCGTGCATGTCGCGTTCCTCTCTGGCTCGGCGGATCGTGCCTTGGAGGTTGTTGTACGGCATCGGCAGTTGCAAAAAGGTCTTGCGGCGCCAGCGCGCCCCCTCGCCCAAGGCGAATCGCCATGGCATCCCGCGAACCCCGGAATCCGGGCAGGCCGTGAGGGTGAAACCGTTTTGCAACCGCAGGTGCGGCAGACTGGAGAAGACCCCGGGTCTGGGCCCGGCCCCTGGGCTACCGGAGTCGGGATGGCTTCCGGAGACGAAAGAGGGGAGAGACGGTGCGGGTGCTGGTGATCGAGGACCACGTCGAGATGGCCGAGACGGTTGCCATCGGCCTGCGCCGGGCGCAGATGGCCGTCGACGTTGCCGTCGACGGGCCAGCCGGCCTGGAACGCGCGCTGACCACCGACTACGACGTGATCGTGCTGGACCGGGACCTGCCCGGGATGCACGGCGACGAGATCTGCGTCCAGCTCGTCGCCGCAGGGCGCCGCAGCCGGGTGCTCATGCTCACCGCCGCGGCGGCGACGGAGGACCTGGTGGACGGGCTCGGGCTCGGCGCCGACGACTACCTGCCCAAGCCCTTCGACTTTCCGGTGCTCGTCGCCCGCATCGGTGCCCTTGCCCGCCGCGCGCACCCTGCCGTCCCGCCGGTGCTCCGCCTAGGGGACCTGGTGGTTGACACGGCGGACCGCCGCGCCTGCCGGGCGGGCAGGCCCCTCGAGCTCGGGCCGAAGGAGTTCGGTGTCCTCGAGCTGCTGGTCGCTTCCCAGGGCCGGACCGTCTCGGCCGAGGAACTGCTCGAACGGGTGTGGGACGAGTTCGCCGACCCGTTCACCAGCGCGGTGAAGACCACAGTCAGCCGCCTGCGGGCGAAGCTGGGCGATCCCCCGCTTATCGAGACGGTGTCCAAGTCCGGCTACCGGATCGGAGGATGACCCATGACCCTTCACCACCGGCTCACCAAGCTGGCTGTCCGTCCCCATCTGCCCCGGCGCACCGTTCGCCTGCGGCTCACCTTGATCTACGGCGGGCTCTTCCTCATCTCCGGCGCCGGGCTGCTGGCGATCACCTACGTTCTGGTGCAGAACGCGACGGCCGGCGGCTTCTCGTATAGCGGGCCAAACGGCATTTCCGGTCTTTCCGTCGCCATGGCTGGGTCGCACGGCGCCGGGTCGCGCGGCAGGCCGGCGCTCAGCCAGCAGCTCGATGGCAGCCCCGGGTCCAGGACCCGCACCAGGATCCTCACCCCCGAGCAGGCGCACGCCCTGCTCCGCCAGGTGCAAGCCCTCGGGGCCAGGCAGCACGCAGACGAGCTGCACCAGCTCCTCGCCTACTCCGGGGTCGCGCTCGCCATCATGGCGGTGCTGATGCTCAACAACCG
>Ga0209648_10005823_pt1 | contig 10579 bp, 7 predicted proteins | sample GraSoi2013_115cm_FD_185830 | JGI IMG/M metagenome (GOLD analysis project Ga0209648, IMG submission 185830) | Grasslands soil microbial communities from the Angelo Coastal Reserve, California, USA - Sample 9_17_2013_115cm (SPAdes) (version 2) | ecosystem: Environmental > Terrestrial > Soil >...
TTACTTCGCACGGATTTGCATATAACGTGTCCACAGATTTGCGGAATTTCGATTTGATCGTACCGTGCGGGATTGCGGACCGCAAAGCTACATCTCTGGAGAAATTGTTGGGGCGGCGCATTGAAGTAGGGGAAGTGGCGCCGCGGATTGCGAAGCATCTGGGAGAATTGCTCGGGCGGGAGATGAAGGAAACCTCGAAGAAAGAGTTGTTGGAGAAACTGGAGCACGCCGAGCAGGCGGTTGCGATTTCCGCATAGGAATTGGAGCAGGGGATGAAGAAGGAATTGACGCGGCAGCAGTACCTAGACCTGTACTACTACATGCGGCTGAACCGCGCTGTCGAAGACATGATGGTGAAGCTGTTCCGGCAGAACAAAATTGTCGGAGGGCTTTACTCCAGCCTGGGGCAGGAAGCGATTTCCGTCGGCACGGCGTACACGCTGGAGAAAAAGGACTGGCTGGCGCCGATGATCCGCAACATCGGGGCCCTGCTGGTGAAGGGCGTGCCGCCCCGTGACATTTTCATGCAGCACATGGCGAAGTACGATTCCCCGACCAAGGGCAAGGATGGAACCAGCCACTTCGGGGACCTCGATGTACTGCACATCGTTTCGCCTATTTCCATGCTGGGAGATTTGATTCCGGTGATGACCGGTGTGGCGATGGCGGGGCGCTACCTGGGGCAGAAAACCGTGGCAATGACCTGGATCGGGGACGGCGGCAGCTCGACCGGCGTGTTTCACGAAGGACTGAATTTTGCCGCCGCGCAGAAGGCGCCGTTCGTTTTGATTCTTGAGAATAATCTCTGGGCCTATTCGACGCCGGTGCGCAAGCAAGTGCCGCTCGAGAATTTAGCGGACCGCGCCAAGGCGTACGGGATCGACAGTTATATCGTGGACGGCAACGACGTCGTGGCGGTGTATTCGACCGCGAAGGAGGCAGTGGAGCGCGCGCGAGCAGGCGAGGGCCCGATTTTGATCGAAGCCAAGAGCTTCCGCCGCCTTGGGCATGCGCAGCACGATGCGGCTGAGTACGTGCCGAAAGAGATGCGCGCGTATTGGGAAGCACGCGACCCCATCGCGCTGTACGAAAAATTTTTGTCTAGTGAAAAGCTGCTCGACGCCCAAGGCAAAAAAGAGATCGAAGAAAAGATTGACACCTTGCTCGCCGCGGAACGGGACTTTGCGGAGAATTCACCGATGCCTCCTGCGGAACTGGCGGAGACGGGCGTTTACTGCACCGGCCACGAATGCCACAAGATCCAGGCGAAGTGGGAACGGCCGATCTCCGAGGTCACGCCGCCGAGATCGAGCGTCAAGGCGGTCTGGACGGTTCCAGGGTTTGGATCGGGCAAGGGTTCCGGTGGAGCGCATGCGCCGATTCATTTCGGCGATACGCAGCCTGCGGAAGATGCGGCGGGGAATGGTACGAAATCAGCGAAGGCCAGAAAGCCAATGGGGAAAACGCCTGCGAAGGTGGCTCCCAAGAAAACAGTGAAGGCTGGGACCGCGAGCGCTTCCAGAAAGGCGCGGAGATAGCCATGGCCAAAACAAACGGAGCCGGACCGAATGGCCGCGCGGTAAACGGAACGCAAGTCACTTTTCTCGAAGCCATCAAACAGGCGATGTTTGAAGAGATGGAGCGCGATCCCGCGGTCATTTTGATGGGGGAAGACGTCGGCGTGTACGGCGGAGCGTTCAAGACCAGTGAAGGTTTGCTCGAGCGGTTTGGCTGGGAACGCGTGATCGATACTCCCATCAGCGAGAGCGCCATCATCGGCGCTGCTTGTGGAATGAGTTACTGCGGATTGCGCCCTATTTGCGAAATGCAGTTCATCGACTTCATTGTTTGCGCGTTCAATCAGATTACGAATTTCGTGGCCAAGGGGCATTATCTGTGGAATGCGCCTGCGCCCATGGTGATTCGCGGGCCGTCCGGGGGCGGCGTGCATGGCGGGCCGTTCCACTCGGCGAATCCGGAGATGTACTTTGTGCATACTCCAGGGCTGAAAGTGATTTATCCTTCGACGGCGTACGACGCGAAGGGTTTGCTGAAAGCCGCAGTACGGGACAATAACCCGGTGCTCTTCTTCGAGCACAAGTTTCTTTATCGCCGGATCAAAGGCGAGGTTCCCGCCGGTGACTACACCGTGCCGATCGGCAAAGCGGTGGTGCGCCGAGAAGGAAAACACCTGACCATCCTTTCTTACGCGGCGATGATGCACACTTCGCTGGAAGCGGCCGAAGCCCTGGCGAAGGAAGGCATCGAAGCGGAAGTGATTGATCTGCGCACGCTGCTGCCGCTGGACGAAGACACGATTCTGCAATCGGTGAAGAAGACCAATAAATGCCTGGTCGTGCATGAAGACACCAAGACGGGCGGAATCGCCGGCGAAATCGCGGCCATTCTCTGCGAGAAGGCTTTTGATGATCTCGACGGGCCGCTGATGCGCGTGACGTCGCTGGATACACCGGTGCCCTATGCGCCGACGCTGGAAGATTATTTTCTGCCCAACGCGAAAAAGATTTTTTCCGCCGCGAAGGAACTCGCGCGGTATTAGGATTTTAGAGAGAAGAGGAGAGCGATCATGGCCGTAGACATCGTAATGCCCCAGATGGGCGAGAGTATTTTCGAAGGCACCATCACAAAGTGGCTGAAGAAGCCCGGCGACAAGGTAGAGCGTGACGAACCGCTGTTCGAGATTTCCACGGACAAAGTGGACGCGGAAATTCCTTCGCCGTCGGCGGGCGTGTTGAAGGAGATCAAGGTCGGCGAAGGGCAGACTGTGCCCATTCAGACGATCGTCGGCGTGATTGATGCGGCGGGCTCTGCGGCCGCGGCACCAGCGCCTGCTCCAGCAAAGACGGCTGCTCCCGCGCCCGCAAAGGCCCCTGTCGCGGCGGCACCAGCCCCGCCAGCGCCGAGGCCCGCGGCTCCTGCTCCGGCCGCCACACCGGCTACCGCTTCTTCCGCTTCCTCAAGTTCCACGGGCGAGCGGATTCACAGTTCCCCGCTGGTACGCCGTATGGCCAAAGAGCACGGCATCAACCTCTCCATTGTTGAGGGTACGGGAGCGGGCGGTCGAATCAGCAAACAGGATATTGAAGCGATGATCGCCGCGGGCGGTGCCCCCGCTGCCACTCCTCCGGCATATTCCGGTGCGGCTCCCGCAGCATCTTCGCGGCCGGCAACTCCTCCCCCAGCCGCTCCAGGTGTTTCTGGCGGACAAGCGCACGTAGCGCTCGAAACGGCCGTGCCGCGCGAGAAGATGTATTTTGGCAATTACGAAGTGCAGCCCATGAGCACCATGCGGCAGCGCATCGCCGAGCACATGGTGGCGTCAAAACGCGTTTCAGCCCACGTCTACTCCGTCGATGAAATCGACATGACCAAGGTGGCGGCGCTGCGCGCCAAGTCCAAGGACGAATTCGAGAAGCGCTACGAGACCAAGCTGACCTTCATGCCCTTTTTCGTGAAAGCCGCGGTCGCGGGGCTGCGCGCATACCCGACGCTCAATGCCTCGCTCGACGGCACTAACGTCATCCTGCACAAGGAGATCAACGTCGGCATCGCCGTGGCGCTTGACTGGGGTCTGCTCGTGCCGGTGGTGAAAAACGCCGACGAAAAAAACATTCTGGGCATCCAGCGCAACATGAACGACCTCGCGGAGCGCGCGCGGTCGAAGAAACTCAAGCCCGAAGAAGTGCAGGAGGGCACCTTCTCCATCACCAACCCGGGCGTTTTTGGCGGCTTGTTTGGACTGCCGGTGATCAGCCAGCCCAACGTGGGCATCCTGGGCCTCGGCGCCATCGAGAAGCGTCCCGTGGTCATCAACGACTCGATCGCCATTCGTTCGATGTGCTACGTCACGCTTAGCTACGACCATCGCGTGGTGGACGGAGCGATTGCCCACCAGTTCCTCCACAAGGTCAAAGAGACCTTGGAAAACTGGAACGAGCCCGTTTTATAAAGATTCCATCGTTTGCCTTGCCGGGCAGAAATCACAGCGTGACCAACGTTCCAGGCTCTGCGCGTCAAGCGATGACCAGCTCCCCCGATTCAGGAGGCTTCCCTAAACGGACCTTTCATTTGCACGCGGTGTCCGAAATTGGGATGGGGGGTTCCCGCTACTGGCCAGAATGCGATGTTCCCTCCCTCCTTGATATCCTACAAATCACTCACGCTAAAGCAGTTATTTGCCGGAGCCGCTGGCAGCCCGGCTGCCTGTAGTACTTCGGAACGGGGCGGTTTCCGCCTTGGAATGCAGGTGGCAGCCACCCATGGGGACCGCAACTCTGGAAATTCAATTGGACCGCGAAACGATGCAACCACGAATTCTCATTGCGGATGACCAGCAGGATGTTCTGGACGCCCTGCGGCTGCTCCTGAAAGGACACGGCTACAGCATCGAAACCGTGAACTCACCGGCGGACTTGCTGGCGACGGTCGCCCGCCAGGAGTTCGATATTCTCCTCATCGATCTGAACTATGCGCGCGACACCACCTCCGGACGCGAAGGTTTGGACGTTCTTAACCGCTTGAAAGCCATCGAAGACGCTCCGCCCGTGGTGGCCATGACCGGGTGGGCCACCGTGGGCTTAGCGGTGGAAGCGATGCAATTTGGTGTCAGCGATTTCGTGGAGAAACCTTGGACCAACACGCGTTTGCTGGAAATTCTACACAAGCAAACCGAGCTGGGCCGCGAACGCCGTGAATCGCGGCGCCGCGCGGCCGAAGAAGCCCGCGCCCGCGAAGCGGCCTTGATTCATCAGCAGGAGCAGGAACGGGAAATCGCGGAAGCCAAAGCCATTCAGGAAAAGCTTTTGCCCCGCGAGATTCCCCAAATGCCGGGATATGAAATCGCCAGCGCTTGGCAGTCGGCCCGGCTGGTGGGTGGCGATTATTTCGACATTCTTCCGCTCGACGAGAGAATGCTTGGTCTCTGTATCGCCGACGTTGCGGGAAAAGGCATGCCCGCCGCCCTGCTGATGTCCAACTTGCAGGCAGCCGTGCGTGGACTCGCTTCGCTTTCCGTTGCCCCGGATGTCCTCTGCCGCCGGCTAAATTCCCTGATCTACAGGAACACCGCGAACGACCGCTTCATCACCTTTTTCTACGCGCAACTGGACGGCCCCATGCGCCGGCTGGCTTACGTCAATGCCGGCCACAATGCGCCGTTCGTATTGCGCTCCAACGGCTCGCACGAGCGCCTCTGCGACGGCGGCACAGTGCTGGGCGTTTTTGCCAGCCCGGATTACGAGTTGGGCGCGGCGCAGTTGTCCCCGGGCGACCGGGTTGTACTGTTTACCGACGGCGTCACGGAGGCCCGCGATGCGGTGGGCGAAGAATTCGGGGAAGTTCGCCTGCTGCGTTTGCTCGAAGATCACCGCGCGCTGTCCGCCGACGAATTGCAAGCCAAGATTCTCGCGGCCGCGGGCGAGTTCAGCGGGGGCCGTTGGCAGGACGACGCCACGCTGCTGGTGCTTGCCGTTGATGCATGAAGCCAGGAGCAATGGGACCGCCTCCAGACCACTCTCGAAGAGGCTGCTTGGCGAGTATTTTGCCGTCCCAAATTCCCCGCTCTCCCTCATTGCATCAACGGTTTCAGTTTGGCCACCCACACCGCAAATCCTTCCATCGCGACCGGCTCGATGCCGGCGTCGCGCAATGTGTCGCGGACGAAGCGGTGGCGCTCATTCCCGCCTTCCAGCGTGACATCAGTGACGGCGGCAAATTCTGTTTTCAAGGCAGCCTTGGCGGTGATGCGCTCCGCAGTATAGGCCAGCAGCTTGGCGTCGGCTGGCGCACGGGTGACGGAGAGATTCTGCAGGAACCCGCGCGTGCCATTGCGCCGGTAGCTGTAATCGATGCGCATGGGATCACCGGGGAAGGTAAACTCCGACACCCGCACGGACTTTTCGATGCGCTCCCACAAACGGGCTTGGCGGAAAACCTGCGAGCAGTAGGCGCGCATCTGGGCGCGGCTCCCCGGTGCCCCGGCCCGGCTTGCTGGGCGCTGCATGGCGACGTGATCGGCGTACAGCCGCTCCAGTTCGGCATCGAGGTCCGCGGCAAGGACCCCTTTTTGCGGGGCCAGCTGCAGGGCGTTCGACAGCGTGTCGTCCCACTTGCCCAGGAGCTGTTGCCAGTTGGTGGTGCCGCCGTTCGATCCATTCGCGGATGCCGATTGAAAGCGGTCTTCCAGATCATCGCGGAGCGCACGCAGCAGTGTTTCGTCGGCCTGAGGGTGCAGCCGCCGCACGCGGTTGTACTCGTCTCGTTCTTCGATCAGGCGCATCCGGCGTTCGCCGGTGCCGGGATCGAAAAGCAAAACCCCGATATTCACCCACTCGTCGCGAACGAGATTCGGCGTGTAGCGAAGGATGCGGTAAGCGCAGGCTTGTTCTCCCCGTGCGGTCACCGCAGTCCGGGATTCGAGTGTGTTTTCATTCATGGTTCACATCCAGTTCGGAAACGGCTGGCGATTGCATCTCTTAGCCTCCAGAATCAGGTCCGGCACGCGGCGGCGCCGCTGGTGCAATTGTTCGAGCAGCTGTAGCAACGCGTCATAATCGTCCGCGTACCATTCCGGCGGAATCGCGCGGGTGATTTCATCCAGGGTGCGTTCCGTCATTTGCTTTTCGATACGCTCTAGCCAGGGCGCGAACGACTCCATTCCCGTTACGCCCAGGTACACGCGGTTGCGCGCATACAATCCGCGCAGCGGTGCGTCGGGAAAATTCCATTCCCCGGCATTAAAGCAAAAGCCCTGGTCGATCATCCTGGTCTTGTAGCGCATCACCGCTTGTTCCGCGGCCTTGACCGGTTCGCTGAAAAAAACCGTCTGGCGGCCGTTGGTGTTGCACGTCCACTTGTCAAACACCAGCATCCCCGCAAATTCGTGCAGGTTTTCCACCTCGCGCAACTGCTCGTCGGGAAGAAAATCATGCAGCGTGAGCTGCCGCGGATCTCCAGGATAGCGGGAGCCGAATTGCAGTCCGGGCTGGCACGGAATGCGCGCGCGCGGCAGCTCCACAGCAAGCTCCGGCGTAAGCCGGATCAATTCCTCCGAAACGGCGACAATCTCCACCGGGACCGTGGGCAGGCCGAGACGCGCCGCCAATCTAGTTCCAAGCAGTTCATTAACCAGGATTCTTTTATGCTGCGGGTTATTTTGGAATTTGACGACGTAGTAGTAGCCATCGTCGCAACGCATCAGGTGAGACTGTGCGCCCCCCCGCATCCGGCGTATCTGCTCCACGGCCCGCAACATGCATGGTTATGCTAATGGTAATTGTCGCGTACGGCAAGCACCTTGCCACGCCCGGAAACACCATTCCTGAATCGAGAAGCGTTGAGTTCAATTTTGGGAAGCAAACAGAGCTGATGATATTCCAATCTGGCAGGCGCGATTCCCCAAAAAGAAAAAGCCGGAACGATAACCCCGGCTTCTCCCTCCAGCCTGTTTCGGTCTTTGAAAGACTTAGCGCCTTTTTTTCTTCTTCGCCGCTTTCTTCGTCTTCTTTTTCTTCTTGGGTTTCGATTTTTTTGCTTTTTTCTTTGGCGCGGCTTTCTTCTTCGCCGCTTTCTTGGCCGGCTTCTTCGCCACTGGCCTTGGCGCGGGCTTCGGAGCAGGCGCCTCTTCTTCGGGCTCCTCGCCGACGATCACCAACTCCTCTTCCTCGGTTTCGACGATCTCTTCCGTTTCGCCCGCCAGTTCCTCGTCGTCCAGCCGAGACAGCTCGTTGTCATCCTCGAAATTGTCCTTCTCGAAATCCATTCCATCCTCCCCTGGGGGAATCTCTGGGCCCCGTGCGCAAAAGGGTCCCTTGGGTCGCTGTTCTGGCCGGAGTAACGTAAAATTTCACCCCGCCCTTGAGCCGTTGTTACCGTACTCGCCGTTCGTTGTCAAGCATTCTGCGGTGTTCCCTCCAAGAGACTGCCAAGTCTTGCAAGCGGCAGGAGGAGAGCAATCGGTGACAGAGATTCCCTCGATGCCCGGCTCTTCCCGTAACGCATTCATGTAAAAAGACTTAATTGTGATTTGCGGCGCTTGCTCCGCCGGTCGTGCTGGCGGCCACCGGCTGCGCGGGTTTCCTCTTGGACTTGGAACGCGCCCTCGCCGGCGAAGTTTCCGGAGCCCCTCCGAGCGTATAGATGCGCAGAACCATCCCGCGCCTCACCCGATTGGAACCTAGGCGATTCCATTTGCGCAGGTCGTCCGCGCTCACGCTAAAGCGGTCGGCGATCCCCAGAAACGTGTCGCCGCGGCGCACGCGATAACTCACCAGCCGGCGTTTCGTTTCCGATTGCGGCTGCGTCGCGGGGATGATTAACTTTTCACCCGCCTCGAGCGCGGCGTTGCGCTCCAGACTGTTCGCGTCCGCGACGGCCATAGGCGTCACGTGATATTTCTTGGCGATGGACGTAAGCGTTTCTCCGGTCTCCACGCGGTGGCGCCGCCAGCTGACCCACTTGTCCGGTGGAATGTCGGCGATCTCCGCGGAGAATTTTTCCGCCGTTCCCTGTGGCAGGTGCAGTTCAAACGAGGGATCGTCGGGAGTCGCCAGGCGCAGCAGCGAGGGATTCAGCGAGCGAAGCGTCTCCACATCGGCGTCGATGGTTTCCGCCACCAGCCGCAGATCGATGGCGCGGCCCGGTTTCACCACCTCGGTCGCCACCGGTGCTTCCGGTTCGGCCTGTATGTTGTAGTGCGCTGCATCTTTGGCGATGAGCGTCAGCGCGATGATGATAGGCACATAGTTTTTTGTTTCGCGCGGAAGCACGTTCCGTTTGTAGAGCTCCCAGAAATCCGCGTAACCAGTTCGCTCGATGCCCTTCTGTACGTTGCCGGGGCCGCAGTTGTAAGCGGCCATCGCCAGGTACCAGTCCCCGTAAAGTTTGTAGAGGTCGCGAAGATGTTGCGCGGCCGCGTGCGTGGCCTTCTCCGGATCCTGACGTTCGTCAATCCACCACGTGTGGCGAAGCCCATATTCCTGGCCGCGGTAGGCCACGAATTGCCATATTCCCCGCGCGCCGGCGCGGGAAAGCGCCAGCGGCTGGAAAGCGCTTTCCGCTTGCGCCAAATAGATCAGGTCCTGCGGCAAGCCCTCTTCCTGCAACACGCGTGAAATCATTTCGCGATAGCGTCCGGCGCGGCGCAGTCCGGTTTCCACGATGGCGCGTCCGCGCGGCGTCTGGAAAAAGTTGAGGAAAGGGAGCACCTGGTCGTTTACGGTCAGCGGCAGGTCGTGGGAAATGCTTTTGGCTGCTTCCTCGGCCCGCTCTTTCAGCCGCGGATCGACCGGAAAAGTCATCTCCGCCACTTCATCAATCGCCGCGGGAACGGCGGGAGCTTCGCTGAAGCCGTCTCCCGCGCGGAAGGCCTGCAGCTCGTAGGCATACACGGTCTCCGCCACGCGGTGGAACAACTCGCTCAGCTTGGGGTCACTGTTGAGATCGTAGCCGCTCTCCAGCATCCAGTCGATCGCGTCGTCAAAATCCTTGCGTGCGGCTTCAAGATGACCGGCTTTGAAATTTTGCTCGCCGGAGGCGAATTTTTCCTTGACCTTCCGGATCAAGTAGTCCTTGCCAGACGGAACTGCCGGCAACAGCCGGACGTAATAGCGGTGCGGTGGATTCATTACCGGCAAAAGGGCAAGTTCCACGGGAGCCTGTTGAGGAGCCGCGGGCGCCGGCTTGAGCGCCGGAACGCTTGCCTGAACCGGTTTTTTCCCCGCGTCTTCGCAGCCCACAAAACCCACTACCAAAAGCAGGGTGACCGCCGCCATGCCGAGTCTTTGCCGCATCTGTACATGGTAAGGAGTGGCTCACCGCAAGGTCAACGCATTCCGGCACGTAGGGGGTTGACGTTCTCAGTACACGCCAGATTCTCCTCTGCCAGGTTCCGGTGGTCACCGGTTTGGGATAGACTCACGCTCGGGGTGATCCCGTGAAACTCGCGTCGCGATTCGCCAAGGCAGACCGTTTCCATCGGCAGATCATTTGCCTGCTTGCTTTGTTCTTCGGCTACGCTTCCGTGGTTGCAGCCCAACAAAAAAACCTGCCTCCAGAAAAACGATTGCAGATTGAAGCGGCCGTTTCGAGTTTCATGTCCGCCAACAGTGTGCCTGGAATTGGCGCAGCCGTCGTGCTCGAAGGTGAACCACTGTGGTCCGCGGGATTCGGCATGGCCGATTTGGAGGATTCTGCTCCCGTGACCTCATCCACGCTCTTTCGCCTGGGGTCCATTTCCAAACCGGTCACCGCCATCGCCATCCTGCAACTCTGGGAGCAAAGCAAATTGGACCTCGACGCTCCCGTCCAGAAATATTGTCCGGCATTTCCCCAGAAAGAATCGCCGATCACCACGCGCCAGCTGCTCGGCCACTTGGGAGGCATCCGCCACTACAATAGCGACGGAAAAGGAGACATTCCCGAAGATAGCGCGCGGCATTTCGCCGGCATGCAGGAATCTCTGACGATTTTCGCGGGCGATCCCCTGGTTGCCAAACCGGGGACGAAATTCCACTACTCGACCTACGGTTACACGCTGGTCGGGTGCGTCCTCGAAGGCGCC
>Ga0209648_10005824_pt1 | contig 10579 bp, 10 predicted proteins | sample GraSoi2013_115cm_FD_185830 | JGI IMG/M metagenome (GOLD analysis project Ga0209648, IMG submission 185830) | Grasslands soil microbial communities from the Angelo Coastal Reserve, California, USA - Sample 9_17_2013_115cm (SPAdes) (version 2) | ecosystem: Environmental > Terrestrial > Soil >...
GCTCGGCGAGACTGCGGTGGACGAGGTCGTGTCGTTGCTGCGCCCCTCGGTCGACGCGCTCTACGAATCGGGCCTGCTGCCCCCCGTCAACCCGACGGGTCTGCCGATGCGGGCGTGAAGAGTCCCGGCGGCTGAGTGGCCATGTGTCACCGTGACTGGGGCAGCTTGACCGAGCCCCGCTTGGCGGCCGACGCGGATGGCGGCGGCACGACGGGCCCGATGTTCCCGTCCGGCGCCTGGTCCAGGTCGACGATGACCGGCGCGTGGTCGCTCGGCCCGGTGCCCTTGCGCGCCTGCCGGTCCACCCATGCCGCCCGCACCCGGCTGGCCACCGGCCCGGTCGCCAGCACCAGGTCGATCCGCATCCCGAGATCCTGGTGGAACATTCCGGCCCGGTAGTCCCAGTAGGTGAACACCCGCTCGGACGGCCAGCGCTCCCGCACGACGTCGTGCAGGCCGAGCGCTAACAGCTTGGCCAGCGCCGCCCGCTCCGGCGGCGTGACATGGGTCTGGCCGACGTAGGCGTCCGGGTCGAACACGTCGGCGTCGGCCGGTGCGATGTTCATGTCCCCGCAGACGATCGCGTCCTCGGGATCGGCGGCGACCATCTCCGCAAGCGCCGTCAGCCAGGCGAGCTTGTAGCGATAGTGGTCTGAGTCCGGCACCCGCCCGTTCGGTACGTACACCGAGTGCAGCCGGATCCCGCCGCAGGTCGCGGACACCGCGCGCGCCTCCGGACGCGGGAAGCCGGGCTCCCCGGGTATTCCGGCCACGACGTCGTCAAGCCCCACCCGGGATGCGATCGCCACCCCGTTCCACCGCGCCTCGCCGTGGAGGGCGACCCCGTAGCCACGGCGGGCGAGCTCCTCGCCGAGCAACTCGCCGAACGCGTCGTCGGTGAGCTTGGTCTCCTGCAGGCAGACCACATCGGGCTGCCGCTGGTCCAGCCACGGCAGCAGCCGCGGCACCCGCTGCTTGACTGAGTTCACATTCCAGGTCGCAACCCGCACCTCGCCTACGGTAGCCGCCACCGACATCGTCCGCTCGCCCTACCGGCACGAACTGCCGGTCCGCAAAGGCGCGGCGGCGCAGGTGGCTCTCAAGGAAGCGTGGGCTGCCCCGGCATGACATAACCGAGCTTCATCAGCGCCTTGCGGAACTTCAGCTCATGGTCGAGGGTAACGGCAAGATGACGGTCTCCGATCGGGCGGCACAGCGCGCGGAGTACGCGGTCGCGGGTGATTAGTGCGGCCACGGCTGGGTCGGCGCATTCGATCACACGGGCGTGGCCGAGGTCGGTTAGCTGAGCGGCACGGCGGGTGACGTCGCTGATCAGGGTCTTCAGCGAACTGGGTAGCTCGTGTTCTGTACGCAGGGACAGGAAGACGGTGAACTCGGTGAGGTCGCGGCCGATGTCGATCGCGGCCAGCAGGCTCGGGGCGGAGACGGTCCACACGCGGTCCGCGGTCTGCTCGGCATAGGCGGAAAGCAGCAGCTGATCCCCGGCGGAAATGGAGCCGGTGGCGATGACGTCGAGGTTGGACAGGACCTTCAGCAGCTGGGCTTGCGTATCGTCGGCGGCTGGCTGGTAGGTGTCCGTCTGGCCGAGCGCGTAGCGGCCCAGCGCGGTGAGCCGGATCGCCTGCAGGCCGTCGTAGCGGCTCAGCGCGTCCATGTCGTCGCCGCCCCAGTTGTCCTGGAAGTCCTCGCGCGCGCCAACGGGATGGATGTAGTCGAGGTCGAGCAGTCCCAGCGTGCCTGCGTATTCGAACAAGACAGCCAGCGTGTAGCGGCCTTCCAGGATCTCCCACCGATGGAAGCCGTCGTAGCCCAGGCTGCCGTAGCGGGCATCGACGAGGTAGAGCTTCCACAACGCCATCTCGCTGCGCGCGATGGTCGGGCTCATGTTGCCGCGTCGCATGGTCGTGAATAGGGCGTCGACGCCGATCCACCCGTCAGATGGGCACGTGGCCAGCGCGTTGGCGACCATGAGGCGCCGCGTCTTGGCTGCGGTCAGGACATTGTGGGCGCGCTGGCCCTTGATCTCCTCGATCCGGCTGAACTCGTCGATCAGGGCATGGGTCAGCCAACGCTGCCACAGCTGGCGGATGACATCGGCCGCCGGTTTCCGCAGCGCGGCGCGGCCGTTCGCGGTCAACTGGAGCCGTCCGCCCTCGATCCTGGCCAGTCCGCCCGCCTGGATCAGCAGCGGCCATGCGAACGACGCGATCGGGTCATCATGATAGAAGTCGCCATGCGCGAGATGCGAGCCGAGGGTGCGGACGGTCGCGGCGGAGGGACGGTGGGTCTTCTCACTGCACCGCACCTCAGCCGCCGCGCATAGTTCCAGTACCGTGCGGAGGTTGAGCAGCGCCTCCTGCTCGGTCAGGCGTACTTGGTGCTCCTCAATGCCACGCAACGGGCTTGCGTCGTTCATCGCGTCAATCACTTCCACCAGTGGCGGTATGCCTCAATCCACTCCGAGCCCTGGGCAGCGGGCGCCGGCAACGGCAGATCAGGGACCTCACGCGCCGAGGATAGCGGGGGGAAGCCAACGAGCAGGAAGAGGACAGCGCAAATCACACAACAGCGCCGGGAGCGCAGCGCCGAGCTTGACGTAACTTGCCGCCTGGCGCAGTTGCGTCGCGGCCGTGACCCGCTGCTCCAGCTCGCAAGCGCGGGCACCGGCCGGTCGTACGCATCGGGCGGCAGGGGATGCCTGACGTGCCGCGCTTTGCGGCGGGATTCTGCCAGCTGCTCCGGCCGTGTCACGCCCGCGCCGCCGTTCGGGATAATGATCCATAACGGCTGACGCGAGGTGTCACGCCCGCTCCGCCCTCAGCGCCCACATTTGCCGCCGACGGCCACATGGAGGCGCTCTGACTGGCTGCTCCCTCACTCCTCCTCGCGGCGCCGGACCACGCTGATCACCCTTGCAGGCGAAGTTACCTTGGCGTAACATGCTTCTTCAACAGAACAGTTGGGAGGGCGTCCGGCCAGCCCGACCCAGCGACCAGCCCAGCGACTGTCGCTACGCCCGGCGGCAGACAGGCGGTCACGGCGCTCATGGGGACCCGGCTCGTACATGCCGGAGTTGCACCGCCGTGATGGCCATCGTGCGTTGAGTTACCGCGCAGGACAGTACCCCGGACCTCAGCGCAAGGTGGCTTTGCACTGCCTGCATTTGCCGAACAGGCATGCGACACAGGAGTGCCCTGAATGTCACAGGTGCCGAGCAGGTATCCACCCCTGATCATGCGGCTACGGCGCTCGTTCGCCGGTCTAGGGGAGCTGAGTCTGCTCTTCGGCGCCGCCCTGGTCGGGTCCTTACGGCGGCCGTTCTACTGGCAGGAGTTCGTGGAGCAGTGCCGGACCATCCTCGTCGGCAACTTCGTCCCCATCCTGCTGACCGGCACCGGCCTTGGGTTCTTCGTCTCCATCGAGGCGGGCCAGTTTTTCAAGGCCTTCTCCAGCCTGTACCGGCTCGGCGGCTTCGAGGTCATGTCCAACATACGGGAACTCGGCCCGGTCGCCACCGGCCTCATGATCGCCGGAGTGAGTGGCACCGCGATCGTCGCCGACCTGGGCGCCCGCCAGGTGCGTTCCGAACTGGACGCGCTCAGCGTGATGGGCATGTCCAACGTCCTTTTCATCGTCGTTCCCCGGGCACTGGCCCTGATGCTCATGACGGCCCTCTACAACCTGCCGATGATCGTCTTCATGATGGTCTCCGGCTTCCTGGCGGGCCACGTCCTGCTCGGGGTCAACACCGGCGGGTACATGGCCAGCTTCTGGAGTCAGGGCACCGTCGTGGACGTGGTGAGCGGAGAGGTGAAGTGCATCCTGTTCGGCGCCATCGTGGCCGCCATCTGCATCTTCAAGGGAGTCACGGCCCAGGGCGGCGCCGAAGGCGTGGCCAAGGCGGTGCACTCGGCCGTCGTCTGGTGCTTCGTGAGTATCTCGGTCTTCGAGTACATCTTCACGCCGACCGTTCTGGCCCTCTTCCACACCCAACTGACGCTGCGGTAAGACGATGCCGGCCGAGAACCCCTCCACCCAGACCCCCGTCAGGGAGAGCAACGCCTGGCAGGGCCTGAACCGCGCGCTCGGGCCCATCGACACGTTCGGCGCCATCCTCACCTTCGCGGGCCGGGCCATCGCCGGGATCCCACGCTCGCTGCGGTACGCGCGTGAGATCTGGTGGTACGCCGCCTTCCTCGCCGTCGGCTCGACGCCGGTGGCCCTGGTCATCACCTATATCAGCGGGTCGGAGTGCTCGGTCGAGGGCTACTACTCGCTCGCCCAGCTTGGCGGGGCTCAATCACTGGTCGGCATCTTCAACGCTCTGTGCGACACCCGGGAGATCACTCCCCTGTTCTTCGGCTTCGCGATCGGGGCCAAGGTGGGGTGCGGCATCGTCGCCGAACTGGGCACCATGCGCATCAACCAGGAGATCGACGCGGTGGAGACCATGGGCATCCCATCGGTCGTCTACCTGGTCTCCACCCGGATCGTCGCATCCATGATCGTGCTGCCGCTCACCTACATCTTCTCCCTGGCCACCAGCTACCTGGCGAGCTGGATCGTCCAGCGCTACCAGTTCGGCGCGCAGGTGTCGGCGGGGGTGTACTTCGACTATTTCTGGCGCTTCACCAACTCCCAGGACCTGGCCTTCTCCATCTTGAAAGCAGTGGTCTTCGCGATCGTCATCGTCATCGTCGCTGTTCATCAGGGCTATCACGCACACGGCGGGGCGGTCGGCATCGGCCGTGCCGTGGCCAGGACCATGGCCATCAGCCTGGTCCTTGTGGTGGTCTTCAACGCGGCCATGACCGAGATGTTCTGGGGCCACAACCCGAACTTCCCGATCCCCACGTAAAGACCCGGCAGGCGGGTGATCGCATGACCCGGCAGGCAGGTGATTTCATCTGGCACACGCCGCACGCAAGGACCGCGCATAAACGCAGCAGACAGGGAACAAACCCGTACGCACCAGGCAGGGAAGAGGAGATGGCACTGTTCCTGCGCGACCACCCGCCCAGCCACCCCGCGCAGCCCGCGGCGACGGTGGTGGTGAGCTGCCGTGGCGTGGAGAAGGCCTTCGGCAGGCACAAGGTGCTTGACGGGGTGACCTGCGACATCCCGCGGGGCCAGGTGACAGTGATCATGGGTCCCTCGGGCACGGGCAAATCAGTGCTGCTGAGCCATGTCGTCGGCCTGCTGCTGCCCGACGCCGGCGACGTGATCGTCAACGGCCTCAGCGTGCCCCGGCTGAACGAGAAGGCGCTGCTGGCTCTGCGCCGGCAGGTCGGCATGCTGTTCCAGGATGGTGCGCTCTTCAGCTCGATGAGTCTCTACGACAACGTCGCGTTCCCGCTCCGCCAGCACACCCGCAAGTCCGAGCGCCAGATACGGGAGATCGTGACGGCGCGGCTCGACGAGGTCGGGCTGGCCGGCGCCGAGGAGCGGATGCCGAACGAGCTCTCGGGCGGCATGCGCAAGCGAGCCGGATTCGCCCGCGCCCTGGTCCTCGAGCCCAAGATCCTCCTGTGCGACGAGCCGGATTCTGGCCTCGACCCGGTGCGGACCGCCCTGCTCTGCCAGCTGATCAAGGATGTGCAGCGGCGGCACAACTGCAGTGCGGTCATCATCAGCCACGACATCAAGGCGGTGTTCGAGATCGCCGACTACGTCATCCTCCTGCACAAGGGGCGCGTGGTCGAGCAGGGGGACAAGGAACTGCTGCGCACGTCGGGCAACGGGTTCACCCGGCAGTTCCTGGAGGGGGCGGTGCAGGGACCGCTCAGGATGGACTGATGAGCAGCCAGGAAACCGGGAAACGATCCGGAACGGCTGCCGCGGATGCGCCGGCCCTGGCCCCGGATCTGGATCCCACGGCAGATCCCGGCGGAAACGGCACCGGGGGCCCGCTTGACGCGCTGATCAGCAACGGCAGGCCAGCCGGGCCCGGCACGCCCGGCAGGCCGCTCGTGCCCCGGGCACTTCGCAGGCTTGGCCTGGTGGCGGCCTTCGCGGCGATCGTCGTCGCCGTCATCGTCATCCAGCGGGTATCGGCTCCGGCCAGCTACCTCATGCACATTCCGGCCGCGGACGCGAGCGGGATCTTCCCCGGCAGCAACGTCACGATCGCCGGCGCCAACGCGGGGACCGTGCAGAGTGTGTCGCTGGCCCCCAATGGGGACGCGGTGATCACGGCCGCCATCGACCAGGCTTTCGCGCCCGTGCATACCGACGCCACCGCCCAGCTCCGGCCCAAGAGCCTGCTCGGTGAGATGTACGTCGCGATCGACCCCGGCAGCCCGGGACCCGCGCTGCCCTCCGGCGCCACCCTGCCACGGCTCCAGGTCAACCGGTCCACCGACCTGCAGCAGGTGTTCAACACCTTCGACCAGCCGACAAGAGCGAAGCTCCGGACCCTCGTCGACGAGCTCGGCGGCGGGCTGGCCGGGCGGGGAGACCAGCTGAACCAGTCCATTCCGTCCGGCCAGCGTGACGTCGCTGACCTGGCCCAGATCTCCGCCACCTTGAACGCCAGGGACGCCGAGCTCCAGGCCGTGATCGCGAGCCTCAACACCGTGGCCACCGAACTGGCCCGCAGCGACCGCCGCGCGAGCCTCGGGCTGCTGATCCAGAGCACCAGGCAGCTGATGGGCAACCTGCAGCGCCAGCAAGCACAGCTTCAGCAGGCGGTGGTGTCCGCCGACTACGCCCTCGGCAACCTGAACCAGGGCCTGCAGGGAACGGCACCGGCGCTGAGCGGGATCGCCGCCGCTCTGCCCGGCACCGTGGCGGCCACCACCCAGCTGCTTGGCCCGCTTGGCACCAGCTCAAACGCCCTGCTGCCCCGGCTGAACCAGCTGATGCAGGGCATACAGTACGGCCCGTCGGTCTTCGGCGGCCGCGACGCCAACGGCTACGCGACCCGCATTTCCCTCGTCCTCGGCTGCGGCAGCGTGAGCCCGTGTCCACAGCTCCCCGGCCCGCTGAGCGGTTTGCCCGCAGGAAGCGGCGGGCAGCCGCCGGGGACCACGCCGCCGGGGACCACGCCGCCGGGGACCACATCGCCGGGGATCGGCGGCACTGGCGGCCAGGGCATCCTCGGGTTCCTGCTCGGGGGCAGCCCATGAGAAGCCGGTGGAACCTGCCCATCCTGCTGGCGTACGCCGCCGCCAGCCTGGCCGTCCTCGGATACCTGTTCGTGCACATGGGCGGCAATCTCGCGTTCCAGTCGTCCTACCGGGTGGCCGCCGACTTCAGCAGCGCGAGCAACCTGGTGCCCGGCGACGACGTGACCGTTTCCGGGGTGACCGTCGGCCGGGTGGCCTCGGTCCAGCCCATCCAGGGCGGGGCCCGGATCCAGCTCCAGATGATGCAGCGCTACGCCCCGGTCTACCAGGACGCCAGGGCCATGGTCAAGATCAAGAATGTGCTCGACGAGTCCTACGTCGAGCTCTTCCGTGGCACCTCTACCAGCGGGCCGCTGCCGGAGGGCGGCACCATCCCGCAGAGCCGCACCCTGACGCCGGTCGAACTTGCGCAGGTGCTCGACGTCCTCAACGCCGGCACCAGAGACCAGCTGGCGTCGGTCATCGACAACCTCGGCGAGTCTGTCTCGGGCCGTGGACAGCAACTGAACGACACGGCAGGCGCCCTGAAAACGACCTCGGTGGCGCTGGACGGCATCGCCCACGCCATTGCCCATCAGCAGGTCAACCTGGGCTCGCTCATCACCGCGCTGAGCAAGGTTCTCGCCACGCTCGCCGCCTGGCACGAGCAGCTCAAGGAGCTCGTGGCGAACTGGGACGGCGTGATGCGCGCCCTCGCGCAGCACGAGGAGCAACTGCAGGGTCTCGTGGTCAACGAGAACCAGGTGATGGCCGTGCTCGACCAGGCTCTCGCCCGGAACTCCCCGTCCCTCAACGCGGCCATTCAGGAACTGCCCCAGCTGGTCAACAGCGCCAACACGTACACGGCCAACGGCGACGTCATATTCGGCCAGGTGTCGCAGCAGGTGAAGCCCATCGACGAGCTCTTCTACGAGCTCGCCTCCGTCTTCAGCGCCACCGACAGCCAGGGCAATCACTACTGGCGCGTCTACCCGGTGACCGGCGGCGGCACGCCGGGCCAGCCGCTCATCCCGTCGCCGAGCACCAGGAAGGGCACCCCATGAGCGTGCGGAAACGGGTTGTGGCCGACCTGATCATCTTGCTCGCCTTCGCCGGGATCTGCATCGCCGGGCTGGGGTACCTGGCCAGGGGAATGGGCATGCCGGTGCCGTTCCTGCAGTCGGGCTGGATCCTGAAAGCCAGGTTCGCGCACGCCGAGGGGCTCGTGCCACAGTCCGACGTCTACGAGTCGGGCGTGCACGTCGGCAAGGTCCTCGGTATCCAGCCGGACGGCAAGGACGCCGTCGTCACCATGCGGATCGACCCGGCGATACGGCTGCACCAGGACGTGACGGCCTACGTACAGCCCAAGACAGCGATCGGGGACACGTTCGTGAACCTGGTCCGCACACCGAACTCGACAGCTCCTATGGCGACCGGCGGTTTCGTGCTGCCGCTGACCCGCACCGGGCAGTCGGTCCAGCTCGACCAGATCCTGAACACGATGAGTCCCGCCACCCGGGCGGCGGCGAGCCAGTCCCTGCAGGAGCTCGGGGCGGCGGTCGCCGGGCGCGGTTCCGACATCCAGACCACGATCCCCCAGCTGAGTCAGGTGCTCGGGAACCTTCAGCCGATCGTGCAGGTGACCAACGCACGGCAGCATGACCTGGACCAGATCCTGGTCAACCTGGCGGTGATCATGCGAACGCTCGCGCAGGAGCAGCAGCCGCTCGGTCAGCTGGTGAACAGCGGCGACACGGCCATGGGCGCCATCGCCCGCCGGGACCAGGCGCTGGCCGGAACCGTGAGCCAGGCTGACCAGCTGCTGGGCTCCCTGCAGCAGATCCTGCGGGGCCTGACCCCCGCCGACCGGCTCTCGCTGGAAAGATCACCACCCACCCTCCGCGCGGGCCTGACGCTGCTGTCCCAGCTCAACCCGGTCATCGACCGGCTGCTGCCAGAGATCCTGCTGGCCCAGGTCAACTACCCGAACAACCAGAACAGCGTGGCGAGCAAGGGCGCGGAGATGGTCGGCCAGGAATGGATCTCCGCCTTCTCGCAGCGGGTGAGCGGGAACAACGCCCTGCGCATCACGCCGATCGTGGACCTCGGCAACGCGGTGAAGCCGCCCATCCCGATAGGGAACGGGAACCCACTGGGCATCCTGGGCCAGCTACCCTCGAGCGCGCAGATCCCGCAGATACCGCAGATCCCGTCCAGCGACGCGTCGGGTACCCCCATCCCACCCGTCGCGCAGATGCTGCTGGGGCTGCCGTGATGACTCTCAAAGGGCTCAAGGTGCCCATCCTTGTCCTGCTGTGCATCGCCCTGGTCAGCGGGCTGCTCGTGCTGGTCAGCGGCGGCTCCCCCTACACCGTGCGGGTCTACCTGCTCTCGGCGGACCGGCTGGTGCCAGGGAACAGCGTGAACATGGACGGCGTACCGGTCGGCCGGGTGGCCTCGGTCCAGCTCGCGCCCGACAACGAAACGGCCGGGGCGATCGTCACCATCGAGATCAGCCAGCGCTATGCGCCGCTGCGGCAGGGAACGCGCGCCATCATCAGGCCGAACGGCACCGTCGGGGACATGTTCCTCGAACTCGACGCGGTCCAGTCGGGGTCGGCCATCCCGGCCGGCGGCAGCATCCCCCTGCCGGACACCCAGGTCTCGGTCACGCTTGACCAGGTGACCAACGTGCTGGACGCCACCACGCGGCAGGAGCTGAAAACGATGATCCTGCAGGGCGCGGCGGCACTGCACGGCCGGGGCGGGCCGCCACGACCGGCGCCCTCGACCAGCAGACGCAGCAGCTCAACGACCTGGACGCGGAGTTCAGCCGGGTCGCCGCCATGATCGCCGGCGAGCATCGCGCGCTGGCCGGTGACATAAGCAACGGTGCCAGCATCCTGGGCACCCTGGCCCAGCACCAGGCCGGTCTGCAAGCCGAACTCCAGGCCGCCGACAGCTCGCTCGGCCAGGCCAATACCGCTCTGTCCGGGCGCCAGCAAAACGTGCGGCAGTTGCTGCAGCAGATGCCACAGCTCCTGCAGGTGCTGCAGGCACTGGAATCCAGTTCCACCACCTCGGCCCGCCTCGTCAACCCCTGCATGCAGAACCTGCTCACGGCGCTGAACTACCTGGCCAGCGCGGGCAACTACCGGCAGGCGGCGGGTTCCACCGACGGGGCCGGATACATGCTCCGCGTCAACCCTCAGCTGGCCGGCGCGGAGACCGGCACGTACACACCGTCGGCGGCATGCTCGGGGGGCGGTGGCTGATGCAGCTGACCAAGGGAAACCCCAACCTCGCCGCCGCGGTACTTGTCAGCCTGGTGCTCGTGGTGATCGTCGCCGCCGTGGGCATCAACATGAGCGCCGGGCTGCCGTTCAACCTCAGCTTCGGCTGGCCGCCACGCCACGACTATGTCCTGTCCGCGGCATTCCAGGATGCCA
>Ga0209648_10005825_pt1 | contig 10579 bp, 8 predicted proteins | sample GraSoi2013_115cm_FD_185830 | JGI IMG/M metagenome (GOLD analysis project Ga0209648, IMG submission 185830) | Grasslands soil microbial communities from the Angelo Coastal Reserve, California, USA - Sample 9_17_2013_115cm (SPAdes) (version 2) | ecosystem: Environmental > Terrestrial > Soil >...
GCCGGCAACGTCGCTCACGAAGTTGGGCCCGAACAGCACGTGGTTGGTCGCGTCCTTCTTGAGGTAGGGGTAGAGCTCGACGATGTCGTCCTGGTCGTGATAGTAGCTGCGCCACGACAGGTTCGGCTTGGCAATGATGCGGTCATACAGCGTCTTGCAGGTGAAGTTCGGCTTCCAATTGGCGTTGTAGGTATAGCCCTGTGACGTCGCCGCATGCATGAAGGCGCGGTTGGGCATGGTCGGGCCCGGCACGTCGGCGAACCAGCGGTCGCACAGGACGAAGTTCTTCGCCAAGGTCGACAACACCGGGAGCTGCACGGGATCGAAGCAGTTCATCGCCTGCTGCAATTCGCTGTTCGTGGGGGTGCGCTTGAGGTCGTACTGCAACGCCGTGCGGAACGAAGCGACGAACCCGTCGAGCGGCGGCGTTTGGTTGGCGATGGCAGGTGTCGGCTTGGTGACGCCGAACAGCTGCATGTTCGTCTCCTTGAGGCTGTGCGAGGGGCCCTGGCCGATCGCGGTATAGTCGCCGCCTTCGCGTGAGGAAAAGGCCGGGCTGGCCTTGTCGCCGGGCTTCAGATAGTTGATCGCGCCGCCCTTCAGCCCGTCGCCGACGCCGAGATAGCCGAATAAATGATCGAAGGACCGGTTCTCGAGCATGAGAACGACAAAGTGATCGAACAGTAATTTGGCCATGATCTTTCCCCTTACGCTCGCGTCGACCCGAACGGGGCGTTGCTCGGTTGCAAGCCATCATACTTTTACTCTTTTATTCGAGGGGACTCTACTATAAGTTACATGACCTCAACGCACGCAACTTTTGTTACAGGCAAAAGCGTTTGAGGCAGGCCGCGACACCGCATACCTACCCGAAACCGAGGAGGCGTCATGAAAGCCGTCGCGTTTTCCAACAATGATATTGCGGTGGTGGCCTGGACTTTCGACGGAAAGCTGAGCGGTTGCCTGGGCTTCGCCATCTATCGGATCGATGTCAGGGCAGGGACGGAGACGTGCCTGCCGGCGATGGCGACCTTTCAGGGACAGAAGGCCACGCCCGGTCGCACGACCGCCGATGATCCGGTTCAGAAGTTCTTCTGGAAGGATGTCTACGCAAAACGCGGCGGCACGTACAAATACAAGATCGTCCCGATGGGCGGCGGCGCCGGTGCCTTGCAGCCCATGCCGTTCGGGCCGCTGATCTCCAACCAGGTGCAGCTCAGCCCGCATTACGGCGCGCTGTCCGGCTACTTCAATCGGGGCATCCTGGCCACCCAGGCGACGGCGCATGCGCTGAGCGACGGTTCACCCGCCGGGTCCAAGGTCGCCGCGCTCATGGACAAGATCGTCAAGATCGGCGACCCGCTGCGCCTCGACCTGGCGGGGCAGATGATCGAGGCGCTTACGACTTTGCCCGACGAGGCCCTCGGCAGCGGCGCGGATCTGCTGCTCGCGCTCTATGAGTTCCAGGATCCCGAGCTGATCCAGCACTTCGGCGCCTTGAAGAACAAGGCGAGCCTGATCCTGTCCAATATGCCGAGCGGAACGAAGAAGGCCGGGGACTACACCGACGACAGCTATTCAACCCAGCGGGAGCAGATCAAGGCCGACGGCCTCACCGTGATCGACCGCTTCATGCCCAGCAACCGTATCGGGCACAACAAGTTCCAGGTACTGGTCAACGGAACGCCGCAAGCCGTGCTGTTCGGCTCGACGAACTGCACGTCGAATGCGCTCTGCGCACAGACCAACAACACGATCATCGCCCGCTCGCCCGCCATGGCGAAGGCCTACGCCGACTATTGGAACCGGCTGAAGAAAGACACCGTTCCCCCCGGCGACAACGGCAAGGCGCAACAGTCACAAGCGCTCCGCCGAGCCGACGCCCGTCCGCCGGCGACAATCACGCTCGAAGACAATAGTGGCACGGTCGATCTATGGTTTTCTCCCAACACGGACCGCGCGCGCGGGAAATCACCCGGCCCGAACGAGGCCGCGCCGCCCGATCTGCAGGAGGTTTTCAAGCTCATTGGACAAGCGCAGCAGGCGATCCTCTTCCTGGCTTTCGAACCGGGATCACCCAGCATCGTCGATGCCATCGCGGACGCGCTGAAGGCCAGGCCGTCGTTGTTCGTCCGTGGCGCAGTCACCGATACGGGCGCGGCGGGCCGCTTTTACACCGCGATCAACGGCGGTGACACGAGCGTCAAGCCGCCCAAACGGCAAAAGGGCGATCCGCCGCTTCCCGAGGATTATCGGGTGATCCACACCCGAGGCGTCACCGCCACCGATGCGTTCGGCCAATGGGAAGCCGAGCTGAATCAAGCCGGACATGCGGTCATTCACGACAAGATCGTGGTGATCGACCCATTCTCCGACAACTGCGTGGTTGTCACCGGCAGCCACAATCTCGGTTACAAGGCGTCCTATAACAACGATGAGAATATGGCGATCATCCGGGGCCATAGGGCGCTTGCAGAGGCTTATGCCGCGCATTGTCTCGATGTCTACGACCACTATGCGTGGCGCTACTGGTTGTCGAAAAGCAAGGACAAGGCGTGGCATTTCCTGGCCAGTGACGACACATGGCAGGACGGATATTTTTCGCCTGACAACCAGGTGAAATCGGCAGAACTCGGGTTTTGGCTTTCCGCGACGCCGGCGGCCGAAGCTTTGCCGGCGCCAGCAGGCGACGCGACGACCCGAGCACGACCAGCGATCCAGGCCGCGACGGGTGGGGTCACGCCGGCGGTCGGGCCGCACGCGCTGGCGCACAAACGTCGCAGGCGATCCAAGGCGAAAGCGGGCTGATCCTCCAGCAAGGGAGGTGACGGCAATGGCCGGGAAACCGCATCACCAGCACGACGCGGGAGCCTACGAGACGCGGTCCAGGCGTCGCCAACGTCGTGGAGCCGTTCTGACGATTGCCGACGGCGGCCCCTCGGGAGGCAGCCGCCTCGGGTTGTCGGTTTGCTGTCCGGCGCCGGATTGCCCAGGTCGTCGGTCGGGACGTAGTGCTGGATAAAGTGTAATCGCCCTCTATGTAACGCGGCGAAACCTCGGCATCGAGTCGATTGGCGGTTATCGCAGATGGCTGTTCCGGTGTCTCGACCGAGGGCGCCCTCGGCTTCGGCAATCTGCGTCCCTTATCGGCCGGCCGTTTTTGGTTCGACGACCTCGAACATCAGATTGAAGGTGTCGAGCATGTAAAGCAGTTCGCCAAGCTTGCGCGGGTCGCCGTCGATCTTGATCAGGCCGGCTTTGACCGCCTCGGGGAAGGTCGTCTGCTGGAGGGTCACGGCGTCGAGCGTGGCGCGCGCCAAGGTGACGGTCGCGTCGGCCCGGGGTGCCTGCCGTCCCGCCACATAGGTCAGCGCCGAGTTCTCGAGGGTCAGCACGAACTGCTGCTTCGAATCGGAGAAGTTCCAGTTGATCACCATGGTCTTGCCTTCCGCCTTGGCGGCATTCAAACGCACGCCGAGAAAGTCGAAGAAGAGCTCGTTGCTGACGGCCCTGAGTGTGTCGGCGTTGACGCTGCTGATGCCGGAGATCTTGGGCACGCCGCCGCGCAGCTCCGCCGCGCCCATGAGATAGGCGTTGCGCCACGGGCCGGCCTCGGCCTGGAAACCGAGTTGCTCCAGCGCGTCGGCGCCCAGCTCGCGGGCGACGCGGTTGGCCGGGTCGGCGAACACCACTTGGTTCATCGCGGCCGCCACCCAGCGGTACTCGCCGTTTTTGAAATCGCCGCGCGCGCGGGCGATCACCGCCTCGGCGCCGCCCATGTAGTCGACCGTCTTGCGCGCGGTCTCGACCGGCGGCAGCGGGTCGAGGTTGGCGGGATTGGCATCGTACCAGCCGAGGTACTTCTGATAGACGCCCCTGGCGTTCTGGCGCAGCGTGCCGTAGTAGCCGCGCGCCGACCATTCCTGCTCCAGGCTCGCGGGCATGCGCAAGGTCTCGGCGATCTCGGCGGCCGTGTAGCCCTGGTTGAGCAGGCGCAACGACTGGTCGTTGATGTACTTGTACATGTCGCGCTGCTTCTTCAGCAGGTCGACCACGCGTGCCTGTCCGGCGACCGGCCAGTGATGCTGCGCGATGACAACGTCGCTCTTGTCACCGAAGGCACTTAGCGCTTCGCCGATGTAGCGCGACCACAGATTGCCGTCGCGCACCTCCGAACCGCGGATGGTGTAGAGGTTGTGCATGGTGTGCGTCACGTCCTCGGCCATGTCGAGGACGCGAAACTGCGGGAAGTACATCAGCATTTCGGCGGGCGCCTCGGAGCCGGGCGCGAGCTGGAAGACGATCTCCACGCCGTCGATGACGCGCTTGTCCATGGTCCTGTCGATCGACGCGGTGGGCGCGATCAGGGTGATCGTCCCGCGCGCCAGTGCCTTGCCCAGGCCGGCATCGACGTGGCCGCGCGGACCCGGCGGCAGCAGGACACCGAACTGGTACTGCGCGCGTCGGACCATCGCATTGCCGGCCAGGATGGTGTCGGCCACCACGGCCTCCATGAAGCCCGCCGGCGCCAGCACCTGGACCTTGCCGGCTGCGACGTCGGCCTCGCTGATCACACCCTTGACGCCGCCGAAATGGTCACCATGGTTGTGGGAATAGATCACCGTGCCGACCGGCTTTTTGGGCCGGTGCTGGTAATACAAATCGAGCGCCGCGCGCGCCGTTTCGGTGGTCAGCAGCGGGTCGATGATGATGAGGCCAGTGTCGCCTTCGATGATCGTCATGTTGGCGATGTCGAAGCCGCGCACCTGGTAGACACGGTCGGTTACTTTGAACAGGCCGTGGATCGCGTTGAGCTGCTGCCGACGTAGCCGCGAATGGCGTCGTCGAAATCCTGCCGGTCGGCGAACGGCAAGGTCTTCGCCAGCACGGCGTTGGCCTGCAGCGTCGCGGGCTCGGGGGCCTTTGGCGCCACTTGCGCTTGCGCCGGGTAGCCGACGGCGATCGCGATCGCGATCGCGAGGGCGGAGCGATGAGGACGCAACGACGCGCGGGAGGGCTTCACGATGTCTCCTGTCATCTGGGGTTCAATGGGGAACGGTGCGCAGGAAGCCGATGATCACCGGCAGGGTTTCGTCGGGGTTCTCTTCGTAGATCCAATGGGCGCAGCCTTCGAGGGTCGCCCCTTGCACATTGGTCAGCCCCGCCGCCACGAGCTGGCGTTGCAGCGTGTTGCCGGCCGGACTGCGACAGGCGATGGTGAGGGCCGGTATGGTCGACAGGCCGGACGTATCGGCGCCGGCGGCGAAGGCGACATCGCGGTCAAAGGCCTCGTAGCTCATGAAGGCGGCCCGCAGCCCGTCCTCACGCTTGAGCGACGCGGTGTAGCGGCTGACGTCGCCGGCGACGAACCGGCGGCTTTTCGAGCGCGAGTTCATGAAGGAGAGGACGAGCTCCTCTTCCTTGCCCAGGTAGTCGGCCACGGCCTCGTCGACCCGCGCGAATCGGGCGAAGTGCTGGGTGCGCGGATTGGTCGGGGCGAAACGTTTGAATTCGGCGGTGCCGGCGAGGCCCTCGATGAAGGCCTCGGCCACCGTGAGGCTCAGCAATCGCTCGGGATACTGGACGGCAAAGGCCCAGGCGACGCGCGCACCGATGTCGTGGCCGATGACATGGGCGCGGTCGATCTTGAGCTGATCCATCAACTCCCTGACGTCGCTCGCCATCGTCTTCTTGTCGTAGCCCGACGTGGGGCGCTGCGACAGGCCGGCGCCGCGTAAGTCCGGGACAATGAGGCGATAGCGCTTGCCGAGGGCGGCCACTGCCGAGGCAAACGTATCGCCGGTCTCGGGGAAACCATGCAGCAGGATCACGGGCTCCGGCCGCAGGATCGCGGGCTCCGCCTGGGGGCGGATGTCGCGGTAGTAGATCGCGACGCCGCTCACGGGTGCGGTCCCCGTTTCGACGGCGAGCCCGGCCGCCGTCGCGAGCGCCTCCACGGACCTCTGTTCGGCGCGGACATCGGCTGCCCCCGCCACCAGACCCGCCAGCAGGAGCGCCGTGACGGCCAGACAAACTTTCGCGTCCAATGCTTCGCTCCCGCCGCGGCCGGCGTCCCGTTGACAAGCCGGCAGGGACATCATCTGCTCACGGCGCCACTGTCGGCGATACGCAGATTGCTGCGCATTGATTGTGCGTTTATTCGCAAGCGAGCATGGACTGGGACAACCTGAAATTCTTTCTGACGCTGGCCGAGACCGGCAGCCTTTCGCGCGCGGCCGAGAAACTGCGGGTCGACCATTCCACCGTGGCGCGCCGCATCGACATGCTCGAACAGGAGCTCGGCCTCCGCCTGGTCGAGCGCCTGTCGCGTTCTTACCGCCTGACGGCCGAAGGTGAGCGGATTCGCGATCGCGCCAAGGAAATCGAGACCGGCATTGCCGATATCGCGCGCTTTGCGCAGAGCGTCGACCGTTCGCCGCAGCGGCTCGTGCGCGTGAGCGGGCCGCCGACGTTCGTCTCGCGGTTTCTCGCGCCGCGCCTTCTGCCGCTTCAGGGAGAGCATCCCGGCTTGCGCATCGAGCTCGTCGGCGAGGCCCGCCAGGTCAGTCTCAGCCGGGGCGAAACCGACCTGGCGCTGCGAATGGTTCGGCCTGTCGAAAAAGGGGTCGTGGCGCGGCGACTGGCGGTCGTGGCCTACGGACTCTACGGGTCGCGCGAGCATGTCGCCCGCTGCGGCGAGGATGCCCGGGATTATATCGGCTACGACGACAGCCTCGATCACCTGCCGCAGCAGCGCTGGCTGAAGATGCTGACCGGGGACCGCGATCTGGCGCTCAGGTCCAACGACCTCGTCAACCTGCTGACGGCGGCCCGCGCCGGGCTGGGGCTTGCGGTCCTGCCGTGCCTCATGGCGCGCGCCTACCCCGATCTGGTCAGCGTGCCCACTCGATTGCCGCCGCTCAGCCGGGAGCTATGGCTCGTGTTCCACCGCGATATCGGCCGCGTGCCCGCCGTTCGCGCCGTGATCGACCGCATCACCGCGATCATGACAGAGGCGAGAGCGGCCTGCCGGGGAGAACAGGCCGCTGAGACGTCGAGAAGGTGATTGCCAGCCGTACGGCCTGCCTGTCGGTCGAGCTTACGCCGCGATTCTCCCGGCCCAGGCAGCGGCAGCCTGCGCGGCAGTCTTGAGATGATCGGCCGCCGAAAAGCCCGAGACGCTCTTGCGCGGCTTCAGGTCGTGGTCGCCATCCTCCAGCCAGAGGATCTCGATGGTCTTCGACAGCGCGTAGGTCGAGACCTCCTGGCTGCTGCCGAAGGGATCGCGCGTCCCCTGCACGATGAGGGCCGGTGTCTTCATCCCGGTGAGATGAGCGGTTCGCAGCTGCTCGGGCTTGCCGGGCGGGTGGAAGGGGTAACCGAGACACAGCAAGCCCGCGATGCGGCCGGCGGCATGGAGATCGTCGGCGATCATGCTGGCGATCCGCCCGCCCATCGACTTGCCGCCGATGATCAGCGGGCCTTTGGCTTTGAGCGCGTCGATCGCGGCAAGGTATTCCGGACCGAGCTTGTCGGCGCGGGTTGGCGGCTTTCGGCCGGGCGAGCGGCCGCGGGCGGCCATGTACTCGAATTCGAAACGCGCGACATGGAAGCCCGCTTCCACCAGCGCCTTCGCGGCCGCCGTCATCGTCGGGGTATCCATCGGGCCGCCGGCGCCGTGCGCCAGGAGGATCGTGTGTTTCGCCCGGGCCGGGCCATCGATGAGGAATTTCGTCGCCATCGGCGTCAATCGGCGTGCTGATGGCCGGGCGCGTGAGCATGCGGCGCCGCCTTGTCCTTCAGCTCCGCGTGCAGCCGGCCCATCTCGCCGAAGAGCTGCGTCGTGTCGAGCGGTTGCGTTGAACCGAACTCGCGATAAAGCGAGGCAACGTTGACCACCATGCGCTCAGGATCGCCCCAGCCGGCGAAGCGGTCGAGCGCGATGTCGCGCGCCGCGGCGAAGACCGGCATGCCGGCGTCGAAGCGCTTGCGCGCCTCCTGCTTGATGTAGAGGAGATAGTCCTTCATTGCCTGCACGCCGCGCTTGTCGGTGATCGGGCCGTGCCCCGGCACCACGGTCTCGACGTCCCAGGCGAGGATGCGGTCGCAGGCGGCCACCCAGTTGTCGACCGGGCCGGCCCACAGAACGGGATGGCCCTCGACGAACAGGATGTCGCCGGTGAAGACGGTGCGGTCCTGCGGCACGTGGACCAGAATGTCGCCCCGCGTATGCGCCGGTCCGACGTTTTTAAGCAGCACCTCCTTGTCGCCGACTTTCAGCCGCAGCTCGTCCTCGAACACTCGCGTCGGCGGCGTGTTCTTGACGTCGTCCCACTTGAACTTGCTGCCCATCACCTCATGGAGGAAGGCGCCCGCCTCGCCGAGCTGGCGCCAGTTGCGTTGCATGGCCGCCAGCTCCTCGGCCGGCCGCTCCTTCATTTCCTCGGCGCAGGCGCGGGAAGCGATGATCTCGGCGCCCGCTACGAGCTGGTTGCCGAAGGTGTGGTCGCCGTTGGCATGGGTGTTGACGAGACGACCGATCGACTTGGCCGCCGGCACGGCGGCCCGCATCTGCACCAGCATCTCGCCGGTCAGCGCAAGGTCGAACAGCGTGTCGACCAGCAGGGTCTGGTCGCCATCGACGATCAGGCCGGCATTGCTGAAGCCCCAGCTGCCATCGGGCTGCAGGTAGGCAAAGCAGCCAGTACCGAGATCGTGCAGCCCCTTGGTGTACTGCCATTTCGACATGTCGCCCTCCCGCATCCGCTAGCATCAAACCTTCACGGTCGAGGCCTGGTAGATCTCGTCGATGGAGCTTGCTAGCGCGGCGTCGAACTCAGCGTCGCTCATCGAACGGTTGAGTCCCTCCGTCAGGGCGCGCGAAAAGCTCGCGATCATGCCGTGATTTCGAGCGAGGCGCTGGCAGGCGTCGGCCCGCGTGTAGCCACCGGAGAGGGCCACGACCCGCGCCACCCTCTTGTGGTTGACCAGCGTCGAATAGAAATCCGGAACCTCGGGCAGGGTGAGCTTGAGCATCACTTGTTTGTCCGCCGGCAGGGCGTCGAGCCCTTTGATCAGTTCGGCGCAGAGAAGGGCTTCGGCGCCGGCCTTGTCGGGACTCTTGATCGAGATTTCCGGCTCGAGGATCGGCATCAGCCCGTGCGCGGCGATCTGCGCCGCAACGTCGAACTGCTGGGCGACGATCGCCGCGACGCCCGCTTTCGACGGCAGGTTGATGACCGAGCGCATCTTGGTGCCGAAGATGCCGAGCGTCACCGCGCGGGCGAGCAGAGGATCGAGCGCAGGCATCGGCTTCATCAGGCTGACGCCGTCTTTCTCGGCCTCGAGCCCCTTGTCCACCTTCAGGAAGGGGACGACGCCGCGATCCTCCCACAGGAACGCGCCCACCGGCTTGCCGCGCACCGCTCCGTCCATCGTGGCTTCGAACAGGATGGCCGCGACGATCCTGGCGCCTGTGAATGCAGGCGCCGTCATGATGCGCACGCGCATCTCGTGCATGAGCCTGAACATCTCGGCATCGCCGCTATAGGCGCTGTCCGGAATGCCGTAGAGGCGGAGCGCGCCGGGCGTCGACCCGCCGCTCTGGTCAAGCGCGGCGATGAAGCCGTCCTTGCTGGAGATCTGCGTCCTCATCCTGTCGTCGGTCATGATCGTCCTCCCATCCCCGAGGCAAATCCGGCACTCTCGGGTCAATCGCCCGGATGCCGAAAACCACATCAACTAATTAGGCAATCGGCGCAAGCGGACTGAGCGCCAAACGTCGTGCAGAATATGGCACTTGCCAACCTGGATAAGGGCTTGCCCCATGCCGACCCGCACTGCGCTTGTAAGATGACCCGCCTTCGCGTGGCTCTGCGGGTTCCGGTCGGCCGGCCCTTGCCTGACATTGCCGATTTCGTCGCCCGCTGCGAAGACGCGGGCTTTGACGGTGTCGGCATCCACGACCATCCGTCCAGCGGCCGGGATGCCTATCTGGCGTTGGCGCTGGCGGCCCGGGCAACGCAGCGGATCAGGCTGTTCCCCGCCACCTCGAGCCCCGTGGTTCGCCATCCGTTGGTTCTGGCCTCGCTCGCCCACAGCCTGGACGAAATAGCGCCCGGCCGCACCTGCCTCACCGTGGCGCCCGGTTTCATTTCGACGCGCAGCGTCGGCAAGCCGCGCGCCGGGGTGGCTTTCATGCGGGACGCGATCGGCGATCTCCGTCGGCTCCTCGCCGGGGACGAGGTCGGATTCGGTCCGACGTCGACCCGCCTCAGGAACCGAAGTGCGACGCCGACACCGGTGTACTTGCTGGCGGCCGGCCCCCGCATGATCGAACTCGCCGGCGAGGCGGCCGATGGAGCGTTTCTCATGGTCGGCCTGCATCCGGCCTCCATCCGTGCCGCGCTGCGCCACCTCGAGGAGGGGGCGAGGCGGGCCGGCCGGTCCCTGGCCGGCTTTCCGGTGGTGTTCGTGGTCACGGTCGGTCTCGGATCCGATAGCGAGGCGGGCGCGCGTTGGGTGCGGAGCTGGTTCGCGCCGGGTCAGCCCTTTCTCGCTTATCCGAGCGTCTCGAATC
>Ga0209648_10005827_pt1 | contig 10579 bp, 7 predicted proteins | sample GraSoi2013_115cm_FD_185830 | JGI IMG/M metagenome (GOLD analysis project Ga0209648, IMG submission 185830) | Grasslands soil microbial communities from the Angelo Coastal Reserve, California, USA - Sample 9_17_2013_115cm (SPAdes) (version 2) | ecosystem: Environmental > Terrestrial > Soil >...
ATGCCCCTGCGAGAAATCCAGCCGCCAGCCGGAACTTCGTCTTCTCAGAGAATGACACTTTATCGAAGCAAAGGCCCAGCACAATCAGCACCATGGCGAGGCCGATCCAGTGGCTATGGACGTCAACTTGGCGATCATAGATGAATTTGGATTCTTTGTAGCGCAAGAGGGCAGCTCCGGACTGTGCGGCATCGCGCTGGGCAGCGTCCGAGAAGGCAGTTGAGAGAGAGGCACCGATCCCTTCGAGAGCCTGGTGCTCTGCAAAGATCGCGTACCACAAACCGTAGCCCATGCCCCACAGGGCGAGAGCAATCCCGCCCGCAAGAAGTAGCCGGCGCGCGGCGCTCATGTTGCGTCGCCTGCATCATGCCGGCCGGTGTGACGCAGAATGCCAATCCACATGGCAAGGAGCGCAACAATCACAAGCAGACCACCAATATCCGCTAGACCGCCCGCGATTAAGCCAAACTTCAGCTCCAGCAGCACGCAAACTGGTAGAAGCAACGATCCGAGCAAGAGAAAAAACGCCCAGCGGCGCTTCCAGATTTCGCGCAAGTCCACATAGGGTTGAAAGAATGCGAGCAGAATGGAAAGCACGCCAAACTCGATGATGTGAGCGTGGGCGGCGACATTTACAGCTTTTTCGCCTTGCAGTTGGCCGTACGCGGCCAGGCCGCTCTCAACAGCCGCGGCGTTGCGCTCAGCTGCGCCAGCACTGATTTGCGAAAGAATGGAATAGTCAAGCGCCTCGTGACGATAGAGGTCGACAGCGGCGTAATAGCTGCCGTGCAAGAACCCAATCATCACCAGGAACACACCACCAGCTAGCAGCATCCGCCCCGCAACACTTGAGTCGGCAAGCAGGTGGTCCTGAACAGCAGCGCGCTCCGCCAAGAGAAAGTGCTTCACAAGCCCATAGAGATAGCCAGCCAGGGCAATGATTACAAAGAAACCCCCGAGATCAGCGAAGATGCTGGCCCATCCGATGGATTTAAGTGGACTATAAGCCAGCCCAACATAGTGAATCAGAAATACGCAAAGGGGCAACAATCCGGCGCCACATAGAAAAAGCCACGCCAGATGCCTTTTTGTTCCGGCCGAAAGCGCGGTCCAAGGTGCCAGGAGCGCGAGCATTAGCGCCAGATAGCCGAACGCAATCATGTGGACGTGGGTGTCAACTTTTGTGCCGCGATTTTCCAGGAATCCGCCCACATCTTGAAAATAATTGGCCACCATAGCGCCATCACCAGCGAGAGCTGCATGAGCGGCCGCAGCAAGGCTGGTCCCAACTCGTGAAGCATTCTGATGAAGGACAAAAACCGCGAATATGTCACCGAATATCATTCCAGCCAAGATGAGGCCGATGCCGCCCAGAAGGAGGAGACGGCCCGCGCTAAGCGGTGCAAGCGTCTCGTCTCGCTCTGCGAGCACGTCCGATGCGCGTGCGCTTGCGTCTTGCGAGGGGGGCATCGGTTTCATTGTCCTCGCGGCTGGTGAAAGATTCCGTTAGTGTTCATGCGCCAGCCTGCGAGGCGGCGTTCCCTCGAAAAGCAGGCATAACGCGATCAGCAAAGAGTTGCTGGGTCTTGATGGATTTCCAGTGTTCGAGTCCACCAAAATTGGAGACTATTGCCAACTCGCCGATTCCACCTTTGGCTTGCAGGTTCCGAATCTGGCGGATCACTTTCTCGGGCGTGCCGATGAAACCAATCTCCTGATCCACAATCTCTTCGTAAGTTAGCCTTGTCAAAGATTCCAGCGCCCCGCTGGCGTAGAAGCCGTAGCCCTTGGCGCGAAGTTCAGCTTTCTTTGCTTCGTCCTGCAGCGATTCGACCGGGGAGGCATTGAACGCCAAGAAATTGTGAAGAGCACTCTCCACCTCTTTTCTAATTTGTTTTTCGTCTTTGTCCAAATAGACAGGCCGAATATAAACGATGTTTGGCGAATGTTTGTGTTCGGCGCAGGCTTTCTTGTAGATGGCGAGCGGTTTTTCCAGCACACTCCAGGGTAGCAAAGGAGGCACGAAGATTCCCCACCCACGCTCTCCGGCCATTTGATAGGTGATATCGCTCGTTCCACCTGTGTATAAAGGAGGGTGAGGTTTCTGGATCGGCTTGGGCACGACAGCAAGGTCCTTCACCTTGTAGAACTGGCCGTCAAAGGACATCTTGTCCTTCGTCCATGCTCGGATCAGAATTTCGATGGCTTCGTCGTAGCGAGGGCGGCTCTCTTCCAGCGGGACATTTGAGGGACCGAAGAGCCACGCATGGCCGCGGCCCAACCCGCATTCGAGACGCCCACGGGTGAGGATGTCGGCTTCGGCAATCTGTCCGGCGAGGCGCAAAGGGTTTTCGAGGGGAAGCGTAAAGAGGGCAACTCGAAATCGGATGCGCTCGGTGAGCTGGGCGGCGGCGCTGAAGAGTGCCAGCGGATTGGCAGAAATAGAAAATTTCTGGAAGAAATGATGATCAATCACGGAGTAGACATCGAAACCGACCTGATCGGCATGCTCGATCTGACGGAGGATTTCCCAGGTCATGTCGGCATGGGATTTTCCGGGCGCGGTCTGCATCTCCGCGTAGATGCCGAATCTCATGGCTCCTCCGGGACGATCTGATTCCAGGTCAACAGAACAGTTCGAGCACTCGCCTATGCCCTGGAAGCGGCGAGTGTTCGGTCCAGAACTCTGGATGCTTCAAAATCTCGGGGCCGCTTACCTGCTGGAAGCCAACTCCAACGACACTCAAAAGTTGAACTTCAAAGCCAGCTGGATCTGCCGCGGGTTGAAGACCGCGCGAGGAGACCCGTAAAGCGGGTTTGGTGACCCCTCGCGGAAGGAAGAGGGCGTCAGCGGGCAGTGTGCGGCTCCCGGATTGAACGGGCAGAAATCAGCCGCTCCATAAACAGTGTTGAAGAAGCGAATGTTCGTCCTGTTGAAGAGGTTGAACGCCTCAGCAAGCAATTCCATGCTACGGCGCTCCTTGAATGGAAACGCGCGTCCGAGCCGGAAATCCACGGATCGGAAATTATCGCCGGTGAAGGTGTTGCGTGGCTCGATGCCAACACGGTCGTTGTTGCCAAATACGTCGCCGTTGGCGTCGAAACCGGCAAACTTCGTGAAGCGCATCGGGGACTGGATGGTGGCAATCAATCCTGCCTCGAAGTTGCGGGCGAAGACATTCCACTGTTTCGACGTTGTCACTGTGCCGTTGAGCACCAGGCGATTGCGCACATCGTCCGAAGAATCCGCCCTCTCGGCTCGGAAGTTCTTGCTGTCTTGCGGAATCAGGACGAAGCTGGGATTGGGGCCATCGTCGATGGACTTGGACCAGGTGTAACTGATGCCGTAAGAGAAATGATTGGAGAGGCGCTTGTTGACGTTGATGAGCAAGCCGTCGTACTGGGAGTCCCAGCGTGAGGTGGCTTCGAAATAAATGGCCCACCGCGGATCGCGCGTTCCAGGAATGCCGGGCCCACAGATGGCCACTGGGCAGAAATACGTATTCTTGGTGCCTACGTTCCCCTTCGAATCGTGTACCTGCACAGTTCCAGACGGATCAGGCTGATTCACATTGTAGAAACTGCCGAGATGCACGCCGCGGATATGCAGACCACTGATACTGACCGAGGTGTCTTTGAAAGGCTCGAATTCCACAGCTACGCTGGCTTGGATGCCATAGGGGTTTTGGTGGTCTTGAACGAATCGGACAACTGTTGCGTCGCCGAAGAACCCGCAGACGCTGACAGGGATGCATGGTCCAGTGGTTGTCCCGGTGAACGGGGAAACTGTGGTGAAGTCCGGATACGTACCGCTTCCTAAGAGTTGGCCCTGAGCGAAGGCGGTCAGCGGTGGTCCGCTAGCGAATGCAAAAAGGCGTGTATTAGCGGCGAGCGAATCCTCGAAAGGACGGCCAGGGTATTTGCCGAGTGTTCCACCGCAAGAGGGAATCTGACAGGCCAAGAGCGGGGCAGGAATGATTCCGTGGAAGAGGCCAAAACCAGAACGGATAACAACGTTGTGCTTGGTTCCGACGTTGTAAGCCATACCCAACCGAGGATCAAAGTTTTTCCACTGCGTGTTGAGCACCCCGCTTGGCCAGGTTTCCCATTCCCAGCGAATTCCGCCGTTCAAGGTCAAACGGCTCGTCGCACGCCATTTGTCTTGAAGGAAGAGGCCATCATAGGTGTGGTTGAGCGTACCTTCGGCTTCGTTGCGAATACTTGGCGCGTAGCGAGTTCCAGTGTAAACAGCGGTGTTGAGATGCGATTCGGTGAAAGGCTGTGGTGTTGTCGCCTTGTCAAAACGCTCAAAGAATACGACGAATGGGTATTGGCAGCCGGCCGGACCGGGGCCGCCGGGATCCCCGGCGGGAGAGACGCATTGTGTACCGTTGACGCCATCATTTCCCAGAAAAGCGCCGAGATTTGCAAAGTCGGCTTCAAAGGGATAGAAGAGGGGAAATGATTCCGTTGTGCGAACGTAATTGGTGTTTCCGCCGAAGCTGAAGGTATGACGGTCACGAGAGATCGAGAAATCGTCCACCAGTTCGAATCGGGATTCGCGGTAGAAATCCGGATTGCCGCGGTTTACGCCTGTCGTGAAGGTATTTGAAAGTTCAAGGTGCGGCTGCGTGGAAACCGTGGGGAAGTCAAAGGACCGCCGGGCAAACTGCACGCGCAACTCGTTAACCATCGAGGGTTTGAGCACCGAAGCAAGCGTGCCGGCGACGGATTGATCGCGATAGAAGTTGTCCTTGAAAGCGGAAGGCAAGTCGAAGCCGTCGTTCAGTGGCGACTGGTTCAACAGTCTTCCATCGTTGATGAAATAGCGGACGAACATGGTTTCCTTCTGGCTGAAGCTGTGATCCAACCTCAGGAAACCGTTGTCTGTGTCATTTGTGCGAAGAACACTGCCCAAGGCTGGTTCCTGCGCCAGGCCATAAACAGCCTTGACTTCGTTGATGAATTTAATGTTTTGGAGTACGGCCGAATTGTAGAAAGGCGATTCACCGCGGCGCTGGAGTTCAAGGTTGCCGAAGATAAAGGTCTTGTCCTTCTGGATCGGGCCACCGATGGCCGCACCAAATTGGTTTTGGCGCAAAACGTGCGCGCCGGTCGCCTGCAGTAGATTGATGGCGTCCAGCTTGTTGTTGCGGAAATACTCATAGGCGATTCCGTGCCACTCATTTGTGCCGCCGCGCGTAATGATGTTCACGATACCGGCGCTCGCGCGGCCAAACTCGACAGAGTAGTCGGTGTTGATGACGCGGAATTCCTGGACCGATTCTTGTGGAGGCGTACCGCGCTGGATGCCCGAGGCTGTCGAAATGTCGTCGGCGCCATCCACGGCAATGAAATTGTAATGGATGTTCTGGCCCGCGAAAGAGAGCTTGGTGACTGGCTCGACGATCACGTCGGTGTTTCCCGCAGTAGTATCCCCTATAGTAACAGCGGGAGAAAGCAATGCGAAGTCGATGAATTCACGACCGTTCACCGGAAGATTCACGATCTGGTTTTCCGTGATTACCGTGCTGACCTGGGTGCGGGTGGGCTCTGCCAGTTCTGCAGTGGCTTCGACTTCTACTTTCTGAACCATTTCTCCAGGCGAGAGAGTAAAGCCAAGCTCCGCTGCTTGCCCGACCTGCAGCGTGATGTTTTTGGTCTGTTTTCCAAAGCCCGAAAACTCAACAGAGACTTTATATTCTCCGGCGGGCAGCGCTGGGATGGAATATTCGCCGTTATCAGAGCTCTGCGCGGAGCGAGAGAACCCCGTGGCTAGATTGGAAGCGATCACGTTCGCCTTCGCAACACTACCGCCGGAAGCATCGGTAATCCTTCCCGAGAGCCTGGCGTTGACTGCCTGGCTCCGAGCGGAGTTTGGCGGGATCAAAAGGAAAGTTGCGCAGAGTACGAGCCGAAGACTTTGGAGTGAATAATTCCGCTTGCTGCGAATCACCACTGTCCACCCCCTAAAAATTGACCATCTAACGCCGAGCAATCCGAATTGCGGTCGAAAAAGCTTTCTTTCAGTTGCACCTTAGATTTTTGCGGCGGTGTCTTGGGTGTGCATGAGAAAACGGCTTTTCATGTCGCTCAGGCACTCACGCAACGGACTTGGCCGCAAGGCACCATGGGTTGACTGGGGGCATCCAGAGTGAGATATGAAAGGGCAACGCGCCGGGAACAGCAAAATCGTTCAAGATGTCCTGGCGATGCATTGGAGTTGACCCCATACTAGGTCCCGCCTCGACGGAAGAAAGCCAGAATGGAACGATACACTATGCGCGGCAGGGGGACATGTCAAGCAGAAAGAGGAGACCAATAGGATATGGGAATTGTTGAACACTTGACTCCGCTCAGGATTGAGAGCAATATGTCGCACTGCCCCGCACTAGTTGACACCGAAATGGAACTAGCCGAGATCAATCGAATTTCCATCGCTGACCAGGTTGCTTCGATTCTTCGGCAGCGAATCCTCGACGGAGAATTGCTTCCCGGAACCGCCCTGCAAGAAGTTCCGATGGCTACGTCACTCGGAGTTTCAAGGAATACCGTCCGGGAAGCGACGCGAATCTTGTCGATGGAAGGTCTCTTGAAGCGAAGTGCACACCGGGGCGTTGCGGTCGCACAACTATCCCTAGAAGACGTTGCGGAAATCTATCGGCTGCGCCACCTATTGGAAATTCCGGCGGTTCGAGCAGCGAAGAGAGAAGACTCCGATGTGTTGACGGAGATGCGTAGAGCATTGGAAGGTTATGAGGAAGCGGTTGAGGGTGTCGATTGGGTAAGGGCGGTCCGGTTTGATTTGAACTTTCACACACGGCTGATTGGCTTTCACCGGAACCGCCGATTGGAATCCTTTTACGAGAAGCTTCTGGGTGAGTTGCGGATGGGGATGGTGCTCGTGGATCTCAGGCATGATAATCCGGGTGGCCTCGTTCCCGTTCACCGTAGAATCTACCAGTTGCTGACCGGTGGAGAGACGGAAGAGTGTGCGATGCTTCTCGCGCAGCATCTGCGAGATTCAGAAACAAGATTGACAGCTGTGATGGATCAGCGAATCGCAAGAGCGGCGGCCCGCTAGTTTGCAGCGGTCGTAGGAACCAGATGCGCCAACTGTAAACAGAACCAACCGAAGGCAAGCCTACCGGCGTTCCTTCGATCAATAGTTGGAGCAACCGTTCGAGGCTTAGCAAGATGTATCCTCAATCTTTTACCTATCATCGAGCTAGCTCGCTCAAGGACGCGGCAGCGCTTCTCTCTCAACTAGGGGAGAGCGCGAAACTACTGGCGGGAGGCCAGAGTTTAATTCCACTGATGAAATTTCGTTTTGCCAACCCCGCGCATCTCGTGGATCTGAACTTTGTGCAGGGAATCTCATATATTCAGCTGAAGAATGATGCTTTGCATTTCGGCGCGCTAGCACGGCATGCCGAGATCGAGAAATCTCCCGCCGTTGCAAAGATTCCGGTTCTGCGAGATTGTGCCGCCGGAATCGCGGACGTGCAGGTCAGGAACCGTGGAACGATCGGGGGTTCGCTGGCAGAGGCCGACCCCAGCGGCGATTGGGCCACGGTGTTGCTGACGCTCTCCTGCGAAGTCCGATGCGTTGGAGTGACGCGGGAACGTTCGCTAAAGCTGAGTGAATTCCTGAAGGATGCTTATACCACCGCGCTTGCCACCGACGAACTTGTTTCAGAAATCGTCGTAAAAGTTCCACGGGAGAACAGCGGTGGCGCCTACATTGCTTTCAAGCGGGCTGCGCCCGTTTATCCCACAGCGAGCGCTGCCGTGCAGTTAAGTCTTGAAGGAGATCGCTGCACCGAGGTTGCCATTGCTTTAGGTTGCGTTGGTTTGATGTCGATTCGAGTGCCGGAGGCGGAAGCAGCGCTTCGGGGCCGGCAGCTGACGCCCAAGCTGATCGAATCTGCCGCCGATGCCTCTCGCGCAGCTGCCGACCCGCAATCCGATATGCGGGGCTCAGTGGACTACAAGCGTCAACTTGTGGGAGCGCTTGTTAAACGCGCGACAGAAGCCGCTCTTCAGCGGGCTCGCGGACAACAGGTGGAGGTCAGCCACATCTATGCCTGAGGTCGCACAAAAAGTTTCCATTCAGGTCCGCGTCAACAGCAAGCTGCATTCGCGGGAAATCGAGCCTAGGTTATTGCTGGTTGAATTCATCCGCGAAGATCTAGAGTTGACGGGAACGCACGTTGGATGTGACACGACGTATTGCGGCGCCTGCACGGTGTTGATGAACGGAGCCGCGGTGAAGTCCTGCACCGTCTTTGCGGTGCAAGCCGACGCCGCGGAGATTACGACCGTCGAAGGGTTGGAGCGAGACGGCGAACTTCATCCGATTCAAAAGGCATTTGGCGATTGCTATGGTCTCCAATGCGGCTACTGCACACCTGGCTTAATGCTTTCTGCGCTTCAGCTCTTGAAAGACAATTCAAGTCCGACCCAGAAGGAGATTCGCAAAGCGATCGCGGGAAATACTTGCCGGTGCACTGGCTATCAGAATATTTTGAAAGCGATCGAAACCGCCGCGGCGAAAATGAGGAGCGCCAGCCATGGCGATTAAGTTTGGCGGAAACTTCGAAGTAACGCGTTCCCCGGAAGAAGTCTACGACTTCCTAACAGATCCCAATAAGTTCGCCCCGTTGTTGCCGGATTTTCAGAGCATGGACATTCAGGATGAGCGGCACTTTGCGGTAAGGGTGAACGTCGGCATCTCCTACATCAAAGGCACGGCAAATGTGAGGATGGAGCTTGCCGAAGCCAACCGACCCAGCCGCGCTCAATATAAGGGCCAGGGAAGCGTTGCCGGCGGAAACGTGTCATTGACGGCAGGCTTCGATCTTATTCCGGCAGCCGGGGGAACAAAGGTCGCGTGGCAGGGCGAAGCGCAGATTTTCGGACGTTTGGCGTCCGTTGCAGGCGGGTTGCTCGAGCCGCTCGGGAAAAAAAATGTGCAGAAGCTGATTGACGGTTTGCAGGCGGCACTTCGGTAAGAAGAGTTTTGGGCGATTCAGGAGAGAAGCGACGTGAGCGCGGGATACAATGGTGGAGGATGGGTTGGCAAAGGGCTGGCGCGGAAGGAGGACAACCGCCTCCTTCGCGGCCGCGGCAAGTTCGTCGACGACATCAAGCTTCTTGGCATGCTGTACTTGAAGTTTGTGCGCTCTCCGTATGCTCATGCGAAATTGACCAGCCTAGATACTTCCGCAGCGGAGGCTCTTCCGGGCGTAATTTGTGCGCTCACGGGTACGGAAATCGCGAAGCAGACGAATCCTTTCATCGAAATCGGGCCAGACCCCTTCGCGCGAATCAAAGATTATCCGCTCGCGGTTTCCAAAGTGCGTTACCAGGGGGAACCGGTGGCCGCCATTGTGGCAATCTCACCGCAAGTCGCCGACGATGCCGCGGAGCTGGTGCAAGTCGAATACGAGTCTCTGGACGTTGTGGTCGACGCTGAAGAAGCCTTGAAAGATGCGGTCCTCCTTCATGACGATGCGGGAACAAACCGTGTTTGGCGAGGCGTTTTCGAATACGGTGACATTGAAAAAGCGTTTCGCGAAGCGGCCCACGTTGTGCGCATCGAAAAGATGCATTTTCACCGCTTTTCAAGCACTCCGCTGGAGAACAACGCGGTGATCGGCCAGTGGGATCCCAAGGACGAGCACATCTACTATTGGTGCAACAATTCTTTCCCATCATTCGCGATGCAGTTCATCGCGGCGCATCTCGGCGTTCCAATCGACCGGATCCGCGTTCAGACGTTTGATATTGGCGGCAGCTTTGGCATCAAGATCACCAGTTATCCGCAAATGTCGGTTTGTGCCCTTGCATCGAAAAAAGCCGGCGGCCGCCCGGTGAAGTGGATCGAGACTCGCTCCGAGCACAACGTCTCGAGTGCACACGGCAACGAACGGACGTTCCGCGACACAAGGGTTGCGCTGGATGAGGATGGCGTTATCACCGCAATCGACTCGCGCCATATCGATGATTGCGGGGCTTATCCACGTTATGAGCCATTGGGCTGCGTGATCTGGGCGCAAGTTTTTCCGGGAGTATACCGCTTCCGAAATGCACGCATCAATTTCAGCCAGGCGGTAACGAACAAGTGCCCAGTTGGTCCGAACCGCGGCTATTCCCGAATGCAGCATCTATGGTTCCTGGAGCGGGTCGTGGATATTTGCGCGCACCAATTAGGCATTCCAGCGGACGAGATGCGACTGCGCAACTATATTCGGCAAGAAGAATTTCCTTACACGACGCCCAATGGCTGCGTCTACGACTCCGGCAACTATCCCAAAATGTTACAAGTCGCCAAAGAGCAGATTGACTGGGAGAATTGGAAAAAAAGACAGGCTGAGGCGCGAGCCGAGGGGCGCTGGATAGGAATCGGAATCGGCACCACGCTCGATTCCGGAACCAACAATTTTGGCCAGTCGCAGATCGTGAATCCCAATGCGCCGTTTTCGGGAAACTCGCAGGGCGCAAACTGCAAGCTGGATATCTATGGCGAGGTCGTCGTCGCGGTGGGTTCTTGTCCACAGGGGCAGGGTCACGAAAC
>Ga0209648_10005828_pt1 | contig 10578 bp, 8 predicted proteins | sample GraSoi2013_115cm_FD_185830 | JGI IMG/M metagenome (GOLD analysis project Ga0209648, IMG submission 185830) | Grasslands soil microbial communities from the Angelo Coastal Reserve, California, USA - Sample 9_17_2013_115cm (SPAdes) (version 2) | ecosystem: Environmental > Terrestrial > Soil >...
ACGCGGGGTTCCCGCCGCTCGTATTCCTGCAATTGCTGTTTGGCTATCGCAGCCTGGATGAACTGCGCTACGCCTTCCCGGATGTGCGGGTAAAAGATGAGGCCGAACTGCTGCTAAAGACGTTGTTCCCGATGAAGCCATCGTGGGTAGTACCGCTTGGATAGGCCGGAAGTGCACACTTGCTTAGAACCTGCTGGACGGTCCATCTTCCATCGATAGGCGAAATGTAGTGGCACCCCTCGCGGGTGCCAGGCTCCTCCCTATCAAATCAACGATGAACTGTAGTGGCATCCCTTGCGGGTGCCAGGTTCCTCGTGGGAGATGCTTCAATTGGCAAGGTAAACCAGAATGTCGTACCATGACCAGGATCACTCTGGACCCCAAGGCTGCCATGATGACGCTCAATGAACGCCTGGCAAAAATATAAGCCTAATCCTAAGCTCACATCAAGCTCATGTTGGTCTGCGAGCCTTTTAGCATAATAGAAGCGGTCCCATATGCGCCCTTGCTCTTCTAACGGGATACCCGGCCCTTCGTCATGGACTGAAACACGCGCTACTGCATCCTCTACCGTCAACCGCACGGTCACAGGTTGATCAGCGGGCGCATAGCTGAGGGCATTCACCAGGTAGCCGTTGATAACCTGTGTGATCCGCTCTGCATCGGCGACGATGGGTACGACTTTCTCTGCAGGAACGATATCCAGAACGATCGTGCGTTCAGGCGCTGACCGCTGCTGCTTGGCAACGGCTTCTCTGAGCAGCGCTATCAGATCACAGCGCTGCATGTGCAATTCGAGGGTGTTGCTCTGGATGCGCGCATCATCGATCAGGTCCTTGATCATTCGCTCCTGAAGACGGACACTCTGAACGGCAGCTTCTAAGGGCTGCTGGGCCTGCTCAAGTTTCGCGCTGACTTGCCCGTGTTGCTCTATTATCTGGCGCCTCAAGGTTGCTAAACGGCGCTGAGCTAATTGAATATTGCCTTTGATCACTGTCAGAGACGTTTTCAGCTCGTGACTGGCAAGGTTCAGGAACTCATTGACGAGGCGATCCATCTCCTGCCGCACGATTTCTCTGACCCGCGTCTCGTCCTGCTTATGCAAGCAGTGGCAGCATTCAAGGATAAGCACGGTCTCCGTTGCGACAGCTTTCACAAGCTCGATCTCCTCTGGCGCGTACCCACTGTCAAAACCGGCCTTGGCGATCACAAGCGCACCGGCCAACTGCTTCTCAAAAAACATGGGAATCAACAGGAGATTCTCCGCGCCATAATCTTCCCGGAACCCAGGTGGTAGGCGCAGGCGATCAGCTGGGAGAATCACCTCCTGGTTGGCGGCGAGGCGGGCAAGCACCGTTTCGTCGACAATCTCTGAGGGCAAGAAGCACCCGCGCATCTTCCGGCGGTAATGTTCTTGCTCCGAGGTAAAGCCACTTCCCACGACATAATACAGATGACCTGCTGGAGGCCCAAGAGCCAGAAGACTGACATACTGACAATCCAGGACTTGACCGATCAGGTCAACAAGCTGCTGGGCAATGAAGAGCACCGGGGGCGACAAGAGGAATGGTCCTTCGGGGCAAGCGAGATCAATATGCTCAGGAATGTGCGCGATGGCTTCTCTCAGGTTCAACACCGCCTGGTGGACGCGTTGGAGATGGAGTGCTTTCTGATAAAAGTGAGTGATATCATGGATCACATAGACCGTTCCTACAGCGTGCTTCTGTGCATCAAGCACGGCTAAGCAGCAAATGTGGACGTAGACCTCCCGCCCGGAAGGAACCTGTAGAAAAATGGTTTCTTCTTGCGGACTGCACGCCACCTCTCCAATGATGAGACTCATGAGCCATGGCTCGAGTGAGAGTGCTCGTTGTTGCTCGTCACCCATCTCATAGTGCTGAAGAAACTGCTGGTAGGATGTCCCTGGTGCAGCAGCCACTTCAAAGAGCTTCAGGGCTGCTGCATTGGTCCGTAAGATCTTCCCTTCACGATCACAGGCAATGACACCATCCGGTAATGTATCAAAGATACGTTCGAGTTGGTTCGACGGCACTATCCTCGCTTGTGCTTTTTTCGCTTTCATCGCTTCCCTCACAGCGAACTTTCTGTTGCTTCGGCTGAGCTACCATGCTCATATCCAGGGACAACACCTGTACCACCAAAAATCTCCTTACGCAAAATGCACCTTCAAAGTCAAACTGATGCTAGTATAAAGAGAAAGCGTCATGAAAGCGTCATGAGTAGCGTCATGAATATGTTCTTAGCCAAAAGGTAATCGGGATCAATGATGCCCGCTTTTCATGATACACTTACTGGATGACGGTAATGAAGCAAAGAATCCTTTGAAGGAGAACTGTTGTGACTGAAAACGGGCGACTACAGACCGGCTTTGCAGCAGTAAACGGAACAACGTTGTACTACGAGGTTGCAGGCACGGGCCATCCGCTGACCTTGATTCACGGCGGATTGGTGGACAGGAGGTTGTGGGATGACCAGTTCGATGCATTTGCACAACACTACCAGGTCATTCGCTTTGATATGCGCGGCTTCGGAGATTCCGGACTGATCAAGGCTGAGGCAGGGCCATATTCCTTTAAAAAGGACCTGCGCGCTCTGCTTCAATTCCTGGGCATCCAGAAAACCTACGTGCTTGGGCTATCTATGGGCGGGGCATCAGCCATCGATTTTACCCTGCTGTACCCCGAAATGGTGGATGCCCTCGTTCCCGTCGCCATGGGTTTAAGTGGCTTCAAGCCTGCGGAGGACGAGTTTGCGGAAGAAGAGAAGGCTTCCTGGGTTGGGGCAGATGAGGCCCTCAAAAAAGGTGACGTTCAACGAGCGGTCGAGCTGACGCTGCGTACATGGACAGATGGCCCCCTGCGCAAACCAGGCCAGGTTGATCCCGCCGTACGCGAGAAAGTGCGGGCCATGACGACCCGTAACTTCGAGCGTCCCGATGATCAGGAGATGGTAGAGCCGCAAGCGTTAGAGCCACCTGCCATCTCGCGCCTCTCTGAGATACACGTCCCAGTGCTCATTGTTGTCGGTGACCAGGATGTACGCTCTATTCTCACGATTGCTGATATCCTTGAGAAAGGCATCGCCGGTGCCAGGAAAGTGGTCATCCCGAATACGGCTCACCATTTGAATATGGAGAAGCCCCGGGAATTCAACCAGGTTGTGCTGGATTTCCTGGGCGCGCAGCAATAAATTAAGGATCACCCTCAGCCCGTATCGAAGTACCTGCGCAGGAACCAGAGTGAACACCCGTGCAGCAGCAGGGACGCCAGCGCAGCCGCGCCGAAAGCGACCACAATGCCCTCCCTCTCGATTGTGGCAGCGACGATCAGAAAGAAAAAGGCAAAGGTAAAGGTGCCAAGTACCACCCCGCGCAGCAAGCGACCGGCAGCAGCCGCGCCCTGGAAGTGATATGTAAAGGCGCCTAAGATGGTGGCATAGATCGGGAATGGCGTGAGCAGGCCGCTCAATTGAGGGCCTAACAGACCGGAAACCGCCGTCAGCGCCAGCACAAATGCCGTAGCCGTCACCATGCGTAAAAGCACCTCCCACTGAGGTGGGGGCACCACACTAGATCGACCATGATTGGTGGGGAAGAGTTTCAGCACGATGGCGAGGAAGGCGATCACTCCGGCAAACGCGATGAACAGGGGAACGGAGAACCGGTCTAAGACGAAGGTCGAGGCAAAGAACACACACCAACCCGCCAGTAGGCCGCCCAACCAGCCGGCACGCAGTGAAAGCCAGCTAAACGCCAGGCAAAAACTCGCTACCGAGATCAGTCCAAGCAGTGTACCCTGGGCGGCACGGGCGGCAAACGCCGTGCCCTGATCGAGCGCGAGGTACAGCGTGATTGGACCTGATGTCAGGGGAAGGCCAACAAACCAGCCGCTTACAGCTGGTCCCCAACGGCGACCCACGAGGCTCATCACGCCGACGAGCATCGGGGTCAAGAGCAGTTTGATCGCCAGCATATCACTGTGGCCATTCTATAGGAAAGCCGTGTTATTCTTCCTCCCGAACCTTCTCAACCACCTGCTTGAGCGCATCATATGGCTGCGCCCCAACCACCAGGTATCGATCAGCAAAAATGAGCGCGGGCACGGCAGTCAACCCGTATTCATGCGCCAGGTCGATATCGGCGGTTACTTCCGCATCGAATGCCGCGCTTGCCAGAACCTCATCGAAGTGCTCAGTGCTAAGGCCGGCTTGTTCCGCAATTTCCTTCAGCACAGCCTTATCACCAATCGACCGGGCTTGCTGCCAGTACGCTTGCATGACGGCTTGATGGAAGACTGCTCCCTTCCCTTGCGATTCAGCATACTTCTGAACAATGAGAGCGGGACGACTATCGATGCCAAATGGACCCCTGTTTATATCCAGGCCGTATTGTTCGCGCGCCCGCTTTTGCAACACCGGACTTGACGCCTCTATGCGCGCCCGGTATTCTGGTGAGATGGGGGGAGACCCGGCTGGTCGAAGTTCAAACGATCGCCAATGGACGACAAGATCATACTGCTTTTCAAGCTTCTCCAAACTGGAGGCTACTAAAAAGCAAAAAGGTCAGACGAAATCGGACCAAACATCAACACGAATAGCCATGAGTCAAAACTTTCTCCTTGTGGTAACAACATGCTCCTATAGTATACATTATGCACGCATACACCTTCCAAAATCACCCGGCTCTCTATCTTTGCGGGGGAAATACCCTTCCTTTATGGTCGCCCGCCGTCTCCCTCAAAGCATGCAGATCCCCTTCGCAGCATGTACTTCTTGAGCCAAAGTTCTTCCGAAGATCGGGGTTATGCATATCTTACGTAGCCACTCATGCATTATCTCCCGCTCATTGCCAAAAAAATACGTATCAGAATACGTGGTTTAGCGGATGCACAGCGGTACCAGGGAAGGTAATCTTAACAATATGGAGTGGTGTGATTCTTTAAGGGAGAGCAGCGCCTGGAAGGAGAAGCAGTATGATGCAAGATCCGGTATACGCGCCCTATAACGACGGCGAAGAAGAACCCGCTGTCACACAGAGCATATCTTCTGAGAAATTGTCCCCTGAATCTCTGATGCCAACATCAGCGCTCAATACTATGAGCGTTGCAGTACTTGCGGAACATTGTACAAGGGAAAGTAGCAAATACCGCAATGGAGAACCTTCCGATGATCGCTATGGCCTGGAGCTTTTTCGCCGGGCTGTGATGCAACACGACCAGGAAGCCTGGGAATGGTTGCAGCAATGTTACAGCGAGCTTGTGCTGAGCTGGCTTCGCCGGCATTCAAAGAAGGAAGCAGCCTGTTACCTGGATAGTGAAAAGAACTATGTCGCCCAAACCTTTGCGCGGTTCTGGCTGGCAACCACTCACAATCAGCAGCTAGCATTCAGCACACTGGCCGCGGCACTGCAATACTTGCGTGCGTGCCTGAACGGCGCAATTATTGACACACTACGGGCATACTCGCGTTCAAAAGAGGTACCATTGTCCGAGCCGGGCACTTCTGGAGAACCCCTCGTCGAAGACACTGGAGACAGCGGCGAGTTATGGCAACTCCTACAAAATATGTTCCCCGGTGAGCAGGAACGGCTCTTGATCTACCTGCTCTATCACTGCGGCTTCAAGCCAAGGGAGATCATGCGTTACTGCCCGCAAGGGTTCAGTGATGTGCGGGAGGTGTATCGCCTGCGCTGCAAGATTTTCGACCGGCTCCTGCGCAACGCGGACTTTCTCCGCTGGCGGCTAGGATGATAGTTATCATGAAGGTCCGTAACCCAAAAGCTCAGCCCCTCATCGTTTTAATAGTGATTAACCGGAGTTGATATGATTTGATATCAAGGTGTACTAAACTTACAGTTCGGTTAGTAAACTCTATCAGTCGTTAGTTTGTACTCACCCAGGAGGAGAGAGCAATATGAGTACTGTCCAAATCTCGTCCATTCAGTCCATGTATACCACTAGTCCAGACAATATGGGGGGACCCAGAATCACACCAGACAATATGGGGGGACCCAGAATACCACCAGCGCAGCTGACCTTAAACAATGTCAATACACCGCAGCTGAACTGGACGGCAACAATCACCTATGGCCCTTGGGCTAGTGGCTGGTTGCAATTGCCAAGCCCCGAGTGGATTAACGGTAATAGCAGTATACCGTTCACCGTCAACGTTGACACAACAAAACTGCCAACAGCAGGAACTTACACAGCTACTGTGAACTTACAATGGAACCCGCCTCATCAGGGTAGTACCGGTACATCCACAGTTACAGTAGTCGTTCAGTAGGGACCCGATTGATCGCGCCCAGGGTGAAGCGGTAGGGCTACTTATGGTCATACACGATGGATCACCCCCGTCCCCACGGGGGCGCTCCACCTGCCCGTATACATTAGCTCAAGGACTGAAGAGTTCCCAATCGGTTCCCTCCAGCAGTACCTGCGTGGTGCCGGGATCAGCCTTGCGCCGGCTGACCCTCATCCAATGTGAAATACGTAATCGAAGAAATACGTAATCGAATACGTAAAACATCGGATGCATTCTCGTAGTAAGCAAGCTACACTCTGAGCAGTGATGGTTCGCGTATTGATTTACTCCACAGTTACATGAAAGGTTGGGTCAGTCAATGAAAAGAGTTTTGAAGTGGGCCGCTGGGCTAGTTTGTACAATTGCCTTTTTGGGAGCGATTGTCTTTTCTCCTTTAGGCCATGTTGGACCGAAAGCCCCTGTAGCAAACGTGGGTGGACCGAAAGCCCCTGTAGCAAACGTGGGTGGACCGAAAGCCCCAGTATTTTAACCGGTGTGCAAGTTCTCATGTTGAGCAACTCGCCGCGCTAACAATTAGCGCGGCGAGTTGCTTTCTTTCCCCCTTTTTCTGACATCCACTCATCTTGTAACTATTACCTCGTTCATGTATACTCTGTTTTGAGAGGAACGTGCCAGAACGAAGCGTATTAACATGTCTTTACGAGATGTACGAGGGCCAGCGACACAAGAGACGGGACAGAGACTATGCGGCGACGGTGACATACAGAGTGACGTGTTCAACACGTTTCACTCTCGTCAAAGGAACCAATGTGCTGGTCGGATACTTTTTGCTCTGTCTTTGTCAAGTCTGCCTTAGAGGTATGTCTTCTCAAGGGAGGCAGAAATGGCTGACCCCATTGGAGACCGCACGGGTCAACAACTAGGTAACTACCGGCTGCTTCGTCTCCTGGGACGAGGTGGTTTTGCCGAGGTCTACCTGGGACAGCATATCTACCTCAACAGCCAGGCCGCGCTGAAAGTCCTTCAGATCGTCCTCAACGACGAAGACATTGAACATTTTGCAAAAGAAGCGCGGACCCTGGCGAGCCTGACCCATCCCCACATTGTGCGCGTACTCGATTTTGCAGTTGAAAACGGCACTCCATTTTTGGTGATGGAGTACGCCTCCAATGGCACCCTCCGCCAACTTCACCCGCAAGGCACGCGGTTACCATTAGCGACCATCGTTCCCTACGTCCGGCAGGTGGCTTCCGCCTTGCAGTACGCGCACAATCAACACCTGGTACACCGTGATATTAAACCGGAGAATATGCTGCTCGGCTCCAATGGCGAGATTCTACTCAGCGACTTTGGACTCGCCATGCTGACACCCCATAGCATCGATCAGAGCACACGAGTGATGGAGCCTTCACTGATAGGAATCACGCCCTACCAGGCTCCTGAACAACTGCAAGGCAAACCACAGCCTGCCAGCGATCAATATGCCCTGGGCGCTGTGAGCTACGAATGGCTCTGCGGAAAGAGGCCATTCAATGATTCTCCGATCGAGGTTACTATGGGTTATGTCTCAGCACCTCCACTACCTTTGCACGAGCAGATCGCCGGCATCTCACCTTCAATTGAGGAGATCGTGATGCGAGCGCTCGCCAAAGAGCCGCAGCAGCGCTTTGCCAGCGTGCAGGACTTTGCTACCGCCCTGGAACGGGCCTATCAGTATACGCTGCTGCCACGCTCCTCGTTTGTGACTTCTGAAGAAAGTGAAGCGCTTGAGAGCATTCTGAAGCCGGGGCCCTTGTGGAAGGTGCCAATTACCTTTACCCCATTGATCGGACGCGACAAAGAAATAGCTGACATTTGTGAGCTACTGAAGGACCCCGATGTTCGCCTGGTGGCGCTCCTGGGAACGGGAGGCATCGGCAAAACCCGCTTGAGCTATCAGGTAGCGAGGGAAATGCAGCCGCACTTCGCCGATGGTGTCTGTTTTGTCCCTCTGGTTTCGGTCAATGAACCTGATTTGGTAGTTCCCACTATCGCGCAAGAGCTTGGAATTCAGGAGGTAGGAGCGCAGTCCATCTTTGATCGGGTGAAGGTTGCACTGCGCAACAGGCATTTCCTGCTCGTGCTGGACAACTTCGAGCAGGTCGTGACGGCTGCTCCACTCATAGAGGAATTGCTGGCTGTTTGCCCTCGTTTGAAAGTAGTAGTGACGAGCCGTGAAGTGTTGCACCTTGATGCAGAACACGAGTTTCCCGTGCCACCTCTGAGTTTACCAAACCTCAATCAGCTTCCAGAAGACGAGGCGCTCACACAATATGCAGCAGTCGCGCTTTTCGTCCAGCGTGCCCGGGCTATCCTGCCTACCTTCTATTTGACTCAGACCAACGCCCGTGCGGTCGCGGAAATCTGTGTGCGCCTGGATGGACTGCCGCTGGCGATTGAACTGGCTGCCGCTCGTATAAAACTACTGCCGCCACAGGTGCTCCTTGCACGACTTTCGCAGCTTTTCCAGGTACTCATTAATCCATCACGAACACTGCACCCCCGCCATCAAACGCTGCGCAACGCACTCCAGTGGAGCTACGACTTACTGGATGGTAAGGAACAGCGACTCTTCCGCCGGCTCTCCGTCTTTTCCGGTGGCTGGACATTGGAGGCGGTAGAGGCTATGGAGAAAGCGCTGAATGAAAGAGAAAGCAGTGCCATATCTGTTCTAGAAAGCGTGGCATCGCTGCTCGATAAAAGCCTGGTAGTACAGACTAAGCAAGAGGATGAGGAACCGCGCTTGTTAATGTTGCTGACCGTGCGCGAGCACGCGCTGGAACTTTTACGAGAGAGTGGTGAGGTCGAGAAAATCCAACGCGCCCATGCATTGTATTTTCTCACAGTCGTTGAGGAGGTGGAACTCCAGCTTAAAGGCCCACAGCAAGCCACGTGGATAGCGCGGTTGGAGCTAGAGCACGAGAACCTGCGGGCAGCGCTGGCATGGCTCATTGAGCATGGAGAGGCAGAGCTTGCATTGCGCTTCTGTGGAGCGTTGTGGTGGTTCTGGTACCTGCGTGGCTATTGGAGCGAAGGGCGGCGCTGGCTTGAAAGGGCGCTAGGGCTGGCACAGGCTGAAAGTTCAACAGAGGCGCGAGCAAGAGCACTCTATGGCGCGGGGAATCTCGCCTATTATCAAGTTGACGACGCGGCAGCACGTCTCTTGCTGGAAGAGAGTATCGAGATCTACCGTAAGTTGGAGAATAAAAGAGAACTTGCCAGCGCGCTGGGTGCTTTAGGAGTGCTCGTGCACCTGCAGGGTGATCTCGTAACAGCACGTCCTTTGCTGAATGAGAGCGAGATGCTTTTGCGCACACTGGGCAGCAAATGGGAGCTTGCCTACCTGCTTCGCAAGTTGGGACAAAGCACGCTACAGGAGGGTAACCTGGCACAGGCTGTAGCATATGCGCAGGAAGGTCTCGCGCTCGCACGCGAACGGGGTGACAGGTCCCTCATAGCCACGGCCCTGTTAACGCTGGGCCATATCGCGGAAGTCCAGGGCGACTTAAACCAGTTTGGGTCACGTAACCGAGAAGGTCTAACGATGGCACGCGAGTTAGGCGACAAAGCGCTCATTGCCCTGGCGCTGCAGAACCTGGGATACCTCGACGCACTTCGAGGCGACCTGACACGGGCAGTTGTGCGTGCTCGGGAGGGACTCGCGCTGGCACGCGAACTGGGCGACAAGAGTTCCATCAACCACGCGCTCCATAGTTTAGGGTATATCGCGTCGCTTCAGGGCGATACGAAGCAGGCTGCAGCATGGTTCCAGGAAGGCCTGTCCCTGGCCCAGGAGATCGGGGCCGTGACGCAGGTTGGCTGGCACCTGATCGGGCTGGCCGACGTCGCCGCGGCAGAGGGGCAGCCCAGGAGAGCTGCTCGTCTATTTGGTGTAGCAGGGAAGAAACTTGACATCAGGAGGGATATGAACACTGCAGAACGTGCTAACTTTGAGCGTGTCGTAGAGAGTGTGCGAGCACGCCTGGGTGAAAGAGCCTTTGCAGCGACATGGGCTGAGGGACGTACCATGACACCAGAGCAGGCACTTGCTACACCCGAACAGGCTCCTGTGACACGACAGCATGCCGTGGTAGATCATTCAATTGCTCCCACCTTCCCTGATGAGCTGACTGCGCGTGAGGTGGAGATTCTCCAATTGTTAGCACGGGGGTGGAGCGATGCACAGATTGGTGAGCGACTGGTGATCAGTCCACGCACTGTCAGCTCACACCTTACCTCCATTTACCGCAAGATCCA
>Ga0209648_10005830_pt1 | contig 10576 bp, 6 predicted proteins | sample GraSoi2013_115cm_FD_185830 | JGI IMG/M metagenome (GOLD analysis project Ga0209648, IMG submission 185830) | Grasslands soil microbial communities from the Angelo Coastal Reserve, California, USA - Sample 9_17_2013_115cm (SPAdes) (version 2) | ecosystem: Environmental > Terrestrial > Soil >...
GTCGATCGCGCGCATCACAGCAATCTTCAATTCGCGGGAATATTCTTGTCGGGGCACAAGCATTGTTCTCCTCCATTCAATGTAATTGGCCCCTTAATTTCCTGTCTCACTTTTGGGGTGCACTCCATTTGAACCTCCGACCCCCTGGTCCCGAACTATGAAACTACAAACTCCAAGTGCTTTATCTGGTGTCGCTTAGGGAACAGCGTGCCGTTTTTCTCTCGCTCAGTTGTACCGAAGTTGTACCGAAGAAGAAGATGATCAGTCTGTTCGCCAAGCCATTCTGATTCGGATTTCGTTCTGATCGCAGGGGCCTTTCTCGGCTAGTAAGGAACAAGATTGCGACAAGAACTTTAGGAGTTTGCCACTGGGCACGTCGTCACCTTACCAAGACTATGTTCCGGCCGAACTGCGTCAGAGTAGTATCGATTTCAGGAACACTTTCGTGCCTGCTGGCCCGGTCATTCGCACCATAACCGGCCCCATGGCTGGTTCGGCAATCAACTCGAATCTCAGAAAGGGACAACACTCTCGTTCTGCCGCTATCAATTCGGCTGCTACGGCAAGCCATTTCTTATCGCCGGGTATGCGGAAGAGATAGCCATCAGCAAGCTCCTCCGTCGTCAAAAGGGCAGACTTGAACTGAGCAAGAAGCGTTGCTTCTCGGGTGCGTAGTTCTTCGTTGGACAAGCAGCACGCTACAGGAATTTCGTCGGCCATATCTTCACTTGTCCTTCAGGCAGTAAACCAGCCACCATCGCCGCACGGCTACACCAGCCCAGATGAATTCAACAATTCCGAACGGCCATGTGCCTTGCAGGAAACCATATGCTGATCCTAGCAAACAGAAAAGTGCGAAGGCCAAGATGAACCACGGAGTACGCTTCTCCAATACATAGAAAAGCAGCATCCCGGTCACTGCGAAAAGAACCGAAACTCGTGAGGGGTTTCAGTTGATCACCGCCTGCGAGCGTCGGGTTTGGCTGGACTCCATTTTTCTTTGCCCATAGTGGATCGTTTCGCGCTACACGCCCTAGCACCTTGCGCGAAATTCACATTTCGGACAGGGGCTCTTTGGCATTGTTGACAGCCCTGACCACAGGTCCAGCGATGAATGAAGGTGTGCTCTTCAAAACTGAATGTCTCGGGTAGAGCGCGACCAAATCCCAAAGGATGCCATCTTTGTCGCAACAATTCGGCAGATCGGGAGGAACGTTTTCCCTCACGAGCTTAGCTACGAGATGGTCGTGATCCCAGTACTGCGATGCTCTTAAATCCGGAATGCGGGACAGGACCGGATTGGTGGAACTCTGCCAATCGCTTGGCAGAATTGGCTCCCAGACAACAAAGACTCGCAGCTTGTCGGTCGGCAATTGCTTGAGCAAACCTTCGATTGCGGAGGCCCCCCGCACAAGTTGGTCAAGTGGGAGAAAGCAGGACCAGCACTCGGATTTCGTCATCCGATTTGTTGAAGTCACTTTCGAATTTGCTGAGAGTGTCTTTGGAGATCGCGTAACCGCCGTAATCTGTATCTTTTCGCTTCCTGTTGCGTCTAAATCACAGTTGCGGCTACACTAATGATGTTGAAACTAGCGCAAAAAGCCGCAGTTTTCGCTCTGGCGGTATTGTTCGCCGGGCTGCCGGTGATGGCATGTGTTGTGCAAAATGCAGGAATGACGTCTGCCGAGCGCGAGTGTTGTAAGAAGATGGCGGGACAGTGCGGGGACATGGGGATGGCGAAGTCCCATCCTTGCTGTCAGCTAACGGCCACGCCTGCGGACTTTCACGCTCTGAAAACTGCCTCTTCGCAGTTGCATCATGTCAGCTTGGTTCTGTTTCACGCGCTTCCCCTAACATCCCAGGCCGACACATACTCCTCGCTCGCACAATGGTCGTCGCGTGTTTCGTGCACGCATAGTCCGCCAGGACTAGAGTCTCTAACCGCAACTGTCCTAAGGATCTGATCATCTTTCCTCTCAGCTGCTAACGCACTCGTGCGTCTGCACGTTCGTGCGCTTACAAACTGGTGTTTGTTTGCGGAGGAAAGATGCAATCCACTTATTTGTCCCGAAGTCTCTTCGGGTGCACGCGTATTTCGTTAATTAGTGCGGCTGTGCTGCTTGGGACGATGCTGCTCCCGGTCACGGGGACCGCTCAACAGACAGGACATTCTCAACGGCCGGGCTCGACTCCTGAATCTCCCGGCATGGCCGAGCACGCGGGGATGGCAACGTCTCTGCGCGAGCTAGAACAAGAGGCAGAGCAGAAGAATCCGCAGATTGCGGCCTCGTTCCATGGATGGCAGGCTGCCCGGAACGTTCCCAAGCAGGCCTCGGCCCTTCCCGAGACGCAACTCTCGGTGCAGCAGTTCAGTGTGGGCAGCCCACGACCTTTCGCGGGCTACAGCAACAGCGATTTTGCCTACATCGGATTCGGCGCCTCGCAGGATATTCCCTATCCAGGCAAACGGCAGTTGCGCGGCCGTGTGGCCGAACACGAAGCGGACTCCATGGGAGCGCAGACCGATTCAGTCCGCCGAGCGGTCGTGGGAAATCTCAAGATGGTGTATTTCCGCCTGGCCTACATTCAGCAAACCCTCGGTGTCCTGCAGCGAAGTGACGCGCTATTGACTCAGGTACAGGAGGCGTCCGAGGCACGCTACCGCGTAGGCCAAGGCAATCAACAGGATGTGCTGAAAACTCAGTTGCAGCATACGAAAATTCTCCAAGAGGTCGCCCACCACCATCAGGAAGAAGGACTACTTGAAGCCCAGATCAAGCAGGTCTTGGGACGTCCGCAGGACTCCGCGGACATCGTTGCCGAGACGCTCACGTTGCGAGCTCTTCCGTACACCGCAGCCGAACTCCTGCAGCGGGCTCGTGAGCAGAATCCCGATTTGCACTCAAAACAGGCCTCGATTCGGCAGCAAGAAGCCAAGGTGGAGCTTGCGCACAAGAATTTCCGTCCCGACTTCAACGTTCAGTACAACTACGAGCACACCGGGAGCCAGACGCGCGACTACTACATGGCGACATTCGGCATTCGACTGCCCAATCGCGGACGCCAGAAGGCCGAACTGGCGGAAGCACAGGAGAACCAGGAGCGAGCACGGCAAGAGCTAGACTCTGAATCGCAGCGCGTTTTTTCGGAAGTGCAGCAGCAGTATGTGCGCGCAACCACTGCGGAAGAGCGATTGAAGATTTACAGCGATGGCCTCGTCCCGCAGTCAGAAGCTACCTTTCAATCGGCTCTGTCTGCTTACCAATCGAACAAACAAGACTTCGAAAGCCTGCTTTCCGGGTTCCTTGATGTTCTGAACCTCGATTTGGAATACCGAAGCGAACTGGTGGAGCACGAATCGGCGGTAGCTGAACTGGAGCGTCTTACGGGGGTGGATGTGCCATGAACGAGCGCAACTTCAGAACGAATGCAAATGAGGGATCAGACATGCTGCGTACCGAACAGAACAATTATCGCCGGGCGTTTTGGATTGCGGTGACCACAACGATCGTGCTGGCAATCGTGGCTTCGGTCTTGTGGTGGCGTTTAAGCCACACCAGAACTGTGTCGCTGCTGGGCGCCACTTCCGCAGCCGAGTCGATGGAGGCAATGGCTCAGACTTCACCGGCCAACGCCTCGGGGTCCGAGCCAGGAGCGCCCGGCGACCATCAGGCCGGCAATATGCAAGAGACGCCGCTTGCCCCCTTCCAGCTCACGCCGCAGCGGATGCAGAGCATCGGCGTTGTGTTGGGGAAGGTTGAATCCAAGCCGGTCAACACTGAGCTTCGTTTCTACGGCAATGTGCAGGTTGATGAGCGGCGGCAGGCCTATGTGCAGACACGCTTCGCTGGATGGATTCGCAAAGTCTATGCCGACGCTACGGGCAATTTTATTGGCAAAGGTCAGCCCTTGTTCACGATCTACAGTCCAGACCTCGTCTCGACCGAACACGAATACTTGCTGGCCAAGAAGAACTCCGAGTCTTTGCAGCAGAGCAAAGTGAGCGGGGTAGCTTCGGGTGCGTCTTCTCTCTTCAGTGCTGCCAAAGAGCGGCTTCTGCAATGGGAAGTGTCTCCTGCCGAAATTGAGAAGTTGGATCAGGGCGGAAAGGCGATTACGGATCTGACAGTCAATTCTCCCGTCTCGGGCTACATCACGCAGAAAAACGCGCTGCCCAATATGTACGTCCAGCCTGAAACCATGCTGTACACCGTGGCTGACCTTTCTGACGTTTGGGTACTCGCCCAGGTATTCCAAAGCGATGCAGGCAAGATCAAGCCGGGTGATCCCGCAGAGGTCACGGTCGATGCGTATCCCGGCCGAGTCTTCAACGGACGCGTGGATTACATCCTTCCGCAGCTAGACATGAACACGCGCACGTTGCCGGTGCGGTTGGTGTTTGCAAATCCTGGTCTGAAGTTGAGGCCCGGAATGTACGTCAATGTTCGCGCGAAACTCCCGATGGGACGGCAGTTGGTCGTCCCGGCCAGCGCGGCTTTTCACTCAGGAACCAAGAACTTGCTATTCGTCTACAAAGGCGAAGGGAGCATTGAGCCGCGTGAAGTTGAGTTGGGGCCTCAAGTCGGCGATGAGCTGGTGGTCACGAAGGGCGTAAAAGCACAAGAACAAATTGTCACTTCGGCAAACTTCCTGATTGATTCCGAAGCCCAATTGCAGGCAGCTGCAGGCGCGTTTATTCCGCCGCCTCCCGGTGCAGGTCAGGCGGCTTCGATGAATGCCCCAGCGCAACAACAAGCCAATGTGGAATTGACGACTGATCCCGACCCTCCGCACAAGGGCAGCAACATCGTTCGCGTGAAGCTGACAGGCCAAGATGGGAAACCGATCCCGGGAACAAACGTAACCGTGACCTTCTTCATGGCCGCGATGCCGGCGATGGGAATGGCGTCAATGAAAACCGTCATCAATGCCAGCGACAAAGGCGGCGGAATGTATGAAGGCAAGGGCGATCTCGGTTCCGGTGGCACTTGGCAGGTCACCATCAGGGCACTACAAAACGGGCAAAGCATTGCGAACAAGCAGCTCACACTCAATGCGACGGGAGGTATGTAGTCATGATCTCCCGAATCATCGAGTGGTGCGCCCACAATCGCTTCCTCGTATTCACCGGGGTACTTCTGCTTACCCTCACTGGAATCTGGTCCATGGGCCACATTCCGCTGGACGCTCTGCCGGACATCTCAGACGTGCAAGTGATCATTCATACCAACTGGGAGGGCGAGCCACCCAACATCATCGAGGACCAAGTCACGTACCCGATCGTCACTGCGTTGCTGGCTGCGCCGCGGGTGAAAGCGGTCCGCGCCCAGACCATGTTTAATGACTCCTACGTCTTTGTGGTGTTCGAAGACGGGACCGATATCTATTGGGCCCGTTCTCGTGTAGTGGAGTATCTGCAGACGATTGCCGGCCGGCTTCCCGCAAATGTACATCCGGCCATTGGTCCCGATGCGACCGGTGCGGGCTGGGTCTACGAGTATGTGCTCGTCGATCACAGTCACAGGCAGAGTCTCGCCGATCTTCGAAGCATTCAGGACTGGCACCTGCGCTATCAGCTGGCAACGGTTCCCGGCGTGGCCGAAGTCGCGAGTATCGGTGGGTTCGTGCGCCAGTATCAGGTGCAGCTTGATCCGAACAAACTGCTCGCTTATGGCATACCCCTCTCGACCGTTATTGACCGCGTGAAGTCGAGTACGAATGAAGTCGGTGGTCGCGTACTGGAACTGAGCGGTACGCGATACATGATTCGCGGGCTCGGCTATCTCAAGTCGCTCGATGATCTGGCGAACGTGCCGGTCATGGCGAAGAACGGGACGCCCGTACTCATCAAGGATCTAGGCACGGTTTCCTTCGGGCCAGACCTGCGGGAAGGTGTAGCGGAGTGGAACGGCGAAGGCGAGACCGTGGGCGGCATTGTGGTCATGCGGTATGGGCTGAATGCCCTCAATGTCATCAATGGTGTCAAGAAGAAGCTGGCCGAGATCAAAGGATCGCTGCCGTCGGGAATCGAGATCGTCTCCGGCTATGACCGCGGCGGACTGATCAGCGAATCAATCAATACTTTGAAGCATAGCCTGCTGGAGGAAGCGGTCATCGTTTCCCTGGTCATTATTGTGTTCTTGTTTCACTTCCGCTCAGCGCTGATCCCGATTCTCACCTTACCGATCGCGCTCGTGATCTCTTTCATTCCCATGTACTACCTGAACGTCAGCTCGAACATCATGTCGCTGGGCGGGTTGGCATTGGCGATTGGCGTTTTGGTGGACGCCGCCATCGTCATGGTGGAAAACGGATATCGGCACCTTTCCGAGCGCCCGCAATCGGGTGGGGAACCACTCGGGGAGATGAATGACTCGAATGGACCGGTCCTTCACACAGAGACAGATGCGAGCGCAACTAAATCCGCGAATAAGGCCGTTGAACGAGAGCGCGTGCGCATTCTCATCGACTCCGCGAAACAGGTGGGCCCTGCGCTGTTCTTTTCTCTCTTGATTATTGTGGTCTCGTTCCTCCCAGTGTTCCTACTGGAAGCACAGGAAGGACGCATGTTCCGCCCGCTGGCATGGACGAAAACGCTGGCCGTGGGCTTCTCGTCCTTGTTGGCCATCACCCTGGTTCCCATCCTGATGGTCATTTTCATTCGAGGGAAGCTGCGGCCCGAGTCGGAAAATCCGATTTCAAGAGTTACACAGGCACTCTATTTGCCGGTCTTACGACTCTGCCTGAAATACCGCAAGACGACGTTGTTGCTCAATTTGGCATTCCTCGTGGTGACCTTTCCCTTAATGTTCAGAATCGGCAGTCAGTTTATGCCGCCCTTGTTTGAAGGCTCATCGCTCTACATGCCCACGGCACTTCCCGGAATTTCGATCACGCAAGCCTCGCAGCTCCTGCAGGAGCAAGATCGGATTCTTCGATCCTTTCCAGAAGTTGCGACCGTCTTCGGCGCCGTCGGCCGATCTGACAGTGCTACCGACAATGCACCCCTCGATATGTACGACACGACAGTGATGCTCAAGCCGCGTGAAGAGTGGCGGCCGGGGATGACTTACGAAAAGCTCATTCGCGAGATGGACGAGAAGCTCCAGTTTCCGGGCCTGACGAACACCTGGACCATGCCAGTTCAAAACCGTCTCGACATGGCGCTGACGGGAATCAAGACGCCCGTAGGAATGAAGCTTCAAGGCACAAATCTGGAGCAAATCCAGCAGCTCGGGGCACAGGTCCAGCAGGTTTTGTCAGGGCTGCCGCAGGTCCGTTCGGTTTTCGCCGAGCGGGTCTCTCAAGGCTTTTACATCAACGTAGAGGTCAATCGTCCGGAAGCGGCGAAATACGGTTTGACCATCGCCGACGTACAACAGGCCGTGGAATCGGGCATTGGAGGTATGAACGTTGCCGAAAACGTCGAAGGCCGCAGCCGCTATCCGATCAATGTCCGTTACCAGCGTGATTTCCGCGACAACGTCGGAGAGCTGAGTCGCGTGTTGATTGCGACACCATCTGGGGCGCAGATACCAATTTCCGAAGTAGCCAAGATTTCGTTCTCGCGTGGCCCGGCGATGATCCGCGATGAAGATGGCCAGCTTACGGGATATGTTTACATTGATCTCAACACCCAAGACTATGGCGGCTTCGTAGACCAGGCCAGCAACCTGCTTCGCCAGAAATTGCAATTGCCCGCGGGATACACCTATCAGTGGTCGGGCGAGTACGAATTCCAGCTTCGGGCGAAGGAACGGATGAAGATCATCTTACCCGTAGTGTTCTTCGTGATTTTCCTGCTCCTGTACATGGTCTTCCACTCCCTAACTGAGGCCATGGTCCTGATCTTCCCTACGTTCTATGCGATGACCGGCGGGCTGATCTTGCAGTGGCTGCTTGGTTACAACTTCAGCGTAGCGGTCTGGGTCGGGTATATCGCGCTGTTCGGCATCGCGGTGGAGACGGGCGTCGTCATGGTCGTCTATCTGCACGAATCGCTGGATCACAAGTTGGCTTCGGGAGTTCAACTCACTAATGCCGACATCGAAGCAGCGGCAATAGAGGGTGCTGTGCAGCGGCTCCGGCCAAAGCTGATGACGGTCTCCGCCGTTCTCGCCAGCCTGATTCCGATTCTATGGGCGAGCGGTATCGGCTCCGACGTGATGAAGCCGATTGCCGCTCCCATGGTTGGCGGAATGATTACGTCCACGATTCACGTACTGATTCTGGTTCCGGTTTTCTTCGTATTGATGAAGGAACGAGCTCTGCGACGTGGCACGTTGCGGCCGGAACCGGCGGAGTGAAGGAAGTAAAGGATTGTGACAAGAGCAGTACAAACTTCAACCAAACCAAAAAAGGGGAAACTCATGAAGACAAGACGAACAGTCATGAACACCATTACGTTTCTCACATTTTCCGCAATGCTCATGGCGGCTCAAATGCAAATGCCGGCCAGTTCTCCTGCAAGCGGCAAGTCGGATTTGGCAGCGCCTAGGACACTAACTGGAATCGTGAGTGATTCCATGTGTGGCGCTCATCACATGGAAAAGGACAAGAGCGCAGCTGAGTGCACAAGAGAGTGCGTGAAGAAAGGCACGAAATACGCGCTGGTCGTAGGAAAGAAGGTGTACACGCTGGATGGGCACGAGGCTGAACTGGACAAGCTCGCTGGTGAGAGGGCGACGGTGAAGGGCAGCGTGATGGGGGAGATGGTAATGGTTGAGTCCGTTGCCGCTGCGAAGAAGGCGGCAAAGTAAGTAGCGGCGGGAAGACAAACGGTGACGATCATAGATCGTGTCAGCACCGTTTCCCCCAACGAAGAGACCCAGCTTTCAGTTCCGAAAGCTGGGTCATTTCTCTTTGTTGATTTGAAACAAGAGGCTCAACTAAGAGCTCGGCGTTTGACGTCGGAGTTGGAAATGGACCACATGACACACCAAAACCACGAATCGGTCGACCAACATGCGGGGCACAAGATGTCCGACGCCCACGCGAGTCACGACCGTCACGCCGGACACTCCGTCGCCATGTTTCGCGACAAGTTTTGGTTGAGCTTCGCTCTCACAATCCCAGTGGTCATCTGGTCGACCGATGTCCAACACTGGTTTGGGTATAGAGCACCTTCTTTTCCCGGCTCCAACTTGATCCCGCCAATCCTCGGAACAGCGGTCTTCGTTTACGGCGGTCTCGTCTTCATCCGTGGAGCCTGGAGCGAGCTGGCGGACCACAAGCCCGGCATGATGACCCTCATCACCTTGGCAATCATAGTCGCCTTTGGTACGTCGCTCGCCGCGACCTTCGGCCTTTTCGAGATCGAAGTCTGGTGGGAACTCGCATCGCTGATCACAATTATGGTCCTCGGCCATTGGCTGGAAATGCGAGCAATTTCTCAGGCTCGTGGCGCGCTCAATGCCCTCGCCGCGCTGCTGCCAGATACCGCCGAACGTGTAAGCGATGCGGAGATTCAAACCGTTCCGCTCTCTGAATTGCGCGCGGGCGACGTTGTCCTCGTCCGGCCCGGAACCCGCCTGCCGGCGGACGGCATAGTCGTCGAAGGCGCTGCCGATGTTGACGAGTCAATGATTACCGGCGAGTCCCGGACGATCTCGAAGGCGCCAGGTGCCACCGTCATAGCCGGGACGGTCGCCAGCGGTGGAAGCCTTCGAGTGTGCGTCACGGCAGTCGGGGAGCAGACCGCCCTGTCTGGCATCATGCGGCTGGTTGCCGCGGCGCAAGCTTCTGGGTCTCGCACGCAAGCCCTCGCCGATCGTGCCGCCGCAATCCTTTTCTATGTAGCAGTCGTGTCTGGTGCGATCACGCTCGCCTACTGGTGGTTTTCGGGAGACAAAGAACACGCCCTGATCAGAACGGCAACCGTCCTCATCATTGCTTGCCCGCACGCCCTGGGACTGGCGATTCCACTCGTGATTGCAATCTCGACATCACTCGGGGCTCAGAACGGTCTCCTCGTCAAAGACAGACTCGCCCTCGAACGCGCCCGCAATTTGGACATAGTGATTTTCGATAAGACGGGAACGCTCACACGCGGGTCTGTCTTAGTCTCGGGAGTCGTGGCTGCGCCTGGCAGCAACGGGGGGGATTTGCTCGCCCATGCTGCTGCCGTCGAAGCCAACTCCGAACACCCGCTGGCTAGGGCGATCGTAGCCGAAGCCAAGCGTCAAAACTTGCCCAAGTTGCAGGCTGCCGACTTCAAAGCGCTGCCCGGTCGCGGGGCACAGGCACGAGTAAACGGCGAGAACATCGTAATCGGCGGACCGCGTCTCTTGACCAAGATAGCACTACCGCCAGAACTTCAAAAACTAACGACCTCTTGGGCGTCCGAGGGAAAGACGGTTCTCTATGTGGTCGCCGAAGGGCGACTGCTGGGCGCTTTCGCTGTGGAAGATGAAATTCGGCCCGAATCAAAAGAGGCGGTCATGGAGCTTCACGAGCTTGGTATCCGGGTCGCCATGATTACCGGGGACTCGAAGACGGTCGCCGATTCGGTCGCCCGGCGCATCGGCATAGATGAGGTGGCAGCCGAGGTCCTGCCTGCCGACAAGGCTTCGGCAGT
>Ga0209648_10005831_pt1 | contig 10576 bp, 5 predicted proteins | sample GraSoi2013_115cm_FD_185830 | JGI IMG/M metagenome (GOLD analysis project Ga0209648, IMG submission 185830) | Grasslands soil microbial communities from the Angelo Coastal Reserve, California, USA - Sample 9_17_2013_115cm (SPAdes) (version 2) | ecosystem: Environmental > Terrestrial > Soil >...
CGCATCAATGCGAAACCCGGCAACGCCGCGATCAAGCCAGAAGCGCATGGCGTCGTACATGGCTTTGCGCACTTGAGGATTGCGCCAGTTCAGATCGGGCTGTTCGGTGTAAAAGTGATGGTAGTAATACTGATTGCTTGTGGGGTCGAATTTCCAAGCCGAATGGCCAAACCACGACTGCCAGTTGTTGGGCGGCTGGCCCTCCCCTTTGCCGTCGCGCCAGATGTACCAGTCGCGCTTCGGATTTGTGCGAGAAGAACGCGATTCCTTAAACCACGGATGCTGGTCCGATGTGTGATTCGGCACAAAATCCATGATTACGCGAATGCTGCGCTTCCTCGCTTCACTGACCAATCGATCAAAATCCGCGAGAGTGCCGTAGAGCGGATCGATAGCCGTGTAATCCGAAATGTCATAGCCGAAATCCACCAGGGGCGACGGGTACATCGGGCTAATCCAGATGGCATCGATGCCTAGGTCGTGTAGATAATCCAGGCGCGAGGCAATTCCGTTGATGTCGCCAACACCGTCCCCATTCGAATCCTGGAAGCTGCGCGGATAGATCTCATATATAACCGCGTGCTTCCACCAGGGATCTTGGGCCTGCTGATGAGCATGATCCGCTCGCGAACTTTGAGGCGGAACCTGCTGCCCTCGGCACGGGCTTGCCACGACGCAAAGGTCGAGCGTAATTACGAAAAAGAAAAATTTAGCGCGTTTCAACACGGCTGCTCTCCCTGTTTGTGCTGCTTCTCACCTGCGTCTCACGGCTTTGCGTTTTCATGAATCTGCAGTTGTTCTGCCAATTTCAGCTCCCGCTCTGCCTCTTCCGTGCGGCCCAGCTCGCGGTAAGCTTGCCCGAGCAAATGGTGGGGCATCGGATTATTGGGATCCATCGTGATGGCGCGCTGCAAGGCGCGCACGGCAAGTGCGGTCTCGCCTTTCTTCTCTAAAACTTTTCCCATCAATATGTACGGCCCCGTGGACGTGGAATCGAGCCAGATGGACCTCTGCAGCAGCTTTTCCGCTTCCTCATATTTCTGCAAACGGCTATAGGCATCTGCCAATTTGTAGTACACCGCGGCTTCGCCAGGATTCAGCTCCAGTTCCTTTTGAAGCTGCTCGACAGCCTCCGGAATCCGTGACTTATAAAGGTAGAGCTCTCCGAGCAGCATGTGCGCGCGCGGAAGCTTGGGATCGAGTTCCACCGCCTTCTTCGCATACTCTTCTGCCACCGGAGCAAAATCCTGCCGCAGCAGCATGCGCGCGGTAAACAAATACGCCGCCGCGGAATCGCCCGGCACACCGAACATCGTGGCAAACGCCTTGCGCGCGCTGGGATAATCCTTCGTCTGCATGTAGCAGACGCCCAAAATATACGCGGCATCCACGTTGGCGCTCGGAAACCACGTCTGCACCTTCTCCAGCGGCGCGATGGCCTCCGTTGGCCGTCCCGCGAGGTAATAAGACAATCCCATCAACTGCACGGCTTCGTTATCGCCTGGGTCTTCGTCTAACGCCTTCTTAAAGCTTGCCGCAGCCTTCAGGAAATCGCCCCTGCGGTAGTTGGCGATGCCGATTTGCCGCAGCACTCCGCGCCGCCCCGGCTCCGCCGCGGCAATGCTTTCGAGCAGCGCCAGCGCTTCATCGTTCTTTCCCTGCTGCATCAGCAGAGTGGCTTGCTCGAGGCTACTGTCTCGTCTTGCTGACGATGCAGCCGGCGGGGCGGAATCTTGTTTCGACACATCCTGTAGCGCCTGTGCTCGCGCCAGCAACACCGCACAAGCGCTCAACACGCCAGCCAGCAACCATCGAAAATGGATTCGGAGCCACATCATTTTGAAACTTCCCGCAAGTGACTGGGCCGCGATTAGAGCATAAAAAACGGGGAGCCTGTCAGGAGGCTCCCCGTCGGGGTGGTAGGGCGTCTTCGTCCTTGTTAGAAACTGAGCTTGAACCCGTATGTCAACGAGCGCAGTTGGGAGTTGGAGGCAATACTGGTGATTTTGCCACCGGTGTTAATTCCGCCGCCTCCAGGTTTTCCACCACAATCAACGCACCCATCCGGATTCGCGAGATTGACGTGGTTAAATATGTTGTAAAACTGGAATTGGAATTGAGCCTTTGCCTTTTCCGTGATGCTAAAGTTCTTGAACAAGGCTAGGTCCGAATCGAAGTACCTCGGTCCGCGCAATGAGTTGCGTCCAACATTTCCAAATGTATCCACGGCCGGCTGCGCCCATGAGCCGTTGGCGAGACCGGCTGTGTCAAGGAGGACTCCGCTCGTCGTTTGGAACCAGTACCCAGCGACGTCTGGATGCCCGGAACGAGTACCGGCCTTAAGTGCGCCGACAAGGTCCGGACGGCAGGGCCCCGTGTCGCTCGAGGCGTGGCAACTGCTAAGACTGGGTGTGAAGGGCAACCCACTCGAAAAATTCGTCGTGCCATTCAACTCCCAGCCCCCGATGAGCAAATCAGCCGCCTTGCCGACGTCTCCGGCGTACTTCTTTCCATGGCCAAAAGGCAGTTGGTAGACTTGGGTGAAGATGAACGTGTGGTTGCGATAGTTGTCGTTCGGGCCATAGTTAACACTCTTATCGTAGCCAGCCGTTCCCCCATCGAGGTCCGCTCGGGCATGCTGCCAAGTGTAGTTCCCATTGAAGGACAGCCCGGACGCAAAGCGCTTCTCCACAGTGACTTGCAGCGCATTATATTTGTTGTTGAAGTCATTCCCGAAGTAACGGAAGCCCTGCGTCCAGCCATACAGAGAGTAAAACGGTCTGCGCTGGTTCTGCGCCAGGGTTGCGGCCGCGCCTGAGAGCTTGGGGTCGTAGCCCGCCAGCTTCGCATTGTTGAATGGATAGTCCGGACCGCCGCCAATGGTGTGCGTCCCTTTATTGCCCACATACGCAACGGTCGCGCTGATTGTTGATGTGACCTGCCGTTGTACCGTGGCATTCCAGGCATCCACACTCGGCAGCCTGTTGTTGAAAGGGCGCACAAAGGCATTGAGGCCATCCGGCAAGAGTGGCCGACCGTTGACCCCGACGCACTGTGCCTTGTCGGGAGTAAACACGCCGCCGACGACGCCGCTCGGGTCAGTAATCGCGTTGCAGTTGCTCGTCGCCAGAGTTCCGCCGAGCGCTGTCGCTGGATTCGCCGCGACAGGCCCGTTCGAGAGGAAAAAGGCCGTGTTGAAGTCCTGCCCGTTACTGGTATTTGTCTGCTGGCTCGCCAGGACTGGCACGTTTTGTGTAACGGCATGGCCGAAGATGGACCCGAAAACGCCGATGTCATAGCTGCGACCGTAGCCCAGCCGGACCACCGTCTTCGGATTCCATTGGTAAGCGATACCCAATCGAGGAGCGAAGTGTTTGTAATTCGTGCTCGTATTCCCTCGCAGGTTTACGCCTTGCGTGCCGGCGATGCGAACCTCGCCCGTGCCTGCATCAACCCAACCGCCCTTGCCGGTGCCAGCCACAGACTCAGGCCTGTAAATCTCCCAGCGGAGTCCAAGGTTTACACTCAGCTTGTTTGTGACTCGCCACGTGTCCTGCCCAAAGAAGAAGAAGCGCGGCTGAGTCTCGGTAGCGTCAGTGGACACGCTGACGTAGCGCTCGAAGAGGCTGACGTCACCGAGAAGGAATGACGCCAAACCCGATCCACCAACCCCCCCCGGACCTTCAGTCTGGTTACCATCGAAGGTGACTTCACCCGCGCGATGTTTGTCGCTGGGGATACGCAGGTTGTACGCACGTCGGATGTCCGCTCCGAACTTGAGCGTGTGGTTTCCGTGGATTTTTGTCCAGTTGTTCACAAACTGGTACTGGTGCTCTTGTTCTGTGAGTGGGCAGTTGGACTGATTCGCGCCCAGCGAGTATCCGAAGTTAAGATCCGCGGCCTCGTTGCTGCCCTTGGCTGCCGCGGTATATACTTGGAAGTAAGGCATTCCAGAGGAATACAGGGGATCAATGTTCAATCCCGGGATGCCTGCGTCTTTCGCTGGCGTGGTGCCTACACCTCCGGGGGCTACCGCGACGTTGTAGCGCATGTATCCGAACCGGAAGTCGGTTACCAAAGTGGGGCTAAAAACGTAGCTAACACCGGTAGCGAGGCTTTGGTTCTTGACGTGCGAAGCCCCGGCAAATTGTCCACCTGAGTCGGCCGGAAGCGGTGGACCGCCAGCGACTGCACCAAACAATCCCGGTCCGGACCGAAGGAACTTCTGGTAGCTGTACCGCCCGAAAACCTGCGTCTTGGAGTTCAGGACGTAGTCGGAGCGCGCGTCAAAATTATCAGCGTTTAAAACGTTGCTGCCGGAACCAGAAAAATTCGGCGAGGTAGGATCGGCAAGCGTGGCCCCTGTCGGGATCAGCTTGAGGAGATTCTGGGCTTGCGTTGATAAACGGCCGTTTGGGTTCGCTGTTGCGGCACAATCAGCTGCCGACGGGATCTTATTGCCTGGGAATTGGGTGCGGTTCGCAATCCCTACCGGAGTGGGCTGTCCACCCGTAAGCACGAGAACGCAGTGCGCCGGATCGGATGTCTGGTAGGGATCGTAGATGTTTTTGCCCAAATCGCTCAAATCCCCGCCCCGTTCTAAGGCAGTAGGGATGCGATCCTGAGCTGTGCCTCCCACGTGCGCCCGCTGCCCTTGGTAGTCTCCGAAGAGGAACAGTTTATTTTTGCGGATCGGCCCGCCCAATGTCCCGCCAAACTGGTTCCAGTTTCCGCTGGGTACGCCCGTGGTGGCCTGAGCGAAGGGATCGCGGGCAAAATTGGAGTTCGATCGCTCAAAATCGAACCCGGAGCCATGAATCTCGTTGGTGCCGGACTTGGTCTGAGAAGTCACGATGGACCCGATGGCCTTTCCGAATTCCGCATCGTAATCCTGAGTAGTTACCTTGACTTCGTTGATCGACTCGAGGTTCGGGTTGATCACGATGATGCCCAGGATCGGATCCTGGTTATCCGTACCGTCTAGCTCGAAGCCGGTTCCTGCAAAATGCTGGCCGTTCGTCAATATTTGCCGTGAAGCCTGAGGGTTCTCGCTGGCCGCGTGCCCCCAGCCTTGGAGCTGGGCACCCGGCGCCAACAATTGAAATGTAGTGAAATTGCGGTTGAAAATCGGGATGCTCTCAATCTGCTGGTCAGAGAAAATAGTCGCCACGTCGGATCTATCGGTCTGCAGCTGCGGAATTTCCCCTGTAACTTCTACCGTCTGAGTTACCGCGCCGACCTGCAACGCCGCATCAGCACGCACAGTTGTGTCCGCGTCCACGCGAACACTAGCAATGTCGTTGGCCTTGAATCCGGAGGCTTCTATTCTGATTTTGTAACTGTCCGGGATCAAATGCGTGACGGAGTAGTTTCCGCTCTCGTTCGTGGTCGTTTCTTCCGTGGTGCCTTTAGCAATGTTTGTCACAGTGACTTTGGCCCCCGCCACTGCGTTTCCTTGCGGGTCGGTCACCGCTCCCACGAGGCTCCCGTACACTGCCTGCCCCAGGGATGTGCTCGCTCCGAACCCCAGCGCCAGACAAACAACAAGAATCCACCCCAGTATCGCTTGCCTTTTCATTACACCCCTCCTCAGCACTTTTTACCCCTTGAGACTTTCATCAAATTCGATTGCAATCACTTGCCCCGTGGGCTGCTGAAACACTGCGTTGGTCGATTCACCTGACTCGGCAAATAGCACGTCGTTGCGCCAGCTAACTCCTTTGGCACACACGCACTCCTCAACTATGAAAATGGAAATCCGGCAATCTGCCGAACCAACCGCAGTGAACAGCCCCCAAACTCCTCGATCTACCATCTTGCTACGACGAGCACCGATCACCCCCGCCTCATCAAACCTCTGAAAAACCATGAGTGCGGGCACCCAAACAGGAGTCGGTCTGTATTTGTGATGCCTTCTATCAGTTTTTTGAGTAACAGGGTAAGTGTCCGAGGGTCTGATACGGTTACGCGAAATAAGATGTGCCGCCACAAAGAGATGCGCCAGCGTTACTTTGGTGTTACAATCCCCGTTCGGTGGTCCCCGTGACTGAGAAAGCGCTGCATCTCGGACAAATCGAAAAACTGCTTGCCAGTCACTCCCTCCACGGGTCGGAGTCTCTCTGCAAGTTGCTTCGCTACCTAGCTACTCAAACTTTGGAACATCCCGGGGCCTCTCCGAAGGAGTATCAAATTGCAACAGAGGTCTTTGGCCGCCAGCAGGACTTTGATCCCCATGTAGATTCCATGGTACGCGTCCAGGCTGGGCGTCTGCGTACCAAATTAGCGGAATACTACGCGTCTGAGGGTCTTGAAGATTCGCTCTTGGTTGAAATCCCCAAAGGGACTTATGCCCTTACTTTCCATCCGCGTCCCCATGGGACGGGACGGAACCACTCGAGCACTGCTCATGAGGCGCCAGTCAATTCGGAGGTCAACAACCGGACGTCTCGCGTGGGGATTGTCGCTATCGTGGCACTCTCCGTCGTGCTCGCCTCGGTCGTAGCAGTGGCCACCGACCGCTTTCTCAATCGCAGAGTCGCGGAGGCCCGGGGGGCCAGCGACAGCCCGGATGTGCCAGTTGCTTTTCACGTTTTCTGGAAGGGCTTTCTCACTGGTCCGCAGGAGCCATGGGTCATCTTCAGTAACGCGGCCTTTGTTGGCCGGCCGTACGTTGGCATGCGCTACTACAATCGCGCCAGGGATTCCGGCTCCGCGATTCTGGATCATTACACCGGAGTCGGCGAAGTGCTGGCGGTTCACGCCCTCGATGGTGTTTTCGGGAAGCTTCACCAGCAAATTCGTGTCAAGCGGGGTAGCCTGTTTTCCCTGGACGACGCCAAAAACAACGATCTCATCTTCATGGGGTCCCCTTCGGAAAACCTGACCCTCTTGGAGTTGCCGAACACGGAAGAATTCACCTTCAAGCAGATTACGTCTGGGCCTCGCATGGGCACCATGGAGATCATCAATTCTCATCCCGGATCGGGCGAGCCGAAAGAGTTTCTTCCGTCTCCCCCGGACGAGAGCCTGACCGAAGACTATTCGGTCATCGCGCTAAAGCGAGGATTGAATCCTGCACATTCCGTTCTGATTCTGGCAGGAGCTACCACCATCGGCACGCAGGCGGCCGTGGAATACGTTTGCCAGCAGGATTCCCTGGAGCAACTGCTCTTGCGCCTGTCCGTTTCGAATTCCGGCGAGCTCAAACCGTTTGAAGCGGTGATTCGCGTGAAAGTCGCCAAGGGCGTCCCTGTCGGGTCGGAACTCGTCGCCCTCCGCAAAGGTCCCGCTTAGCCGGAAGCCGAAAAACTCTGTTACCTGTCATCCCGAGCGAAGCGAGGGATCTGCTTTTCGCGAAACCTTCAAGAAAAAACGAATACTGTCTTATTTTTTTTCGGATGCGGGCGCCGTCAGGCGAGGATCGAGAGCTACGGCCCGTTCGAATTCCTTTTGTGACTCTGAAATTTTCCCTTGCTGGCGCAACGCCATCCCCAACTGGAAATGCGCTGGCGCATAGTTGGGGGCCGAGTTGATCGCCGCGCGAAATTGCGAAATGGCTCCATCGACGTCTCCGGCCTTGAGCAGCCGGAGTCCGGAGTTTGTGGCGAAGAGCGCCGCTTGTTCGTTGGTTTTCTGTTTGGCAATCTCCGCTCCCGCGCGGCTTTCCGCTGCCGCGCCTTCCGCGTCGCCCAGTTGGCGCAGCACAGTTGCCAGTGTCGTATGCGCGCCTGCAAAGTCCGGCTGCATTCGAATGGCTTCTCGCAAAGCAATCGCGGCGTCCTGGAGCTCGCCTTTCTGTTTCAGCACCGTGCCTAGCGTGTAGTAAGCTTCCGCATAATCCGGCTTCGCGCGAATCGCCGCGCGCAGTTCCTCCGCCGCTGCACCAAAATCTCCTTGTTGCCATAGCGTCACACCCAGCGTGTAGTGCGCGTCCGCTTGGCCGGGATCGAGTTCAATCGCCTTTCGAAACTCAGCCATCGCTTCCGGCAGCTTGTCCTTCAGTTTCAACGCCAGTCCGAGGTTGTAGTGGATCGTCGCATCCTGCGGAGAAATCTTGATCGCGCTTTCGAACGCGGTGATAGCTGCGTCGAAGTCCGCGACTTGCAAATGCGCTGCCCCCAGATTGCCGATGTATCCGCTATCGTCGGGCCGCAAACGCACTGCCGTTTGGAACTCCGCAATGGCTCCGCTGCCATCGCCGGTCTGCAAGAAAGCAAGTCCCAGATTGTTGTGCGCGTCCGGATTTTCCGGGTGCAATTTCACGGCTTGGCGAAATGCCTTGATCGCTTGCTCCGCCTGACCGCTGTGCTGGAACAGCAAACCCAAACTGTTTTGCGCGTCGGGATAATCCGGATTCAAATTGACGCAAGCTTGCAATTCGCGGATCGCCGCATCCGTCTCGCCCCTATCCTTCAGAATTTGTCCAAGATAATAGTGAGCGCCCGGGTCTGCAGGATTCATCCGTACCACTGATTGAAGATGTTGCGCGGCCTCGTCGAAGGATTTTTCCTGGTAACGCAAAACGCCAAGGTGAAAATGCGCTTGAGCGAAATCAGGCTGTAGCCGCAGTGCTTCGGAAAATTCCGCGGCGGCGTCCAGCGAATCGGATTTCTGCACAAGCACCGCGCCGAGATCGTCATGCAGTTCCGCGCGTTGCGGCTCCAATTCGATCGCCCGGCGCAATTCGCTGATTGCGCCATCGAAGTCTCCGGAAAAATCCAGGGCCCGCCCGAGCGTGCGATGCGTCTCGGAATCGTCTGGAGCGAGCCGCGTGGCCTCGCGCGCCTCGCGCAGCGCAGCTTGCAAGTCTCCCTTTCGAACAAGCGCGTTACTGAGATTCACGTGCGCCTGCGCGAACTCGGGTTTCAGTTTCACCGCGCTCCGAAACTGCGCGATGGCAGGATCAATTTCTCCTTGAGCGAGCAGAACCCAGCCCAAAGAGTTGCGCCCCTCCGGACTCTGCGGTGCAAGCCGAACAACTTTTTCAAAATCCGCTCGGGCGGAAACTAGATCGCCCTTTTGCAGCGCGAACATGCCTCGCTGGTAAGTTGCAGCAGCCCGCGAAGCAGAATCTGTCTTGGCGGAGTCTATCTTGGAAGAATCTATGGATTGCGCAGCGCACGCCGCCGCGGCAGCGCAGAAAAGAAAAAGCAGCGCCGCAGCGAGTTGAACAAAGCGCATTCGACAATGAAAGAGATTCGATTCCACGCGACAGAGTCCTGAAGAGTGCTCTGAAAAATACTAACATGTCTACTGCCCCGCCCTTCGACAAGCTGCCTGGTTGATCTGCTCTGCAGGATGGACCGTGCCGCGACAGACCTTGCTATGATTAGAGTTTGATGAGCCTCCATTCCTCTTTTCTCCGGTTTCCGTGCTTTCTTGGGCTTTGCGCTTTTCTCTTCATGCAATCTCTCGGTTCTCAGAGTTTAAAAAGTGGCAAGTCCGAGAACTCAAACGCCAAGCCCCTTGTACGTTTCACCGACATGGCGCAAAAAGCTGGGCTGACGACTCCAGTAATTTTTGGCGGCGAAACCGAAAAAAAATACATCATTGAAACCACGGGCACCGGCGTGGCCATTTTTGATTACGACAACGACGGCTGGCCGGATATTTTCGTCGTAAATGGCACGACGCTGGAAGCCTTGCCAACTTCCAAAGCGCCAACGAGCCACCTCTACCACAACAATCACGACGGCACTTTCACCGACGTCAGCGAAAGGGCCAGGCTGACTCACACCGGCTGGGGCCAGGGGGTGTGCGTCGGCGATTACGACAACGACGGCTTCGAGGATATTTACGTCACGTACTACGGAAAAAATGTTCTGTACCACAACAATGGCAACGGCACGTTCACCGACGTCAGCGAAAGAGCGCATGTCGCGGGCAGTGGCAAAGCGTGGGGCACGGGCTGCGCTTTCGTGGACTACGATCGCGACGGAAAGCTCGACCTAATGGTCGCCAGCTACGTCGACTTTGATTCCGCCACTGCGCTTGCGCCGGGCGAACGGCCTTCCTGCATGTGGAAGGGTGTTCCGGTAATGTGCGGGCCGCGGGGGTTGCCGTGGGCGAAAAATATTCTGTACCACAATCTCGGCAACGCCGTGTTTGAAGACGTTACAACGAAAGCGAAAATCGATCAGACCAACGGACATTACAGCTTCAGCGTTTCCACGCTCGATTACGATGACGACGGCTGGCCGGATATTTTTGTGGCTTGCGACAGCACAGCCAGCATCCTCTATCACAACAATCATGACGGCACATTCACCGATGTCGCTGTGGTGGCAGGCGCGGCTTTTAACGATGACGGGCGCGAGCAGGCCGGCATGGGCTCCACGGTTGGCGACTATGACGGCGACGGCAAACCGGATCTCTTCAAGACAAATTTTTCCGATGATACCGCTACGCTCTACCGTAACAATGGCGACGGCACGTTTGACGACAAGACTTTTCCGGCCGGATTCGGGCTCAACACGCAATACCTCGGCTGGGGCGTCATGTTTCTTGACGTGGACAACGACGGCTGGCCCGATCTGCTGCTGGTCAACGGGCATGTTTATCCGGAAGTTGACAGCCA
>Ga0209648_10005832_pt1 | contig 10575 bp, 7 predicted proteins | sample GraSoi2013_115cm_FD_185830 | JGI IMG/M metagenome (GOLD analysis project Ga0209648, IMG submission 185830) | Grasslands soil microbial communities from the Angelo Coastal Reserve, California, USA - Sample 9_17_2013_115cm (SPAdes) (version 2) | ecosystem: Environmental > Terrestrial > Soil >...
AGAGCGACGCGCGCGAGACGTTGGCCGCATCGGCGATCTCGTCCGGTCCGAGCTGCGCGTTTCCAAGATGTGCGTCGACATAATCCAGCGCGGCCTTTCTCTTCGACTTCACGCGATCCGCTTCATCGTCCGCCAGCCTCGCACGTGCACAGGCCGTCGTCAGCGCCACGATGCCCTCGACCGCCGCCTCGGCTTCGCTCACTGTCAGATCGTCGGCCTGCGCATAAAATTCCTGCAACGCCGCGCCGATCAGACGCGCCGCGCCGCTCCCGCGCGGGAAGATAAGGCCGTGCGGCTCAAGCGCCAGCAGCGCCGCGGGCACGCTCTCGCGCGGAAGGACAAGCATCAAATTCACGTAGTCGGTCGCCGCAGCGTGGAACGGCCGCGCATAGTCGGAGATCGCAACATCGCCGGGCTCGCGACGCCCACGCTGTCCAGCGCTATCCGTGACCACCGATCCTTCGAGCTGGAGAAGGATCAGCAGCTGGTCGCCGCCGCGCGCGACCATGGCGGGGCCCCGCGTCATGGTGAACGCCGTACCCTGACAGCGCATCAGAACCGCGCGAGGCGTCAGGTAGGTGCGGGTGGCGAGGGTAAAGCGTGCCTCCTCCGACGGATCCGGCAGCGACACCGTGTCAAAAAGGTGCGTGAGAGTGTCTCGAAACGCCTGCCAGAACCGCGGGCCGAAAGCGCCTTGCGGATTGCTGTCCATCCCTTTGAGCTTGGGCGGCGAGCCGCCACCACCTTTGTCGGTCGCGGGCGGCTTGGCGGGAATGTCCGTTTGCGAAACGTCGATGCTGCTCTTGGCCATTGGAAGCGCTGCTCCGAGCCACCGGATCGACTTCTACCACGGCCGCGACCGATTCACGAAATTTGACGCTGGAGATCAATTCATTGACGCGGCATCTCAATCTCAAGTGCAACCGCAAATTGCGCATGCGCTGACGCGTGAACTGAGGGCATGATCTGCCAGGGCTTGGCACGGGGTGCCAGGCGCTCACTCCTAATTGGGGGGAACATAGCCGGTCGTTTGCCGCCGTACGGCTTCTTGCCGTGCGGTTCGGGTGGCTTCGACTCTCGACTCCGCAGCGTCCGCGCGCTGTGGCCAGCTCGAGTTCGCATGAGGGGGGAAGGTCAATGTCCAGAATTCCGAGTCTCGTGTTCGCGGCTAGCCTCTTCGTCATTGGGGCGTCAACCAGCGTGCCGGCTGCCAGCCCCGATTGGCCAAAGTCCCTCACTCTGGGGACCGCTTCACCGGGCGGCGTGTACTACGTCTATGGTGACGAGCTCGCAAAAATTCTGTCGGAAAAGCTCGGCGTCCCGATTAGCTCCCTGCCGACCCAGGGCCCGGTCCACAATGTGAAGCTCCTCGACAGCGGCGAGGCACAACTCGGCCTCATAACGATGGGAGTTGGCCTGCAGGGTTGGAACGGCACCGGCGATTGGACCAAAGCGAAGCAATACAGGAACATGCGTGCGCTGTTCCCGATGTATGACACTTCGTTTCAATTTGTGGCGTTGCGTCGATCTGGAATCTCCAAAATCGCAATGCTCGACAAGCTCGATGTTGGTGCCGGTCCCCGTGCCGGAACGGGAGGAACCTATGTCCCGAAGATACTGCAAGCTCTAGGGCTGTCGGCTCGGCTTGGTTACGCATCGTGGGACGACACGACCAAGAAGCTCGTTTCCGGCGACTACAACGCGCTGGTGTTGACGGGAGGCGCGCCCTTTCCAGCAGCGAAGGAGCTCGAGGCGAAGGAGCCGCTGAATTTCATCAGCCTGTCCGCCGAGGAGATCGATTTGATTCGCAAAGCGATCCCGGAACTAACTCCCTCAATCATTGCTGCCACGACTTATTCCTCTCTGGACAAGGATTGCTCAACGATAGGGGTCTACAATTTCGCGGTTGGCCGCTCCGATCTCCCCGAGGATCTGGCCTACCAGTTGGTCAAGACGATTTACGAGAACCAATCTCGCCTGATCAAAGCCAGTTCAGCAGCCAGCGAGACTGCTCCCCAGAACGTCGTGAAAAACACCTTCATGCCGTTCCACCCTGGCGCGGTCCGCTACTACCGTGAGATCGGCATCAAAATTCCGAACTCGCTCGTTCCCTCGAATTGACCGGGCCGATGGCGATCAAACCGATGGCGATCGGGCGCAGCCTGCGCGATCGCCTGCTTTTCTCGTTCATCGCGATCAGCGGCTTTGCCGTGCTTGCCGCAGTCGTCGGAAATTACGCCTTCTACGCCATCAGCAACTCGCTCTACGGGGTCACCGAAAGGTCGGTCCCCCCGGCGATCGCGACCCAGGAGCTGGCGCAACGTACCGAGCGCATCATCGCGCTTGGACCCGCGTTGCTCAACGTGACCACAAGAGAGGAATTCGACACGATTTCGTCGACGCTCAGCCGGGAAATTTCCGGAGCGGACCGGCTGCTTGCCGATTTGCCACGCCAGGGCGTGACATTGAGGGAGCTCGCCGAGTTCAACGATGTGTTCGACCGCGTGATCGCCAATCTCGAGATCCTGAAAACGGCCGTGGAGACGAGAATCGCGACCACTGATCGCAAGGCCGCATTGGTTCGCGACACATTCGACGCTTACAAGCAGTTTCGCGACATTTGGACTCCGAAGCTCAAGGAATTGAGGACGCAGATCCTCGCTCTGCAGCGCGCACTCGATGCGGCACGTGGCTCCAGCGAAGAAAGGATCGCCGCCGTCGATCGCCTGACCGTAGCGATCCGCGATCTCGCGCCGCTCGAACAGGTTCAGCAAGAGGCGGCAATCGTCTTCGAGGCGCTCGTCCGCGCCGCCAGCGCTGTCAACGCGGCTGCCCTCGACATCGATGAGAAGGAGTCGACCGAGGCGGTCAAACGCATCGATGCGCTCGTGTCCGGCCTCGATCCCGATGTTTCGCTAGCGCTGATCAGCCCCCTCGCCCGAATGAGAGCCAATGCGACCGGCAGTTCGAGCATCATCGCCGCGCGGAAGCTGGAGCTCGAGGCCGCCGAGTCGGGTCGCCGTCAAACGATTCAGAACGCCATGCTCTCCACTAGGCTGGGCGATGCAGTTGCGGCGCTCGTTTCCGCATCGAAGTTCGGCATCAAAGCCGCGACCGAGCAGACGCAGTCGGTCGTGCGGTTTGGCCGTCTTGCGCTGCTTGCCGTCGTCGCACTCAGCCTGATCAGCTCGGCATTGATCGGGTGGTTATATGTCGGCCGCAATGTGGTGGCGCGCCTGACCAAGCTGTCGGGTGGGATGCGCGCCATCGTCGGAGGGCGGCGCGACATTGCCGTTCCCACGAGCGGCAGCGATGAGATTGCGGAGATGGCGCGCGCGGTCGAAGTGTTTCGCGACAATGCGGTCGCCCTCGACCGGCTTCTCGCGGAACGCGAACAGGCAGCCGTAAATCTCGAAAAAGTCGTCGAGTTGCGCACCAGCGAGCTCTCCGAGGCCTTGGCGCAGCAGACCGCCACTGCCGACGTGCTCAAGGTCATCAGCCGCTCGGCCTTCGATCTGCAGCCGGTGCTCGATGCGCTGGTAGGGGCGGCCGCACAGCTGTGCGATGCCGACATGGCGGCGATCGTTCAGCCGAAGGGCGAGGCCTACTATCACTCCGCGATTTACGGCGTTGATGCGGCGACACGCGACGCCATGCAGCGTGTGCCGATCCCGCTCGGCCGCGAGAGCGTCACGGGTCGGGCCGTATCCGAAGGCAAGACCGTCCACATCGCCGACGTGGAAGCCGATCGCGACTACATGCTTCCAGACGCCCAGGGGCAGGCCAAGTTCCGCACATTGCTCGGCGTGCCGCTGCTGCGCGAGGGGACACCGATCGGCGTGATCGTCCTGATGCGGCGCAGTGTGCGACCATTCAACGAGAAGCAGATCGAGGTTGTGACGACGTTTGCCGATCAGGCGGTGATCGCGATCGAGAACGCGCGCCTGTTCAACGAAGTCGAGCACCGCACCCGTGAGCTTGCCCAGTCAGTCGGGGAATTGCGCGCGCTCGGCGAGGTCAGTCAGGCGGTCAACTCGACGCTCGATCTGGAAACAGTGCTGAGCGCGATCGTCAGCAAGGCGACGCAACTTTCCGGCACCGAAGCGGGCACCATCTACGTGGTTAGCGGGGCGCGGGAGGAGCATCAGCTGCGTGCCGCCTACGGCATGACCGAATCATTGATCGATGCGGTCAGGGACCAGCATGCCGAAATCTCCACAGCGCTCGCGCTGGCGATCGAGCGGCGTCAGCCGCTGCAAACGCCGGATTTGCGGGCAGACCCGCCATCGGTGTCCCGCGATATCATGCTGCAGGCCGGCTATCTCGCGCGCCTCGTGGTGCCGCTGCTCGCGGCTGACCGCATCGTGGGCGCGCTTGTGGTGCGGCGGCAGGCGGCGGGAGAATTCCCGAAGAACATCATCGAATTGCTGCAGACCTTCGCGGCGCAATCCGCGCTCGCCATCCAGAATGCGCGGCTGTTCAGCGAGCTCGAGGAAAAAGGCCGGCAGCTCGAGGCCGCGAGCCAGCACAAGTCGCAGTTCCTCGCCAACATGTCGCACGAGCTGCGCACCCCCTTGAACGCCATCATCGGCGTCACCGAGATGCTGCGCGAGGACGCGGCCGACCTCAAACGGGAGGACGAGTTCGAGCCGCTCGACCGCGTCCTGCGCGCCGGGCGGCATCTGCACGGATTGATCAATGACATTCTCGATCTGTCGAAGATCGAGGCCGGCAAGATGGAGGTCCATATCGAGGAGTTCGGCATCGCTCCCTTGATCGGCGACGCCGTCAAGACCGTCGAAACCCTCGCCGCTAAGAACCGCAACCGGCTGGTGGTCGATTGCCCGCCAGCCATCGGAGTCATGCAGGCCGACCAAACGCGGGTCCGGCAAGCGCTGCTCAATCTGCTGAGCAATGCCAACAAGTTCACCGAGAACGGCACCGTCACGGTGCGGGCAGAGCCTCATCAGGAAGCCGGACGCGACTGGATCACGATCGCGGTCAGCGACACCGGCATCGGCATGACGCCGGCGCAGATGGGTAAGCTCTTCCAGGATTTTTCACAGGCCGATTCGTCTACGACGCGCAAATATGGCGGGACCGGCCTCGGACTCGCCATCAGTCGGCGCTTCTGCCAGCTCATGGACGGCGATATCACGGTCGAAAGCGTGCTCGGCCGAGGCTCGACCTTCACGATTCGCTTGCCGTCAGCCGTTGATGGCGATGCAGCGTCTGTCGTTGCTCGAGCCTCTGCCTCACCGACCTTCAAGACCGGACCAGGCAATGCGCCGTTGATCCTGATCATCGATGACGACGCGACGGTGCGCGACGTGGTTGGCCGCTTCCTCGAGCGCGAGGGATTTTCAGTCGTGAAGGCGGACGGCGGCAAAGAGGGCTTGCGCCTGGCGCGAGAACTTCGTCCCGCCGCGGTGACGCTGGACATCATGATGCCCGATATCGACGGCTGGACCGTCCTCGCCGCCATCAAGGGGGATCCGGAACTGGTCGACCTGCCTGTCGTCCTGATGACCATCGTGGACGAGAAGAATCGCGGCTATACGCTCGGCGCCGCCGAATATCTGGTGAAGCCGGTCGACCGGAAGAAGCTTTTCGAAGTGCTGCGCACGCTATGTGGCTCCGCCGGCCGTCCAATTCTCATGGTCGATGACGATGACGTCGGACGCCGGCAGATGCGAGCGGCCCTGGAGCAGCAGGGCTGGTCGGTGATCGAGGCTGGCGATGGACGCGCCGCCCTGACGAGATTGAGCGAAACCCAGCCTGCCGTGATCATCCTCGACTTGATGATGCCGCAGATGGACGGCTTCGAGTTCCTGGAGGAGAAGCGCCGCAAGGCCGAATGGCGCGACATCCCGGTCGTCGTGGTAACCGCCAAGGAACTCACGGACGCGGACCGCCTCCGGCTCAACGGCGGCGTCGAGCGCATCATTTTGAAGACCAACCGCGACGACATGCTGCACGAGGTGGGCGGCGTGTTGACCAAATGCGTGGCGCGCCAGCGCAACGCAATGCCCGCAGGGACGTAAATGAGAATTCTGTACGTCGAAGACAACGAAGACAATGTCTTCATGTTGAAGAACCGTCTGGCCCGGGCGGGTCACACCGTCATCATCGCCACCGACGGCGCACAGGGCGTCGCCATGGCGCTGAGCGAACGGCCCGACATGATCCTGATGGATTTGAGCCTGCCGGTGCTCGATGGCTGGCAGGCGACGCGTCAAATCAAGGCCACTCCCGACACCAAGCATATCCCGGTGATCGCTCTGACCGCGCACGCCATGGCCGGCGATCGCGAGAAGGCGCTATCCGCGGGCTGCGACGACTTCGACACGAAACCCGTCGAGTTGCCGCGCCTCCTGGCAAAGATCAAAGAACTTGGGGAGAGGGCCGGCTCGTGAGCGCCGATGGTCCGGCGCTGCTCGTCGTCGACGACAACGACGACAATCGCTACACGCTTACACGCCGACTGACGCGCGAGGGCTACACCAATCTGACGACAGCGACCAACGGGGGTGAAGCACTCGATCTCCTTCAATCGAAGCGGTTTGATCTCATTCTCCTCGACATCATGATGCCGGGTATGAACGGGTACGAGGTGCTGGAGCGCATGAAGGCGGCGGGCGGCGAGATGCGCAACATCCCCGTAATCATGATTTCTGCGCTCAGCGAGCTCGAAAGCGTCATCCGCTGCATCGAGCTCGGTGCCGAGGACTACCTGCCGAAGCCGTTCAACCCGACGCTGCTTCGCGCCCGTGTCGGCGCCAGCCTGGAAAAGAAGCGACTGCGCGATGAGGTAAGGGCAAGCTTGGCGCGGTTGGGGCAAGAGATGGATGCAGCTCGCAAGTTGCAACTGGGCATGTTGCCGTTGGTCTTCCCGGCGTGCACGCCGGCGCAGCCGGTTGAGGTGCATGCGTTGATGGAGCCGGCGCGCGAGGTCGGTGGGGATCTCTATGACTTCTTCTACGCTTCGGACCAGCTGTTTTGCTTTCTCGTCGGCGATGTCTCCGGAAAGGGAGCCGCGGCGGCGATGTTCATGGCGCGCACGCGCAGTCTCGTGCGGATGGCCGTACAGCTCTGGCGCAAAATCGGCGGCAACCATATCACGCCCGTGCATATCGCAGAGGCCGTCAATCGCGAGCTTTGCCAGGACAATCGCGATCGCATGTTCGTGACGCTGTTCCTCGGCATGCTGGATACCAAAACCGGCGCACTCACGTACGTCAACGCGGGTCATCTCGCCCCGTGTCTGATGCATGCTTGCGGCGGCATCGAACCCATCAACGGCAAGCCGGCAATGCCGCTTGCGGTTCGCGCCGGCGCCGCTTACCAGGAGCGGACCGTGACCCTGCAGCCCGATGACACCGTGTTTGTCTTCAGCGACGGCGTGACTGAGGCGATGAATGTCGCGGATGAGTTCTACGGCAACGAGCGGCTGCACGGCGATTTGCGCGCTGCGTCCGCACTGACGCCTGAGGAGATGGTGCGGGCGATCAAGGTCAAGATCGATGCCTTCACCGGGGAGGCGCCGAAGTCTGACGACGTGACGATGCTCGCGTTGCGCTGGCGGCCCGCGCACCACTAGGCCCGTGCCAATGCCCTTGCCGCAGACCACGCTCATTTGTCATTCGCAACAACGTTGCAGACCTTGCTGCTTTGACGGCGGTGATGGAGCGTGTGGGCACCGAGCACGGGATGCCGGAAAAGTCGCTGTTTCAGCTGCAGGTCGCGCTCGATGAGCTGGTCAGCAACGTCAGCAAGTACGCGTGGCCCGAGCCCAATGCGCATGACATCGAGATTCGCATCACGGCGCGCCACGACGGTGTCGAAGTGGAGATCATCGACGACGGACGGATGTTTGACCCGCGTGACGCTCCGAAACGCGACAAGCCACCGCCCGGCCAGAGACCGCGTCCAGGCGGGGTGGGAGTGCAGATGACCAAGCAGCTCGTCGACCGCATCGATTACGCGAGAATTGGCAACCGCAACCACACAACGTTAACAAAACTATGTACGTTGGGTCCCGCAGCCTTCGGGGGGCGAAAATGAACAAGACCGCACTGAGCATGGAGGACAGTCATGCCGGCCCGGCATGTATTCTGTCGATCGGCGGCCGTATAGACAGCGGCAACGCCGCCGACCTGCAGGATCGGCTCAACAAGCTGATTTTGTCGGGAGAGAAGGCGATCCTGCTGGATTTCAAGGAAGTGCTCTATCTCACGAGCGCGGCATTCCGCGTGCTACTTGTCGCCACCGATGAGGCGGAACGGAACGCCTCTCGCATCGTGCTATGCGGTCTCGTGGGCCAGGTGCGAGAACTGTTCGAAATGGGCGGCCTCCTCGAGGCCTTCACGGTACATGGTTCGCGCGAAGATGCGCTGGCCAGACTTTGACGACGGAGATTTCCAAAAGTGTCGCGTCCACCCGGATTGCTTTACTCGGTCGATGAAACGCCGCCGCGCACGGTCTTCATCGTCGCGGGCCTGCAGCAGGTCGCCCTGATATCGAATTCGCTGGTCTATCCCATCATTCTCGGTCGGGAAGCGCATCTGTCTCCGGAGCAGCTTCTCGATTTTGTTTCTCTTTCGATGCTGGCGCTTGGCATGGCGACACTGCTGCTCAGCGCGAAAAGCCGTTTCGTCGGCTCCGGGTATCTATGTCCCGCCGGCTACACGCAGTTCTACTTGGGTCCCTCCCTGACCGCGGCGCACGTGGGAGGTTTGCCGCTGGCATTCGGCATGACTGCCATCGCCGGCATCCTGCAAGCTGCCATAGGACCCGCGCTGCGCCGGGTCCGCTTTCTGCTTCCGCCCGAGATAGCGGGTCTTGTCATCGCCGTGGTTGGCCTCTCGATTGCGGTGCTCGGCGTGCGCTACGGCCTAGGCGGCGGCGCGAGCACTGGGATGACGTCCAAATATCTCGCGATTCTCGCGATTTCGCTGACGACGATGGTCATCCTGAACATTTGGACCAAAGGCTATCTGCGAATGTTCTGCCTGCTGCTTGGCATGTCGGTAGGTTATGCGGCCAGCGCTGCGCTGGGCTTGCTCGATTTTTCCGCTGTGATCCCAAGCGAGGGAATTGCCCTTCTGCGCTTTCCCAGCCTGCAGCTCCTGCAATGGCGTTTCGACGCCAGCCTGATTGCGCCGTTTGCAGTCGTTGCCATCGCTGGAATACTCAATCTGACGGCCAACATACCGTATGCGCAGCGCATCAACGACGCGGACTGGGTGCGACCGGATTTTACGTCACTGAGAGGTGGGCTGGTCGGCAACGGTATCGCTACGGTCATTTCCGCTGTGATTGGCAGCATGGGGGTCAACAGCTACGGTCCGAGCATCGGTCTGTCGGCGGCGACCGGAATCACCAGCCGCTCCCTCGCCTATATTATCGCCATCTCTTTCGCTCTGCTCTCTCTGATACCGGCGGCTGCGGCGCTAATTACCACCATTCCTGCCCCGGTCGTTGGCGCGGCGCTGTTCTTCACAGCGGCGTTCCTCTTCACCAGCGGCTTGCAGATGATAACCGCCCGCCTCCTGGATTCCCGCAAGATCATCGTCATCGGATTCTCGTTTGCAATGGCGATGATCGCCGACATCAATCATGATCTGCTGGCGCGGGCTCCACTCCTGCTTCACCCGATCGTCGACAATGCCATTGTGCTCGGCACGACTTCCGCCGTGCTGCTCAACTTACTGATGCGCATTGGCGTTCGGCAACGCGTCACGATGAAACTTGATGCCGGCAATGTTGATCGCGAGACGATCGAGGAGTTTCTCTCCGAGCAGGGCGGGCGATGGGCGGCACGGCGTGACATCGTCAGCCGGGCCATCTTTGGTGTCGTGCAGACGCTCGAGGTCGTTGGCGACGTGCAGGAAGGGACCGAAATCGAAGCGACCTTTGACGAGTTTAATCTCGATGTCCGCGTGAGATACAAGGGCGCGCCTTTGATAATTCCCGAGCGGAAGCCGACGCCGCGAGAGATCATCGCCAGCGAAGAAGGTGAGCGGCTGCTCGCCGGCTACCTGTTGAGCCAAAGCGCGGATCGGATCAACTGCAGGCCATATGGCAACATGACCGAGGTGCAGCTGCACTACGATCATTGAAGCTGATGCCGATGGTCCCGGACGGCGCGCACGGTGTCGCCAAGTCTCCGCGACTTTCCATGAGTCAGCAATTGGCCCTTAGCGGACGAGCAGCGAGGCTGCTTTTATGTCCGCTGTCAGAGGCACAGCGGACATCCGCCAAAGCGACACAATGATCGTGAGTGTTCAAAACGCGCGATGGAGGGCCGAGCATGCTTCAGCGTGATCATCACGCTTCGTCATCTTAGACAGCCCCCAATCCACGTCCCCAGTCGATGCATGCGGACACAAAATGCGAGCGAAATCAGCACGATCACCCCGCAAAGCAGCCTGGTGCACAACCATCCTTCGGGCGATCCCAAGCCCTCGCGCGACGACATCGAGATGACGCGCGAGATCAAGGCGGCGGCCGAGGCGCTGGGCATCGCCATCCACGATCATCTGGTGATCGGCCGCAAAGGCCATGCGAGCTTCA
>Ga0209648_10005833_pt1 | contig 10575 bp, 10 predicted proteins | sample GraSoi2013_115cm_FD_185830 | JGI IMG/M metagenome (GOLD analysis project Ga0209648, IMG submission 185830) | Grasslands soil microbial communities from the Angelo Coastal Reserve, California, USA - Sample 9_17_2013_115cm (SPAdes) (version 2) | ecosystem: Environmental > Terrestrial > Soil >...
TAGCGACTGGGTTGCTCGGTTTTTCCGTATCGGGTGCTCCGTGCGAATGCGGCAATTATTCAGAGCGAGCAGGTTCGGCAGGAACTCGCCGCTACCAAAGACACGGCGCAATCGAAGATCGGACCGCTACCGCTCTCGGCGCTGTCGGCGCTCCACCACTCCACTGTAACTTGCTCTTAGGCGTACGCTGGTTTAGACCTTCCGATCTGATAATGAACGCCGATTTCCGCTTTACGGAAGGTGGGTTGATCCCCGCCATTGTGCGCGAAGCCAATCCGCCTGGCCGTGTTTTGATGATGGCCTGGATGAACCGTGACTCAATTGAACGGACACTTGCTACCGGCTTGATGCATTATTGGAGTCGAACCCGGCAAAAGATTTGGTTGAAGGGCGAAACGAGTGGTCACACGCAAAGAGTGATCCGTTGGTTCACCGACTGCGATCGGGATGTGCTACTTTTTGAAGTGGAGCAGGTCGCCGGGGCTTGTCACACCGGTCATTTCAGTTGTTTTTTCCAAGAGCTGGATTGGGAAGCAAACACGAAGCCGGTCGTTGAACAGAAGGTTTTCGATCCAGTAGAGGCTTACCCAAAATGACTGAAATTCCGCTCACTCCCTCTCGTCCCGAATTTCTCGTCCTGGCCAAGAAAGGGAATCTGATCCCGGTCTACACCGAGTTTGTGGCGGATTACGAGACACCAGTTTCGGTTTTTGAAAAGATCGATAACGGAAGTCGCTCGTTTCTTTTGGAGTCAGCCGAGAGCCACGATCACGTTGGTCGTTATTCGTTTCTTGGAAGTTCGCCGCGCGTCTATTTTGAAAGTCGCGGCCGAAACATTAGAGTCGAAGAGAACGGCGAAACGCGAGATTTTGAGACCGCGACCGACCCATTGGCCGAGCTACGGAAGTTATTGAACCGCTATACGTTTGTCGGTTTTGCAGGGCTTCCTCCATTTGTCGGAGGTGCGGTCGGTTATATTGGGTACGATGTCGTCCGTTTCTTCGAGCCAAGCGTGACGCCCTCGCCGCCGGACCAGCTTGATATTCCTGATTCGGCGTTCATGATCACTGACACCTTTCTGGTCTTTGATCATCGATTGCGCCGCTTGAAGATCTTCGCGACCGCGTTTGTGAGCGAATCCGGACCCGAAGCGGCTTACGACGAAGCCCGTGAGAAAATCTCAGCGATTCTCCAACGCTTAGAAACTCCGACGGAAGCTCGGCTGATGAATGCTGCGGCGCTGGAATCTTCGCTCCAGACCAAGGCGAATACTGAAGAAGCAGATTTTTGCGACATCGTGCGTCGTTGCCAGGAACATATTCAAGCAGGCGACGTCTTCCAGATCGTTCCCTCGCTGAGATTCGAAGCTCAATACCCGGGTCGACCGCTTCCGCTTTATCGCGCTCTCCGGTTCATCAATCCATCTCCCTACCTGTTCTGTCTGCGACTGAGCGAGCGCTTTGCGTTGGTAGGGAGCTCGCCGGAAGTACACGTGCGATTGCGCGATGGCAAAGTAGAGATTCGCCCATTGGCGGGTACGAGGCGGCGCGGGACTACTCCGGACGAAGATCAGCAATTGGCCACTGAACTTCTGAAAGATCCCAAAGAGCGAGCGGAGCATTTGATGTTGGTCGATCTCGCGCGCAATGACGTTGGCCGGATCTGTCGCTTCGGATCGATCAAAGTGTCCGATTTCATGACGATCGAACGGTACAGTCACGTCATGCACATTGTTTCGAACGTAGAAGGAGAGCTAGCAGAAGGTAAAGATGCTGATGACGTGATGCGGGCGACATTCCCCGCGGGAACTGTTTCCGGCGCGCCCAAGGTGCGCGCGATGCAGCTGATCAATGGCTTCGAAAAAGGAAAAAGGGGCGCTTATTCGGGGGCGATCGCCTATTTCGGTTTTGATGGCAATCTCGATTCCTGTATCGTCTTGCGCACAATTGTCCTGAAAGATGGAGTCGCTTACGCCCAGGCGGGCTGCGGTGTGGTGGCCGATTCGGTTCCCGAGGCCGAATATCAGGAGTGCGTCAATAAGGCAACCGCCCTTTTTCGCGCGATTGAACGAGCACAACGGATCCTATGATTTTGGTAATCGATAACTACGACTCTTTCACCTATAACCTCGTCCAATACTTCGGCGAGCTTGGAGCAGATTTGGTGATTCGGCGCAACGATCAAGTGACGCTGGAGGAAGTGGAAAACTTGCGGCCGGATCGAATCTGTATCTCGCCTGGTCCGGGCACTCCGCTCGAAGCCGGGATCAGCAACGAGTTGATTCTGCGTTTTGGGCCGAGCATACCGATTCTCGGGGTATGTTTGGGTCACCAATGTATCGGTCACGTGTTTGGTGGCGAGGTGGTGCGAGCTGACCGCCTGATGCACGGCAAAACATCTCCGATTTTGCATGAAGGGGATGGCGTTTTTGCCGGTCTGCCCAACCCATTCGAAGCAACGCGATATCACTCTTTGATCGTTCGTCGCGAGTCTTTACCGCCGGAACTAGAGATCACAGCGGAAACCGCTGCGCATGAAATCATGGGCTTGCGACATCGCCGCTATCCGATTGAAGGCGTCCAATTCCACCCGGAGTCGATCCTGACGGAACCGGGCAAACGCTTGCTTGCGAATTTTTTGGGGAAACGGCAGGGACGAGCTCAAGATCGATAGCGACACGCTGCCGACCACGCACAAGGCGGAAAGTCAGATCACAAGGCGAGTCGTGAGTTATCGGGTGAACCCGCGCCAGTTATGAGGATCGAATATCGCCGCATTAACCACGTAACCGTCGCTGTGCCGGCGGGCGAGCACGAGAAAGTGCGAGCTTTCTACGGCGGCGTACTCGGTCTCAAGGAAGTGAAGCGGCCCGGTGCTCTCAACCAGGTCTATGACCTGATCTGGTATGAATGGATGGATATCTTGCTGCATATCGACTTCACTCCGCCCTGGACCAGGCCCGCGGAAAATCGTCATGTCGCGGTGGAGGTAAAAGACCTGCCCGCGATTCGAGCTTATCTGGAGCAACAGGGAGCGGAAATCCGCGAAGCCGTCGCGATGCCCGATCGCGAGCGCTTTTATCTGCTCGATCCTTTTGGGAACTACTTTGAGATAATCGAAATTAGAATTCTTAAGACGATCTAGATTTCGCGGCCCAGATCAACTTTCACGGCAAGTTCCTTGCAGGTCAGTTCGGGGACCGCGCTGTTTCAACATCCTCGTCGCTCAGGACGATGCGTTTGCCGTGTTTCCGGGTGAGGACGTTCCATCCCCAATCCACAAAGGTCATGCTCCTTTCTTCGGCGCCGTTGAGCAAAACCAGGTGCACGCCCAACCAAGCCAACCAGGCAGCGGTTCCCGTCATGGTGTCACCGGTGGGTAACTCGACCACGGCGGCACCGCGGCCGACCTGAGCCATGAATCCTTTGTCGAAATACTCGAACGGCTTGGCTGATTTGCCGTCCAGCAGCCGTTTGATCGTCTCGCCGACATGACGGCCCGCCTGCAGGGCAGTGGAGCCAAGGCCAGGCAGAATTTTGCCAGTTTTGCCGTCGGCCATGGCCGCTATGTCGCCGATGGCGAAGACGCCGGGATGATCCTTTACCTGCAGGTCAGAGCCAACCGGGATGCGCCCGCCATGCACCAGCTCCACGCCCAGGGAGTTGACGATTGGATTGGCCTGGAGACCGGCCGCCCAGATGAGCGTCTGCGTCGGGACCGTTGCTCCGGTTGACAGATCTATACTGGTCGGACCGACCTTGGTCACGCCAGTGCCGGTGTGCACTTCCACCCCGCGTTCCTCCAGCGCTTTTTGGGCGTAGACTTGGAGCTTGGGTGCGAACGCCGCCAGCAGATTCGGCGAGTGTTCGTAGAGGAGCACTTTCGCTTTGGCCACCGGCAGGTTCGGGTAGTCCTTTGCCAGGTCGACGTGCAGCAGCTCCGACAGCGCGCCGGACACCTCGACGCCGGTCGGGCCGCCGCCGACTACGCAGAAGGTTAGCGCGCCCTCGTCGATGAGAGCCAGGTTCTTGTCGACGGCTTCAAAAGTTCTGAGGACGTGTTTCTTGAGCCGGACCGCATCGTCCATTGTGTAAAGCGGGATAGCATGTTGGTCCGCTCCTGGCGTGCGAAAGAAATTGACCACCGCGCCCATGGCTAGAACCAAGTAGTCGTAGGGTATTGGGCCGATGCCTTCCGCCACGACTTGCTTCCTGGCCAAATCGACGCTCCCGACCAAGGCTTGGTGGAAGGCAACGTTCTTTCGGCCGTGCAGCAACTCGCGGATCGGAAACCCAACTTCTGCGGGCGTCAATTCATCAGTCGCCACCTGATAGAGCAGCGGCTGAAAGGTGTGGTAGTCACGCTTGTCGATTATCGTGATCTTGAGGTTAGCATCATTTAGTCGTTTGAGCGTTCCGATGCCACCGAACCCGGCACCCAGAATTACCACCTGAGGCTGATCAGACATGATTTCTCAATTCCTTTCTGCTCACATCCGCCTTCACGCCGATGGCGGCGACCTGCTTCTCCAAAGCTTCGGTGGCATCGGGATGAGCGACATAGTCAATGACGATGTTCGCGCCTTGTTTGGCCAGCTTCAGCACGACACACAAGCCAATCCCGCTGTTGCCTCCGGTGACGATTGCGACTTTATCTTTAAGACTCACGACACTTACTCCTTTATCGTTGATTGTTGGTGTTTGGATTGTGCTTGGTGATGGCGTTGTTACCGACAACCCGACCCGACGGCTGCCTGACGCCGAATAATGACGAAGGAGAGGGCAGACATCATTAACGCGACAATCGCTGTCCCGCCGTAAATCGTGTTCAGCCCTAACCCCGCTCGACCTTGCAGGGGTCCGACGCCGAAGGCCGCCACTCCATATCCGATCTGGTAAAAGGCAATAAGACCGCCCGCCACCGACGCAGCGATGGTCGTCAGCTCCTCCTCGGCAAAGCTCACGGTCAGCGGCAGCAGCGCCGAACAGCCCAGTCCTGCCAGCGCGAAGGCCATGATGCCCAAATGTGCTCCGCCCGTCGGAAGGAAGGAGGTGACGAAAAAGGCGCCCGCCACCACGAAGGGCAAGACCTCGCACGCGCTGCGCTCGGGGAACCATTTCTCGATAGCGGCAAAGAGGATACGGCCTACAGTTACCGCCCCCCAAAACATGGTCAGCGCGAGCGATGCCAGCGTCGTGCTGCCTCCGAGTTTTTTGATCATGTAGAGAGACGCCCAGTTGCCGTTCATCGTCTCGCAGATTCCGTAGAGAAGCGCAAATGTCGCAAAGATCCAGAACCGCCTAGGGAGCTTCATGCTGCCCTTTTGGGCGTCGGTGGCACTGCCCTGCGTTTTTTCACCAAGGGGCAAACGGAAGCTGAATGACAGCAACGCCACCGTCAGCGCGCCCACGACCACTGGCAGGCCCCACCAGATTCCCAGGCCAACAAAGATCGCAACAAAAATCGGTGCCAGCGCGGTTCCCAGCCCTAGCAACGCGTTCAGGATGAGCACGGCTTTGTCGACAGTCTGGGGAAAGAAAGTGGCGGCAAAAGTGTTGATTGCCGGCACCGTCAGCCCAAATCCTACCCCCATACTGGCCGTTGCCACTAGCAGGATCCCATAAGCCACAGGATGATTGATCACCACGAACTGGCTTAGGACGAGCAACACCATCGCCAGCAGATCGGCGGCAAGCCCCAGCAGAAAGATACGCTTGATGCCCAAACGACGCGTCAACCCGGCGCCCATGAGCGACGAACCAATCGCCGTGATTGCCTGGGGCACGAACATTCCACCATATTCCGTGGTGGAGAGGCCATAGTGTGCCGAGCTGGTGAAGATGGTGCTTGCTGCCGGGAATGTGACCAGCGCAACTCCCTGGATCACGCCGGCAGCATAGACGGACACGATTTCGTTGCGCTGGGGCATCGGATCCCTCTCTTATCTGAGCCGCGCGAGCAAGTGATCGCCGACGCGCAGCGCGTTCGCCATCGCTGTCAAAGCCGGATTGACCGCACCGATAGAGGGGAAAAAGCTGGTATCGACCACATACAGATTATCTAGTTCGTGCGCCTTGCAGTTTATGTCCAACACCGAGGTCTTCGGGTCAGTGCCAAAACGACAGGTGCCCGACTGGTGAGCGACTCCCCCGATACCAATCTCGTTCTTCATATAGAGATTGCGCGGGATAAGATCATCGTGCATGTCCAGATGATTGAGCATCGACTTCAGTTTTTCGTAGAGCCTTTGCTTGGGCACTTCGTTGGCAGGCGTGTAGGTGAGAGTGATGGTTCCCTGGCCGTCGACGGTAATCCTATTATCCGGCTTCGGCAGATCCTCGGTTGACAGCCAGAAGTCCACGGCATGCTGAGCTAGCTTGTCCAACGTCCACGCCGGGGCCAGCCCTGCCTCCAGCGGTTTCTCGCCTTTATACATCGGTCCTTGTGATTTGCCGACCATTTGGATGTTGCCCATTGGAAACTCGAACCCGGGCATACCAAAATAGAAATCATTCAGACCAAGAGTTTTTTGGTACTTGGTTGGATTGGGCTCTTTGGAGATAGCCAGGACCGCTTGGCTGTTGTGGTACATGTAATGACGTCCAACGTTATCCGAACCATTGGCCAGCCCATTGGCGTGTTTGTCATTAGCCGACATAAGCAGCAGTTTGGCGGAGTTGGCGGCGCCGCAGGAAACAACTACGATGCTACCGCGAAACGTTTCGGTCTGCCCATTGCGGCTCACGACCACTTCGGTGATCGCGGTGCCGGTTGGATTTGTATTCAGTTTGAGGGCCTGGGCATCCGTAAGCAGCGTAACGTTTGGGTATCGGAGCGCCGGCCGAACGGCGAGGATTTCAGCATCGGATTTGGCATGGACCAGGCAGGGAAACCCGTCACAGTCAGCGCAACGCACACAGGTGCTGAAAGCCATGTTTTTCTCGTTGAGCATGATGCCGCAGGGTGCGTGGAATGGATGATAGCCAGCTCGCGCCAAGTCGTCCGAGAGCTTCTGAATGCGCGGCTCGTGCGACACCGCGGGAAAGGAATAAGGCGCGCTCGCGGGTGGTTCCGTCACATCTTCGCCCCGCGCGCCATGCACCTGATACATCTGCTCCGCCTTGGTGTAGTACGGCTCCATCTCCTCATAGCTGATCGGCCAGGCCGGCGAGATCCCGTCGTAATGCTTAAGTTCGCTGAAATCCTCTTTGCGCAGCCGATAAAGGGCCGCACCATACATCTTGGTGGCGCCCCCCACGAAATAGTGGACACCGGGCTGAAAGGGCTTGCCGTTCTTGTCCTGCCAGATGTCAGCGGAGACGTAGCGATTCTTGACAAACACCTCTTCGGCACTCCAATTCTCGGGCTCTCGCGTCAACCAGTGGCCGCGTTCGAGCAGCAGGATGTTCTTTCCCGAGGGAGCCAAATGATAGGCCAGCGTGCCGCCGCCGGCGCCGCTGCCGATGATGATGATGTCATAGTTTCCGTTGCTCATGAAAGTTCCTTGTCTGTCTCAAAGCGCAACGCCTCGCTCTTGTGGAACTCGGAGATAGAGCAGATAGCCAACTGATGGCAGTTCCACAATTAAGTAACCTGACAAAAAGGAGCGCATTTTGAAATCTCTTTTTGGTTGCCTCGACAGTTTTTGTATCGGTCCGGTTCGAAACGGACGCGCACAGTCCTGGATGCAGCCGCGATCCGCCCGCCGCCGGACGAAGTCGGGAGCGCGTCCCGTACCGGCTATCCGCGGCCAGCAAGCTCTCATCCGCAAAAGAGACCGCTCACGCGAGAGGGAGTTGTCGAGATTGGTCAAAAACGGTTAGTTTTGCATGCTCATGGCTACCAAGAGCCCGCAAGCAATCAAACCTCGTTTTGCGCAAAGAAGAGAGATCATGCGGATCTTGTTTGGGCATTCGCTGTATTGGGGCTGCCAAATCGCCTGCTGGGGAGGTCTATGGGCTCTTTTCTTTTTCATTTTCATTTCCGGATCAACGCGTCAGCTGCCCACGCCGCACCTGATCGAACAAACACTCTATTGTTCGTTTGGACTGATCGGGACCCATCTGCTGCGGATTCTGTTTTACTGGTTTGATTGGAATCGGCTTCCGCTCTTTGCCCTGATTCCGCGCGTTTTGGTTGCGACAATCCTGCTCGGTATCGTGGAGGTCTGGGGGATTCGCGCGGCGTTAACCGCTTCGATGCCGGCTGGGCCACCTCCTCACAGTCTTTACCATATGCCTTACGCTCCGCCGCACGAGCCGGAGGGCGAGCAAAGGTTTCATTCGTTACCGCGCTTTGTCTGGTTCGAATTTGGGAAGTGTGCGCTTACACTATTCGCCTGGTCGGCAGTATACTTTGGCTACCAGTATCAAAAGCAGTTAAAGGTGGTTCAGCTGGAAAGCCTTCGATTGGACGCCGCCGTCAAAGAAGCGGAATTGAAAGCGCTGCGCAGCCAAGTCAATCCGCATTTCCTTTTTAATAGTTTGAATACGATTCGAGCCCTGATCGATGAAAGTCCTCCGAAGGCTCGCGAAGGCGTAACCCGCCTGGCGGAGTTGTTCCGGGGAGCTCTACGGATGTCGGAATTGAACACGATTCCGCTCCGGGTCGAGCTTCAGACGGTGGACGCATATCTGGCCCTCGAGCAGCTGCGTTTTGAGGATAAACTGAAGGTGCTCATGGACATCGATCAAACGATGTTAGCTTTTCCCGTTCCTCCGTTTCTCGTGCAATCCCTCATTGAAAATGCGTTTAAACACGGAGTGTACACCCTGCAGCGAGGGGGAGAAATTTCCTGTGTGATTCGCTCGCACTCCGAGGGATTATCTATATCTATCACCAACCCGGGCCGGCTGGCACCGGTGGCCGCCCGTAAAGAAAGCGGCCTAGCCAACGCCCGGGCCCGCTTGGAATTGATCTATGGCTCGCAGGCTCGCCTCCGACTTTATCAAGATGCTTCGGACCGCATCGTTACCGAAGTGTTTTTACCCAGCACCCTGTCGAACTCCGAGTTTAAGCGTAAGGATAGTTCGAGACTTGATGCGCAAAAGGGCTGGCCGCGAGGATCCGCCGCGGCGGACCCCAACCGCTTGGCTGGGAACGAATAATTTCTTGAGATGTAATGAAAGCATTGATCATCGACGATGAAAGATTAGCGCGCCGCGAAGTCCGCCGCTTACTCTCAGAATTCTCATGGATCTCAGTGATCGGTGAGGCGGAGAACGCCGACGAGGCGCTGACTAAGATCAACGAGTTGCGACCTGACCTGCTTTTTCTCGACGTTCAGATGCCCGGAAAGACTGGATTCGACCTGCTGGAAAGCATTCGAGGCGAACCCCCGCACGTGATTTTTACCACCGCGTATGATGAGTTCGCTTTGCGCGCATTCGAAGTAAATGCACTGGATTATCTGGTAAAACCGATTACGCCGGAACGCCTGGCCCTTGCTTTGAGCCGTGTCCGTGAAGGTGGGCCGCAACCGGTCAGCGATGCCCCTCTGCGAGTTTCCGATCACGTCTTGGTCCGAGATGGCGCTCGTTGTTGGTTCGTACCACTTCACAGCATCAGGTTGCTGGAATCAGACGGAAACTACACCCGGGTTTATTTCGATTCTGCGAAACCTCTTATCTACCGATCGTTGAGCACACTCGAACAGCGACTGCCAATGGACGCCTTTTTTCGGATCAATCGCCAGCAAATCGTCAATCTCGATTACATTGAAAACATTGAGTCGTGGTTTAGCGGTGGTTTGAAGATCTGGTTGCGAGGTGGGGAAGAATGCGAGGTATCTCGCCGGGCGGCTCGTACTTTCCGGCAAAAGCTGAGCTTATAAGTATCCGTCTGTGCCACCAATTCGGTGATGGGCCGACCGCGCGCGACGCGGCAATACAGAGAGAAACCGGCCGGTCACCGAATTGGTGGCTCAGACGGATACGCGGCCTTTTTTGCCTTCAATCCTTCGGTTGAGCCATTCATCATAATCGGCGTGCCAAAGTCAAAAAATTGGAAACGATTGCTTCATGAAGAAATCGAATGCTTGGTTGGCGATACTCTTTCTCTGTTTAGCGCCCTTGACCGTGGCTTCGGCGCAGTGGCACGGCTTCGGCGAGGGCGGCTTTCTGGGCGGTTTTGGTCGGGAAACTTTGGACGATCTGGATCTTTCCGAAACTCAGCGGCAGCAGGTTCATCAGATCTTCCAGTCTAATCACGACGCATTCCGGAGCGCCTTCAAAGCGGTCTTGGAAGCGCATCGAGACCTGAACACGGCGATGCAAGTCAATGCGCCGGATGAATCCACAATCCGGGCGCGAACGACGCAACTGGGGAATGCATTGGCTAATCTGGCTGTTCTCAAAGCACAAATTCGAACGAAAATCGTGACGCTCCTCGATTCTACCCAGCAGCAAAAACTAGCTCAAACTGAGCAGGATCAGGCGCGGCGCACCCAAAAGATGATCGATCGGATGAGCCAGCCCGGCGAGGTCGCTGGCGAGTAGTCGATCAGGCGTTACAGGTTACAGGTTACAGGTTGCGGGCTGGGAGGTCGGATCGCGATCTAGCGGTCTGCGCTTCCAG
>Ga0209648_10005836_pt1 | contig 10573 bp, 6 predicted proteins | sample GraSoi2013_115cm_FD_185830 | JGI IMG/M metagenome (GOLD analysis project Ga0209648, IMG submission 185830) | Grasslands soil microbial communities from the Angelo Coastal Reserve, California, USA - Sample 9_17_2013_115cm (SPAdes) (version 2) | ecosystem: Environmental > Terrestrial > Soil >...
AACCTTGCACGCTGCCATCACAAGTGACGGAAGGAACTCCTTCTACTTCAATGGTCAACCCAATGCTCCAACCCTGCGGCTGTCACCGGGAGACCAACTGAAGATCACCTACGTCAACGATCTCCCGGCAAAGGCAACGGAGACGTGCGCGATTACTCCGTGCATGGACATGACAAATCTCCATTTTCACGGCCTGACAGTTTCTCCCGACGCTCCCCAGGACGACGTCTTGGGCATGATGGCCATGCCCGGGCAGTCACTCCGCTACACCGTGCAGATTCCCGCAGACCATCCGCCGGGCTTGTATTGGTACCACACGCACCCTCATGGAGAGAGCCACCGGCAAGCTCTTGACGGCATGTCCGGAGCGATCGTGATCGAAGGAATGGAATCTTATTTTCCTCCGCTAGCCGGCCTGCCGGAGCGCATCCTGGTTGTGCGCGGCCGTTCCCTTGTGAATGATCCTCAGGCTGCCGATTTGAAGCATCGCGTTGAACTCAGTTCGGATGTTTGTGGTGCGGAGCCAGAGGCGCCAGAAGAAGTCTTCACGGTGAACGGATCTGTGCGGCCCCAAATTGAAATCGCTCCTGGTGAGCGCCAGTTTTGGCGTCTCGTGAATGCCTCCGCGGATCGTTATCTTGACCTGCAGCTTGAGGGGCAAACGTTTGAAATCGTTGCCATGGACGGGATGCCCATCGCCCTGCACGATTCGAATCACCGAACGCGGAGCGCCGATCACGTCCTATTGCCACCGGCAGGCAGGCTGGAAGCTATTGTCACTGGCCCAGCGGCGGGCACGCCGCGACGGCTGATTTCGCGCTGCGTAGATACCGGGCCAGACGGCGATCCGAACCCAGCGATGGTGTTGGCTGATATTGCTCCGCGGTCTTCGGCAAACTCACCGGCCAAGGCTACAAAGAGTTCGCCCAAACCTGAATTCAAAACGCTCGACCTTGCGGCGGAAGAAAAAGCTCCCCCTCGATTCATTGTGACGTTTACGGAAGACAAGAAGGGCTTTTACATGAACGGAGAAAAATTTGCGCCCGACGCGGCTCCGATGGTGCGCGCAAAGATTGGGACGCTTCAGCATTGGCGGGTCGTAAATGCCACTGGCGAATTGCATCCGATGCATATCCATCAAGTCCATTTCCTGGCCTACGCCGAAAACGATAAGCCGATTGCCAATCCAGTGTGGCTGGACACAGTGAATGTTCCATACGGTGGTTCCGTCGACGTCATCATGGACTTCACCGACCCCGTAATAAGGGGTATGTCTGTGTTTCACTGCCATCTTCTAAATCATGAAGACAAAGGGATGATGGCGAAGATTCTCTTCGAATGAGTGACCTGGTACATCCCGTCCTCCGAGAATCGCGGCGTGTGGAGCTGCGCGGTTCTGGCGAGAGGATTTCATTACTGTCGCTTTTGCGGAAGGATATGGCTTCCAATGGACCGGCGTGGCTGCCGGTCGCATTGGCCTTGGTGGCGATCGCAGGCGTGGCGTACGCGGACCATCTCGTTGTTTCGCTCTCGCTTGTTTATCTCTATACCCTGCCTCTTACCGTTGGCGCGGTTTTCTTGCGCAAGGAAATCAGCTACGGCCTTATCGTGGCGTGTATCGCATTCCACTATTACTTCCACTATTTTGATTCCCCGCGGCACATCCACTTAGGACTCCGCATCTTCCACGATCTCTCAGCGTTGCTGTGTCTCACCTTCGTTGTTTATGTGATCCAGCGTTATATCGAGCGGCAGGAATCACTTGTCAAAATCGTTGAGCGGCAACGTGATAGCCTCCTCAAAGACGTGGAGCTGGCCGCTGAAGTTCAGCGATTGTTTCTTCCCTCTCGAAAACCAGCGATCGCTGGACTCGAAATAGCTGGAATGATGCAGCCTGCGCGGGGTGTGGGCGGCGATTACTACGACTATTTCCCCATTGACGCGCACACCATTCAGATCGTCATCGCCGACGTAGCCGGAAAAGGGGTTTCGGCTGCCCTCTTGATGTCAGCGACGGCGGCAGGTATGCGGCTCGAGGCGAATCGTGATCGAAACATGCTGCAACAAGTGGAAAGGTTGAATACCGAGATCGGCGCCGTGTCAGATCCGGAAAAGTACGTGACGTTGCTGATGGGGGAAATCGACACAACCAAACGGATAATCCACTACGTGAACTGTGGACACAATCCCGCGCTTTTGTTTCGAGCCAAGACGGGAACCATTACGCGCCTGGGCGCCTCTTGTCTCCCTATCGGATTAGCTCCCGAACAGATTTGTGAACTAGCCTCGGAAAATCTTATGGCTGGCGATGTCTTGGTTTTCTACACCGATGGAGTCACCGAGGCCGAAAATCGACTTGGCGAAGAATTCGGTATGGAACGCCTTTCCGAGACAGTTCGCAGCGGTTCTGCACTTTGTGCCGAGGATCTCATAACCAATATCTATAACGCTGCTGCAGACTTTTGCGGCGATGACTTTAACGACGATGCAACCATTCTCGTTGTCAAATGCAAATTCGACCGCTCCTCGACTCCCAGTTCGTAAAACCTTCTTTGAGTGGGCACATTAAATCCCGACGAGGCCGAGAGCCCGGCATACCGCATCGCGTCCAGACTCGTTCAACCGCTTTCAGAGGTCGCCTTTATCCTGAGAGACCCTTTGTCCAATGTGTTGGCAATCATCCAACCAGCTGGACTTTCCGTTCCTCGCCCCTTGGGCTTAAATCTCGGCTGATCCGCTTAAGAGCTATTGTTTTCAACCACTTCCGAGATTTCAGCGCATCCCGCACAGTGGCATCCGGGCTGCATCCCTACCATCCGAGGCAAGAAAAGAAAAACTATCTGAGGGAGATCCCATGCGAAAGCTTTTGACCATTCTAACCTGCATTTTATTTGTGGTTGCTCCCCTCTTCGCCGACGTGGCGAGCGCAGCGGACCAAACCAAAGATGACGACCGATTGAGAAATTGTGGAATGGTCTTGAAGGAGATCCTCGACGTTCCTGACAACATTCCGCAGGACTTGCTCGACAAAGCAGATTGCGTCGTTGTCTTCCCGTCTGTCGTGAAGGCCGCTTTCATCGTCGGCGCAAGCTACGGGCGGGGCGCCATGTCATGCCGCAAGGGTGACGACTTCCGAGGACCGTGGGGCGCTCCCACGATGATGGCTCTCGAGGGCGGCAGCTTCGGCTTTCAGATCGGCGGACAAGCTACCGACTTTGTCTTGCTCGTTATGAATGAAAGTGGCGCGCGGGGCATTCTTGCCAGCAAAGTTAAGCTGGGGGGCGACGCTTCCGTGGCCGCTGGCCCGGTCGGTCGGGATTCGTCGGCCGAAACGGACGCCAGCATGCGTTCCGAAATCTTGAGCTACTCAAGGGCGCGTGGCTTGTTCGCGGGAGTTTCTCTCGAAGGCTCCACAATCCGTCCGGACAATAGCGACAACCTCCGCGTATACGGCAGGAAAATTCCTGCGAGGGATATTGTTCTGTCTGGAACAGTAGCCGTGCCCCCAGCGGCTGGGCAATTGCTATCGACCCTGAATGCCAAGACTCCGAAGCACAGGACATAAGGGCCAATTTGATTATTGGAATCCGGCTAAGCCGGAGGGGTGAATCATGTGGATTGTCAAACTAGCGCTAAGGCGGCCCTACACTTTCGTAGTGATGTCCATTCTCATCGTGATTATGGGCACTCTTGCGATTTTCCGCACCCCAACCGACATTTTTCCGAACATCAACATTCCGGTTGTCAGCATCATCTGGAACTACAACGGACTCGTGCCCGAGGACATGGCCGATCGCATCGTTAGCATCACGGAGCGCGCGCTTACCACTACCGTTGATAATATCGAGCATATCGAGTCGCAATCGCTCTATGGAATAGCCGTTGTGAAAGTGTTTCTGCAGCCGACCGCAAACATTCAGCAAGGCATTGCGCAAATTACCGCTGTTTCTCAGACCCAGCTGAAGCAGTTGCCTGCGGGATCAACGCCGCCTCTCATTCTTGCCTACAGTGCCTCGAGTGTGCCGGTCCTCCAGTTGGCCCTATCGGGTCAAAACTTATCAGAGCAAGAGCTCAACGATTACGGCCTGAATTTTATTCGCACGCAGCTCATCACCGTGCCCGGCGCATCTGTGCCCTATCCCTATGGCGGTAAACAACGCCAAGTGGAGGTGGATCTGAATACCACCGCGTTGCAGTCGAAGGGATTATCCGCGCTGGATGTCGTCAACGCGATCAGCGTTCAAAATCTAATTCTGCCCACGGGAACGTCCAAGATCGGGTCCAAGGAATACGATGTTTCCATTCCTAACGCAGCACCCCAGACGATTGCCGACCTAAACCGAATCCCGATCAAGACGATTGGCGGCACTACGATCTACATCAAAGATGTCGCCTGGGTGCGCGATGGCTTCCCCCCACAGACGAATATCGTGCGCGTCAACGGACAGCGCTCCGTGTTGTTGACCATCCAAAAGGCAGGCAATGCGTCAACCCTGAGCGTGATCGATGGCATCAAGGGGCTTCTCCCTCAAATTAAGACCACGGTTCCACCCCAGCTCGAGATAGCGCCGCTGGCGGATCAATCCATCTTTGTTCGTGGTGCGATCAGTGGTGTCGTTCGGGAAACACTAATTGCCGCCTGCCTGACCGCTTTCATGATTCTTGTTTTTCTGGGCAGTTGGCGGAGCACGATTATTATCGCGACTTCTATCCCTCTGGCAATTCTGACCTCGATTATTGCCCTGAGCGCGATCGGGGAAACGATCAATATCATGACACTCGGCGGGCTGGCTCTGGCCGTCGGTATCCTGGTGGACGACGCAACTGTCGAGGTCGAGAACATCAATCGCAACCGGGAGGCGGAACCGGAGAAGGACATGGATGAAGTCGTCCTGGACAGCGCGTCGCAAATCGCCACACCCGCCTTCGTGTCCACACTGTCGATTTGCATTGTGTTCGCTCCGATGTTCTTGCTGTCCGGCGTGGCGCGGTATCTTTTTGTGCCGCTCGCGGAAGCAGTGGTCTTCGCTATGCTGGCCTCCTATTTCCTTTCGCGGACCATCGTTCCGACCATGGCTAAATACTTGTTGCGCGGAGATAAACACGAGGCGGGCGCCCTAAGCCGCAATCCGCTGGTACGATTTCAGAGGCGTTTTGAAGAGGCCTTCGAAAGATTTCGTCACAGTTATCGTAGTTTGCTGGAAACTTGCCTCCATCACCGGCGTGCTTTCCTGATGGCGTTCTTCGCAAGCTGCCTCGGCTCTCTCGCGATTCTGATTCCTTGGCTAGGCCGGGATTTCTTTCCCGGCGTTGACAGCGGCTCTTTCAAGCTGCATTTGCGTGCGCCTACCGGAATGCGCATCGAGGAAACTGCAAACCTTAGCGATTTAGTCGAGCGGTCGATTCGACAGCAGATTCCGCCAAGCGAAGTCCAAAACGTTATTGACAACATAGGTCTGCCGTACAGCGGTATCAATCTGTCTTACAGCAATTCGGCTCCCGTCGGCACATCGGATGCTGATATCCTTGTGACTCTTTCCGCCAAGCACCATCCCACCGATGACTACATTCATCAGCTTCGCTTGACACTCCCGAAGCAGTTTCCGGGCGTAACCTTCGCTTTCTTGCCCGCTGACATGGTCAGCCAAATCCTTAATTTTGGCCTGCCGGCTCCCATCGATGTGCAGGTTGTGGGAAACGACTTGGAGGGTAACCAGCGCTACGCAAATGCGCTCCTCGGCAAATTGAAATACGTCACCGGAACGGCGGATTTGCGGATCCAGCAGCCCTTTGATGAGCCTTATCTCCGCATGAGGGTCGAACGTACGAAAGCGGAGCAACTTGGTTTCACAGCCCACGATATTGCGCAGAATCTTCTGGTGTCACTAAGCGGCAGCTTCCAGACTTCGCCCACGTTTTGGGTGGACCCAAAGAATCATGTCAGCTACCAAATCGCCACACAGACGCCGCAATATCGCACCGACACACTGCAGGGTGTTGAGAACATCCCGATCACAGGCACAGATCCGGCTGCTCCTCCCTCGCTCATGGCCAGCCTGGTATCAACCCAACGAGGCGCGGGAATGGCAGTAGTTTCTCACTACAACGTGGCGCCGGTGATTGACATCTTTGGTGCCGTCACCGGGCGCGACCTGGGTGGTGTGGCCGGAGATATCAACAAAATCATTAACGCGACTCGCCGGCAATTACCGCGCGGTTCTCGCGTCGTTGTCCGCGGCCAGGTCCAGACGATGCAGGCGTCCTACGTCGGCCTTCTGAGCGGACTAGCGTTCTCGATCGTGCTCGTATACCTGCTGATCGTGGTGAACTTTCAGTCCTGGCTGGATCCTTTCATCATGATTTCCGCGCTGCCCGCGGCACTCGCCGGCATTGCATGGTTTCTGTTTATAACGCACACGACTCTCAGCGTGCCCGCGCTCATGGGAGCCATCATGTGCATGGGCGTCGCAACGTCAAACAGCATCCTGGTCGTGAGCTTTGCCACCGAAAAAATGCAGGAGGGGAGTGATTCCATCAGCGCCGCACTGGAGGCAGGCTTCACGCGCTTCCGCCCCGTGCTGATGACCGCTCTGGCCATGATCATCGGCATGGTGCCGATGGCCCTCGGACTAGGGGACGGAGGCGAACAAAACGCTCCTCTTGGCCGGGCGGTCATTGGCGGGTTGATTTTCGCAACGGTTTCGACGCTGTTCTTTGTCCCGGCATTTTTCAGCGTTCTGCAGGGTTCGCACCGGCATCCAGCCCAAGCGGGAGACTAGCACTAGGCAAAAATCTGTGTGGAGTCACTATGTCACAACAAACTGAAGAGAGAAAACAAAGCGGCGGCCAAACGCCCCCACCGAACGATGCGGGAGGGCGACAGCGTCCGCCCAGACGATGGTTGGGTCTGGCGATTGCGTTGATCGTCGTCGCTGCCCTGTTGGTCTCTGGCATTGTGTCGCGTGTCAAAGCTCGCTCCACGCTGAAGGCGGAAACGGCGCAGGTTGCCCTCACGGCGGTATCGGTTGTTTCGCCAAAACCAGCCGCGCCCGCCGAGGAGATCATCCTTCCGGGAAATGTTCAACCGTTCATCACCGCACCCATTTATTCCCGCACCAACGGATATTTGAAAAAGTGGTACGTCGACATTGGAGGACGCGTCAAGCAAGGCCAACTGCTTGCTGTCATCGAAACTCCGGAAGTTGACCAGCAACTCCAGCAAGCCCGCAGCAACTTACTGACCGCGAAGGCCAATCTCGAGCTCGCGGCCATCACCAAATCCCGATATCAGGGACTCTTGAAAACCAACGCGGTCTCCCAGCAAGACGTCGATAATGCCGTCGGTACTTACAACGCCAACAAAGCGATCGTCGATGCAGATCAGGCAGCTGTAGACCAATACACGGCGCTAGTCTCCTTTGAAAAGGTTTACGCGCCTTTCGACGGCATCATCACCGCGCGAAATACGGATATCGGAGATCTGATTAATTCTGGAAGCGCGGGCGGAGTGAAAACCGATCTTTTTCACATTGCCCAGCCTGGGAAGCTGCGCGTTTACGTGAACGTCCCGGAGGAATACTCGCAAGGGGTCAAAGTCGGCATGACCGCGGATCTCAGTCTGGCTGAATTTCCGAGCCGCAAGTTTCGCGGGACGTTGGTCCGCACTGCCGATGCCATCACTGTGACGACCCGCACTCTGCTGATTGAAATCGATGTGGACAATCCTATGGGCACGCTGCTCACTGGCTCTTATGCCGAGGTTCACTTAGCTGTCCCGGCGCACAGTTCCACCTTGCTCCTCCCCGTCAATACTCTGCTATTCCGCTCGGAGGGTTTACGAGTGGCCATTGTGAAGGATGGGAAAGTTGCGCTTGCTGCCGTGACTGCAGGGCACGATTTCGGCAACCAGATCGAGATCGTAGCCGGCTTGAAGCCGGACGATCAGATCATTGTCAACCCACCCGACTCCATCGTTACCGGGCAGCAAGTCCAAATTGTTCAGGCAGCATTGCCGGGAGATATCAAGTGAATCGCGTTCGCATGTTGATCCGTGCCGCGTGCACGCGCCGGCCATCTCATCGGATGGTTCTGCTCGCGATCGCTGTGTTCCAGGCCGCCGGCTGCACGGTTGGCCCGAAGTATCAGCGTCCGGCAGCGGAGGTCCCTCCGGCGTATAAAGAGGTGGGCGATTGGAAACCTGCCCAGCCGAATGATCAGAACCTCAGCGGCAACTGGTGGGAAATCTTTCAGGAGCCTCAACTCAATGCCCTCGAAGCGCAGGTTAATGTCTCCAACCAGAATTTGAAGGCTGCCGAGGCTCAGTATACCCAGGCCCGTGCCATAGTCCGCTACCATCGCGCCGATTTCTTCCCAACCCTGACCACCGCCCCCACAGCAATACGCAACAAAACCTCCGCCAACCGGCAGCCTCATAGCCCGACGTTTAACGGCATCACCTACACCGACTTGCAGATTCCTTTCGAATTGTCTTACCAGGTCGATGTTTGGGGACGCGTGCGTCGCACCGTCGAGTCTTATCGCGAGCAGGCACAAGCCAGCGCAGCCGATCTGGCAACAGTGAACTTGTCGATGCATTCCCAGTTGGCTTTGTTCTACTTCCAGGCCCGCATGCTCGATGCCGAGGAGCGGCTTTTGAACTCGACAGTTAGCCAATACGAACAAGCATTGGAATTGATCAACAACAGGTTTGCCGGAGGGCTGGCTTCGGATCTCGAGGTCCAGCAGGCCAGCACTCAGCTTGAGACCACGCGCGCGCAGGCCATAGATGTTGGAGTTGGCCGCGCACAATACGAGCATGCCGTGGCAGTTTTGATTGGCAAACCTCCAGCCTCTTTCAGTCTCCCCCCTCTTCCTCTTACCATGCCTCCTCCCCCGATTCCCGTCGGCCTGCCTTCAGAATTGCTCGAGCGGCGGCCTGACATCGCATCCGCAGAGCGCCTCATGGCCTCCGCCAATGCCCAGATTGGAGTCGCCAAGTCCGCCTATTATCCGCTCGTCAACTTGGCAGCCCTGGGAGGTTTTGAGAGTGGCTCTCCCACGACATTACTCTCCGGGCCCAGCATTTTGTGGTCCGCCGGGCCGTCTGCTCTGTTTACTCTCTTCGACGTGGGGAGGCGCCGGGCTGCCTCTGACCAAGCCGTCGCTGCATACGATCAAGCCGTCGCCAACTATCGCCAAACTGTGCTGACGGGTTTTCAGCAGGTCGAAGACAACGTAGCGGCCTTGCGCATCCTCGAGCACGAAGCTCAAGTCCAGGACAAAGCCGTCGCGGCGGCTCAGAAATATTTGGAACTCGCCGTCACGCGTTACAAAGGTGGCGTCACCAGCTATCTCGAAGTAACAACCGCGCAGAGTGCGGCTCTCTCGGACGAAGTCACAGCGGTAAATATTCTTGGCCGCCGCATGGTAGCTGCCGTTACCCTTGTCCAGGCGCTCGGCGGTGGCTGGGATAGCTCCTCCTTACCGGAACGACCCGAATGTTGCGGTAAATTGACAGGCACTTCGACGAGCACTTCAAGGTAGCGGTACTCATCTTTCACATCACTAGTCCCAATCGGGTGTCTGGAAATCATGTCCTTCCTAATATTGCGGTCCGCAGGTCTGACACCGCTTCCAAGATGCCGGACGCACGCGATAGAGCCGCATTTCAAGAAAAGTGGCCAAGCGGCTTAAGTCACTGAAAATGTTCTCTTTCCAGAGAATCGTCTCCCATGCGGTTTGGTATTGAGAATGCCTCTCTATATCTCGAACTAAATTCCGCGGCGAAATCAGCTTTGGAGCGCGGATCACTAAGAAAAGGAGACTCAACTATGTACCGCAAGATGTTCACTGGAATGATCAGCCTGATGTTGTTGGGAGGGACCTTCTTTGTCCCCAAGAGTCGGGCCGACGAAATGGATAGGAAAACGATTGTGACTGTCAACCAACCCATTCAGGTTCCCGGGAAAGTGCTTCCCGCTGGTACCTATGTATTCAAGCTGCTGGATTCCAACGACCTCACTCTCGTCGCAATTTTCAACGAAGACGGGTCGCATTTGATCACCACGATCCAGGGCATCCCGGACGTTCGGACAGAAACACCGGAGAAAGCAATCCTTCAGCTCGAAGAGCGCCCGTCCGGCCAACCAGAAGCCCTTAAGGCGTGGTTCTACCCGGGTGATAACTTCGGCGTTGAATTTGTATATCCAACGCAGAACTAATTACCAAGATTTAGCCCCTCGCACCTGGCGCTCTCAGCGGCGCCAGGCGCTTACTATGTGACCGTATTAGGAGTGGGTACACAAATGGAGCATTGAAGTGTGGGCTGGAGCATGGGTTGAGATTTGTGGCACAACACCTGGTAACCTACTGAAACAAATGGTGGGCCTGGGTGGACTTGAACCACCGACCTCGCCCTTATCAGGGGCGCGCTCTAGCCACCTGAGCTACAGGCCCCAACATCGCAGGGGGAACGTTCACAACTATCTTATTGTACGGTGGTTTATCGTATTTCGCAATTGTGCGGAATCTGCGCTTCGGTACGACACTGCAACTTCTCCGGTCCACTTACTGT
>Ga0209648_10005838_pt1 | contig 10572 bp, 9 predicted proteins | sample GraSoi2013_115cm_FD_185830 | JGI IMG/M metagenome (GOLD analysis project Ga0209648, IMG submission 185830) | Grasslands soil microbial communities from the Angelo Coastal Reserve, California, USA - Sample 9_17_2013_115cm (SPAdes) (version 2) | ecosystem: Environmental > Terrestrial > Soil >...
TTCACATCGGGATCCGATGGCTTGCGATCCACCAGGTGCAAAATCTCGTCGCCCTCATCGCGCACGTCGAGAACATTGGCGTCGCCGATCTTGCCCAAATCATGGGGCTGGCCGCCGGAAGTCGGATAAAACGTCGTGCGATCCAGAATCAACCCCCACACCGTTCCGGTGATGCCGGAATTCACGTCGGGCGGAAGCACTTCGCAGTGCATCACCCGCGCGGTGAATTCCTTTTCAAATGCATCGTCATAATAAAGTCTGCGCGTGGTCACAGTGCTCCTCCGCCGGCGGACTCAAGCGCGCGTTCCCAAGCTTCAGCGTACTTGTAGCCGGTGCCGGTGTTGAACAGCACGACCGTTTCCTTGGGCTGGATCCAACCGGAGGCGGCGAGCTTTCTTGTTGCGATGACGGTGGCGGCGCCTTCCGGAGCGGCGAATATGCCTTCGAGTGACGCTAGTTCCCGCCCGGCGTGGAGCATCTCTTCGTCGGTCACGGCCAGCGCCGTGCCTTTCGTTTGCCGAAGCATGCTTAAGATCAAGACATCGCCGAGCGGTCCGGGAACGCGCAAACCGGATGCGATCGTCCTAGCGTTCGGAAAAAATTGTGCAGAATTCTGGTTCGCTTCCCATGCTTTCACAATGGGCGCGCATCCTTCCGCCTGAACCGCCACCATACGGGGCCGCTCCGTGCCGATCCAGCCCATCGCCTGCATCTCGTCAAACGCTTTGCACATGCCGATCAACCCGACGCCGCCTCCGGTAGGATAAAGAATCACGTCCGGCAGTTTTCCTCCAAACTGCTCCCACAATTCATACCCCATGGTTTTCTTGCCCTCGACGCGGTACGGCTCTTTGAGCGTGGAGACGTCGTACCAGCCTTCGCGGTCCTTGTGTTCAGCGACGTATTTGCCGCAATCGGAGATTAAGCCGTTCAGCTTGATGACCTTAGCGCCAAACGCTTGGCATTCCATCACGTTGGCTACAGGCGTATCCGCAGGCATTACGATGACCGCGGGCAGCCCTGCAGCTGCAGCATAGGCTGCGAGCGCGCCGCCGGCGTTGCCAGCCGTGGGAGCCGCCAAAGCCTTTGCGCCCAGTTGCTTGGCGCGCGAGACGGCAGCGGTCATCCCGCGAGCCTTGAACGAGCCCGTGGGGTTCAATCCCTCGTCCTTGATGTACAGCCGTTGCAATCCCGCCTGTCCACAACGTATTGATGCGCCGAGCCGCTCCGCATGTACCAGGGCCGTCATGCCTTCGCCCAGCGAGACGGGCGAATCGTTGGGCAAAACTTCCGCGTAGCGCCATAGCGTGCGCGGCCGCGTCTTTAGATTCTCAAGTGTGAGCGTCGCGGCAGCCCGCCGCAGGTCATAGCGTGCCAGGAGCGGCTTCCCGCACGTGCAAAGGTGTTGTTCTATAGATGCGTCATATTTCTTGCCGCAAGCGGAACACTCCAGCTCAAGAACATTTAAGGCTTTGGTCATCACCGTGAAAGTCTAGCACACGCCTTTTTCGCTCCCGTACCAGCCTGCGCGCCGCTTTCTTCCTTTCCTTTGCTTCCCCCGAAGAGGCCGTGATGACCCTTTCAAAAATGTGACAATACAAGTGACTCAACGAAAGCGCTCGCATCCTTCGAGAAAACCGCCGCCAAAGGGCCGAACACCGCTATCATTCACAATGAGGTGCCCTCATGGGACAAGCGCTGGACGTCCATCGGCTCCATTTCGCTTTTACCGTCACGTTTCACTACATCTTCCCGCAATTGACGATGGGCCTCGCACTGTTGCTCGTCTATCTGAAAACGAAAGCACTTAGGACAGGAGATGAACACTACAATCGCGCGGCCCGGTTCTGGGCGCGGATCTTCGGAATTAATTTTGCGCTTGGCGTGGTCACAGGCATCCCGATGGAATTCCAGTTCGGTACGAATTGGGCTGCGTTCTCCAAAGCGGCGGGTGGCGTGATCGGGCAGACTCTGGCCATGGAGGGCGTGTTCTCTTTTTTCCTCGAGTCGAGCTTCCTGGGCTTGTTTTTGTTTGGGGAAAAGAAACTCGGACGAATGGGGCACTGGGTGGCGGCGTTCCTCGTTTTTCTTGGCTCATGGCTCTCCGGCTACTTGATCGTGGCCACGGACGCGTGGATGCAGCATCCGACGGGTTACCGAATCGGCGCGGACGGTGCGATCGAACTCTCCAACTTTTGGGCGCTGCTTCTGAACAAATGGGCGCTTTGGCAGTACGCGCACAACATGCTGGGGGCGGTGCAAACGGGCTGCTTCGTCATGGCTGCGGTGGGAGCCTTCTATTTGCTCACCAGACGCGACGAAAAATACGGACGCACGTTTGTGAAGGCCGGGGTATTGGTCGGAACTGTCGCCGCGATCCTGCAGCTCTTCCCTACCGGCGACATGCAAGGAAAGATGGTCGCGTACAATCAACCACCGACCCTGGCGGCGATGGAGGGACTCTTCGAGTCACAAGCAGGCGCGCCGCTGGTAATTCTCGGGCAGCCGGACGTGGAAAAAAGAAAACTCGACAATCCACTCGAAGTGCCAAACATGCTGAGTTTTCTAACCTACCGGCAATGGCGTGCGAACGTGAAGGGCTTGTCGGAACTTCCTGAGGATCAATGGCCCGATCAGATTCCGCTTCTCTACTACAGTTACCACGTGATGGTTGGGCTCGGAACGATATTTATCGCCGTGATGGTCTTGGCGGCGCTGCACTATTGGCGCGGAAAACTATACGAATCCCGATGGATGCTCTGGACGCTGATGATCTGTGCGCCTTTGCCTTACATCGCGAACACCGCGGGTTGGATGACGGCGGAGCTGGGACGCCAGCCTTGGTTGATTTACGGATTGATGCGCACGGCTCAGGGGGTTTCCCCACGCGTCGCGGCGGGTAATGCCTGGTTCACGCTGATTGGCTTCATGGGCATGTACGCGGTGCTGGCAATCCTATGGCTGTTCCTGATCTATCGTGAAATCGAACTCGGACCGGACCCGGGCGATCGTCCGACTGGGGAAGATGCAATCGTCCTGGCGGCGGATTGAAGAGGGCGCGATGGAAACGATTTGGTTCTGCCTGGTGGCGATCATGATTGCGATGTACATTCTTCTCGATGGATTCGATCTTGGTGCGGGCGCCATTCACCTGTGGGTTGCGAAAACGGACGAAGAACGACGGCAAATTCTAGCCAGCATCGGTCCGGTGTGGGATGGAAACGAAGTGTGGCTGGTGGCGGCAGGCGGCACTTTGTATTTTGCATTCCCGGCACTTTACGCGAGTGCATTCAGCGGGTTTTATCTTCCGCTGATGATCGTTTTGTGGCTGTTGATTCTGCGTGGGGCGTCCATCGAATTTCGCAATCACATCAAGAGCACTGTTTGGGATCCCCTCTGGGATTTTCTTTTTTGCGCGTCGAGCTTGCTTCTCGCGGTGTTTTTTGGAGCGGCACTCGGGAACGTGGTGCGAGGCGTGCCGCTGGATGCGAGCGGCTACTTCTTCGAGCCGCTGTGGACCAATTTTCGCCTGGGCGAGGAAACCGGAGTCCTCGACTGGTACACGATTCTGGTTGGCATACTGGCCTTGCTAGCGCTGGTGATGCACGGCGGATTGTGGGTGCAAATGAAGACCAGCGGCGCGGTGAGCGCGCGCGCAGGAAAATTGGCAGGCCGGACATGGTGGGGTGTGGTCGTACTGACCGCTGTGGTTACGGCGGTGACGTTCCGTGTACAGCCGCAAGTGAGAGAGAATTTCATGACTTGGCCCTGGGGATTCACGTTTCCACTGCTCGCCGTTGCGGGAATCGCGGGAGTTATTTTCGAGTTGCGAAGAAATGATGAGCGCAAAGCGTTCTTTGCTTCGTGCGCTTATTTGACGGGCATGCTGACGAGCGTCGTTTTCGGCGTGTACCCGATAGTGCTGCCGGCGCGGAATCCGATCTATTCCCTGACGGTGACGACGGCCAAGGCGGGCGAGTACGGCTTAAAAATCGGTCTGGTCTGGTGGGTCGTTGGCATGATCCTCGCAGCGGGATATTTTACTTTCGTGTATCGCTCGTTTGCGGGAAAGGTTTCGGTGGACAAGGACTCGCACGGTTACGGAGATTGAGGCTTCTTTTGGCGTTCTGCCTGGCCCGCAAACCGGTAGTGGCAGAATTTGAATTTCCAGCCCATTGAGTAGCTCTGCCACCCGTGTAACTGTAGCTGCTAATAGAAATCCCGGTTTAGGTATTGCGGCGAGCTTCCTTTGGGTATTCCTTGGTCCACCTGGCCGCTTGGCGAGGCGGTTTTCCTCCCTAATTTCCATTTCCCATTTTCACTTTTCCAAAACTCCTGCTAACCCCTGCCCCGCCAATCACTTTCAAATTCCCTTCAACTTTATCTTGACAAGTACTGTACTTCTGTGGTAACATTTCTTGTGATCGTCAATCGTTACCACCGGCGTCTCGCCCTGCAATTCCCGTCTCTGCGCGCTCCGCGTCTCTGCGTTCAGTTTTCCGACTCTTCCCGTCTAACCTCAGTCCTTTCATCCGCTTACGCACTGCTTCCCGCAACGGCCGCTCGCCAACTCCTTTGCAATCAATCCCTTACGCACTCTTTTTACTTCGACGGAGGGTGTACCCCCTCTTCTTGTGACATTCCAGACCTCGCCACTCATTATTCGCCACTTTATTCAAGTTCTTTCTTTTCAAACTCTTGCGCACTCTTTTGCACTTTTTTGCATTCCCCAAAAACTCAACTCTTTTATTTTCAATCGTTTCCGCACTCTTTGTCAAAAAACGGGGGTGGGGTACCCCTCCTCTGGGTTCGTTGTGGCCAAGAGGCATTGAATCCAAGGTAGAATGACGCTATGGCCGTGAGACTGATTGCGCTGGATATTGATGGCACGCTGCTGGATAGCCGCTGGCAGCTTTCCGAGGCCAATCGCGCGGCAATTGCCGAGGCCACGCGCCGGGGCATTGAGGTGGCGCTGGTCACGGGACGGCGCTATGACTTTGCCATGCCCGTGGCCCGCAAACTGGATTCTCCCCTGACCATGATCGTGAATAATGGCGCGCTGATCCGCTCGAAAGAAGGGCGGACGCATTTGCGGCATCTCCTGCCGCGAAACACCGCGCTACAGGTTCTCGAATTGACCAGGCCGTGGCGCGAAGGCGCGGCAGTGATTTTCGACCGGCCGCTCGAAAATCAGCTCATGCTGGAAGTGCTGGACCCGGACGATTCTATGCGTTATGCCTACTACTCTCGAAACAAAGAATTCATCGGGCTGGCGAACCCGCTGGAAAGCTGCTTGACGGAAGATCCGATTCAGGTGATGCTTTCCGGCAGGGTCGAGTCGATGCGGGAGGCGGAGGCTGCTCTGCGCGCCGCGCCTTTCGTGGAAGATTTTGCGCTGGCGGTGACGCGCTACGAGAGCAAAGACTTCTCGATGATTGATTTGATTAATCCGGCGTGCTCGAAAGGATCGTCACTGGCGGAATGGGCAGTGCTGCGCGGATACGCGCGCGAAGAAGTCATGGCCATCGGGGACAACCACAACGACCTGGAAATGCTCTCGTTCGCGGGCGTTCCCATAGTGATGGGGAACGGCGTGGCGGCGTTGAAAACCTACGGCTGGCATGAAACCAGCACGAATGACGAGAACGGTGTGGCCCTGGCGATTGAGCAATTCGCGTTGCGGGAGGTTGCGCCGTGCGCCTGACCCGTGCCTTTTGCATCCCGGATGTTTTTGCGGTACGTACCGCACTCCTGCTCTTATTTGCCCTCCTGGCAGCGCCTTCTCTGCGAGCTGAATACTTCGTGCTTCGCAGCGGCCAACGCCTGAAGGTCACGGGCTACCAGCTCCTCGGGGACAAATACCATCTGCAACTTAGCGGCGGGTTCGTGGAAATTGCCGCCGCTGAAGTCGTGGCGATCGAGCCGGAAGACGTTTTTACGGCTGTGCCGGCGACCGTGCAACTGGCCCCACAACCGCTGTACCGCGATTTGGTGGAAGCCGCGGCAAAACGCTACAACATGGATGCCGACCTGATCACGAGCGTCATCGCCGTAGAATCCAACTTTGATCCGAAGGCGGTATCGCGCAAGAACGCGCGAGGGCTGATGCAGCTCTTGCCGGAAACGGCGGCACAACTCGGCGTAAAAAACATCGACGACCCGGCAGAAAACATCGATGCGGGTACGCGCTACCTGCGCGACTTGCTGCAGAAGTACAACAATGATCTGGCGCTGGCGCTCGCCGCGTACAACGCGGGACCAGACAAGGTCGAGCTTTACGGCCGCGTCCCGCCTTATGCGGAAACGATTTCGTATGTGCGCCGCGTCAAGCGCGGTTATGAGAAGAGCAAGTCGAAAACACCCGCGAAAACGCCTGCTTCGCCGGGAGCCGGCGCGATGGCTGCGGCTTCCCTGCCTCGGCCAAGCCAGTCCCAATAGAAACTCCAGTCTCAATAAAAATTACTGCTGCGGCTGCGGATTTTGAGGCGGCTGTAGAGGATTCTGTGGCGGATTTTGCTGCGGATTGGCGGGGTTCAGTCCCGGTTGCTGGCCAAGAGGCTGGCCCAATCCTGTTCCTGTTTGCAAACCAGGTTGCCCTACTCCGAAGCTATCCTTCGAGGGATCCCAGATGAATTCGAAGAGGCGATAATTCTTGGCTTTGTCGTAGATGATGATGGAAGACTTGTTGACCTTGCTGCCAACACCGATGATATTGCCGCCGATAATCGTTGGCGTGTCTCCCGAGGGAATCGAATCGGACGAGGCATCGCTCTGGTCGGTTCCAACGGGGGTTCCAGTGGTGGCCGGCGGAGTTGTGCCGGAGGTCGATCCGGCCGGTTGCGTGCCGCTCTGGCCAGGCTGCCCGCTGGCATTAAGCTGACCAAATCCTCCTGATTGACCAATGGCGCCGGCTTGGCCAAGCGCTCCCGGTTGCCCTGGATTGCCGGGTCCATTCAACGCATTCGCTGGAGTGCCGATCGCGCCGGCCGGGGGAAACTGGAGATTCGGCCGAGGCTTGAGGCTTCCAATCAGCTGACCTGCGGGGCCCAAATAGATGAATCTCCACGAACCGTCTTCTTTGTTCATGGGGTCTTTGTAGGCTTGCCGCATAAAGCGGAGAGAACCTACCTTCGGCTTGGTGAGATCGTCGATGGAAGTCGGAAACCGCCCCATTTTACGGTAGTAGAGCTTCACGCCGCGGGTGTACTGCTTACCGCGCCAGATCATCTCTTTTTCTTTTTCACGCCGGCCCTCGGTCAGGATGTTCGGCACAACAACCATGGTGGAAATAAGCAAGAGCGTGGCGAGGAAGATCATCACGAGGAGAGCATATCCACGTTCACCGCGCTTGTCTGCCGTTCGTGGGCGTGCGGCGTTCATGCGGATGGCGGCGCGGCCTGCTCCTCAAGGTTGGCGGTGCCGCGGAGCCCGGAGGAGACTTCTTCGTATTCGAGATTGGTGTTGCCAATTTTGAGAATGCGAAAGCGGTTCAGCAGGACTTCGCCCTCCGCCACGATGTAAATTTCTTCGCCATCGGTGAAGAAGGCCCGGCGTGACTTGCCATTGGGAACGGTGCCATAGCCGAAGAACTTCACGGGGAGAGGCGACACCGTCGGAGGAGGCGGCGGTGGAGGAGGCGGCGGGGGCTCGAGATGCTTCTTGTCAGGCTTTGGGACCGGAGGAGGCGGTAATTCGCGGCTAAATATATTCCGTCCCCCGCTCCTGTATTCAGTCTTGCGGGCCTTGTCGACCCCGTCGTTATGGAGCTGAGGATTATCCACCCCAAGCGGCCGATAATCCCGGATCGCGGAGCTTGCATCGGCGGTCACAACCGGCTTGCCATGGTCAAAATACAAAAGCCAGATGACGCCGGCGATCAGCAAGAGGACTACGAGCACAACGACTTGTTTCTTTTGTTTCATCCCGCGGTCCTAAAGTAGGTCTTGAGGTGCAGCGCGACCTTGATGACGTTCGCGGACGCTTGGGTGGTGTTCTCCGGAGCAAGCGTCAAAGAGTCAACTTCATAGAGATTGGCGGAGCGCTGCAATCCGTTCAGAAACCCAATCACATTCTTATAAGCGCCGCTGACAGTGGCGTCGATGGCGACTTCCGTCATCCCACGGTTGGCAATTTTCGTGGGCTTGTAAGAGAGATCCTCGAGGTGAATTCCGCTCTTCCTGGCAATGGCACCGAGTTCAGCCTTGACGGCCGAATAGCCTGAGCTTGCCGGCATGAGCGAATGTTCGAAGCGATCGCAGTCTTTCTGGATAGCGGGAATGTTATCGCGGATATCTTGGGCGCGCTTGATATCGGCTTTCAGGAGATCGTGCTGCTTTGATTCCACGGCACGCTGTTGCTGGGGCATTTGCAGGGCGGAGGAAAGCTGCCAACTGTACGCCGCCAGACCGACATCCGCAAGCACGAGAAGGATCACGCCGCCGAGAATGATTCGTTTCCGCACTGTGAAATCGCGCCGCATCAAGTCCTCGAATAGAGCGTGGTCAACTGGACGACCTTTTGATCGCCACTCTGGTTGCCGGTCAAGTTAGGCGAGCGATCATTCTGCACTTGCACTTCCGTGAATTCCTTCGATGCTTCGAGCGCGTGCAGGAATTGCAGCTCTGCCTCGTCGCTGGTGGCGCCCACACTCAACTTCAATTCCACGTGCCCCGCAACCTGCTTCGGCTCGATGCTGAGGACGCGCACGCCGCCCGGCAGGATGCGCTCCAGATCCATGAACATCAGCGTCCAATTAAAGCTGCGCGCATCGAGAATGGTATTGACGAAGGAGGCGCGATCGTGCAGATTGGCGATGTCCTTCTGATTGAAGTAACGCTCCAGATCCTTGCGCTGTACTTCAAGCTTGGCCATCTCCTGGCGCATCCGTTCTGTCCGAGCGCGCAGCTCAGCATCGGCTTTGCGCGCCAAGTACACGTGCCATCCTAGCCCAAGAAGAGCGAGCCCGGCGAAGACAGTGGTGAGACCAGCACCCACCAGGAACCGCCGGTGGGTTTCCAGCGCCTTGGTCGCTAAGTTGAGCCGAACCTTCATACCTGGATTTGCCTCAATCGGGAAAAACCGACGCTAACCACGCTGGAGCACCAAACCGATCAATCCCTCCAATTCGCGATCTGCCAGTGGACGGGCATCTTCTTTGATGCGGCCATCCGAAACCGCGGAATGCAGCAGCGAACGCACCTCGCAACGGAATTCATCCTCGAGAGGCCGGACAAATTCGGCGAGGCGCGAGTCAAGCCCGGCGACGCGGACGGATTGAATGGATTCCTGCCAGGTGTCCTGATAATACGCCGCCACCGGAAAAATCTCTTCGAGAAGCATCTGCGGGGTGAGGTTCGCGCCGGGCGCCGGCAGTTCGGTGCAACGATAGCCGCATAAGACGCCGTGGCGCACGATGGCGGTGGTCAGTGCGGAACCCGAGACGCGCGCAAGGAGAGTCGGCTTCCCGTCTTCCAGGAGCGAGATGGCGGCAAGCGAAGAACTCAGCACGACGCCAGGACGCAGCCCGATGCCCTCGACGAGGGATTCATATTCCCGGACGATGCGAAAACGGGCGAGCGCGGTGACCACGTCAACGCCGGCTTCGCGCGGCGCCTGGCGCATGTAGGAGATGAGTGTCTCATCGGCTTCGAAGGGCACGCTTTTCTTCAGCTTCCATCGCAACATCGGAACAGCTTCGGCGGCCGTGCGGGGGAATTCCTCGAAGTGCTGCAGGAATACGCGAATCACGGTGTCGGGGAGGATCATGGCTACATCTTCATCCCGGGAACGCAAACGGTCGCAGACGTTGGCAACCGCGGCTTTGACGGCTGCGATATTTGTAATGTTGGTTTCTACGGCCGAGGGAATAAGTGCTCCGACAGGCAGCGGTTCCACGGCATAGCCATCCAGCGCACCCGTCCGGCTCCAGCGCGCCGCAGCCACGCGCTCCGGCGCAACTTCGATGGCTAAGGCGAGGTGCGGCATGGCATCGAGCCAGCGCGCCAGCCGGCGCACCCACGCGAACTGGTAAATTCCCTGCTTGAATGCGGCGCTGCTACTCAACGAAAGTCACCTTGTTAATCTCTTTTATGGTCGTGTGGCCCGCGCGAATCTTGGCCAGCCCGCTCTCGCGCAGAGTGATCATGCCCTCTTCGCAAGCGACGCGCTTGATTTCCGAGGTCGGCCGGCGATCCACGATCATTTCCCGGATGCGGTCGGTCAAGTCGAGCAATTCGCAAATCGCCGTGCGGCCATGATAACCGGTGCCCGAGCATTCCAGGCACCCGGCACCCTCGGCAAATGTGACGTTCCCCCAAACCGCCGGATCGATGCCCGCTTCCTTTAATTCCTCGCAAGAATACCTCTTGGACTTCTTGCAGTTTGTGCAGATCACGCGAACAAGCCGCTGCGCCATGATGCAGTTGAGGGCGGAGACAAAGTTGTAAGGCTCAACGCCCATGTTGATGAAACGGCCGATGACGTCGGTGACGTTGTTGGCGTGGACGGTGGTGAAAACGAGGTGGCCGGTGAGCGCCGACTGGATGGCGATTTGGGCGGTTTCCTGGTCGCGGA
>Ga0209648_10005839_pt1 | contig 10572 bp, 9 predicted proteins | sample GraSoi2013_115cm_FD_185830 | JGI IMG/M metagenome (GOLD analysis project Ga0209648, IMG submission 185830) | Grasslands soil microbial communities from the Angelo Coastal Reserve, California, USA - Sample 9_17_2013_115cm (SPAdes) (version 2) | ecosystem: Environmental > Terrestrial > Soil >...
CTCTGCAATTTCGTCATCGATTCTCTTGATTTCCAAAGCAAGGTGACAATCATGCGGACGCTTTACGTATTCTTCGAAAAGTGAGTCTCTCTTGACCTTTAGAACTCGGCGCTTTTCGTTCCAAATGTTGGCACTGGCTGCGATGTCGTGTCCCATGTATCGAGTGTGCGCCCTATCCTCCGCGATTGATACAGTAAACGGCGAAACTTTCCCGAAGCGCCGTAGGTGCGGCACAGGTTAGCCCAGTGCGCAAGCGCTGGGAAATAGCACCAGAAGAAATTCAAAGCGCCGTAGGTGCGCCACACCTTTTTACGCTGGAAGCACTCGCTCCCTGTAGCAGCTGCGCTTCAGCCCAGCTAGCAAGCACAGCGAGCGCTCCTAGGTCCTGCCCTCTTCCGCACTTGTAGGGGCTGCGCTTAAGCGCGCCCCGCGCGACGGCCCCGAGCGCGCTCGCTTAGTAGCCGCGAGTCCATTTGGCGCAAGTAGTAAGCTAGTTCGATGGCGGAGCTCGTCATGGACAGCCGGGCGCACGCGGCATCGCGCGGCAGGCGGCTGGAATATTTCACGATCGCCTGGAACACAGTCGAAGGGATCGTCGCGATCACAGCAGGCGCAATCGCCGGAAGCATTTCGCTCATGGGCTTCGGAATCGATAGTTTCATGGAAGTCCTCTCCGGCTCGGTGTTGCTGTGGAGAATGTCCGTAGACGCTGATGTCAAGCAACGGCAGCGAAACGAGAAACGAGCGCTCAAGATAGTGGGCCTGTGCTTCCTTGGCCTCGCCGTTTATATCGCCTACGAATCCGTCAGCGTTCTTTTGCAACGCCGTGCCCCCGAGCACAGCATCGCGGGAATTGTCCTCGCTTGCGCTTCCCTTGTCGTGATGCCGCTGCTCTCCCGCGCGAAGCACAAGGTCGCCGCCCACCTGGGCAGTGGTGCCATGCACGCCGACGCTAAACAGACAGACTTCTGCGCCTACCTATCGGCAATCTTGCTCGCCGGCTTGGCTCTGAATATCCTCTTCGGCCTCTGGTGGACCGATCCCGTCGCCGCTCTGGTTATGGTTCCTCTTATCGCGAACGAGGGAATCGAAGGCGTTAAGGGCCAAGCCTGTCGAGATTGCCCTACCTTGGAAATACTAGGCTGACAACCCCCCTCCCCCTGTTTCGCATAAGTGTTGATTCTAAAGTGAGTTAAAGTCATTTGTTTTCATACACTTTTACAAGTGTTGATTCTAAAGGTAGTTGCGGAGGAGCGGTTCCGCCGCAGATGCATCCGGATTGGATCGCCACTGAGGCGCAGAGAACACAGAGCGTGGAGGCAAAGCTGTGCGGAGGTACCCCACCCCCCGGGTGTTTTGCAAAAAGAGGCTGCAAGTTGATGAAAACAAAAGAAGTGAGTGCGGAAAAGAGAGCCAAGAGAAACCAAGAGGCGGCAAGCTGATGAAAACACGTGGCTTGTGGCTCGTGACCTGTGACTCGTGAGGCGAAGAAAAGTGGGCGGTGGGTAGTGAGTGGTGGGTAGGGGGGAAGGACAACACAGCCCTTTCAGATACACTTCGGATTGCGGGGAAAAGGGAGGACGAAACGGGGACACGTCAGCAGAACCTTGGTCGAAGATTACCGCATCCGTCACTATTTGTCAAGTAAGAAATTAAAGGCTGTGGATTGAGAGGGTTGCGGGCGTGTCGAGTGACGGGTCGATGCGAAAAGAGAACGCACCGCGCTTCCACGAACGCCAGCGTCGATGACTCTTGGGGCTTGTGCTTGAAGTTGGCTCTAAACCCGGACCCTTTCACGCGCCACGGACCCGCTTTGACCCAGGACGCTTAATTGGTTTATAACTATCCGTCTTCGCTAACGTTGTAACGGTGCCCGGGTGCAAAGAATGGAGCCGTGGACATGCCGATACAAGAACAATCGCGCGATTGGAGGGAAAAGTACTTCTGGCTCATCATTGCCGGGATAGCTGCTCTCGGGATTTGGCTAGTGACCGGGTTTAAGGTGCCGGCATTCCTTGCCGAGTTCAGGGCCGCATTCGGCGATGCTTTGATCATTGCAGCGATTCTTGCGGCAACCGTGGATCAATTCGTCAAATGTAGATTAATTCGTGAAGTGACCTCCGATGTATGGCAGTATCTTGCCGGCCATCGTGTGCCGGTTGAGTTGTCCGACTATCTGCATGATTCGTTGCAGTCTCGTATTATTCGTAGAAATCTAACACTCACGTATAAGCTTCATCGAGAATTGGGCCACCCATTGCGGGCGGATATTGAAATTAGCTATGAGGTCGAGAATTACGGGAACAAAGAAGAGACATACCCACTTTATATTTCCGAAGAGGAACATAAAAATCCAGAATTCGAAGAAATTAGCTGCATCTCAAGTGATCCCGAGGCAAACGTACCTCCTGGCAAAGGATCCCTCACGATTACTTCTGACTCCGGCGTGAAACGAGTTGACGCAAGATCGATTACTGTGAAGCCTCTTCGCGAGGGTCTATTCTATAACGTAAAGTTCAGATATCACCTAGGGAGTGTCGCGGATAGCGACAGCGATGTTCTTTCCTTTAGCGGGCCAACAATCGATGTGACCATTATTGGCATAGTGCCGCCGGAGATTTGTTTTGTCGCGCCAAAGACAAATGTCGCCGTCGGGGAAACATCGATCTATAAACGGGTTTTCCTAAAGGAGCAGCACTTGCATGTACGATGGTTACCGAAGAAACACAAGAGGGATGTTGCACTCGCAAGCAAGGTCGCCGACAAAAAGGCTGCCGACGGGCTAACGTAATCAATCGTCGAAAAAGACCGACCGTGGTGGGTGGCCGAGAGGTGGACTAGACTCAAAATCCTTCAAATCTGTTTGCCACCCGCCCGATGGACTGAGGGAACGGGCGAGAGAGGTAACCGACAGTGAGTAGGGCTGTGAGGCAGATCGAGATTCAGCTCATTCCACTTGAAAGAATAGCGGAGCCGATTTTTGACCTATCGCAACTGCCCGTAGAAATAGCGCCGGGAGTCGAAGTCGCAGACGTTTCGGCCCTGCTTCCGCCATCCGAATTTGAATACATGCAAGCGGAAGTCGGGCGACACCAATTGCGGTACTTTACTTCCTCTATCAAATACGGTCTCGTTCACCGATATGAGGTGCCCGTCCTCGACGACGAAAACGCGAAACATAAGTCGGAGTTATTGAACAACGCATTTTGCTTGCTGCGGTTGATCCGTCCTCACCGGAGATTAGGCGGCGTCAGCGGTCACATCTCGGGTGACAAGCCGACTTTTAGCGGGACTACATTCCCTCACGATACATTAGACGTTCCCGAGGCTTTAAAACTATTTGCCGTTCGCAACAAAGACTTGAAGGAACTGGTCAGACTGCTGCCGACCTTTCTCAAAGCGATGCAGGGCCCTTACTGGCCGTTCCGGATGGCCGTGCAGTACTACTACATGGGATATGAAGTGAATGACTGGAAGGGCCGGTTTCTGTACTGGGGATCTTCTGCGCTTCACGCCCTCTATTCGCACAAAGAACAAAAGATTGTTCCTAGAGTGAAGGCGTTCTTAGGAGAGAACACTCTTATCTACGAACCCACGGAGCACCCCGACTTTGAGTTTCTCCCGCCCAACCCACTGACCATCAAGGATGTCATAAACTATGTAAATGAGGTCAGGAACTGTATTGCGCATGGCGACAAGATCCCCGACAGATATTTCGCTCGAGGAGGAGGACGGCCAACTCTCAACGGACCGGTGAACTTCCTAGCAGTTTTGGATGATTCTCTGTCTTTTATTATCAGAGAATCTCTCCTCAAGATTCTTCGGGACAACCTCGTGGACAACTTCAGAAGCAGACACGAGTATTCGCTGTTCTGGAGGAGGATGGGCCACTAGAAACAAGTACGGATCGCCGGTGCTGATCTTGTAGGCGGTTGTAAACACAGCTCCCCTCATCGCGCTCTTTCACCAAGGGCCTTCCACTCCTCGTTGCCAATTAGGGTCGAGCGTACGACCTCGAGTGAGCTGCAGCCATCGATTGAGCGCAGTCTTTCTTTGACATATTTAAACACCCTGTTATTGATCCATGGGCTCACGGTAACCTTGTCAACGCAAGCTAGCGGAATTGGAATGTCAAGCGTTGCGACGTCGTCTTCCTTCGATTCGTAAATCATCCGAAATTCGTACTCGTGCTCGAATGCGAATCTCTTCAGAAATGGAAGATCCTTTACGAGCAGCTTCCTCTTCCGGATCGCCGTGAGTTTCACGTACTCGACGGGTCTCATTCTTAGACCACTCTGTTTGCCCAGAGCACTGAACAGCTTCTCTCGATCAAACTGAAGACAAACGCCGCTCGGCCCAGCCCCAAATACCCGCCAATAATGAAACCTCTCGTCGCTCTCAGTGAAACACAAAGCCAGCAGTGATTTGAGTCCCCTTTTCTTCTTGTACAGCGCAAGGTAATAGGAGTCATTGCTATCCTCCCAGGACTTGGGGTCGAGCAGAGTAAGTTTGCGCGTAGATAGCAAGTAAAAAAGCGCTGTTAGGTCACTGTAACGACGGAGGTACTTTGTACTCATATATTTAGTTCTCTCGTCTTCGAGCGTCTTCCGGGCACGTAATGCTTGCGCCCTACAACGTACCCTAATGCAACTACGCGACACCCGGGGTGGGGTATCAGTCGCCGAGTCGCTGAGCGCAATCTTGCAGGATTTCTCGTTCCCAAATGGGGCGCTTCGGATTTCGTGAGTGCGGCGAATCTGTCGGGATTCGTCCGGTCAGGTGGAGGAACACGGCGGCGGAATGCTTGTACGCCGGGACCGGATCGCGAAACGCCACGTTCCCCAGGTACTGCAGGGCGTCGGACAATGCGTAATAGGCTGGATCACCCGCTTCCCAGAGGCGGTCGCGCTCCGCGAATTTTTCGGGAGCAAACGTGGCCAGGCCCAGCAGGTAGTCCGAGCCGTACTCGATCATATTTATTCCCAGGTCGTTGCCGGTATAGATCTGAAACTCCGGCCGCTGCGCATCGCGCAGCGCCAGCCGCCCCAGCTCCACGATGCGGTCCAGCGACGAATGCTTCATACCCGCAAGCTCCGGAATATCCATCAGCCGCCGCACGGTTTCTTCATCGAAGATTTCTCCGTTCGGCGCAAACATCGGCCCCAGCTCAAAGGCCAGCACGCGCGGAAAGCCCCGGCAAATCTCCCGGTACGCGGCCGCTTTTTCCTCCGCGGATTTTCCGTGCAGCCGCGCGGTCTGAAACAAGATCGGAATGCCGCCGTGCGCAACAATGCGCTCCATCTCGCGCCGGTACAACGCGACGATATCTCCCGGCCCATTGTCGGACTGGCCTTCGATGTACGCGCCGGCAACGAACGGCACATCTGGCCCCAACGCCTCGCGCGTCCAGCGCAGCACTTCCTCTTTTTGCGCATGGTCCAGATAGTTCACGTAACCTGTGTCCATGTTCACCGCGTTCATCAAACCCGCGCTTTGCGTGGCCGCAAGGTGACGCTGAAATGCCTCGACTGCGACGCAGCCATCCGATGCAAAGGGCAGCAGCCCCGCCGCAATTCCCTGCACTTTGCGCCGCAATTTGCGACGCTCGATCAACGAGTCAATTTTCATGGCCTCTCACAATTTATACAGCGTGCATTTGTAGCGGCCGCCGACCGTGGCGGGCGCCTTTGCGTAGACGTTGCTCAACGTTTCGACTTCATAGCGGGCTGCAAAGGCGCCCGCGAAAGTCCGCGGCCGCTACATGTAATGGCTCAACGCTTCGCCTTCAACGCAGTCAATTGCACGGCTGCCGGGGAAGTCTTGTAATGGCTGTCCAGCGGATAGCAACCCGAAGGCAATCCGTTGCGCGGAGCCGTGGTGCAATCGCTGAACGTCCTGCAAATTCTTTTGTGCTGCACCGCGCCGCCTTGCGCCGCGTCGAGAAAGATTTCCGGATAGGTTAGAACCATGCGCCCCAGTCCCACCGAGTCCACCCAGCCCTCGCGCAGCGCGGCCTGCGCCACATGCGGCAGAAAATCCTGCAAATAGCTGTAGGCCGTGCCGACAAAAAGCAAATTCGGAAAGCGCCGCTTCAATTCGCGCGCCGCGTCCATCTGCCGCGCCACGCCTACGAGCGGATCTTCCGGCGGCTGGTATCCATCGGAAGGCGGATACAGCGCCGGCCGCTGAATATGCGGATTGTAGTAAGGACTCCCCGCGGTCAGATTCACGAGGAAAATATTCAGCGACTCGAGCAGAGACAAAAACTGAATCGGCTCGGCGAGATTGGGCTGCGTCGGGTCGCTGGCGTTTACGCCGAATCCCCAGCGATACGGAAGCAAATCGGCGTGCGGCTCCGGAATTCCCGGACCCGTCTTTCCATCCAATTGGCCATTCGCAGATTGCGCCGGATCGGGATGGAACGGCACGGTGTCAAACGCGGAAACGCGCACGCCAATTTTCAGTCGCGGCGCCGCCACGCGAATTCCTTGCACAACTTCGCGCAGAAATCGCGTGCGATTCTCGAAACTTCCTCCGTACTTCCCTTCCCGCGTGTGCGCGCTCAGAAATTCATGCCCCAAATATCCATGGCAATGTTTTATGTCGACAAAATCGAAACCGAGTTCGGAGGCAATGCGCGCCGCGCGGTGAAATTCTTCGATGATTCCGCCGATTTCTCCATCCGTGAGAAGCGGGAAATCGTTCCGCAAACCGAGCCGCCGATCCAGAATCGGATGGCGATACAAAGTACGCGGCTCCGCGAGCGTGTGCGAATTCGGTTTGCTGTAACGGCCCGAATGCGTAAGCTGCAAACCAACCAGAAGATCTTTATCGGAGCCTGCAGCGAGCTTGTGCTCGGCAATGAGCGCGGCGCGCAACTGCGCAAGTCCCGCGCGCGTATGCTCCGCAATCACCAACTGATTCGGATTCGCGCGCCCCGCGTGACAGACCGCGACGGCTTCACCGCCCCAAATTAATTTCGCGCCGCTTTGCCCGAATCGACGCCAGCGGCGCAGCGTATTTTCCGTCGGATTTCCGTCGGCGGTTCCATCCCATCCTTCCATGGGATTTATGGCGATGCGATTTCCGATCTTGATTTCGCCGCGCGATAGCGGGGAGAACAGCGGCGATTCCGCCGCGTGGAGAATTTCGCGGTCGCAGGGAATCTGCAAGCGCAGCGCACGCAAATGTTCCGCGAATTGCGCGACATCCTTGACGCTGCCGAGGCGCAGAATTTTGTGAGGGGTCAACGCGCTCTCCGCCCGCCACTTGCTCTAGTTGCGCTGACGCGCTTGTGTTGGGGCTGACGCTTCGGTGCGGTCACGCTGTACTGTCCATCTTTCCGTGGGTCATTTTTTCGTGGCCCATTTTGCTGTGGGCTCTCCGCGCTTGACAAACACACGATGCTAAAAGATTCTTTGGGCCGCTGTCGAGTGACTTCTGACAATTCCGAAGATATTTAGAGGAAACCAAATGACGGGGATGATGACGAAGACGCTGTTTGCGTTGCTGCCGGCTTCGCTCCTGGTGAGTGGCGCAGAGGCGCAAACGAGCTACGACTTGCGATCGCCGAACACCAAGATCGAGGTCAGGATTCGAACGGCGAACGGCATTCGCTACGACGTGCTGCTGGGCGGAAGGGCGATACTGCAGGATTGTTCTCTCTCCCTCGATGTCGACCACAAAAAGCTTGGAGTTCCGGCGAAAGTGCTGAAGCACAAGGAGAGCAGCCACGACGAGGTGCTCGAGCCGGTGGTGCGGCAGAAGTTCGCGAAGATTCGCGACAATTACAAAGAGCTGCACCTGGACATGGAAGGCGGCTACGCCGTTACGTTTCGCGCGTACAACGAAGGAGTGGGATATCGACTGGAAACATCTCTACCGCAAGCGGAAGTGAAAGTTTACGGCGAAGAGATGAACTTGAATTTTCCGAGCAACTACGTCGTCTACTATCCAGAGGAAGAAAGCTTTTTTTCGCATAACGAGCGCAAGTATTTGCCGCGGCGTTTGTCGGCAATCGATTCCGCATTTATTGCGACGCTGCCCGCCGTTGTGGACGCGGAGAACGGCGCCAAAGTCGCTATCGGGGAGTCGGACCTGGAAGGATATCCGGGCTTGTGGCTGCGCGGCACGGGCGGCAATGCGCTGGCGGCGACATTTCCGCCGTATCCGCTGAAAGAGAAACTGGAACGGGATCGCGATGTGCGGGTGGTGGAAAGCGCCGACTATATCGCGGTGACCAAGGGGACGCGGACTTTTCCATGGCGAATTATTGGCGTGGCGGAAAAAGATGGCGACCTGCTGACAAATCAGCTGACGTACCTGATGGCGAAACCTTCGCAGGTGCAAGACACTTCGTGGATCAAGCCGGGCAAAGTGGCGTGGGACTGGTGGAACGCGTGGAATGTGTATGGAGTTGATTTCAAGGCGGGCGTGAACACGCAGACCTACAAGTACTACATCGATTTCGCTTCGAAGTACGGCATTCCGTACATCATTTTGGATGAGGGCTGGTACAAGCTGGGCAACGTGCTGGACGTGGTGCCGGAAGTGAATATGGAAGAGTTGAGCGCTTACGCGAAAGAGAGGAATGTCAGAATCATATTGTGGGTTGTTTGGAACACGTTGGACGATCAGCTGGAGAAGGCGCTGGATCAATATGCGAAGTGGGGAGTCGCGGGGATCAAAGTGGATTTCATGCAGCGCAGCGACGAGAAGCTGATCGACTACTACCACAAAGTGAGCCGCGAGACGGCGAAGCGCAAAATGCTGGTGGATTTCCACGGAAACCAAAAGCCGGCGACGATGACACGTACGTGGCCGAACCTGATCAGCACAGAAGGCGTGCGTGGGATGGAATGGAGCAAGTGGAGCGCGGAAACCGATCCGGATCACGATGTGACGCTGCCGTTCACGCGTATGTTCCTGGGGCCGATGGATTACACGCCGGGGGCGATGATCAACGCGCAGAAGAACCTTTTTAAGGCGATCAACGACCGGCCGATGAGCCAGGGAACGAGGTGTCATCAGCTGGCGATGTATGTGGTGTTCGAGAGCCCGCTGCAGATGCTGTCTGACAGCCCGTCGAATTATTTGCGCGAACCGGAGATTATGGAGTTTCTCGGGCCGGTGCCTTCCGTTTGGGATGAAACAAAAGTGCTGGACGGGAAGATTGCGCAGTACGTTGCGGTGGCGCGGCGGAACGGCAAGGATTGGTACGTGGGAGCGATGACGAACTGGTCGCCGCGCGAGATGGAGATTGATTTTTCGTTTTTGCCGGAAGGAAGCTTCACGCTGCAAGCGTATGAAGATGGGGTGAATGCGGATCGGATGGGCAGCGACTATAAGATGACGAAGATGCAGGTGGATCGTGGGACTAAGCTGAAAATTAAATTGGCGCCGGGGGGCGGGTGGGCTGGGCGGATTACGCAATAGCCTTAGTTCGATCCGAAGCAAAAAGTCCCCTAGCAAAAACTGACAGCGGAGATTTGCTACAGAGACCCAGAGACACAGAGAACATCAGGAAACAGAGGAAGATTTAACACAGAGCGCACTGAGGGCGGAGCACTGAGAGCACAGAGAAACACCAAGAAACATAGGGCTGGACGAGCAGTCAGTCGCCCCTCCAGGGCTTCGCGCGTCTCTTGTTTCGTACCCAGGACTTCGTCCTGGGCTAAAGTCTTCGGCATCCCTGCGGGATTGGTTCGTTAAGCTGCAGATTGGTGGGATTTTATGGGGCATCCAAAGTTGGATTTGAGTGGGAAGACGGCGGTGGTGATTGGCGGGACGAGCGGCATTGGGCTGGCGCTCAACAAGGGTTTGGCGCTGGCGGGAGCGAACGTTGTGCCTACGGGACGACGTGCGGAACTGGTACGCAAGGCGGCGGAAGAGGTGCGCGCACTAGGCAGACGGTCGCTGGTGCAAACCTGTGACGTGACGGATCAGGTTAGCGTCGAGAAACTGCTCGCGGCCGTGCTGGCGGAGTTTGGGAGCGTGCAGATTCTGGTGAATTGCGCGGGACGCACGAAGCGGACACCTACGCTGGAGGTTCCGGATGCGGAGTGGAATGGGATTCTCGACACGAATTTGAGTGGAACGCTGCGCGCTTGCCGCGAGTTTGGACGCCACATGATCGAGCGGGGCTATGGGCGCATCATTAATATCGCGTCCATTGCTTCGTTTGTGGCGCTGCAGGAGGTTGCGGCGTATTCGGCGAGCAAGGCGGCGGTGGCTTCACTGACGAAATCGCTGGCGATTGAGTGGGCCACGAAGGGAGTTTGCGTGAACGGGATTGCGCCGGGCGTTTTTCGCACGGAGTTAAATGCGGGGTTGCTGGATGGGACGGAGCGCGGGAAGGAATTTCTGTTGCGCACGGCGATGCATAGATTTGGGCAGCTCGATGAACTTGCGGGTGCGGCGGTGTTTTTGGCTTCGGATGCGGCAAGTTTTGTGACCGGGCATGTGTTGGTGGTAGACGGGGGATTTTTGGCTAGCGGAGTGAATCAGTAGACGAGATTGGTGCTGTGATTTCAAATGAAATGCTAGGCGTCCGTCAAAGATTGCTAACGCTCG
>Ga0209648_10005840_pt1 | contig 10570 bp, 10 predicted proteins | sample GraSoi2013_115cm_FD_185830 | JGI IMG/M metagenome (GOLD analysis project Ga0209648, IMG submission 185830) | Grasslands soil microbial communities from the Angelo Coastal Reserve, California, USA - Sample 9_17_2013_115cm (SPAdes) (version 2) | ecosystem: Environmental > Terrestrial > Soil >...
CTTTACGCTGTCGCTCATCCTCATCTATGTGATCAATAAACAGTCGTTCGGTTGGACCATCCGGTTTCACTGGCCGGTGGGAGTTCTCTTTGGCGCGTTGGCCGTCGTGTATGGGGCGACCGTGCTTGCGGGGCTCTATCCGGCACAGGTCGCCGTGCGCTTGAACCCGCTTGAGGTAGTGCATGAGGAATAGGCTCGCATGCGTCGCTGCCGCGCTGCTTCTCCTGGAGCCTCTTGCGGCGCAATACCGAATGGCCATGCCGGGATACCGTTACGAATTCCCTCGCGATCATTTCAATCACCCGGATTTTCAGACGGAATGGTGGTACTACACCGGAAATCTGAAATCGATTGATGGCCGGCGGTTCGGATTCGAACTGACTTTCTTCCGGCAAGCCGTCAGCCGTGATCCCGCCAGGAACTCCGTCTGGGACGTGCGGGATCTCTACCTCGCGCATCTCGCTTTGAGCGATCTGGGTGGCGGGAAGTTTTATCACGCGGAACGCTCCAATCGATCCAGCCCAGGCATCGCCGCGGTGAAAGAATCCCTCGGCCGCATCTGGAACGGCAATTGGCAGATTCAATGGCACGGCGGCGACCAGGAGCTGAATGCGGTCGATGAGCGCTTTCAACTTCACTTGACGCTGCACACGGAAAAACCACCCGTCATTCACGGTGAAAACGGCGTAAGCCAAAAGGCAGAGGGGCCGGGCCGCGCCTCACACTATGTTTCTCTCACGCGCCTGGCGACCTCGGGTGTCATCGAGCTCGGCGGCAAGAGATTTGAAGTGAGTGGTACGAGTTGGATGGACCACGAGTTCTTCACCCATCAGCTTGAACCCAACCAAACCGGCTGGGACTGGCTGAGCCTTCAACTTGAGGACCACACGGAGATGATGCTCTTTCACATTCGCCGCAAGGATGGTTCGATTGATCCGTACTCGGCCGGCACTTACGTTGATGCAGAAGGAAAGACGACACACCTGCGCTCGGGTGATTTCATGCTGCAGCCCGTTGGAGAAAAATGGACGAGCCCGCTTACCGGTGCCGACTATCCCATCCAGTGGAAGATAGCGATTCCAAAATTAGGCGTCGAACTCGAAGCCAAAACACTGCTGAAATCGCAGGAGCTGACCGGCAAGACAAGAATTTCTCCGACCTATTGGGAAGGCGCCATTGCTCTCACCGGTCGGCGCAATTCACAACCGCTCAGCGGCGCCGGCTATCTGGAAATGACCGGCTACGACCGGCCCGTTCAGATTACTCAGTGAGCAGGGAATTTCACTGACCACTTTAACTTCGTCTAGATCACTGCAAGTATTGAGCCCGCGCTGGGGAACACAGCGTATAGGTCCAAACTATTTTTTTTGACGCAATGAGCGAATGTGCGTCACCAGGGCGTGAATCTCATCTGGGCTGAGCGAATTCTTGAAGGAAGGCATTCCGCCCTTTCCGTTGGAAATGACTTGAGCGAGTTGCGCATCGGGCAGCTTCTGGAGTGCCGGTAAGCGAAGGTCTGGAACGTTCATGCTCTTTCCAACCTCAGAGCCACCTCCGTCTTGACCGTGACACATCGCGCATTTCGTTCGAAACGTCGCGACGCCGGCAGTGTTTTCCTGCCCGCGGTTAGCGCGCACAATCGAGACGGGGAAGAGCATTAGGCCGGCGACAACTGCCGTGAGAATTGTAGAGGTGCAGATCACACATTGTAGAGTCTTGTTCCCTGACATGGTTTCTCCTTCTTGAAATTCTAGATTCCGGCTTCGTGCGGTTCTCTGCGATCGGCTCGGCGAACGTTAGCTTAGGCCCAGCTTTGTGATCGGCAGATCCCTCACTCTCTTGCCGGTTGCGGCATAAATTGCATTGCAAAACGCCGCCACAAAGGGCGGAACTCCCGGCTCACCGACGCCGGCTGGAGGAGCGTCGCTGTCCACGATGTATACGTTGGTCTGATAAGGCGCCTCTGCCATTCGAGCTACGGGATAATCCTGAAAATTCGATTGGTTGATTGCGCCCTTTGTGGCCGTAATCTCGCCGCTTCGCACAATGCTGGCGCCGAACACCGCGGCGCCCTCGAACTGGGCGCGCGTCGCTTCTGGATTTACCACCAAGCCCGCATCCAGAACCGTATCCACGCGAGGGATCCGCACCTCACCCTGATCATTGACTTCGACTTCAACGACCGTGGCCACGTAGGTCAAGAAACTGCGGTGCGCCGCAATCCCCATACCAGTGCCTTTACCGTGCTTGCGCTTTCCCCATCCGGATTTTTCCGCGACCATCTCCGTAACATGGCGCAGACGGCCGGTTTCCCATGGATAGGCGTCAAAAGCAGCTCCGTAATTCGGGTAATCCACACCTTTGAAATCGATCGTGCGCGGTTTCCCGATGAGGTCGAGCAAATAATCGAGCGGATCACGGCCAGCCGCATGTGCCAGTTCATCCGTGAAGCATTGAATGGCAAACGCATGATAGATGTTCGCCACCGAGCGCAGCCATCCGATGCGAACGTGCGCTTTCGCCGGGCCATTCTCGATGCGAAGATTTGGCAAATCGTAAGGAATGTCCGTCCAGCCCTGCTGCAGATGGCTGGGATCGCCATAGACCGCATTCACGTCAAAAATCGAAGGAATTGGAGGGAACACCGACCGTTGTAGCCACGCCGTTGGCTTGGCATCCGCGCCCAGAGCCGCCTTCATATACATGGAAGCGACGGCGTTGTAGTAGTCGAACTTGATGTCGTCCTCTCGGGTCCAAACCACCTTCACTGGCCGGCCCACTTTTTTGGACAAAACCGCAGCCTCAGCAACGTAGTCGGGCTTCGACTTGCGGCCGAATCCACCTCCGAGCAGAGTCACATGGCAAATTACGTCTTCCTTCGCGATCCCCAGCTCTTTCGAAATGATGTCTTGCGCAGCTTGAGGATTCTGCGTCGGAGCCCACGCTCTCACTTTTCCGTCTTTAAATTCGGCGAGGGCCACCATTGGCTCCATCGTAGCGTGCGCCAGAAGTGGAACGTAGTAGTCCGCTTCATATACCTTGCTACCTTTGGCAAACACCGCATCCGCGTCACCAATATTGCGCACCACCTTCCCGGGCTTGTGGGCGGTCTCCCGCAGCTCGTTCTTGTAGGGATCAGAATCGTAGGTTTCGTTCGGTCCGTTGTCCCATGAGATATTCAGCTTCTTGCGGCCTTGAAACGCCGCCCATGTGTTATCCGCAATTACCGCGATGCCACCGAGCGGCTGAAACGCCGGCGCCTGCTGGAATGGATCAATCGGAACAGTCTGACGCACACCTGCGACCTTCAAGACTTCCTTGTCCTCGTACGATTTCACTTTGCCACCGAGGACGGGTGGGTGCTCCACTGACGCGTACAGCATGCCGTCCACGCGAGCATCCATGCCATAAATCGCCTTTCCGGTCACAAGTGCCTCGAGGTCGTAGCTCACTTCCCCCTTGCCTACATACCGCCAAGCACTCTTTGGTTTGAATTTCAGCTCTTCTCTGCTGGGGACCGGCAATTTCGCCGCAACGCTCGCAAGGTCCCCGTAACCCACTTTGCGATTCGTCGAGCGATGGACAACAACATGCAAATCGGTTTCGCACTCCGCCGCAGGAACTCCCCACTGCTTAGCCGCAGCTTGAATCAACATGAATCGCGCCGTTGCTCCCGCCTCGCGCATCGCGTCGTAGAACGAGCGGATCGAGTGCGATCCGTCGGTATTCTGGTCGCCGTATCGCTTGTCGCCAATGGCCTGCCCGATCTTTACTCGCTTCCAATCCGCGTCCAGTTCATCGGCGACAATGAGCGGCAGTGTGGTGCGGCTTGTCGTGCCCATCTCCGAGCGGCTAGCCACGATCCACACCGTGCCGTCTGCGTCGATTCCGAGGAAAGCGTTGGGATGTAAAGTGGCGCGGTCCGCATTTGTATCGTGTGGAAGTTTGTCGCCGGACGAAAGCTTGGAGTAATAACGGACACCCAGCACAAGCGCGCCTGCCGCGATAATGCCTCCCGCCAAAAATCTGCGCCGGCTCACGTTCTCAATCGCGCTCATGGCATTTCCCCCGCCGCCGCTTTAATCGCCGCGCGAATCCGCTGATACGTTCCGCAACGGCAAATGTTTCCGGACATCGCCTCATCAATCTCGCGATCGGTCGGCTTCTTTTTGCTGTTCAATAAAGCCGCCGCCTGCATGATCTGTCCCACCTGGCAATAGCCACATTGCGGCACGTTGATTTGCATCCAGGCCTTCTGAACCGGATGCAATCCGTTCTTCTCGAGGCCTTCGACCGTCGTGACTTCTTTTCCGGCCGTATCGCGCATGGCTGCCACGCAGGATCGCGTGGCCTGTCCATTCACGTGGACCGTGCATGCGCCGCAAAGCCCAACGCCGCAGCCAAACTTCGATCCGGTCAGCCCCAAAACATCGCGCAGGTACCAGAGCAGAGGCATTTCGGGATCGCCATCGAACGACTGCTCGGCTCCATTCACCTTCAATTGAATCATCGCCGCCCCTCACTTCGAACGCACAGGACGGCAATAGACTCCATCCCGTTAGACCGGCTTCTCCTTAGGGGTGCCAACTCAAGTACGCCCTTCGTCCGTAAAATCCAGATGGGCTTGCTTTTCCATTCGCAGAATCACGGCGGAGAAGTCTTGCTCGTTTCCCTGCTCGGATTGCCTCGCATTGACCTCAAAAGCAGCTGCGGTTGCGGGCATTCGCGCCCCCACGGCAGCCGCGAGGTTGAGAATCAGCCCGAAATCCTTGTTCATAAGCCGTAACGGAAATTGCGGGCTATAGTCGCCATTCATGGCTCTCTGCAGTTTTCCCGCATGCGCCGGGGCGACGACTGCCGTCTGAGACAGCACCTCGAGCAAGCGATGCCTCGGCAATCGCCTGCATTCCGATTCCCAACAGGGTGTTCACGACCAGCTTCATCGTCGCCCCGGAGCCGCTCGGCCCCAGATAAAAATACTTTCGGGCGATCACGCGGAAGATCGACTCGGCGGCAGCGAAGCATCCCTGGTCTCCGCCCCCGAACAAAGTCAGCGTCCCGTGCTCGGCGGCCGGAGTGCTCCCCGATATAGTCACGTCGAGTACGTCAACTCCACGCTCGGACCCTAGTCTCGAGAGTTCCAGCGAGGTTTCCGGATACACCGTGCTAAGGTCTATGACCACTGAGCCGCGCTGCGCATTGGCGAACGCTCCGCCGGGTCCTCTATAGATGTTTAGAACGGCCTCATCGGTCGGAAGGCACGACAACACGACGTTGCAGCTGGCGGAAAGTTGCGAAATGTTCTCCGCGACGGTGGCGCCATATCGAATCAATTCCTCTGCTTTGCTGTGGTCCCTGTCGTAGACGGTCAACTTGAATCCGGCTTCCAGCAACCTCCGCGCAATCGGCTGGCCCATGTAGCCGACTCCGACAAATCCGAGCTTATTTTTTTCCGGCGTGATTGGATTCATGCTGAATACCCGACCTGCCCCTTTCTTAAATCCACTCATCTCTTCTCTGGCAATTCTGATTCCAGATTCTTTCCGTGCAAATCCTTATCGCGCTACGCGCATATCTGCATGGCACAAAAGGACTTTGCAATCGTCGATCAGTTGCCTGACCTTCTCCGCGCCCGCATACGGCGCAAGCGATGTCAGGATTCCGACAGTCGCGTCCAGACGGGCGCGCGGTTTCGAATTAGAGATCTCATTCGACCCATCCCCTGCATCTAGCTCAAACGCGGCATTGAGAGCGACTGTACTGAAAATAATTGGTCAGCGCATGCAGACTCGTTTCGGTCGAGAACGCATTTCAAGTGATTTAGTCGTTTGCCAGTTGTTCGTGAATTCGCGGTCTGTGCCAAACGCGCCTGCGTTCTGGCACCGATGTCAGATTTGTGACGCCGAGCTCAACGAAAAAACGCCCCAATCGCGAAAAGAAAGGATTTAGGAGTAGCGGATCAATGGCACAACAATTGCCAAGAGGTTTGTCATGTACATGGAGAAGTTATGAAAAAGGGACATCGTCCCTCGACCATGTGGGTGTTCCTGGAGCGGCGGTCAAGGACAAAGAGTCGGACGCCGAGGGATTGCGGGCGCTGGCGGTTGAAAGGCTGGAATCGTGAGCGCTAGCGTGGTATAGGGTCAAAGGGAAAATTCTGGAGGTCAATCATGAACAAGAAAGGGTTTTCTGCAAGTGCAGCTGGAACTATTTCGCTTGGCGGGGAAATTTCTGTGCATCGTCTCGGCTTCGGGGCGATGCGCCTTACCGGTGAAGGTATCTGGGGGCCGCCAAAAGATCGCAAGGCCGCGTTAGGGGTCCTTCGCCGAGCCGTGGAGCTTGATATCAATTTCATCGATACCGCAGATTCCTACGGCCCACACGTAAGCGAGGAACTGATTGCCGAAGCGTTGTTTCCTTACCCGGCCGGCCTTGTAATCGCCACCAAGGGAGGCTGGAACCGTCCCGGCCCAAATCAGTGGACCCACGATGCAACTCCCGCGCATCTTCGCAAGGCGGTTGAGGGAAGTCTCAAGAGACTGCGCCTCGACCGTATCGACGTTTATCAACTGCATATTCCCGACCCCGTCGTCTCGTTTGAGGCATCGGTGGAAACTCTGGCTCAACTGCGAAACGAAGGCAAGATTCGCCTGGTCGCGTTGTCCAACGTCACGCAAGAGCACATCGAGCGAGCGCGAAGAATCGTCCCCATCGTCAGTGTGCAGAACCGCTATAGCTTTGCCGACCGCGAATGGGACTACGTGGTGAATTATTGTGAGCGCAATGGAATTGCCTTTATTCCCTGGTTCCCACTGGGAGCAGGCAAAGTTGCCGGCGAAGTGCTTAACCGAATCGCGCAGGCCCACCATGCAAGCCCCACGCAGATAGCGCTGGCCTGGCTCCTGCGGCGATCGCCCGTCATGCTGCCTATCCCAGGGACTTCCTCAATAGAACATCTCGAGCAGAACGTTGCGGCGGCTTCCTTGCGTTTAGCTGAAGAAGAATACGCAAAGCTTTCCGGCGTCCCCGAGCTGGCGGCATCACGCTGAAGGAATTTGTCCTGCGAGGAATCTACTTGTTTCTTTGAACCGGCTGGAATTGACGCCTGCCGGTTCCCCCGCAGCCGAGCGCTACAACAAGATTGCCTATTCTCCCGCGGCCATCGACGAACTGCTGGTCGCGCGGTTTCTGGAGTCCCAGCCACGGACACCCCCCTGCATGGCAAGCAGGAAGCGCACTTCTTCCATATTTACTACAACCGTTACTACTATCTGCCAGCATACATTTTCTGCGGCCGCCAACTGTTGTGTGCTCGATTGTGGCCTTCGAAGCTCGATGCCAGTGCCGGGAGCCTCAAGCAGCTGCGCCCGTTCAGACTGTCGGCATTGAGACAGACTGTTCACGCGCTGGCATTCCGCGAAGCGCCAGTCTCTGCCTTCGGCCTTTGCTTTCCATCACTTACAGACCCAAGACGTTTGGCAGCCGTGTTGCCTCTCCCAGTAGCGTCGCCTGAGAGATTCAGGCAGCAGGCGGTGACAAATGATGCCGGCATTTCAGCCGAGCCGGCCATGAAATCCTGAAGCGACGCATGCGGGTAACTCTTGCGGAACTTGAAGCCTTAAAAGGCATAGCTCGCCGCAATGACATGCTGCCGGGTACGCTGCGTGCCCAGTGGCGCTTGTTCGCAGATGGTTGAGCTCGTCTTTGGGCGCGGTCTCATGAAGCTTTTTGGCCGCTGAATTCAAGCGGACGGAACAATCTCACTTTTGTACTGGAGAATTTGCCATGAACTTGAAGTGGTCCAAGCAGGTTTTGATCCTACTTCTCTGTTGTTTGCTTGTGCGATTCACTGCGCAAGCCGAGTCTTTCGGTCCTACGGGCCAAGCCAACGAACAGCCGTCGACGCCGCCCGTGCCACACTCTCCTCAAGAGCTGCAGCAACTCGTCGCGCCGATCGCCTTGTACCCCGATGCCCTCGTTGCGCAAATTCTCGCGGCGTCAACGTATCCAACCGAGATTGTCGAGGCGGATCGCTGGATGCAAAGTCATGCCAACCTCAAGGGTGAAGAGCTGGCAAAAGAAGTCGACAAACAGCCTTGGGACCCCAGCGTAAAGGCCCTCGCGCAATTTCCTTCGGTTCTTGAAAATATGGACAAAAACCTCTCTTGGACGTCATCCCTTGGCGACGCATATGCCAACCAGCAACAGGATGTGACGGATGCCGTCCAAGTGATGCGTCAGCAGGCTCACAAGGCCGGCCACCTGAATAGCAACGAACAGGAGAAGGTAACAACTCAAGGCAACACAATCATCATTGAACCGGCCAATCCTGAGGTGGTCTACGTGCCTGCATATGATCCCTGGCTCGTGTATGGCGAGCCGATCGTCGCATATCCAGGCTGGTATCCCGTGCCGGGGATCTTCTTTGCCGGAGCGGGGATTGGATTTGGAATCGGCTTCGGAGTCGGTTTCTTCGGAGGATTTGGCTGGGGCTGGCATCATTGGGGATGCGATTGGCATGGCCATCGGGTGATTTATAACCACAACACCTACATCTCCCACAGCCGAACGATCATCAATCGCAACAACTTCAACCACGGTAACTTTAACCACGGCAACTTCAACCATGGCAATTTCGGCCACGGCAACGCGTTCCACGGAAGTGGACACTCGTCTTTTCACGCTCAACCAGGAACACGCTCCGGCGCGCTCAGTGGCTTTGATCACGGTGGCAATGTCCGAGGCTTCTCCTCCCGCGGGCGGTCGAGCTTTGGAGGTGGCTCCCACGGCGGGGGTTTCCATGGCGGCGGTGGACGACATCGTTGATCGCTTGCACCCACGGGTAGAGCTTATGGAGAATTCAAGAATGGAGAGGAACACCATGCTGCGTAGGATTTCGATTTTTGTTCAAGTTGAATACAAAAACTTTGTTCGATTTGCAGTTTCCGTTCTGTTTGCACTCTCCTTGGGCTGTTCGTCCGCGCCCATGTTCGCCCAGGAGCCGGGGCAGCGGACCTTTGCCTCCGCCGAAGAGGCCAGTCGCGCACTCTTTGGTGCAATGGAGGCACAGGACGAACAAGCTCCATTGAGCATCCTCGGAGCAGCCGGAAAGGAAGTCCTCTCGTCCGGCGACCCACAGGAAGATTTGGATGCTCGTGTTGGATTCGTCGTCAAATACCAGGAGATGCATCGGTTCGTGACAGAGACGAACGGAACTGTAACCCTGGTAGTCGGAGCCGAAAACTGGCCCTTTCCGATTCCCTTGGTGAAGAGTAACGGTTCGTGGTATTTCGACACGGCCGCGGGCAAAGACGAAATCGTATTCCGGCGCATCGGCAGAAATGAACTTGCGGCCATGGACGCGTGCCGCGAATTGGTCGAAGCGCAAAAACAATATTTTGCCCGCCGGCCAGGTGACCTCCCCAAGCAATTCGCCCAGAAACTAGTCAGCGATGAAGGAGGACACAACGGTTTGTATTGGCATGGTGCTAGCGATGAGTTCGATAGCCCCCTCAACCCTCTCATCGCTAACGCGCGCCAAAATCTCCCAGCCGACCAGGTTGGCGAGCATGTTCCCTTCAATGGCTATTTTTTCCGAATCCTCACTAGTCAAGGAGGACATGCACCGGGCGGAGTCAAAAACTATGTCGTCGACGGGAAGATGAGCGCAGGATTCGCCTTTGTCGCCTATCCCGCAGACTACCGCTCCTCGGGTGTGATGACTTTTATTGTCAGCGAATCGGGGACCATTTACGAGAAAGATCTTGGTCCCAACACGACAAAACTTGCGGAAGCGATGACCGCCTATGACCCGGATTCCACCTGGCACAAGGCGGAATGAACGCTGACGGGCGGCAAGACAAAACCATGCGCTATCGAAATCTCTCCGCATCGCTATTCGGTCTTCTCCTCACCTTCGGCGCGCTCTTAGGCTCAGTGGCGGGTAAACCGCAGGCTGGTGCCCCTATTTCCCGCGAAGCAAAGTCTCCGAGCAACCTCGGTGGTCAGATGCCTCCCTCGTTCGATCAGGATGTTGCAAGGGTCGTTGCCGACGTCGATCGGATTGAGGCCGACACTCTCAGCCAGATGGACCATACCACGCTCGATCACCAGGGGCAGGTCCGCACCCTGGGAAAATTACTGCTCTTCGATAAGCGCCTCTCCGTCAATCAGAACGAAGCATGCAGTTTCTGTCACACGCCGGAGACGGGATTCACTGGGCCGATTCAATCTTTGAATGAGACTACCGTGTCGTATCCAGGATCAGTCAGAACGCGATTCAGCAACCGAAAGCCGCAGAGCTACATGTACGCACCTTTCTCACCGGTGCTCCACTACAACGCGCTCCAGGGTGACTTTGTGGGTGGGAATTTCTGGGATATGCGCGCGAGTGGCTACCGCCTGCAGAATCCTAGCGCCGAACAAGCGCAGGGACCGCCGACAAATCCCGTAGAAATGGGTTTGCCTGATTCGGCCTGTCTTGCGTACCGCCTTTCCAACGCTCCCTATCGCAAGCTCTTTGAGACCGTGTGGGGCGCGGACTCGTTTACCATTCAATGGCCTCCCAATG
>Ga0209648_10005842_pt1 | contig 10570 bp, 4 predicted proteins | sample GraSoi2013_115cm_FD_185830 | JGI IMG/M metagenome (GOLD analysis project Ga0209648, IMG submission 185830) | Grasslands soil microbial communities from the Angelo Coastal Reserve, California, USA - Sample 9_17_2013_115cm (SPAdes) (version 2) | ecosystem: Environmental > Terrestrial > Soil >...
TTCGAACATCGCTCATGCGATTGCCCTGCGGCTTTTGCTATTCCCACAGCGAGAGCCTGGTGGACGGGGAAGGATTCGAACCTTCGTAGCCCGCAAGGAGCGGCAGATTTACAGTCTGCTGGTTTTAGCCACTCACCCACCCGTCCCGTGAAAACTTTTTGGGACGCGAACTACGAGTCCCGAACTTGTTCTTCAACAACTTGCGAGCGTCCAGTGCAAAAACACAAAAAGGACTCGTGTCAAGAGACACCAGCCCGTTCATTTTTCCTCTCAGGATTCGCTCCGCCCTCGCTCCCCTGCAAAATTCCTGGTGGAGCTGGCGGAGGGAATTGAACCCCCGACCCTCTGATTACAAATCAGATGCTCTACCAGCTGAGCTACGCCAGCGCCGCTCAAACCGCACAAGGATAGCAGAGGGGTATGAGAATTGCAAGGGGTTCTTGCCGACTATCGAGCACGTCGATGGCCAGCTCTGTGGAAAAACGATTGCACCGTTGCCCACCTGGACACCCGTTATCCTTTCTGTTATCTACAGCTTAGCACGGAATCCATCAAGTCAGGGCGTCCCGAATTCAACAGACGCAAATTATTGCCGTTCGAATCGCATTTTCGGTGTCGGATTTTGATGCCCAGAAGCCGTTCCGATGGGACAATCGCAAATAATAGTCTACTTGTGCAGAGGGTGCGGAAGCTATGAAGAAAACAACATGGATCGGGCTGGCGGCAGTTGTCGTCGTTTTGGGCGCGGCCGTATTTTTCGGATATCGGAAATGGGACGTACAGAACGGCTCTGCGCGCGAGGAAGCCCTGGCGCTGATGCCGACGGATGCGAGCGCAATTCTCTTCGCCGATTTTGACGGACTCCGCCAAGCACCATTCTTCGCGAAACTCTACGCGTGGGCGCCGAAACCTCAATCGGACGCGGATTACACGCAGTTTGTCAAAGAAACCGGATTCGATTACGAGCGCGACCTCCAGCGCATAACGATCGCGGTCGAGAAACGCAGACAAGACTCCACCCTGTTTGCCATCCTGGATGGAAAATTCGATCGGCAAAAAATTTCCGCCTATGCATTGAAGGACGGCTCAGCCGTAAAAACTGGCGCGCGCGAGATTTTTTCCGTGCCGGTAAGTGGAACCGCCAAGAAAGTTTCTTTTGCATTCTTGAGGAATGACCGAATCGCAGTGACCGACGACGCAAATCTCGCCGTTTTCCTCGATGCGAAAAAACGACCTGAGGACGATGTGGACTGGCGCGCGCGATTCGAACGTCTGGCGGGCTCGCCGGTATTTGCCGTGGTCCGGCAAGACGCCGCGGTCGGCACTGCTCTGGCCGCACAAGCCCCCGGCGGTCTTCGCTCCCCGCAGCTCTCCACGTTGCTCGATCAATTGCAGTGGATCACCTTGGCTGCAAAGCCGGAGAACGATCGGCTGCGCGTGGTCGCCGAAGGAGAATGCACGGCCGAAGCCACAGCGCGGCAACTCGTGGACCTGATGAATGGCGTCGTCATCCTGGCGCAGTTGGGACTGAATGATGCCAAGACCAGGCAGCAATTGGATCCGGCGGCGCGTGAGGCTTACTTGGAAGTATTGAAAAGCGCGGAGGTCTCCAAAATCGACCGCGGGGATACCAAATCCGTCCGGCTCGTATTCGATATTACGCCTGGATTTCTGGAGGCGGCACGCAGGGCTCCCCCAGTCATGCCGGACTCCACCCCAAGTAAACCACTCCCAGGAAGAGCTCCGGCACCCCGGAAAGGCCATACGTAAGAAAACAGTTGGAGAAAATCTACGCGTGATTTTCCCTCAAAGAAGAAACGATGCCCTCAAAAAAGAACCGGCGGGCCAGAGCCCGCCGCTACGAGATCCGCAGAAATTCAATCTTGCATTAGTCGCCCGCAGGAGTGGACTTCATATAGCGCCACGGGTTGATGGGCGCGTTGTTCATCCGGACTTCGTAGTGGACGTGCGGACCCGTTGAGCGGCCGCTAATTCCCGTGTACCCCACCACTTCGCCGCGCTTCACGCGTGCGCCGGAGACCGCTGAGAACGCGGAAAGATGTGCGTACCAGGTGGTGATTCCGAAACCATGATCGATGACCACCAGGCGTCCGTAGCCTGCATGGTTCTCCGCGATGGTGATGATTCCATCCGCCGTGGCATGAACCGGAGCGCCGTAATCAGACGCCACATCGACGCCTGTGTGGAATGCACCCTCACCGCTGAATGGATCCAGGCGCTCGCCGAAGCTATCGGTAATGTGCCCCATGACCGGCCAGATCGACGGGGTGTACGAGGAGTTGGCAAAACTCATGGGGGAAAGCAAATGGAGCCCGCTGCTGGAGATGGCGATCACCGCGGCATTGCGCTTCAAGAAAGTGTACTGCTCGATGGACCGGTCGAAAGCATCCTGAGCATCGACGGGATTGTCGCTCTGATCGAACGCCGCCGGATGATACCGGAGCACTCCGTAGGTCATGGCCACTTCTGTCGCCAAGGACTGGAGAGAATCGAGGCGCTGGTTGGTGTCGTTGACCGTGCTCTGGAGTTGGTGATACTGCTTCTTCAGGGTTTCTTGATCGTGGCGGAGCGCGTTGTAGTTGCCGACTTTCCACAGCATTCGCGAATAGGAGCCTACCGCCGCCGTCACCGTAATCCCGCCGATGAGCGCCAGCACCGCGATACCGTGCAGCACATACGCGGGTACGATGACTTTCCGGAGCTTGCCCGGAGTCGACGCGATAAAGAATGTGTAGCTTTTGCCCCTCATGAATATCAGGCTCCCAGGAACCTTCAAATCTGATGTTTGCGGGCCGACACCCTGTTGCCCGCTGCAACCTGAACTTGAACCAAAATCTGAACCGTGAGCCTTGGTCTGCGACCTTGGACATACTAAATTCTGTAGAGGTCGGCGTCAACCCTGTATTTGGGACATTTAAGGTCAGGCTGTGAAAACCTGGCCCCTGCTCTAAAGGACAGGTAAGCACATTCAGACTGCGCAAATCCGCAGTTCGAACCAATAGCTTGGAAAAGACCGGGTAGGGTCACGCGTTATACTGTCCCCCGCGAAAAGATTGGGGTTCTCTCAGAAGCCATGCCACGGAAACGCCAAAGCGAGGATTCAATCTTGCGAAAAATTGTGGACATTTCCCAATCATCGCAGGGCCAGAGGCCTGGGCACTCCGTCGCACTGGGAATCGGCGATGACGCGGCGCTCTTCCGGCCGAAGCCCGGCCACGAGATCGTCCTAACCTGCGACTGGTTCCTGGAGGGCACACACTTCTTGCGGGAGACGCATCCGCCGGATGCGGTGGGATGGAAGTGCCTCGCCAGAGCGGTAAGTGATGTAGCGGCGATGGGGGGCACGCCCCGCTGCTTCCTGCTGAGTCTGGCCCTGCCAGAGACGCACACCAGCCGATGGCTGGATCGCTTTCTGGGAGGCTTGCGGCGCGCCTCCCGCAAGTTCCAGTGCGCGCTAGCGGGCGGAGACACGACAAGGCGAGACGAGATTCTTATCAATATAACTGTCGTGGGCGAAGTGCGTGCCGGGCGCGCCCTGCTGCGATCGGGGGCGCGTGCAGGCGACATCCTGTATGTCAGTGGACGCCTGGGGGAAGCGGAATTGGGTCTCCAGATCTTGCGACGAAGTGAAAGAGCGGCGAGCAGCAAGAATCCGCTTACAAGAAAGCACCTTTATCCGGAGCCGCGTCTCGCGTTAGGCCAGTGGTTGCTCGAAAAAGGCCTGGCGACCGCGATGATGGACCTCTCCGATGGACTCTCGAGCGATCTGCCACGGCTGTGCGCTGCCAGCGCGGTCGGTGCCCGGCTGGAAAAGGCAAAGCTTCCGCACGTGCAAAGCCCGCATCTCGCTCTCAAGCACGGATACGATCCCATGCAACTCGCGTTGCATGGCGGGGATGACTACGAGCTGCTGTTCACCGTGCCTCCGCGCAAAGCAAAGCTCCTGCCGAAGACCTTTCAAGGTGTGGCTCTTACCGCAATTGGAAGAATCATCCGGGGGCGGGAGTTACTGGTTGTGGAAGCGAACGGCCGCGCGACCCAATTCACACCCGGCGGCTGGGATCCCTTCCGCAAAAAGCCCTAGACTCGGGCAAGCCCCAGAACTTGCAGGAAGCGTGCCATTAAACTTGGCTTGTGTCTCCTTAGAGCATTCGGGCGCCTTCCGCGGGCAGCGTGAAAGTCGCGGTGATACCTCCCCCGACCGATCCTCACGGCGACACCCTTGCGCTTCGCGATCACTTCACCTCCATCAGGTTGTGAAGAGGACTTTCACCTCCAAGCTATCGAACATGCTTGGCGCACAAATGGAAACGGGCGTCCCGGTAGACCAGGGCGCCCGTTTCTAAAACAGCTTGGTGAAAGGTTAGAAGTTGAACTTCGCACCCAACTGAATGAGGCGAGAATTGGCATTGCGGCGAATGCCGGTGATCCGGCCGAAATTACCGGACGAAACATCGCCGACCGGGTTGGCAAATTGGACGTGGTTAAAGAGGTTGTAGGCCTCCAGTCGCAGCTGGATTGTTGTCCCTTCGGTGATATGTGTGTCCTTCTGCACCGAGAAGTCCGTGTTCCAGAAGCCGGGTCCATGGAAGAAGTTGCGGGTGGTGTTCCCCAATGTGCCGAGCGCGTTATCGGTGAAAGAGGCCGGATCGAAGAAATAGTTCTGCAAGCCTCCAAACGTCGCGTTGCGCGGGTTGAGCGCCACCGGCATCTTGACCATGTCCGGACGATCCGGGCACGAATAGTAGGTTAAGTTGACGCACGTCAGGGACAGCTGGTTGTTATCGTAGAGGATGATTGGCTGACCGGTCTGGAGAATGTTGATGCCGGAGAGTCGCCACCCGCCGAAGATGCGGGTTGGCACGCGAGAGAAAGCCGAGAGCTTATTCAGGTTAGGAATCTCGTAGCTGAAGCTGACTGTGAAGCGGTGACGCGCATCGAAGGCCGCGTTGCCGTAGTCGCGCTGGAGACGCCCGTACGGGTCAAAGCTGCCCGCGCCAACGAACGCCGTGTCCTCATAACTGGAGCTGACGTCGAGCGTATGGCTCCAGGTGTACGTGCCCAACATTTGCAATCCATGGCTGAGGTGCTTGTCCACGGTGAGCTGCAGGGCGTTATAGTTAGACCAGCCTTGATTCCGTTCCCAGCCGATGCCCCCGAAGATGTTGCCCGGGAACAGCTGGTGGCTCGGGAAATTGGTGTTCTGGTTGCCGGGATCATTGAAGCATTTCGGATCGGTCAGGCAAGCGGCCACGCCCGCAGGCGTTACGGGGTTGCGATCGTAGGCGGTGATGAGATTCCGGCCTTGGGCACCTACGTAGCCGACCCGAACGATAGTTTGTCCAGGCAACTCACGCTCGACCGTCAGGTTGTAATTCATCGAGAACGGAAGGGTGGCTCCCGCATCGAGTGTGTTGACCGACATGGGTTCTACTTTTGTGAAATCAAACGGAGCGCCCGGCGCGGGCGCAACAAATGGGAATTTGTTCGTTATCGGGCCATTGCCGGCGATGTCCGCCCACGGGTCTGGGAACGAGGGAACTCGCCCTTTAATGTCGGAAACACCGGAGCTGTTCAAACCAAGTGGAGGTACTTGCAAGTCTTGGAGGGACAATTCTTCTTCCGAGCGGTTGTAATAGATACCAAACCCGCCACGAATCGACGTCTTTCCCGCTCCTCCCGTAAACCTGCTAAGGCCACCCGGAGTATAGGCGAAGCCAATACGTGGGCCGACGTGCGAGTACCTAGTGACGGCACCGCCCGCAGCATTGCAACCCGCATCACCCGGATAGAGCAAGCCGGCCGGGGCAGTCGGGTAGACAGTTGACTGCTGGAGAGGGTCGAAGCAAACGCGGGAGATACCCTTGAACTGATGCTCGGCAAGGGGTGTGTCGATCTGGTATCCCAAGCCGTAGGTCAGGGTCAGGCTATCGCGCACGCGATACTGATCCTGAGCGTAGAGGTAGTGCTCGTAAGCGTCCGCGATAATCAGGCCGCCGCTGCCCTGGCTGTAGCTCGCCGGCAGACCGAGCAAGAAGTTGATGCCGGAAGCGCCGCCTATGCCGGAACTGTACCTGCCGGCTGTAGAGAACGAGAACGAGCCGTTGTTGCGAGCGTTGAACGGATTCCACACCTGGAATTTGCGCCCCTCATAACCAAACTTGAAGCTATGTTTGCCCTTCAGCCAGCTAAAGTTGTCGGTAATCTGGTAAGTCTGGTCCTTGCGAGGCTGCGGGCCGTTGGTGCTAAAGCCCAAATTGAAGTAGCCAGTGATCCCGATGAAGGGATATCCAGCCCCAGCGGTATACTGCGGAAAAATGTTAGAAAAACCGACGGCACTCGGCTGCACGACCTTTTGAGGGAGGACAGTTGCGAAGTTAAGCCGTGTGTAGCCCAAACGCAGTTCGTTCAGGATGTTGGGGTTGAAAGTGTGGTTCCAAGAAGCAACGAACTGCTTGGTGTAGGTCAGCGACTGATCGCCCATGCCCGGCAACGTGGAGCCAGTGAAAGGTACGGTGTTGACAGTTGTCGCGTTCTGAGCAAACGCGTAGAACGACAGCGTGTCCTTCTGACCAAAATTCTGATCCAAGCGCCCGAGGTACTGGTTGGTCTTGCCAGCCGAGATCGGCTGGAACGCGTACTGGTTCGTCCCCAAGTTGGGAAGAGGCACGAACGCTTTTACGAGAGCCAGCGACGTCGCGTTGAAATCCTGAGTTGGAATCATTCCCGTACTGAAGAGGCCATTACCGGCTATCGTTGGCATGATGAGTGGTGTTGCGCCCGGGGCGTAGAACTTCCCATAGCGGGTACCGGCCGGGCACATGACGCCGCCGGAGACAGGACACGGCGAATTGGCATCCCCGAACATCGGAAAAGGTGATGTCTTTGGATTTCTTACGATACTCCAGTTGAGGGTGGTGGGATCCTGTTTGATTTGACCATCGTTGATTGACGACGCCAAGCCGCTGAAGTCACCATTCAGTTGGGCCGCCGTGTAGACCGTGGGGGTAGGGTTGGTCTGGGTGGTGCGGTTGCGAGTGTTCTGAAGGCTGAAAAAGAAGAAAGTCTTATTCTTCAGGATGGGACCGCCGATGGTGCCGCCATATTGGTTCTGGTGAAAGACTGACGGCGTCTTCTGGAAGAAGTTCTTGGTGTTCAGGAAGGTGTCGCGATAGAAGTCAAAGCCGGTGCCGTGGAACTTGTTGGTTCCCGACTTGGTGATCGCATTCAGGATGGCGCCCGAGTTACGGCCGTATTCCGGGTTGATGGTGTTGGTCACCATTTTCACTTCGTCGATCGCGTCGGGGCTCGGCGCCGCCAGTGGCGTGTTCAGCGGCAGATCGTTGTAGTCCGTGCCGTTGATCAGGTAACTGTTCTGCTGCCCTTGGCTGCCGTTAGTCGAGTAGCTGGTAGTAAACCGGCTCTCGGAATTTACTACGCCCGGCAGCGTCTGTTGCAGCGTAACCCAGTTGCGGCCATTCAGCGGGAGGTCCGTAATAGTCTTGGAGTTAATGGTGGCAGTCAACTGCATGCTGGTCAGTTCCACCTGCGCTGGATTGGCACTCACTTCAATGGTTTCGGTAATCGAACCCAACTCCATGATCACGCTTTGAACGTATATCTGGTTCGGCTCAATCCGAATGGAGCTGACCTGAAAGGTCTTGAAACCGCCCTTTGTAGCGGTGAGTTTGTACTCGCCGGGTTTGAGGTTAATGAAGCTAAACCCTCCGTCGGACCCCGAAACCAACTCTTCCGAGCTTCCTGTGCCGATGTTGGTAAGCTTCAACTGCGCCCCGGGCAGAGCAGCGCCAGTGGGGTCTGAAGCTATGCCGCGAATGCGGCCATACAATTCGTCGGCACTAGCTGGCTGAACCATCACTGAACTCAAAGCCAGCGCCAAGATCACTGCCAGAGACAAAACTAGTGGCAGGGTTGCACCTGCCCACCGGATAAGCTTCATATTCGTTTCCCCCATCAAAATACGACTTTCGAAAACAAATAAGGTAATGGACCGCCACAAGTTTGAGGGAAAGAGATGCAAGGTGCTTTCCAATCCGTGGTTTATGTTGTTTTCCGATAAAGTTTGGCTAACCTCTTTGTTTGAAGAGTGGTACTAGAACCACGAATGGGAAACCTATTTCTGAATCTTCCATAAATTGTATGCAATCTCGATATACATACCAAATTATGAACGAGAATTGAGTCTGCTTATAGATAAAGGCTGGTGTTTAGCGCCGGATTTTTTGGACACGGAATTTAGTGTATTGAGTTCGCTTTGTGTAGGGGCGCGCACAACTGAACAACGGTGGCTTTATTTGCTGCGCGTGGCCGTGGTGGCGGCGGTAGGCAGTGAAGCAGGCCCGGTTTTTGTGGGCGGCGGAGCGGCCGGCGGTTTTGCTTTGGGGGCGGTGGGCTCGTCTTCGGTGGGGGCGGTATCCGGGGTGTCCACGCCCACGTGGTGCTCGCTGGCCTGCTGCTCGAGCGGAACGACATTCGGGAAATCCATCGGTGGCGTTCCGGCGACCGCGCCCTGCATGAATTCGAGCCAAATGGGAAGTGCGGCGCGTGCGCCGGTTTCTTTTTTCCCGAGCGAAATTTGTTTGTCGTCGAACCCCACCCACACGCCGGCGGTGAGCTGCGGTGTGTAGCCCACGAACCAGGCATCGGTGTAGTCCTGCGTCGTTCCCGTCTTGCCGGCGGCGGGTCGGCCCAGCGGTTTCGCAGCGATGCCGGTGCCGAATTGAATGACTTCCTCGAGCATGGCGGTCATGGTACGCGCGACGTCGGGGGAGACGACGTCGTGCACCTCGGGATGCGCCTCCTCAAGTAGCGCGCCGTCGTAACTGGTGACCCGGCGAATCATGTGCGGATCGATGCGAATGCCGTCATTCGGGAAAACGGTGAAGGCGGAGACGTGCTCAAGCAGCTTCATGTCCGCGGCACCAAGGGCCAGCGGCAGATATGGCGGCAGCGGAGTGGTGATGCCGAACCGTTTCGTCATATCCACGACGGTATTGATGCCGATTTTTTCCGCGAGTTTTACGGCGGGAACGTTGCGTGAGCCGGCCAGAGCGCGGCGCAGGGTGATGGTCCCTTCAAATTTTTCGTCGTAATTGCGCGGAGAGTAGGGCTGGCCGCCGCTGATGGCGGTAAACGGCAAATCGACGATGGTGTCGAAGGGCGTCGAGCCTCTTTCCAACGCGTCGGCGTAAACATAAATCTTGAAGGAGCTGCCTACCTGACGAACGGCCTGCGTCGCGCGGTTGAATTTGGAATCCTCAAAACTGTAACCGCCGATCATGGCCTTGATTTCGCCGGTGGAATTGTCGATGGCCAGAAGCGCGCCCTGCGGCCCGGGCTGCTGTTCGAGCTGGACGCGCACGGTATTGTCGCGCAATTCCTGGATGGACAATTGCGCGAGGTCGCCCACTTTCAGGAGGTCACCAGCTTTCTTGCGGCCGGTCCAGGCGAAGTCGTTGGGAGAAAGAATTCCGCGATAAGGCCCGATCTTAATGACCGCGTCTTTGTCGCTCACCGTGAGGACCAGCCCTGTGACGTAGCTTCCCTTTTCGATCGCATGGCGCCAATCGTCGTCTTCGTAGGTCTCGAGCTTGCCGAGGTTGTCGCGCAGGACGTTGGGAAGATTGCCCTTCCACCCGTGGCGGCGTTCGTAGCTGTGCAGACCGTCACGGAGAGACTGGTTGGCGATGCGCTGCATCTTGATGTTCAGCGTGGTGTAGACGCGCAGTCCGCGCTCGTGGACGGCTTCGGTGCCGTACGTGGATTCGAGATACTTGCGTATATCTTCGAAGAAGTAAGGCGCGAGGTCGTTGCGCGGATACTGAAGGTGCAGGCCAAGCGGCGATTTTCTGGTGGCAGTTTCTTCCGCCGGCGTGATCTTCCCTTCTTCTTCCATGCGATGGAGCACGAGATTGCGGCGATTGAGCGCGAGTTCCGGATTCGTGAGCGGAGAGAATTTCGGGCCGTTGACCATGCCGGCGAGAAGAGCGGCTTCCTGAAGTTTCAGATCGGTGACCGGCTTGCCGAAATAAAATTGCGCGGCGGCGGCAAAACCGTAATTCCCGTGTGCCAGATACACTTGATTTGCGTACATCGTAAAAATTTGCGGCTTCGTGTAGCGGCGCTCGATCTGCAGTGCCAGGAGAATTTCCTGCATTTTGCGGCGGAAGCTGCGGTCGCTGCGGTCCAGGAAAAGATTTCCGGCGAGCTGCATGGTGATGGTGCTGGCTCCGCCGGTGATGCGGCGCTTGACGAGATTCCGGAAGGCGGCGCTGAACATGCGCGGGAAGTCAATGCCCCAGTGCTCTTCGAAGTGCTGGTCCTCAATAGCGGTAAGGGCGCTGTAGAGCACTCTGGGACACTGCCCGTACGTCATCAGGATGCGGCGCTGCAGCGCGAAGCTGCCGGCGAGCTGGCCATCATCAGCGTAAACTTCGGTGACGACGTCGGGGCGATAAGTTTCCAGCGCGCGAATTTCCGGCAAGTCGCTGGCGTAAACGAAGAGCAAGCCGGAGCCAGCGCCCAGCGC
>Ga0209648_10005844_pt1 | contig 10569 bp, 7 predicted proteins | sample GraSoi2013_115cm_FD_185830 | JGI IMG/M metagenome (GOLD analysis project Ga0209648, IMG submission 185830) | Grasslands soil microbial communities from the Angelo Coastal Reserve, California, USA - Sample 9_17_2013_115cm (SPAdes) (version 2) | ecosystem: Environmental > Terrestrial > Soil >...
CGCGCGATCAGGTGCGCGTGGTCCGCCGCAGCGCCGATCATTTGTCGGGACTGATCGACGGCATTTTAGACATCTCGAAAATCGAGGCAGGCAGGCTGTATTTGTCGCGCGACCAAGTTCGCTTGAGCGAATTTCTCGATCAGCTGGTCGGCATGTTCCGGCTGCAGGCAGCCGCCAAGGGCATCGATTTTATCTTCAAGCGGCCGGCGGTGCTGCCGGTTGTGGTCTATGCCGACGAAAAGCGCTTGCGGCAAATCCTGATCAACCTCTTGTCGAACGCGATCAAGTTCACCCAAACCGGCAGCGTGCAGTTCGTCGTTCATTATCGCAGTCCCGTCGCCGAGTTCGAAGTGATCGACACCGGCCCGGGAATTCAGCCGGGCGACCTCGAGCGCATCTTTGCGCCGTTCGAGCGCGGCGCACTGGGCGTCGCGCAGCCGCAAACCGGAACCGGTCTGGGTTTGACGATCAGCCGATTGCTCGCAGGCGTGATGGGCGGCGACATCAAGGTCATAAGCCAGGTCGGAACCGGCAGCACGTTTCGGGTAAAAATCCTGCTTTCCGAGGTCACTAATCCAACGCGGATTGCGCCGGTCAACGCGCCGGTCTTTGGCTACCACGGTGCGCGCAAAACGATCCTGATCACCGACGACGATCCCGTCCACCGCGATCTCTTGCGCGAAGTGTTGACGCCGCTCGGCTTCATCCTCCTGAGCGCGCCGGACGGACCCGGCTGTCTCGCACTATCAGCGCATTGCCGGCCCGATCTCTTTCTATTGGATATCTCGATGTCGGGCATGGACGGATGGACGGTCGCGGAGAGGCTGCGTTCGACCGGCCACCATCAGGCCCGCATCCTGATGGTTTCGGCGAGCGCGCTGGAAGCGCATGGCGCGCCGCTGGCGCAGCCGTTTCACGACGGCTATCTGATGAAGCCGATCGATATTCCCCGGCTGTTGGAAACGATCCGCCAGCTGCTCAAGATCGAGTGGCAATATGAAAACGAAGAGATCACGGTGCCGCGCTGGGAGCCGAGCAACGGCTCGCGGCCGCCGGTGAAGCATGTCGAGGAACTGATCGGTCTTGGGCAACTGGGCTACATCCGCGCGATCCAGCTCAAGCTGGACGAGATAGGAACCGATTATCCTGAGCATGCCGACTTCGTTTCGCAAATGCGCTCGCTGATCGACCGCTTCGACCTCGATCAGTACATGGCAACCCTGAAGACCCTGCACAGCTATGATCACTGAGCCCAAAAAGCGCGATGTCGCGCTCGTCGTCGATGATTCCCCGGAAACGCTGCGGCTTCTGACCGACGCGCTGGATGGCGCCGGCATGACCGTGATGGTGGCGATGGATGGCGCGGCGGCGATGCGGATCGTCGACCAGATCACGCCGGATATCATCCTGCTCGACGCGGTGATGCCCGGCATGGATGGCTTTGAGACCTGCCGGCGGCTCAAGCGCGACGCGGGCTTGAGCAATGTGCCTGTGATCTTCATGACTGGGTTAGCTGAGACCGAGCATATCGTGCACGGCCTGGAGGCCGGTGGCGTCGATTACGTCACAAAGCCCATTGTGATCGAGGAGATGCTGGCGCGGATCCGCGTTCATCTCGCCAATGCCAGGCTGACCCAGAGCGCGCGTGCGGCGCTCGATGTGTCCGGGCGGTTTCTACTCGCCGTCAACAGGGACGGCCAGATCATGTGGGCGACGCCGCAGGCACAGAGATTATTGTCGGATAACCTCGCGGCCGTGGCGAATGACGAGTTCGTGCTGCCCGAGCCGATGCTGCAATGGCTTGAGCAGGCTCAGAAAGGCAAGACCGGATCGCGAACGCCGCCGATGGCGGCGTTTCCCGAAAATGAGCAGCTGCGGCTGCAATATATGGGCAAGCTTGGGCCGAACGAATTTTTGCTGCGGCTGGCAAAAGATACCAGCGCCAACATACCCGCGCAATTTTCCAGCGAGCTCGGATTGACGACCCGTGAAGGCGAAGTGCTGTCGTGGCTGTCGAAAGGAAAAACCAACCGCGACATCGCCCAGATCCTAGGTTTGAGCCCGCGGACGGTGGACAAGCATCTCGAGCAAATCTACGCCAAACTGGGCGTCGAGAACCGCACCGCGGCTGCGGCTATTGCCGCGAATACGAGCCGAAGAAATTCGTAAGCTTCGCAATCGGCGAACGCCATACCTCGCGAACGACAAGTTCGTCAAAATGCGACCCCGAGGCGTCGTCCCGCGTTCCAGACCACACGGCAACGTTTCTTGGTACCGCCAAACACCAATTCGAATCGATTAGGCAATTTGGTCTGCCCCCAAATCTCAAGGCAGGCCCCGCCAGGGGAATAGTCTACAACTTTGCAATCGATGACAGGGTCTTTCGGACCAACGATCAATTTGCCGGCATCGGAAATTCTGCCTGTAGGCCGCACACGTGTGAACCGCCGCGGATACATCACTGCTCCTCCATGACCAGAAGCCCAGCAGACAATTTCGCAGAATATTTTGAATGCTTCGTTCAGCTTTATAGTTATCGAAAATCTATAAAGGTCCCACTCATCCTAGGATAATTTGTACTATAATCGCATCATTGACCAAGGCGCGTGATCGCAACCTACCCGCAGGGTTGTAAGATGACCAGCTTGAGGGTTGGGTCGGCAGCGGCCAGGAAGGTTGTTTGATAAAACTTTAGCAAACCCAGTTGGGGATGATTGTAGGACTTCTCGATCGCATCCCAAAACAGAACGCGCTGTTCTCTCCAAAATCGCTGAAAGTGGTCCGACTCCTCGCTCAAGCCGCGGACCAGATCAAGCATCTTCGGATCATCGATATGCTTGCCGAAATCCGCCCGGAACAGTGCCAGAAGGCGGCGCGCCCGAAGCTCCCAATCGACGACGATTGTTCTTACATTCGAATCAAGGAACACGTAACGCAGCAGGTTTTTCTCCGAGCCCTTCAGCCATAGCGGGAACATATCCGCCAATCCGGTATTCCAGAACAGCGGTGTCCAATATCTGTCGAGCACACACGCAGGATAAGAAATGGCGAGGACGCAGCTCTCGATTATTTTGCTGGCTCGCTCATCTACAAAGTTCGAAGCATTGTTCGGGTCGACGCGCCGGGCCAATTCGAAAATGTAAGCCCGCTCCGCCGGCGCCAACCGCAATACGTCGGCTATCCGACCAAGCGCTGCACCCGAAGGCGTTACCTCTTTTCCCTGCTCCAGCCGCGTATACCAAGTAGAACTGATCGCGGCCATCTGGGCGACTTCTTCGCGGCGAAGACCCGATGTTCTTCGCCGTCTTTCGCCAACCTGTTTGTCGTCCGCCGGTTCGCCGACCAACTCTCGATGCTTACGCAAAAACTCGCCGAGCGCTTGCTGCCGCACAGCAGAGTGTATCATAGGATATTTTGTGCCTCGATAATTGTCCTGAGAGTGTCCCAACTTCAGGCTCCTCCCCCGAGAGAAAATTACTGATCACAAATTAGGCGATGATAAAAATGGTGACGTCGGCACCGCAAAGTAATTTACCGAACATTGTAATTTAGAGAGCATTCTACGGGGATTGTCGAGGTTTAGTTGTGGTTACGGCTGCTAGCCGGCGCTGTATACAATCGCTCGGGCAATGATGCCCCTGCTGGAATTTATGGATTGCGATCGTGCAAAACGCCGATAGCTCCTCCCTGTTTGATGATCTCGATGCCGCACTGCGAAGCGGTTCATCGGAAAAGCGCTTAGCCATGCTGCGGCAGGTCACCGATCTATTGCTGAGCGAAGCGGATCGCCTGAACGAAAGGCAGATGGGCGCTTTCGACAAATTTCTTGTTCAACTGATCGAGAGAATTGAAGACAGGACGCTGCTGGAAATCAGCCAGCGTCTTACGCCGGTTGCAGCGGCGCTGATCGATCTTGCGCTCAATCGAGCTGGCTACTCTGGTGCGAGATTTTCAGAAAGCAGCTTGGCTGCTTTGCTAAGAGGTCGCGAGGTAAGCGCGCGGGGCGCTTAACACCGGTTTTCAGATTTTTTGAAAGATCGGATTTCGTAGATGACATATGGGGACAGAAAGAGCGAGCGTGTCGGTTTTGAGCGCGGCATCGACGTTTGCATCATGGGGATTGATGGAACTTGGCGCCGGGACTGCATGATGATCGATGCCTCGCAAACCGGCGCACGTTTGTGCTTCGAAGGATCTCTCGAAGGATTGGATCTCAGGGAGTTCTTCCTGCTTTTGTCGTCGACGGGTCTGGCGTTTCGCCGCTGCAAACTGGTGCGCGTCGACGGCGATCAAATCGGCGTGCAGTTTCTGGCGCGAGACAAGGTGAAGAAAAAATTCGTGAAGCCACAACCGGCTGACAAGGCCGTTTGAGATGAGCGACGCGCACCCCTCAGATCTTTTTGAGGCTTCCGGTCTTTGATTGATGACTGATAACTGAGTCCAACCGTTCATGTCCGTTCACCTTATTGCCGATACCGCCAACAAGCTTTCGAGCCTGCGCGGCCTATTGGAAGGCCGGCATGCGGTAACGTCCGAACTGCTTAGCGGCGCAGGCAACGGCTGCAGCGAGTCTGAGGCTGTCGTCGTTACGGCGGATTTGCGGGTCGTCGAAAATATTACCGTTCTAAGAGAGGCGTTCGGAAAATTAGGTCACATCCGCAAACGTATTTTCCTGATCGATCAGAAGGCGCGGCTGCTCTCCGTCCAGGCCTATGCGCTCGGAGCGACGCATGTCCTGACCAATCCCGTTAGTCAGGCGAAGCTGCTGGCAGAGCTGGCCGATCGCAGCCATTCCCGGACCGCTACTGATGAGGCTTTGCATGATCCCCGCGAGGCTGCGAATGCGGGCGCGATTGCCATCGGGGCGATGTTCTCCGCCGTGTTGAGCGGCAAGCCGGTCGACATCAGGGGTGCCAAGGACGCAGGCAGCGGGATTGCCGACAGCATCGCCGAGGACGGGTTGTCGAGCTGGCTCGAGACCGTTCGCCTCCACCATGAAGGAACCTATCAGCACTGCCTTTTGGTGACGGGAATTGCGGTCGACTTTGGATTGAGTCTCGGTATGGCGAAGCGGGACATTGAGCGACTTTACTCGGCCGCGATGTTTCACGACATCGGCAAGGCCAGAATTCCGCTCGCGATCCTTGATAAACCCGGGCGGCTCGATGCCGAGGAGCGTGCGCTGATCGAAACCCATCCCACGGCCGGGTATAAGGTACTAAAGGGGAATGCCGGCATTTCGCCGGAGATCCTTGATGCGGTCCGCCATCATCACGAACTTCTCGATGGCAGCGGATATCCCGATGGGCTTTGTGCCGCGAGCATCTCCGACATCGTTCGGATACTGACCATTTCCGATATTTTTTCGGCATTGATCGAGCATCGTCCCTACCGGCAAACCATGCCTCGGGAGCAGGCCTACGAGATCATTAAGAGCATGCAAGGAAAGCTTGAGAAGCCGCTCGTAATTGCATTCAGGGATGTAGCCTTGAATCGGTAAAGGTATCAGGCTCGACTACGATCGGCGATTTGCCAGAAATACCACACAACTCGGGCGTCACCGGCAATCACTCACCCGCGGCTTCTCCGAGGTGGGCCGTAAAACGTTATGCCCACGACTGCGCCGCCACCTTCGCAAGAGGGCCATCGTTGGGATGCTCGGGATCATTCAATAAAACCCGACACCACAATCATGCGCTCCGCTTTCGAATGCGTGACAAAGCGTGTTTTCAAACTACTTGATAGTTATGTCCCGCGAGCGACGTCTGCGTCAGTGCCGCTGTCGTATTAAGATCATGATCTATAACGAGTCGTGTACTACTGCCCTAGATGGTAGCCTATCGCGCACCGGTTGAGGGCAAAAGCGGATTCTTCGCCGTCAGTTCTCCGCGAACTACACCACAAATTGTCCGATCTAATTTGCGAGAGGCGCGGCCGCTTTCCAAGCGTCGCAAAAACAATTAACCTATTGCTCTTCGGCCAATTCAAAAATCATCGGAGAATATTCAAGCTCACAACAAATCAAGAGGAGGAACCAATGGTGAAGAGAGCAATTACGCTCGGCGGTGGTGGACCGGCAGCAGGCCTGCACATCGGGGTTCTGGAAGCTCTTGCCGCCGCCGATATAGAGCCCAAGATAACATTTGATGTGTGGGCATTGTCCTGCATCGGCGCTTGGGTTGGGATCGTCTACAATCAATTCGATGAAAATAAAAATAGGGCCGACGAGACCTATAAATTCTTCAGGGATGGCGTGTTTCGAGACGATGAAAGCTATAAGCGCTTTCCCATAAACACCGTCTTCGGACCAGATTGGCGCAGCAACATAAAGGCCCTGAATAACTTCGTCACCGACTCCGACAATTATAAAGACTTCCTATGGGACCCATACAGAATGATGGATGTCTTCCAGGACTCCATGGAGATTCTGTTCAATCAGCTGCCTGACAGCGGTCAAAAGAAGAAGTTTAAAAAATTGGACGAAGGAGACTTCAATAGATGGATTCTCAACCAAGCGATGGCGCCTAATCCATTCCTCCGTTATCTCACCTCCATGATGTACCTGTCCAATATCAACGGCCTGTCCAGGATCAACTACCCGGATAGCGAGTTTATGAAGGGCATAAATTTCGAGGAACTGAAAAAGCCCGGAAAGCCGGACATCTTTCACAACGCCTGGAATCTTGACGAGCAGAAGCTCGCGTTGTTTTCCAATCGTCCAATGGAAACGGCAGGCAAAAAGTACAAGTATGAGGGCCCTATCGACGCACGCAGTTTATGTGCGTGTTCGGCTTTGCCCTTCGTCGAGGGAACCGTAGAGATCGGCGGAGTTACATACTGCGAAGGGGCGCTGGTCGACACGGTCAACTTCGAGAGCTTGCTCGAGGAGCACCCCGATCTAGACGAAATATGGGTGAGCCGGATCGTCGATTCGAAGCAAATCCGCAAACCGGAAAATCTTCATGATGCCCTGGCAAATCTTTGCCAGTTGTTCGCTGCGACGGTTGGCGAAGATGACGTCAAGCTGTTCAAATACCACGTCCGGTTTGACCAACCCGAACCCGGAAAGGACGGGAAGAACGGCAAGAACGGAAAAAAGAAGGTTCGGTGGACCGGCACGATCGTCGAGATTCACGTGCCGGGGCACATCAATTTCAAATGGAATCACAGCAATCTGGAAAACGGGCGAACGCTGGGGAAAGCCGCTGCGGAACAAGCAATCGAGGCGTATAAGGAACATGAAAAACGTAAGCCCCATCCCGGGCCGCATTTTATAAACGAGGATCCAGAGCAAGAAGACGAGGAGGGATGGCGAAGGGTGCGAGATAAGTACCATGAATGTCTAAAGCGGGCGGCTGTGCAAGACCAAGGCAAAGTAGCTCTATGACCGACATGCTGAGCTAGATCCGGCAGCTGTATTCCAGGTCAGATTACCGCAGCTGGTCGAGCAAAGCCTTTGCCACCTTGAGATCCTGGGTGTCGAAGCCCTCGGTGAACCAGGCATAGATGGGCGCAAGAAAATCGAGCGCTTGCTCGCGTTTGCCCTGATCGATCCACAGCGCGGCAAGATCCCTTGTGGCTCGAAGTTCAAGCGCTTTGGCGTGTTGGCTTCTTGCCGTCGTCAATGCCTGGTCGAGCAGCGACTGCGCCTCGATCCTGGCTTCTGGTGCGCCGTGGGCGAGCGGCGCGCGTGCCTTCAGTCGATACAATTCGGCCTCAAATATTCGTTCGCTATTGCGGTTTACTGTAGCGAGCCCCTGCTCAATCAGATCCAGCGCAGCCTCGTATTTGTGACTGGATAACAAGGCCGGGCACAACAGCACGTATAGTGCCGTGATGCCCAGCTGATAGCCCGCGCCACGATATTCATCGAACGCAGTCCGGATTTCCTCGAGTGCGCTGGACGAAGGGTCAAGCAAGGACACGCATATGCCCCGGATGGCGTGCGCCAAGCCGCGCCATTGCCGGAACCCGTGTTCCTCCGACAAGCCGAGACAGCGTTCGGCATAGCCGTGCGCAATCAGGAGCTCACCGCGGAGAGCGTGGAGAATAGACGCATAATAACAAGCATACGCCTGTGAATGCGGATGACTGATGGCGTCGGCACGTTGAATGGCGCCGTTGATTCGTGTGATTGCCGTATCGGCCTGGCCGAGCAGCCAGAGAGCCCACGACATCAGGGCCAGGTCGGCGACGCCAGCATCCTGGCCGGCCGCACGCGCCGCCAATCTCTCCTCCTCGCTGCTCGCCTCGAACGCTTCGACTGCGCGTTGGATCACTTCACGGGCACCGGCGAGATGTCCCATGAAAAGGCGAATCATCGCCTGCCCACGCATCGCGTTGAGCAACGCTGGTCGATCACCGCGCGCTTCGGCGAGATCAAGCAGCGCCGCGATTGTTTCCTGGGCTCGCGGCAACTCACCGCGAATGACGCTCGCGGTGGTCAACCAGAACATGACCTGGAGATGCTCGGGGGGATCTCCGAGGCGTTCGCACAACTCACGCGCGCGGGCGAAGGTCGCCACCGCCTTGTTCGAGGCTGGCCCCTGGGTAGCGATCAGGCTAGGCCCCAGAACGAGTTGGAAATCAAGTTCCAGCCTGTCCTTTTGTGCGCCGTCGGGTAAATGGCCCGAGGCCTCGATACCTCGTTGCGAGTGTGCGATGGCCTCAAGGTTGGCGGAGCGCATGGCGGCCTTCTTGCCGGCCTGCAGCCAATATCCCACGGCCTTTTCGAACAGTCCGGCCTCCGTGAGATGGTGCGCGAGAGTTTCGGGTTGAGCCACCACAATTTCCGGGAACCGTTGCTCGAAGGCGTCCGCGATCGTGGCATGCAGCGCCGCGCGTCGGCTCTTCAGGAGTCCCGAGTAGGCAGCGTCCCGCACAAGTGCGTGCTTGAACGTATAGACCGCCTGGGGTATCTCGCCCCGGCAGAATACCAGCTCCGACCGAACCAACTCGGCAAGCGCCTCCTCAAGCCTCTCTCTAGGCAACCCGGCTACGGTGCTCAGCAATTCGTGGGAGAACTCGCGACCCACCACAGCGCCGATTTGAGCCACCTCCCTCACCGGCGCCAATCGGTCGAGCCGCGCCATCAGCGATGCGTGCAATGTCGTGGGAATTGCCATCGAGGGCAGCGGACGGTTGAGAACGTAGTGATCGTCCCGCTCCTGCAACAGCCCGGTTTCGAGCACCGTCTTGGTCAGTTCTTCGACGAACAGGGGCACGCCGTCGGTACGAGCAAGAATCTGGTCCATTACCTCGTCCGGGAGCGTCTTGCCGGCGGTGACACGCTCGATTAACGCCGCCCCGTTGCGTCGGCTCAGGCGCGTGAGCGAGACCGTAGTCACATGCGCATGACCTGGCCAGGGCGGTGTGAACTCTGGCCTCGCGGTGATGAGCATCAGCACCCGAAGTCGCGGTACCCGTTCCAATGTAACGGTGAGCAGCTCCAGCGAGGTCGGGTCCGCCCAATGGACATCCTCAAAGATGAGGTACACTGGTTGCTGCGCCGCCAGACCATTGAGCTGAGCCAAAAGCGCCGCCAATGTCATCTCCTTGCGCTTCTGCGGGCTCAGCTCTGGCACGCGGTAGCGGTCGTTGGGTGGCAGCGACAGAAGGCTGGCCAGAGGTACCACTACACGGTCCGCGTCAGCGCCGGACCGCACGAGCAGAGTCTCGAGCTTAGCGAACCTCTCCGCCGGCGAGTCGCTTCGCTCGAACCGCGCAGCCCGTTCGAGTTGGCGGGTGAATGGATACAGCGCACTGTTAGTGTGGTGTGCCGAGCAGAATTGGCGCAGCGTGATGTGTGGTTCGGCCTGGAGCCGCTCTTCAAGCGCCAGAGCAATGTGCGACTTACCGATACCCGGCTCTCCAGTCAGCAGCACAACGCAGCCTTCGCCCCGCGCCGCATCCTGCCAGCGACGCAACAGCAGCTCGATCTCCTCGTCACGCCCGATTAGCGCTTTCAATCGGGTCTTGTGCTGCGCCTCGAAGCGGCTTTCCACTCCGCTTGCCCCCAACACCTGCCAGGCTGGTATCGGTTCCGCCCATCCTTTAAGCGCGACGGGGCCGAGATTGCGGTAGTCGAAATGCCCATCGGTGAGGCGGTGCGTACTCTCACAGATCAGCACCATACCTGGCTTGGCGAACGCCTGCAGGCGCGCAGCTAAGTTCGGCGTCTCGCCAATCACCGCCTGCTCCTTGGCAGCACCTTCGCCGGTCAAATCGCCAACGACTACCATGCCGGTAGCAATGCCAACGCGAACCTGGAGCTCGGTGCCGATATCTGTCTTGAGGTTCGCCACCGCGTCGACCAGCGCCAACCCCGCTCGTGTCGCCTGCTCGGCATCATCTTCGTGCGCCTGGGGAAAGCCGAAATAGGCGAGCACGCCATCCCCCATGTACCGCGCGATGACGCCCTCATTCCGGGCGATAACCTCCGCGATGCAGGCGTGATAGGCGCCGATTACTACCCGCAAGTCCTCCGGATCAAGGCGGGCCGAAAGCGCCGACGAACCCACCAGATCGCAAAACATGACGGTAAGTTGACGCCGCTCGGCACCATCCCGC
>Ga0209648_10005845_pt1 | contig 10567 bp, 8 predicted proteins | sample GraSoi2013_115cm_FD_185830 | JGI IMG/M metagenome (GOLD analysis project Ga0209648, IMG submission 185830) | Grasslands soil microbial communities from the Angelo Coastal Reserve, California, USA - Sample 9_17_2013_115cm (SPAdes) (version 2) | ecosystem: Environmental > Terrestrial > Soil >...
CCGGATGAATTTGTCAATGTGCATAATCGGCTCCTACTAGTCCGTCAAAGTTCATTTGACTGGAAGAAAAAAAGGAGGTATCCTTCTCAACACACAAGCTTTTCCAGTATGACAAGGAGACCTCCATGAAAAAGAAGAGCATTGTTTTGACCGCAGAGCAACGTCGAGACCTCGAAGCGCTGATCAAGGCCGGGCAAGCGCCAGCACGCAAGATCACCCGTGCGCGCATCTTGCTCAAGGCCGATGGTGGGCCACAGGGCCCCCGCTGGTCCAACCGGCAGATCCATGAGGCCCTCGATGTCGGCGAATCGACGGTGTGCCGGGCGCGCCACAGCTTTGCGCAAGGGGGCTTAGAAGCGGCGCTCAATCGCCGCTCACAGCCAAAACGACCCCAGAAGCGCAAGCTGGACGGGGAGCAGGAAGCGCACCTGGTGGCTCTGATGTGTAAGCCTGCGCCGCAAGGATACGAGCGCTGGAGTCTGCGCCTGGTCACCGACAAGTTGGTCGAGCTGGAAATCGTCGAGAGCGTGAGCCATGAGACGGTGCGACAGGTCTTAAAAAAAACGAGCTGAAACCGTGGCTGAAGCGACAGTGGTGCATTCCTCCAGAGGCCAATGCCAACTTCGTCTACCATATGGAAGAGGTCTTGGAGGTCTACACGCGCCCCTACGATGCAAAGCGTCCACAAGTCTGTTTGGATGAAGGGAGCAAAGAGTTGGTCACGGAACTGCGGGAGGCCTTGCCCATGCAACCAGGCCATCCCAAGCGCATCGACTATGAGTATGATCCCAATGGCTGCTGTAACGTCTTTGTCGCCTGCGAACCGCTGGCGGGCAAGCGCTTTCTCCAGGTCAGGCAACGGCGCACCAAAATCGACTGGGCACACTTTGTGCGCGAGTTGATCGACGTGCACTATCCCAAGGCCGACAAGATCGTCCTGGTCATGGACAATTTGAACACGCACTCGCCCGCCTCCTTCTATGAGGCCTTTGAACCAGCAGAAGCCTGGCGACTGACGCAGAAGTTGGAGATCCATTACACTCCCCTTCATGGTAGTTGGTTGAATATGGCCGAGATCGAACTCTCGGTGCTGGGACGACAAGCCTTGAGTGGACGCCTGGCGACGATGCAACAGATGCACGAGCGCGTCGCTGCCTGGCAACAGGCACGCAATCGGCGGCAAGCGACCATTGATTGGCGCTTTACCACCCAGGACGCCCGCATTAAGCTCAAGCGTCTCTACCCGTCACATGAAGCTTGACGGACTACTACGGTCGTTTGCCTACACCTAATTCATACACCCATTCAGACTTTATGTATTGACAAATGAACGTATTATATGTAACGATATAAAAGGTAGAGCTAAAATACAAATGAGAACGTGAGGTGGGTGAGCAATGGAGCAGCTAAGGGTTTCTCGTCAATTTCTGATCAGCCTTTTCTTCATCATCATACTAGCAATCCTCGTTGTACCACCATCGGATATCTTTTCGCTAAAACCTAACAGCCCTGTGCATGCCGCTGTAAAAAATGGATCAACATCATCTTCTGCTTATCATGAATCAAAACCGTCGCGGAAATATCTAGATAACCTCGCGGTGCAATCTATTGCTCAGTTGTACCTGAAGGCTCTGCTGAATCAGCAGTATGATGTGATGTGGTCTCTGCTCCATCGGCAGGTCCAGGCAAAGTGGCCGAATGAACGAGCATTTGCAACATTCTGGCAGACCCGCTTCAAGGACTACACACTCCAGGATTTTGCGCTCGGCCATGTTCAGGAACTCCCCTACTGGGTCGATCCAGAGACGATGGTAGAGTACACCCAGTTGGAAGAACTTCCTGCCTCGCTCCAACTTGTGCCCAGGGTTACTACACATCAAGGCTCTAATCTCCCTCCGGAGGACTTGCACCCCAGTCAACTTTTTCACAATCTTCCTATCATTATGCAATATGTAAGCGATCAAGGTGACAAGGTTGGGAATTGGTTCATCCTGGACGGCGGTCCTGCCGATCTCGAAGCACCCATCCTTCCGCTTATGACCCCTGTCAACAGGATGATCCAGGTACCTATCTTGATGTACCATCATATCATGCCCTATTCATCAACGAATCCTTTATCGGACTATCTCCCTACATGGGTAGTTCCACCAGAACGTTTCAGCCAGCAGATGGACTACTTGAAGATGCATGGCTATCACACCATCACCTTTAATCAGTTTTTTGATGCACTCTACTACGGAGGCCCGCTCCCCTCAAAGCCCATCATGCTCACTTTCGACGATGGAGATGCAGATCACTACCAATTCGCCTACCCCATTCTGCTCGCACATCACTTCAGCGGCATGTTCTACATCGTTACGGGATGGGTTGGTTGGTATGGCCGTATGACGTGGCCTCAACTATACGAGATGCTTTCACATGGAATGCAGATGGGTTCTCACACCATTCACCATGTTGATCTTGCGCTATGGCTGTTTATCTCAGAGGCTGAGGTACAACAGGAGCTACAGCAATCACAACTCACACTAGAAAAGAATTTGGGGATCGTCATTCAACAGTTTTGCTATCCCTACGGAGACCCGTTCAATCGTGGCAATTGGTTCCAGCGCCAGAGAATTATGACCCTGCTTGCAGCTGATGGGTATGTAGGCGCAACAACGGCCTTCGGCATGACTGGCAGCATGCAGGATAGCTTCTACCCACTCGCACTGCTACGCATTCCAGTGTATGGATTTGAGTCGTTCCAAGGATTTGTGGTGAGCCTGCCGTGGGAATGAGCCAAGATCATTAGCAGGAATCTTTAAAAGAGGTGAGCTGGACCCAGCCAACCTCTTTTCTATTACTGTCTTCTTCTCTGCTCTGCCAGCATGACTTTTCTCTCTGCATTCAAACTATACTATTGCAGTGTTAAACTATCTTTAATAGCTCAGCCCACCAATGTTAATAAGTGGTAATCATTATATTAAGCCATTGTTAATGAGTTGCTAAAAAATATTAAGAAATATTAAGTTTGAAATTTCCTATACATTTTATCTATAATAGTTTCGAAGCTCGTGTACAATATACCCATTGCAGTACTCCTGGTTTGCAGGTAAACTCGCTTCAGGTACCTCCTACAGGAGGTATTCATCTTCTCTACAGCCTCTGTTTCTTTTTGAATAGGGGATATTTCCGCATCTTTTGCTCTGCCTGAGATAAAACGAGCTTTTCGTTACGTAATATACACATACTATCTTTTTTGGATAGGTGCTTGTATATACGGCATTCTACTGTGCTGCACATTTGTTTGTGTGGTATTTTATTTCTTTTTCTTATCGTTACACTCTATCCAGCATATGGAGGTATCTCTCATGGACAGTCGAGAACAGGAGTTATTTGACACATTACTCTCCAAGCACAACCGTCGTGATTTCATCAAGCGCGCTGGCGCTCTTGGCCTTTCGGCGAGCGCTTTGACCGCCTTTCTTGAGGCGTGTGGCAGCAGCACCAGCACTGGTAGTTCTACTTCAAGTTCCGGGCCTAGTATGGCTGGGCCCATCGACATTCAGACGTTGACCACGAATGCAAAGAAAGAGGGCGGACTTCAGGCAATCGGTATTCCGCCAGAATGGGCCGATTATGCAGACATCCTGGCCGGTTATACTAACCACTACAGCATTCCAATCTCCTACAAAGTAGAAGCTGAATATTCTTCAGCGCAGGAACTGGTCGTCTTCAAGGACTCGATAGCGCATCCTCACGGTGACATCGGAGATGTAGGCTTCAAGTTTGGTCCCGTAGCTGTTCAGCAGGGGTTGGTGACACCGTATAAACATGCCCATTGGAATGACATTGACCCGAGCCTCAAAGATGCCAACGGCAACTGGTGTACCGAATACTATGGCGCTCAAGCCTTCGTCATCAATACCGATATCGTGAAGAACCCACCGGCCTCCTTCCAGGATCTGCTCAACAATAATTATAAGAATATGGTGGGCATTGATGGCGACCCACGCCAGGCGAATGATGCCTTCCTGGCGGTCTACTCGGCAGCGCTTGCAAACGGAGGGAGCCTGGACAACATTCAGCCCGGCATCGACTTCTTTACCAAGCTAAAGCAGAAAGGGAACTTTACGGTAGCACGCTCAAGTGTTGCGAACATTGCTAAAGGCGAAGTAGCGATTGCAGTCATGTGGGACTACCTCGGCCTGGGCTTCCGCGATCAGCTTGCAGGCAAGCCAAATCTGTCGGTTGTCATTCCATCCGATGCCTCGATCGCAGGCCCCTATGTCTCGATTGTGAATAAGACTGCTCCGCATCCCTTCGCGGCGCGCCTGTGGATGGAGTATATCTTTTCCGATGAGGGGCAATTGTTCTACTTGAAAGGTTATGCGCACCCAGCGCGTTACCAGAAACTGGCAGCAGCGGGTAAAGTGCCAGCTGACCTCGCAGCTAAGCTGCCTCCTGCAGCCCAGTATGCCAACGTCAAGTTCCCAAGTCTTGCTCAACTGACAGCTGCTACTACACCTGTATCACAGAACTGGGGAACACAGGTATTGGGATCGTAGAGCATACATCGATACAGGAACGAGCACAGGGGCACGATTTCATGTGTTACTATATAGTTAGCTCATGAATCGTACCCCTGTACCCTTTCATTACACGAGGAGGTAGTTCGATGCAACCACAGGTGGCGAGGGGCATAGCAGATACTCCTACTGCCAGGAATATGGCTAAGGCTCCTAACAGGGCCAGGCGACAGGGCGGTAGAGGTTGGAGCTACAACCTTACAAGCTGGTTGGGACTTGTACCTTTTTTACTGTTCTGCCTGCTCTTTGAAATCTTGCCTGCTATCATCATTATCCAGGGCAGCTTTACTGATGATACGACGGGGAAGCCAACGCTCGATAACTACCGGCACATGCTCTCCCAGGCAAGCAACTTGCACGCATTCCAAAACAGTATTGCCATATCGTTTGTGACCGCTCTATTGGGGGGCATCATCGGGGGACTCGCGGCCTATGGCGTCTACAATCTACGTGCAGGCTGGTTGCGCAATTTACTGATTGGCTTCTCAAGCATTGCTGCAAATTTTGCCGGTGTACCACTCGCTTTTGCTTTTGTCGCCACACTCGGCGTGACCGGTTTTGTAACGGTTGCTATCCATAACTGGTTCCATGTGAACCTTTATGATCTAGGCTTCAGCATCTATCAATTCTGGGGGTTGGTGCTTGTCTACACCTATTTCCAGCTTCCTCTCATGATCCTGATCACACTTCCAGCCCTGAGCGCTCTTCGCCCCGAGTGGAAGGAGGCGGCAACCAACCTGGGTGCCTCGAATTTTACCTACTGGAGACGAGTGGGCCTTCCCATCTTGTTACCCTCGCTCATTGCTGCCACAATGTTACTTTTTGCTAACTCATTTGGGGCCTTTGCAACCGCTTTTGCTCTCGCCCAGGGGAATATCTCCCTGGTACCGATCTTGATCAATTTCGTCGTAAACGGCAATGTTATCGTCGATTTTGGCCTTGGCAATGCGCTGGCAGTAGGTATGATTGTAGTCCTGCTCATAGCAGTTTCACTCTATACGGCGATGGTCCGCCGGGTTAATGTCTGGCAAGGGAGGTAAATACTATGTCGATAGGAGGTACGAGCGCAGGCATTCCACAACGTGCTATAGCTGAAATTAACCCTCCACGTAAAAACAAGACCACAGGTCGTCGCATTTTTGGTGTGGACAAGTTAGTGCTTACGCTTGTGGCGCTTTATCTACTTATTCCACTGGGAGCGACGCTTTGGTTTGGGCTTGATACGGGCAAAGGTTTTGATCCTTCCACCTATCTGCGTATTTTCAAAGACCCTGATTTATCGCAGACTATCATTACATCGCTTGAACTTGCCCTTGGCGCTACTATTTTGGTGGTTGTTCTGGTCACACCAACGGCATACTGGGTGCAACTGCGCATCCCTGGAGCACGTCCCTTACTGGACTTTCTCTCACTGGTGCCGTTTGCCATGCCTGCTATCGTCCTGGCCGTGGGATTGCTTCAAGAGTATAGTGGCTCAGCTGGCCCTGTGATAAACTACCTCTCTCTAGGCCTGGTTCCAGTGCTGAGCAACAATCTTAATATCATCAATACACCACCATTGCTGGTCTGTTCCTATGTAATCATCGCATTGCCGTTTGTCTATCGCCCAATCGATAACAGCCTGCGTGCAATCAACACAACTGTCCTCACAGAGGCAGCATACAGCCTGGGGAGCGGCTGGTGGAGGGCATTTCTGACGGTTATCCTGCCCAATATCTGGCCTGGTATCATTAGCGCAGCCTTGTTGACGTTCTCTACAGTGATGGGAGAGTTCACACTTGCATCTCTTTTCAGTATTTATACTTTCCCAATTTATCTGAACGTTACCGGACAGAACGATCCCCATAAAGCAGCTTCGCTGTCAATTCTAAGTTTCATATTTACGCTGGTGTGCGTACTAGGTATCATCCTACTTGTGCGAAGAAGACCTGCTGGCCTGGGAAAAGACGGACAGGTCGAAATTGCAGCGGCGAAATAGTAAGGAGCGTATCATGGCTTTTCTTGAGCTAGAGGATATCACAAAACTCTTCGGACGAAACACTGCTGTTGACCATATCAATTTATCCGTCGAGCAAGGGGAATTTCTTACGCTTCTTGGCCCCAGTGGATGTGGCAAAACCACCATCTTGCGCATGGTGGCCGGCTTCGAGACACCAAGCGAGGGGAGCATTCTGCTGGACGGCGAGGATATCACCAACAGGGCTGCCAGCAAACGTCCCATGGGCATGGTCTTCCAATCCTACGCCCTCTTCCCACATCTGACCGCCGAACAAAACATCGCCTTTGGTATGAGTATCAGGCATCAACCAAAAGAGGTGATTAAGCACCGCTGCGCCGAGTTGCTTGAACTGGTCGGCCTCAGCGACAAGGGCCGCAGCTACCCGCACCAGCTCTCCGGTGGCCAACAACAGCGCATCGCCCTGGCTCGTGCCCTGGCCGTCGAACCTAAGGTACTCCTGCTCGATGAACCCCTCTCGGCCCTCGATGCCAAAGTACGCGTTTCCCTGCGTAACGAGATCCGCCGCATCCAGCAGCAACTCAAGATGACCGCCATCTATGTGACGCACGACCAGGAAGAGGCCCTGGCTATTTCTGATCGCATCGCGGTAATGGCCAAGGGACACATCGAACAACTCGACCAGCCCGAAGAGATTTACAGCAATCCGCGCACGATCTTCGCTGCCAGCTTTGTCGGCTCCAGCAACCAGTTTCAGGGGGTGCTGCAGTCGGCTTCAGAGGGCATCTTCCAGGCTGATAATTACCTGCTGCATATTCCCTCATTGCAACACTTCAGCGATGGGGACCGCGTATTGGTACTGGTACGCCCTGAAGAGATGTCGATCCTGCCAATCACGGAGGGAGATCAATACACTGCCAACAGCGTAGATAACCAGATCCCCGGCGTGATCGAGTTGCGCACCTTCCTTGGTCCATTTACACGTTTCCATGTCCGTGTCCAGCAGGACATTACTTTGACCGCTGATATACCAAGCCAGCATGCCCGTGACTACTTCGTCGCCCAGCATGTAATGCTTTCGTTCCCACCCGATGCCTGCCAGGTCTTGCCACTTGATACACACGAGGCCGCACTAGAGAAGCTGGCCGAAACAGAAACGGTCTAACCGAAAACGCGGTAATATTTTAGTTGTGCGTCAGATGAGCAATGGATATTATCTAATTCATCCACAACGCGAGGTTTACACTGAGACCATCGATGACGCTATCCACATCGTCACTGGCATTGCCGGCAAAGGTATGTCGACAGGGCCAGGGTTTGTCCGCAAGCATTTCTCCTCTGTTCTCACATAACAGTATCCTCTGCTCTGCATGAGAAAAACAAGCTTATCGTTACGTATTATACATGCGATCTTTATTGGATAGCCGCTTGTATACATGGCATCCCACTGTGCTGCACATTTGTTTGTGTGGTACTTTATTTCTTATCCTTTACACTCTATCTAGCATGTCAGGAACCCGCCCCTTTCCAGGGGATAGGCTTGCTCGCAGGAGTGAGCCTCACTCTTGACCAGTCTTAGCCACCAGTCTCGTGTCAGCGAGGCTGACGGGGCTTCGTTCGGAGCGAATGTCTAGGCACGTCCGGGTGCTTCACCAGCCCGGACCGCTGCGGAGCAGCATTAAACAGGTTGACGGGGTAAAGCCAGTGTGCTGCTCATGTGAAACCGCTCAGGAACATTGACGAGGTGAGCATCACCCGCGCAAGCGGAGGCTCGTAAGAGCACAACCAAAGGAATCCATCATGTCAAAGGTCTTTGTGTTAGACACCACAAAACAGTCCTTGAACCCGGTGCATCAAGGGCGTGCTCGCTTGCTCTTGAAGCAAGGCAAGGCAGCCGTCTATCGGCGTTGTCCGTTCACGATCATGCTCAAACGTGCAGTGGAGCAGCCAGCGCTCCAATCGTTGCGCATCAAAGTCGATCCGGGCAGCAAGACCACCGGCATCGCGCTCGTGAACGATGCCAACGGGGAAGTGGTATGGGCCGCTGAGTTAACGCACCGGGGTGGGCAGATCAAGCGCGACCTGGACAAGCGTCGAGCGGCCAGGAGGAACAGAAGACAGCGTAAGACCAGATACCGAGCGCCACGATCGCAGAACCGGCGCCAACGGAAGGGCAGATTGCCACCTTCTCTCGAGAGTCGCATCTGCAACGTGGTCACGTGGGTGTGCCGTCTGATGCGGCTCTGTCCGATCACAGCCATCAGCCAAGAGCTGGTGCGCTTCGATACCCAGGCCTTAGAGCACCCTGATATCCAAGGTGTAGAGTATCAGCACGGGACGCTGGCAGGCTGCGAGGTCAGGGAGTACATCCTGCTCAAGTGGAACCATCAGTGCGCCTACTGTGACGCCCGCGAGGTGCCCTTAGAACTCGATCATGTGCACCCACGCAGCAAGCACGGCTCCAGTCGTGTGAGCAATCTCGTGGCGGCCTGCACTGCTTGCAATCAGCGCAAGGGCAATCAGGATGTGCGCGAGTTCCTGCATGACGATCCTGCTCGCCTCGTGCGCATACTGGCACACATGAAAGCGCCGCTGCGGGATGCAGCGGGGTCAACGCTACGCGCCTGGGCGCTCTACCAGCGGCTCAAGGCGTTGGGGCTACCAGTGGAAGTTGGCAGCGGCGGCTTGACGAAGTACAACCGCCTGATGCGCGGGCTCAACAAGACCCATTGGCTTGATGCGGCCAACGTAGGCAGGAGCACGCCAGCCTCTCTCATCATCAAGGACATCGGTCCATGGCACATCACCGCGACTGGGCATGGCAGCCGACAGATGTGTCGCATGGACGAGTACGGATTCCCTCGTACCGGCCCCAAGCAGCACAAGCGCGTCCAGGGCTTCCAGACAGGCGACCTCGTGCGCGCCGTGGTGACGAGCGGGACCAAGCAGGGAACCTATGTGGGCAAAGTGGCCGTGCGTACTCGTGGCAGCTTCAACATCACAACTGCGCAGGGCGTGGTCACCGATATTAATCATCGCTTTTGTTTGCTCATCGCGCGTAGCGATGGCTATACCTATCAGCAGCGCAAGGAGGCGGCACTTCCTCCCACAGCCTAAAGGCCTGTGGGTGCCCGTGCCGTGTTTTTTATGAATAGTCGAGAACAGGAGTTATTTGACAAATTACTCTCCCCGCACAGCCGTCGTGATTTCATCAAGCGTGTTGGCGCGCTCGGCCTTTCGGCGAGCGCTCTGACCGCCTTTCTTGAGGCGTGTGGTAGCAGCACCAGCACTGGTAGTTCTACTTCAAGTTCCCGGCCTAATATGGCAGGGCCCATCGACATTCAGACGTTGATCACAAATGCAAAGAAAGAAGGCGGACTTCAGGCAATCGGTATTCCACCAGAATGGGCTGACTATGCAGACATCCTGGCCGGTTACACTAACCATTACGGCATTCCAATCTCCTACAAAGTAGAAGCTGAATACTCTTCAGCGCAGGTACTGGTCGTCTTCAAGAACTCGAAAGCGCATCCTCACGGTGACATCGGAGATGTAGGCTTCAGGTTTGGTCCCGAAGCTGTTCAGCAGGGGTTGGTGACACCGTATAAACATGCCTATTGGAATGACATTGACCCAAGCCTCAAAGATGCCAACGGCAACTGGTGTACCGAATACTATGGCGCTCAAGCCTTCGTCATCAATACCGATATCGTGAAGAACCCGCCAGCCACTTTCCAGGACCTACTCAAAAATGACTACAAGAATATGGTGGGCATTGATGGCGACCCACGCCAGGCGAATGATGCCTTCCTGGCGGTCTATTCGGCAGCGCTTGCAAACGGAGGGAGCCTGGACAACATTCAGCCCGGCATCGACTTCTTTGCTAAGCTAAAGCAGAAAGGGAACTTTACGGTAACACAATCAAGGATTGCGAACATGGCTAGAGGCGAAGTACCGATCGCAATCATGTGGGACTACCTCGGCCTGGGCTTCCGCGATCAGCTTGCAGGCAAACCAAGTCTGTCGGTTGTCATTCCATCCG
>Ga0209648_10005846_pt1 | contig 10566 bp, 11 predicted proteins | sample GraSoi2013_115cm_FD_185830 | JGI IMG/M metagenome (GOLD analysis project Ga0209648, IMG submission 185830) | Grasslands soil microbial communities from the Angelo Coastal Reserve, California, USA - Sample 9_17_2013_115cm (SPAdes) (version 2) | ecosystem: Environmental > Terrestrial > Soil >...
GGCTCCGCGCGGGCGGCGCATAAGGAGGTCGACGACGCGGTCGAGGCGCTCGTGTGGTACGCGGGCTGGACCGACAAGCTCGCCCAGGTCATCGGCGCCACCAACCCGGTGTCCGGCCCGTACTTCAACTTCACGATCCCCGAGCCCACCGGGGTGGTCGGCATCGTGGCGCCGGAAGAGCCGGCGCTCGTAGGGCTGGTGCGGCGCATGGCTCCGGCACTGTGCGGCGGCAACGCTCTGGTCGTGCTCGCCCCCGAAGAGACGCCGCTGCCCGCGCTGACCCTGGCGGAGGTGCTCGCGACGAGCGACCTGCCGGCGGGTGTCGTCAACGTGCTGAGCGGATACCGTAAGGAGCTGCTGCCCTGGCTCGCCTCGCACATGGACGTGAACGCGATCGACGTCGCCGGCTGCACACCGGATGAGGTGACGGAAATTGAGAAGGCCGCGGCCGACAACGTCAAGCGCGTCGTGAAGCACGCTTCGGAGGAGATGAGCCCTTACCTCATCACCGCCTTCATGGAGATGAAGACGGTCTGGCATCCCGTCGGGGTCTGATGACTGAAGCCCTGACCAAAGCTCCGGCGAGAACCAAACCGGCCAGGGCGATGATCAGCGCCGAGCGCATCCGACGCCGGGTGCGCGAGCTCGGCAAGCGGATCTCCGAGGTTTACGCCGACATCGAAACTCCGCTCGTGATGGTCGTGATCCTCAAAGGGGCCACCGTGTTCGCGGCCGACTTGCTGCGCAGCCTCAGCATCCCCGCCGAGCTCGAGTTCGTGAGCGCCGCGAGCTACGGCTCAGGCACGTCGAGCAGCGGCCACGTTCGTCTCGCCCACATGGTCGAGGGCCCGCTGGTGGGCCGCCACGTGCTGCTGGTGGAGGACATCATCGACTCGGGTCGCACTGTGGACGTGATCGTCAAGCGGCTACGCCGGATGGGCCCCGCCTCGCTGCGCATCGCCGCGCTTCTAGACCGACCGGCGCGGCGAGAGGTCGAGGTCAAGATCGATTTCACCGGTTTTGTGATCCCCGACCGATTCGTCATCGGCTACGGGCTCGACTATGCCGGCCTCTATCGCGAGCTGCCGGGCATCTATTCGCTGTCATAGAGAAGTACTTCGGCTGGCGCAAGGCCGAGCTCCACTGTCACCTCGACGGCGCCGTGCGGCCGGCGACCGCCGAGGAGCTCGCCACCGAGCAGGGCCTCGACCTTCCCCGCCCGCTGCAGATGGTGGCGCCGGACGACTGTCCATCGCAGGCCGTCTACATCACCTACTTCGACGCAGCGATCGCCGTCTTGCAGACCGCCGCGGCCCTAGAGCGAGCGGCGCTCGAGCTCGGTATCGATTCGGCGGCCGAGAACATCGACTACCTAGAGGTTCGCTGGGCGCCGCGGCTGCACCTGCGCAATGGGTTGAGCGTGCCCGAGGTGATCGGCGCCGTCCTGGCGGGACTCAACGCCGCGCCGCTGCGCGCGGTCGCCATCGTATGTGCGATGCGCCAGCACAGCGTCGAGGACAACGTCGCGCTCGCCAGGGAGGCCGGGCGGTATGCGGGCCGAGGGGTGGTCGGCTTTGATCTGGCCGGCGACGAGGTGCGCTACCCGGCGGCGCCTCAGCGTCCAGCCTTCGAAGCCGCCCGATCGGCGGGGTTGCGGCTCACGTGCCATGCAGGCGAGGCGGGCGAGCCGTCACATGTCGAGGATGCGCTGGACCTCGGGGTGGAGCGGATCGCGCACGGGGTGATCGGGGCGCGCGATCCGCGCATCGTCGAGCGCATCCGATCCGAGGGCGTCGTGGTCGACCTGTGCCCAACCGCGAACTGGAAGTGCAAAGCGGTGCCGACCCTGGCGGAGCATCCATTGCCGCAGCTGGTGCGCGCGGGCGTGCGTTGCACGATCAGCACGGACTCGCGCACCGTCGCCGGTACCACCCTCAGCCGCGAGTTCGCGCTGGCGGCGGCGATGGGCATGACGGGCGAGGAGCTGAGGCGGTGCAACGAGGTTGCGTACGCGGCTAGGTTCGGCTAAGGAAACCCACGCCCCTCTCCCTAACCCTCTCCCCTGCGGGAAGAGGGGAGTGAGGAAACCCACGCCCCTCTCCCTAACCCTCTCCCCTGCGGGGAGAGGGGAGTGCTGACTCGATTGCTTCTTTCGTCTCCATGGCGATGAAAACCAGCAACACGAGCGCGGCGGCATATTCCGCCCACCACCAGCCGGCGATCAAGTTGAGACCAGCGCCTACCAGCGTCGCCGCGGCCAGATACGCGCAAGTGATCGTCTCCGCGATGTCGGCTCGGAGCGCAGGGCTACCGATCACGAGGTTGGCGCGGCGCTTCCGCCAAGCCAGCAGCGGCATGAAGACGACTGCGGTGGCCGCCACGGCGACCCCCAGAACCGATCCTTCTGGCCGCACCCTGGCCACCAGCCCGGCTAAACCCACAAACACCACGTAAGCGCAGAGCAGCACCAACAGCACGGCCGAAATCCTGGTCGCGCGCCGCTCGACGGATTCCATTCGCTCCGAGCCGGCTCCGCGCGCCTCCGACGACAGTCTCCACAGCAAAGTGCCCCCGCTGATGAGCTCGATCACGCTGTCGAAGCCGAAGGCCGTGAGCAACACGCTGCGCGCCGCGATTCCGGCCCCGATTGCGAGCACCGCCTCCGCCGTCATCCAGATGACCGTGACGAGCTCCAATCGGACGCCAACGCGGACTGCTTCTTGTCGCTCCGACGCCTCGATCAATTCGTGCCGAACAGGCGGTCGCCGAAATCTCCCAGGCCCGGCACGATGTAAGCCTTGTCGTTGAGGCGCTCGTCCAGCGCCGCGGTGTAGATGACGACCTCCGGGTGCCGTTCTTCCAGGACCTTGACACCCTCCGGCGCCGCCACCACGCAGACCATCCGGGTGTCGCGCCCGCCCGCCTCCTTGATGAGGTCGAGGGCCTGGGCGGCCGAGCCGCCCGTGGCGAGCATCGGGTCGAGCAGCAACGGCACTTTGCCCTTCAGCTTCGGCAGCTTGTTGTAGTAAATGCGTGCCACCGCGGTCTCCTCGTCCCGTTCGAGGCCGATGTAGCCGACGCTGACGCGGGGCAACAGCTCCAGCACTGGCGCCAGCAGTCCGAGGCCCGCGCGCAGGACCGGGATCGCAACCACCTCACGCTCGACCAGGGTGGCCGCGGCCTCGGCGAGCGGTGTCTGCACCGTCCCATGCCGCACAGGAAGGTCGGCGGTCGCCTCGTACAGCAGGAGCGTGATGAGCTTGCGGGCGAGGTTTCGGAACTCTTCGGGCGGGGTCGTTGTATCGCGCAGCCCGGCGAGGCTGTCTGCGACCAGGGGGTGGCTACTTACCTTTAGCGGCACGGTCGTGCTCGATCAGCAGCTTCAGGGCATCCACCGCAACGCGAAGCATGCGGTCCATGTACTTCGGATCCACGTGATGGATCTCGCCCGCACCGAGCTCATCGACGCACAGGTTGATCGCGCCCGCCCGCAACTTGCGGATGCGCGCGACCACGAACAGCGTCGACGACTCCATGTCATTGCTGAGCACACCGGCGCGCGACCACATCGCCAGGTCATCGCGCAGCTGATGCCCCCTGGGCATGCTGTCGGGCACGAGGTCCGAGTAGAGCGCGTCGACCGACCTGATGACGCCGACGTGGTAGGGCGCGCCCGCCGCCTTCGAAGCGTCCACGAGCGAGTTCACGACGTCGAGAGACGCGACGGCCGGGTACTCGAGAGGGACGTAGCCATTGGGGGTGCCCTCGGTGCGCACCGCCGCGAGCCCGATGACGAGGTCGCCCATCTTGATCTCGGGCTGGGCGGCCCCGCAGGTGCCCACACGAAGGAAGGTGTGGACCCCGAGCTCCCTCAACTCTTCGATTCCGATCGCCACCGATGGCCCGCCCATCCCTGACGACATGGTCGAAACCGGGACTCCGAGGAGGCTGCCCGTGAAAGTGCGGTACTCCCTACTGAAGGCAACCTCACGCGCACCGTCGAGGTATTTGGCGATCAACGGCGTCCGGCCAGGATCGCCTGGAACCAATACGTACTCTCCGACCTCGCCTTTCGCGAGCCCTACGTGGTATTTCTTCTCGCCTGTCACCGCCACCAGAAGGGAAGTTTAAAGGGGTCACGACCGAGCGCTATTCTTCGGTTTGCCGTGTCGAGCATTCGAGCAGCATGGGCCAGGTTTGGCCCCCGAGTTCGCCCTCGGCACTGGGCGACTGCATTCGCGGTCGCTGGGGTTGGGCAGGTGCTGCTTTCGTTTGGCGGAAATCTATTTCCGGATGAGACGGGTGTCTATGGGGCGCCGTTCCCGGTAGGCCAGGGCAGCGGGTCGAACATTATCTTCCAGAGCGACACCACTTTCTTCTTGCCGCTCTGGCTGTTGAACGTTCTCGTGACGGCCGTGGTGGTGCTGGCACTCGCCACGCTACTGGAAGGACGAACCGCCTGGGGCATCGCAGCCGTTTCGGCTGCGGTGGTCCTGGCTTACATAGTGGTCGTCATCTTGCAGGATGGGGACGCGCGCTCGAATCAGCTGGTCGTCTGGATCTGGATGCTGGTCGCGTTGGGTCTGGTCTGGGCAGCCAGATACTCGCGTACGAGGAAGCCTAGCCCGCGTCTGCCCCTTACGCCCGGGTGACGCCGTCCTTGTCCACACGGGCCAGTACGTGGGGCGGCCGCTTCACCTCATGCGCGCTCAGCCGCCAGGCCTTCTGTAGACGCGGTACGACGGATCGCGCCAGCTCCTCAGTGCGCGCGTGGACGACCGCAAGCGGCTCGCCGGCTCGTACGCGGCCGCCCACCGGCGCCTCGATCACGATTCCCGCCGCAGGGTCGACGGCGTCTTCCTTTTTCTTGCGGCCGACGCCCAGCTCGAGCCCCGCCAGCCCCACCTCCAGGGCGTCGATCGACTCCACGTAGCCATCGCCAAGAGCGGGTATTGGAAGCTGGACCGGTGCCACGGGCAAGCCCTTTTCGATGTGCCCGCCTTGCGCGGCGAGCATCTGGAGAAACTTGGCGCGGCCGGCGCCCGATCGGAGGGCATCACCCGGATCCGCGTCGACCTCGGCCAGCCAGCACATCTCCCGCGCGACCACCAGCGAGACCTGCACCAGCTCTTCGTCACCCTTGCCGGCCAGGGCATCGAGGGCCTCCTGCACCTCCAAGGCATTGCCCACCGAGCGTCCGAGCGGGTTGTCCATGGCAGTGACCAGCGCCACCGTCCGCCGCCCCGCGCCCTCGCCCAACAGCACCATCTCGGTCGCCAGCTCCTCGGCCGCGGCCACGTCAGGCATGAAGGCGCCGCGCCCGAACTTGACGTCGAGCACGATCGCGTCGGCGCCTGCGGCGATCTTCTTGGACATCACGCTGGAGGCGATCAGGGGCACCGACGGCACGGTGGCGGTGACGTCGCGTAGGGCGTAAAGCGCCTTGTCCGCCGGCACCATGTGCGGCGACTGCGCTGCGACCGCGATCCCGACCTCGCGCACCTGGCGGATGAACCGGTCGGGGTCGAGGTCGACGGTGAGCCCGGGCACCGACTCCAGCTTGTCCAGCGTCCCGCCGGTGTGCGCGAGCGCCCGCCCGCTGAGCTTGGGCACCTTGACGCCAGACGCCGCCGCCAGGGGCGGGCCGATGAGCGTCACCTTGTCGCCGACGCCGCCCGTCGAATGCTTGTCCACCTTCGTGCCTGGAATCCCGCTCAGGTCGAGGACCTCCCCGCTTCGGACCATCGCCTGGGTCAGCGCGAGAGTCTCGGCGCGGGTCATGCCGCGGATGCAGACGGCCATGAGCCAGGCCGCCATCTGGTAGTCGGGGATATCGGCCTTGAGGTAGGCGGACAGCAGGAATTCGATCTCCTCCGGGGAATGCTCGCGGCCGTCCCGCTTGCGGCCGATGATCTCGAGCGCGTTCATGGGCGAATGGGAAGCCGGGGGCGAGCGCGCCCCCGGCTCTCAGCAGCCGCCGTCGCGGCTGAATCTACCTCTATGAAACGTCAGGCCTGTCCGCACTTGGCGGGGCAGGTCTTGACCGAGCCGTCCTTCATGCCCTTGAGCGCCGCTGCGAGCTTCGCCTGCAGGTCGGCGCTGATGAGGTTGTCCTTGCCATGGAACGGAGAGATGCCGATCCCATTGTTGGCGGCGTTGAACAGGCTGTCACCTGGCTTCTGGTTACCGGCGTTCACCGCTTTGATGGCCGCCTCAACAGCGTTGCTGAGGTGCTTCTCGGCCGAGGTGACGATGCAGGGGTCGGCGTTCGGATACGACAGGAACTGGTCCACGTCCACCCCGATCGCGAAGACGTTGGCCGCGCAAGCGGCGTCGAGCACACCGTTGCCGGTCTTGCCTGCCACCTGGAAAAGGACGTCCGCGTGCGTCTGGCTGATGAGCTGTGCACCAAGGACCTTGCCCGCGACCGGGTCGTTGAACGCCTTCGTGAAGTCACTCGTGGTGACATACGCGGTTTCGACCTTGATATTCGGGTTGATCGACTTGGCTCCGAGCTCGAAGCCCTGAAGGTAGCGCACCACGGGCGGCACTACGTTGATGCCACCTACCCCCGCGACAACGCCTGTCTTGGAGATGCTGGCCGCCACCATTCCCACGAGATAGCCCGGCTGGTCTTCCTGGAACCACAGCGAGCTGTAGTTCGGCAGGAGCTTGGAGGCGTCACCCTTGCAGGCGAACGTGGAATCCGCGTTGCCCTGCTCGTCGACACAGATTGGAGACTGGTCGACGCCGATGAAGGTGACATTGGGGTTCTTCTTGGCCGCCTTCGTGGTCGCCGTCCCTTCATCGAAGGCCACTGTCACGATGAGGTTGTAGCCCGCGTCGACGAAGGTCTGGATGTCCTTGTCGTAGTCGGTGGAGTCCTTGGGGACCACCGTGGCGGGGTCTTTGGCTCCAATGTCCGCGGCGCCCTTCTTGGCCCCTTCCCATGAGTACTGGCTGAAGTTGTGGTCCAGGAGGGTGCCGGTCGCCGACATCAGGGCGATCTTCCACTTCGAGGTGGGGGTTCCCGACGACGAAGGCCCGCATGCGGCGATTGCGACTGCCACCAGGGATATAGCCGCTACCCGCGGCAAGTTCGCTAAGACCATTGAAACCCTCCTTGCGGCTGCTGACGATTCACGCGGTAGACCGGCGATATTGTCCTCTTTCTCATGCCTTGTCAACACCGGGCGATCCCCTGCCCGCGGGGCCCTCCGGGGCTCGGGCAGCCTCCTCATCGTGCATCGCCAGGTGCCGGACGGTCTCGCAGCCAAGGCGGGCGAGGCGCTCGATGTGCTCGGGGCCGTGCTCGAGCTGCTTCTCAGGCTCGAATTGGCCCGAAGTCCCCGAGACGCGGCGCACGTTGTCCAGGACGACGGCCATGCCGCCGGCCCGCAGGCCCCAGACACGGGCCAGCACGAAGATCACGCTCGCCTCCATCTCAGCGGCGGCCACGTTGAGGCGCGCCAGGTCCTCGAAGTGGTCCCGCCACCATGATTGCCAGTAGCCGTTGAAGGAAGAGCCGGGCTGCGGGTGTCCCGCATAAAAGGTATCGGCTGAACGCGTGATGCCAACGTGATGGGTCAAGCCCAGGCTGGTAGCGGCCTGGATCGCGGCCTCGACCACATCGTGACTGGCGACGGCTGGATACTCGATTGGCGCGTACAGACGCGAGGCGCCGTCGAGCCGCATGGCGGCATCAAAGATCACCATGTCCCCGACGTGGACCGAGTCGAGGAACGTGCCAGCGGTTCCGACCCGGATGAAGACCCGCGCGCCGCATCGAGCCAGCTCCTCCATCGCGATTGAGGTGGAGGGCGCACCGATGCCGGTCGACGTGCATGAAATCGGCACGCCCTTGTACACACCTGTGTGCGTCACGTACTCACGCGACGTGGCCACATGCCGCGACTCATCCCAAAGCTTTGAGATAACGGGGACGCGCCCAGGGTCGCCAGGCAGGAGGACGTATGGAGCGACGTCACCCGGTGAGATCTTCAGGTGATACGCAGGCACGGTGCCTAGCTGGCGCTTTCGCGCTGGTACGGCCGGCCGTCCGCGGCCGGCGCGATGCTGCGCCCGATCAGACCGGCGAGCACCACGATCGTGATGAGGTAGGGGAGCGCGTCGAAGAATTGAGTCGGAACATGGCCGAGAAGGCTGCCCAGCTCACCCGGCGGCGGAGAAACGCTGATCGACTGGCTGATGGCCTGTGACGATGCGAACAAAAGGGCGGCGCCGAAGGCTCCCACGGGGGTCCAACGCCCGACGATCATCGCGGCCAGGCCGATGAAGCCGCGGCCCTGCGTCATGCCGGCCTGGAACGCGTTGGTCGCCTCCATGCTCAGGTAGGCGCCGCCAAGCGCGGCCAGCGCTCCGGACATGACCACATTGCGGTAACGAAGGCGGATGACGTCGATCCCGACAGTCTCCGCGGCGCGGGGATGCTCACCGACGGATCGCGTCCGCAAGCCCCATCGTGAGCGGAACAAGAGGATCTGAAAAATGATCACGATCAGGATGGTCGCAATGCCGATCGGCCCCTGTCCGAATAAAGCGTTGATGAGCCAGCCAAGAACTGGCAAACCAGCCACCGCAGCGGGGATGCGCAGAGCACTGAAGTTGCTGGTGGCAGCCAACGTCTGGGTCGAGAGCAGCGTGTTCATGTACCCGGTCAGCCCGATGGCCGCGATGTTGATGATTGCGCCGGAGATGATCTGATCCGCCCGCACGCTGATCGAAAGCCATGCGTGTAAAAGCGACAGCAGCATCCCGGCACCGATCGCGGCGACGAGCGCCAGTAACAGAGGCAATGTGAAACCGAAGATCGGCGTCGGCGTGCCGGGACCCAGCAGCCCGGTGATGATCGCTCCCGCGAACCAACCGGTGAACGCGCAGGTGAGCATGATGCCTTCGAGCCCGATGTTTACTACGCCCGATCGTTCGCACATCACACCGCACAGGGCCGCGAGGCAGATCGGAACAGCCAGCTGCACCGCAACGTGAGCAGTGAATGGAAGTGCGGTGATGAAGTACTCGACAAACTGAAAGACCAGGCCGAGCACGGGGATCCCGTTCAATGCGTGCAGCAAGGCGTCCATCAGCCCGTGGCCTCGCCCCCGTAAGAGCGCGTGATGGTCTCGAAACCGGTCTGCTCGGCGCCGGTTACACCGCGCAGGCGGAGCAGCCGCCGCAGGGCGACGTTGGCGATCAGAAACAGGAGGATCAGCGCCTGAATGAAGTCGACCAGCTCAACGGGGATGCCGGCGTTGATCTGCATCGGGCCCGCGCCGGCACGCATGGCTCCAAAAAGAAGGGCCGAGACCATGATCCCGATCGGATTGGATCGTCCCAAGAGGGCGACCGTGATCGAATCGAATCCGACCGATGTGCTGAACGTCGTGTTCATCTGGTGGGTGACGCCAAGGATCGTGCTGGCGCCGGCCAGCCCGGCCAGCATGCCGGCGATACTCATCGTCAGCACGATCAGCCGTCGAGGCTTCACGCCCGCGTATCGCGCGGCATCAGGGTTGGCGCCCACGGCGCGAATCTCGAAGCCGCGGGTTGTGCGGAACAACAGGAACCAGGCGATCGGCACCGCCAAGAACGCGATGAAAATGCCGATGTGCCCGGACCGATCCAGCACGATTGGAAGGGCGGCGACTCCAACGCTGGGCGTAGACGGTGAGACAGAACCAGGCTGGCGCAGCGGTCCGATCACAATCCAGGCAAGGAGCGCCAGGGCGATGTAGTTCATCATGATCGTGGTCACGACCTCGTGGGCCCCAGAGGTCGCCTTCAGCAGCCCGGGCACGAAGCCCCAGGCCGCGCCCGCGATCATCCCGCCGAGCAGGGCAGCGATGATGGCGATGACCGCCGGTGTGTGCGCAAACCAGACCGCTACGGCCACCGATCCCACGGCGCCCATCAGGAACTGGCCTTGAGCTCCAATGTTGAAGAGGCCTGCCCTGAAACCGATACCTACACCGAGTCCCGCCAAAAGCAGTGGAGTGGTGAGAACGAGTGTCGACACGAATGAGTCGTACGAGCCGACCGCTCCCTGCGCCAGTGCCCCGTACGCGGTGAGCGGCAGCGTGGGATCGAAGGGATTTTTGAGCACGAGCACGCTCGACAACACGATGACGACAGCACCGACGATGAGGGCCATCAAAACCGCAATCAGCGGCACTGCGACCAGGGACCAAACGCTCAGGATGACGGCGGCAATTCGCGAGCGTCCCCCATTCGGTCTGCTCATGACGCCGCCCCCGACGCGTCTGCCGCTCGTGATCCGCTCCCACCGGTAGCCATCAGCAGCCCGACCTGATACTTGTCCGCAGTCCGCCCATCCAGGAACGCCACCAGCTTGCCGCGGTACATCACCGCGATCCGATCGGAGAGCTCCATCACCTCGTCCAGCTCGGCCGAGACAAGAAGCACCGCCGCTCCGGCGTTGCGCTTCTCGATGATCCGCCGGTGGATGAACTCGATGCTTCCGACATCGAGGCCTCTGGTGGGCTGGTCGAGCACCAAGAGCGTGGTGTCTCCAACGAACTCGCGCGC
>Ga0209648_10005848_pt1 | contig 10564 bp, 9 predicted proteins | sample GraSoi2013_115cm_FD_185830 | JGI IMG/M metagenome (GOLD analysis project Ga0209648, IMG submission 185830) | Grasslands soil microbial communities from the Angelo Coastal Reserve, California, USA - Sample 9_17_2013_115cm (SPAdes) (version 2) | ecosystem: Environmental > Terrestrial > Soil >...
AAGGAGAAAGCAATGTCTGAGTACAAGCATCCCGAAGTTCTCGTTTCAACCGATTGGGCCGCTCAAAACCTCAATTCCCCCAATCTCCGCTTCGTCGAAGTCGATGTGGACACCACCGCGTACGATCAGGGCCACATCCCCGGCGCCGTCGGCTGGAACTGGCAGACCCAGCTCCAGGACAATATCCGCCGCGATCTGATTGATAAAGCCACTCTCGAAAAACTTCTCAGCGCCTCCGGCATTTCCAATGACACCACCATCCTTCTCTACGGCGACAACAACAACTGGTTCGCCGCTTACGCCCTATGGCAACTCAAATACTATGGCCACAAAGACGTTCGCCTGATCAACGGCGGCCGCAAGAAATGGCTCGAGGAAAAGCGCCCGCTTACCAAAGATCCTGTCAAAGTTGCCGCTGCGTCCTATCGCGTCTCCGGCACCGATGAGTCTTTCCGCGCTCGCAAGGAAGAGGTCTTCGCCATCGTCGACGGCCGCAAACCCGGCCAGCTCGTTGACGTTCGCTCCGTCGACGAATTCACCGGCAAGATCATCGCCCCTCCGGGCATGACCGAGACCGCCCAGCGCGCCGGCCATATTCCCCAGGCCGCGAATATTCCATGGGCGCAAGCTTCCAACGAAGATGGCACTTTCAAGTCCTACGACGACCTGAAAAAACTCTACGAGTCCAAGGGCATCACCGGAAAAGACGAAGTCATCGCCTACTGCCGCATTGGCGAACGCAGTTCCCACACCTGGTTCGTATTGAAGTATTTGCTCGGCTTCAACCAAGTGCGCAACTACGACGGCTCGTGGACCGAATGGGGCAACCTGATCGGTGCTCCCATCGTCAATGAAACCCGCGCCGCCCAGCCCGAGCTGGCCGCCACGGCTAGGTAACCGGTTCGTTGTAGTGGCGGGTCTTTAGACCCGTGGACTGCGGCAAGCGGCATATGTTTGTAGGGGCGGGGCTTGTTTACCCTGAGCGAAGTCGAAGGGCCCCCCGCCCGTGCGAACAGTAAACGTAAACAGTTTGCTCTTTCTAGACTGACAATTGATGACCGAGAATTAACGACTTTTTCATCCGGTGGCGCGGTCGCCAAGTGGTAAGGCAATGGTCTGCAAAACCATTATCGGCGGTTCGATTCCGCCTCGCGCCTCCAAATTTCTTCTTCGCCCCTTCAAGGCGATTCGGCTCCGAAATCAACTGGTAACTGGTATTGGCAGGATTTTTTCGCAAGTCCCGAAACGAATCAGAACTACAACCCAAAATTCATCGACAGCAAAGCCCTACGGCTCCGGCGCACCTACAGATTCTTGAGATGCGCGAGGCGGAATGGCGATCCGAGATTTTCCCGTAGGTCCAGCCAGTGCTGTTCTGGAATGGTCATGAATACATCGACGACTGCGGGGTCAAACTGGCTCCCGGAACAGCGCTTGATTTCTTCCCGTGCGTGGGACATCGGCAGCGCCCTGCGATATGGGCGGTCGCTAATCATGGCATCGAGCGAATCCGCGATGGTAAAGATGCGTGCACCAAGAGGAATCTGCTCGCTCTTCAGTCCTCGAGGGTAACCCGAACCATCAAAGAATTCCTGGTGTGCAAGTACGATTTCCGCCGCATCGCGCAAAAACGGAATGCGGATCAGCATGTTGTAACCGATCTCGCAATGCTCGCGCATTTTCTTTTTTTCCGCGTCGTCCAGTGGACCGGGTTTGCGAAGAATGCTGTCTGGAATGGCCATCTTGCCGATGTCGTGGAGGAAAGCGGCGCGCGCCAGGATGGGTAAGTAGCCATCTGGCACGGGCATAGCTCTGGCAATGGAAATGCAAAACGCCGTGACCCGCTGGCAATGTCCTTCCGTTTCTGCGTCTTTCAAGTCCAGCGCACTTCCCAGGGCCTCTAGCGTGTCGTCGTAAGACTGCTCCAATTCCACGTGCTTGGCCGTTAGCTGCGCAGTGCGTTCTTCCACCATCTGTTCCAAGCCGCGCTGATAATTGCGGTTCTCGATGATCAGCCGGCGGTGTTGCAGCGCCCGTCCGACGCCCATAAAAAGCTGGTCCTTTTCGAAAGGCTTTAGGATGTAGTCGTACGCCCCGCGGCGGATGGCTTCCAGGGCTGTGGAAATGTCGTGGATAGCCGTGACCATGATCACCGGTACTTCCGGATCGTATTGCCGCATCCATTCCAACAGCTTGATCCCGTCCATCTCCGGCATAATCATGTCGCTCAGGACAAGGTCGGGCGTTGCCTTTTTGACGTGGTCTTGAGCGACGCGGCCGTTATGCACCGCGGTGCAGTGATATCCCTTTGATTCCAGCATGGTAGAAACGACTTCGCGAATGGCTTCCTCATCGTCCACCACCAGAATGTTTTCCATCTCCACGTTGGTTTGCTCCCAGTAGGCATTATATGTGACGGCACACGCAAATGTGTGCGGCCTTGCCCAGTCAGAAAATAGCGTGTTAGCGTCATTGAAGGGTTTTTCATCGAAGCTTCTCGCCGTCCACACCTAGTTTTGCGGCAGCTCGAAGCACCGCAACGACGGCACTTCCGGCCGGGAGACGGGGCATGCTGCTGCAAAATCAAGGCTTGCTCGGAATCGCTTTCTTTGAAGCGACTGCGTCAATCATCTTGTTGGCCCTGTTTCTCCTATTTCGCCGCGATCATCAGGCAGGTTATTTCCATTTTTGGCTTGCCGGATGGTGCTGCTTTACTTTTTCTTCGCTCTGCGAACTGGCGCTGCTGATTCATCCCCTTCCAGGATTGAATCTGACGGTCATTCTGGCGCACGCGACCGCCTTGATTCTCTTCCTTGTTGCCGTAGTGCACTATTGGGCTGGTTGGAAGCGGCAAACCTCGCCTGTAATTCCTATGATCGGTTTGGTCCTTGCAGCCATTTATTACATCGAGCGGGGTGGTGCGCAGCAGGTCGTTTCGCTCCACTGGGCAACCGCGATTTTTGAGACGCTCCTCTGCCTGTTTGCGGGTTGGGTTTTGTGGAGGTCGCCGATGGCGCGCCGAGGTCACGGCGCCCAGTTGCTCGCGGGGATATTCTTACTCAGTGGACTGCATGGCCTGGACCGTCCGCTCTGGCTGGACAGTCCGTTGTTCCTGTTGCGCGCCGCGTTTGACCATTTTCTGGGAGTCGCTTTGGGAATCGCTATGGTGGTGGTTGTCCTGGAGGGCGCCCGTACCCGCAGCGAAGAACTCAACGACAAGATGCGCCGCCTGACGCTCTTGACCGCGGCCAGTACCCAGACTCTTTCCGTCCAGGAAGTCATTGAACAAGTTCTTTCGCATTTAGTTGAAAGTCTTGGCGCCACGCACGGCATCGTCCGCCTCAAGGAAGGCGAGGGAAATTCGGCGCAGCTCGTGGCCCGCGCATCCGTTGGATTTGACAAAGCCTACTTGAGCCGCCATGCCAAACTCTCCGTCATGGAGCCCTGGGCGCAGCAAGTGATGAAGGGCGACTGCCAATTTCTGCAGGTCGATCAGGAGTGGGATCCGAAGGCTCGAAAAAAGATTGATGAAGCGGGATTGAAAGCGCTGGTCACCCTTGCTCTTCGCGGCAAGAACGGGCCCTTGGGAGTCATTGGCGTCGGCTCCGTGCACCACCCATCATTTCATCCGGACGAGCTGGCTTATCTTGTCAACATCGCAAACTTGCTCGGGTTGACGCTGCAAAACGTCACTTTGTTTGAACAAGTCACCGCCGTCCAGCGCCAGTGGGAATACACCTTCGATTCCATCGGTGACCCCATCCTGGTTCACGATCACGCGGGCCGCATTCTGCGCACCAATCAGCGGCTTAGCCAACTTCTCGGCCGCGAAAGCGGCGCTCTGGTTGGCAGAAATGTCAAGGACCTCCTCTCCGTTCAATACGCGCCCTACAAGAGCTGCCCCTACTGCGAGGGAGTCGGCGGAGAAGGTGACGAGCCCGACCCCTGGTTGCCTGGCTATTTCCTGGCATCCAATTCCACATTTGCCGATCCCAGCGGGCTCCAGCTCGGTACCGTCCATGTCTTGAAGGACATCACCGATCGAAAGCGCGCAGAGGAAAAGTACCGTACCCTGATTTCCAGCGTTCAGGAAGGTGTCTTTATCTCCACGCCCCAGGGGCGCTTCCTGGACTTTAACGACGCACTTCTTCGGATGACCGGCTATGACAACCGCGAGGAACTGCTGGCAGTGGACATCCCCAGCGCCTTCTTCGCCAACACCTCCGATCGCGAAAAGCTAAAGAAGCTCCTGCACCAGCATGGAACGGTTGCCGATTTCGAGTTCGAAATGCGCCGCAAAGATGGCGAGATACGTAACATGCTGGAGTCTTCCATCGCCATACGGGACGCCGCCGGCAACGTGACTGCGTATCAGGGTTTCTTACTGGACATCACCGAGCGAAAGCAGGCGGAATACGAAATCCGTCGCCGCAACCGGGAACTCCTGGTATTGAATTCGATCGGGCAGACGTTGATGGAATCACTGGATCTCAGCGATTCGCTGCATCGCACGCTGCGTCAAATGGCCGAGCTTTTCAGTCTGGACGCGACTTCCCTCTATCTTTTCGAGCACGAAGGCACCATGTTGCGGCGCATAGCGGCAGTGGGCCACCGTTCGGAATACTCCAAGCACTTTCCGCCCGTCTCCGTTAGGCCCGAGTTGATGCAGCACATTAAGGCAGTGCATGCGACGTTTCTATCTGCCCAGGGACTGCCGCTGCCGCCCCTTTTCCGCGAAGCCCAGCTAAAAGAAAAAATTGTGGCCGCCTACATTGTGGTGCTGTGGTCCAAAGACCGCGTCATCGGCGGGCTGGTTGTAGCGAGCCGTACTCCCCGGGAGTTTTCTGCGGCCGACGTAAATTTGTTGATTGCTGTCGGCAGCCAGATTTCCAACGCCATCGAGCGCTCGATTCTTTACGAGGAGACTCGCCAGGCTTACGAAAACCTGCGCCGCACTCAGGAGCAGTTGTTGCATAGCGAGAAGCTCGCGGCCGTCGGACAGTTGATCTCCGGCGTCGCCCACGAATTGAACAATCCGCTTACCGCCATCCTCGGTTACAGCCAATTACTGACTTCAAACTTTACAAGCAGGCGCAGCGCACTCACCGCATCGTACAGAATCTGCTCAGTTTTGCCCGCCAGCACAAGCCGGAGCGGGTTCCCGTACAGCTCAACCAGGCCCTCGAAGAGACCCTGGCGCTGCGTGACTATGACTTGCGCATGCACAACATCCGCGTGCATCTGGATTTCGCGGAGGACTTGCCCGTCACCTCTGCCGATCCCCACCAACTCCAGCAGGTCTTTCTGAACATGGTGAACAACGCGGTGGATGCGATTCTCGAGCATTCCGCCGAAGGCGATCTCTGGGTGCGCACCGGAATCAATGGAGACCGCCTCTTCATTGAATTCACTGACAGTGGACCTGGAGTGAAAGACGCTTCCCGCGTTTTCGATCCCTTCTACACGACAAAACCAGTCGGCAAGGGAACGGGTCTTGGTCTAAGCATCTGCTATGGGATCATCACGGAACATGGCGGCATCATTCGTGTAAAGAATATTCCCACGCGCGGCGCGTCTTTTACCATCGAGTTGCCGCATCAACCCGTGCCCGCTCTTTCACTCTCCACGGCCGGACAGAAGCCCGCCTCCGGAAAGGATGCGCGAATCCTCTTGGTGGATCACGATGACTCTGTGTTGGAAGCGGTCGGGACCATTCTGCGCCGCCTCAATCATCGTGTTCACACCGCGAGAGACATGCGCGAAGCTCTCGCCTTCCTCGAAAAAATGGGTTTCGATCTGGTCATCGCAGATCTGCAAGTTTGCGCCGGCTCGAGCGGCAGTGGCATCAGTGAGTGGCTGGCCCAGCACAGGCCCGCTCTGAACCGAAGATTGATTTGGATGTGTGCCCTCGCGCCGTCCGGGGGCGCGGGCGAAAAGATTACCGGAGACGGCCGTCCGATTCTTCAGAAGCCCTTCAAGGCGAGCGATCTCCTGGCAGCCGTGGATGATCTGCTGCTAAACAACGTCCAGGCCGCGGCGATCGATTGAGGAAGCCAATTCCGCCGCAGCGGCGGCACGTTCCCCGAGCTCTTTCAGCGCCGCTTCCATGCGCACGCTTAATCCACTGACCAGGTTGCTCAGGCCGTCAAGCTGTATCATCGGGGCCAGGCCCATCAGGAGCTTCCATCGAATCAACTCATACCGCCAGGCGAACTGGGCAGTGAGACGCAGCCTCTCGAACTCCTGTACCGCAACCACTTGTGGCGATAGCACGGCAATCACTCTTGCCATGCGCAACAGACTCTGGAAATCCCCACGCAATGCAGCCAGGTAAGCGAGTACCACGCTCCGGCGCTCCCGGCGCACGCGGCGTTGCACTTCTCGGGAAGCTCTCTTCGAGACGAATTCGTAATCCGCCGGCGCCAGTGCCTGGCGGATCTGCGGCAAGTAGTTCGTGTGACACTGGCCACGCTGTTCCAACGAGCGGGGGTCGGCGTGCAGTCTCCTTCGCTTCTGAGGCTGCCGCGCTGCCCAGCCGAGCACCAGGAGAAGGATGACGATGAAACTGGAAAATAGAATCAAGGTGAAACTCAATGCCGGGTAACCTCTGGTTTCCAGATTTTGGACAACTGATCATTTAGCGATCGCAATCGTAGGTTGATCTGCGGGGCAATAGATTGATAGACGCCCACGGGGAGAAGTTCTTCGTTTGAGGCCGTCTCCGTGCGTGATTTCCGAAGGGCCCAGGACCAGACTGATAAACTCGCGAAGAACGCCAGCGTCTCCAGAAGGCTCCAAATCCTTGCGTAGCCATACAAATACCGATCTGAAATTGTGTCGTTCAGCACGCGGAAACAGGAGTACAGGCAAAAACCGATCGCCAACGCGCGGTCTGTACGCTCAGGTCGCAAGTCATAGTAGCGCGCGAAAAGAAAAAGCATCACGATAACCGTAGCAATCGACAATTCCAGTCCGCGGTCCGCCGTTGGAAGCGCAAGCGCCCATTGATGGCGCACTGCCAATCCGGAGTACAACAACACCAGCCCCGCACAGGCCAGCAGCAGCCGTTGGGCAAGCGCCCAAATCCCTGTATACCGAGAGAGGAAGTGTCTGCACACCTCAGCTACGGCCAATGCCCGCGCACAGACCGTTACAGCCTGCATTGCCCATGCGAAACGCCAGGAAGCTGTTGAGGAAAACCCCCATAGACGGTAAATGAAAAACAGCGAAGTAGCCACAGCGACGTTGACAAAAATATAGGCTGTGAAAGCCGGATACATTCGGTAGTTTTTGCGCACGACAAGCAATGCCAGAAGAAATACTCCGGTCACCGTGTTCAAGGCCCACATCATTTGCTGAAACTGCGTCATCCCTGCTATCACGCGCGCATCTTAGCATAGGCGTAACTGCCCGCAAATAGGTCCGCTGCGCCCGTCTGATAGTTCGAAAGTACCGCGCGAAATCCAAACTATCTGGAAGATTAGAGCATTCTTATGCGGCCACAAACGTCTGCGGCGGTTTTGGCGGGTACGGCGGTATTGGCGAGCCATCGGCTACGAGCGTACTGGCCTTTATCGACGGTGGTTTTGGTGGGTACGGCGGTATTGGCGAGCCATCGGCGATCAGCACACGATCAATCGTGACGGATTTACCGGCCGAGAGGTTGACGGACCGCACAACAGGCAGTACCATCAAGACGGCCAAAAGGAAAACTGCCACGGCTATTGCTGTTTTTTTCAATGGGGTATCCCTCCTAAGAAACAGCATGAGGAAGGACAGTCTTTGGTGGGCCCCAGTGTTTAAAAATGTTCCGCATGCGGAACGCAGGGCGGCATGAGAACGCTTACACAGCTCCAGCAAAACCGCAGAGTCATTCAGGACTTCACCCAGACGACGCTGGCAGGGATTCCCGGGCTATTTGCGCGCCTGGCCTACATGGCTTCCTTACGAGATCTCTCCAGCGGTCGGTATGAGCACGCCGGTCTTGCCGCGCTTTATCCGGATGCAGCCATCCAGCAGGCTTTGCAGCTTTGTCATGAACAGATTTTCGAGCGGATCCTGGAAGCGTCGCTGTCATGCCAGGAGGACGATTTGCGTGCTTGCCTGGATGGCATGGAGGGCGGGTTGCCGGTTGTGGTTTCTCACTGGCGCCGTCTCGAAGCCTACCGCGTTCTTCAGCCTGAAACAGCGCCTGACTATCTCAAGGAGCTTTTTTGTTCGAATCTCCGGGCTCTGCTGGAAATCCTCGATGAGGAACATTCTCCTGCCCGTTCAGGCGGGTAACTACGCCCGTTACGCGGCCCACAATTTCTGCCTCTTCTGGCACACGCCAGGTCTCCGGCAAACAATGCGATAGTGGGTGCGGCTGCATCACCAGCCGTGGGCCATCCTGATGGAACCATCCGCAACGGTATCCGCCTCGCACCTCGACGAAATACATTGGCCGGTCATGCTCCGTGGTCCATTCCCCATCATCAATTTTCCGTACCGACCCATCTACCAGCACGATGCTCCCGGGGCGCAGCAGCGGCATCATTCGCCGGTCGCTCATGCCGATATATCCATAGAAGTGCTGGCGATGGCCGTTCGTTAATACACCTTCAAACTCGCTCCACCTTTCCACCATCCGCGACAAGAATTCCGTTCGCCGCGGATCAAACGCCGGGTCGAATCGGATGGGTATCCGCAGCGCCGTCGGCGCCGCCATCAAATGTGTTTGTGGCACCGGGAACGACGCTCCATCATGGAAACACTCCTCGATCGGAACATCGTACCAGCGAAAAATCTCCAGAGGGTTCAAGCGGTAGAGGGTAGCAAGCGTGTACAATTTGTGCAGTCCCGGCACTACTCCATGGTTCTCAATGTCCGCCAGCCGGCTGATGTGCAGTATGAACTCAGGGCGTCCTCGGCGCGAGGCCAGTTCGTAGCTGGCGCGCTCCACATCCCGATAGGTTAGTCCGAGTCGTTCACGGGCCTGCCGCAAACGGAGACCGGGAAGCATCAATTCCTCGTGGGCTGAGTGGATCCCTACTAGCAGGGTACAACAGAATTACCATACTGTTAAGTTTTCGGAACAGTGACTCGGCTTGAGCTGCATTTGCGGGTGAACTGCTCGACGAGTCTCCGGTCGCTTTTCCTTACTTCCTTCTTTTCGTTACTTCTTTACCTAGCTTCTTCCTTACTTCGTTACCTCTTGTTTCTCACAGTGCACTGCGTCCAGCGCACCCCAAAGCGCATCCAGCGCTTCATTCGTCGTTTTCAGAATCTCTTCCTCGTCTCCGCTGGCGTGCTCTTCCAGCCAGCCGCGCCAAGCCGCGCGGTGCGCCTTGTCCGTTTCTTCGTGCACGGCGAAGTACGCCAGCCCCTCCGTTACGCCGTAAAATTTTCTCAGCCCATCGATCTTCGTCGTGGCGATCTCTGGCACCTGCGATTCGTAAGCGTAGAGTGCCGCCACCGCTTCCGCCACTGGCCGGTCCCCGCAAATCTCGCGGAATTTCTGCACCACTGCTTGCGTTCCCGGCAGCGCAGGGCAGCACGTGATGTCGTCCTCGCCCACGCCCACCGCCTCCGCAAAATCCCGCCAGAGCTTCGGATGCGGTCCCGCAGGATTCTCTTCCTCCGCCAGGTTCTCCCGGATCAATCTCTGCAGCGGGCCCTCCGTCCGCGCCGCCAGCACCCGCAGGTGTCCCGGGAACGCCTCCACATGCCGGTAATACTGCGCCGCATAGAGCTGCAACGACTCCCGGCTCAGCTTCCCCGCCTGCCAATCCTGATAAAACGGATGCTTCAGCAAGCTCTTCTCCGCAATCGCCGCGTCAATCCGCGCCAGCATTTCCGCGTTGCTCATGATGGTCTTCCTCCAGGGTCGCGCCCTACGTTCGCAGGCGCCCATCTCACCAAATTCGTGTCGCGCATTGTACCAGAATTCAGTGCGATCTGCCTGTAGCCCATCCGCTCCTGGCTGTGGGCCTTTCTCAACTGCCTTGGCAAATTTAGTGATTGCTTTATTGGGATTTGGGCCTTGAAGCAAAGGACTCAACCCACTTGCGTTGTTCGGCCGTATCCGGTACAGCGCATCCCCGAGCTTCTTGAATTCTCTGAAAAGCAGATTCTGGAGAAAATCCTTGCCGGACTAGCAAGCAGGCACACAACAACGAGGAGCGTCCAATGCCGGCACGACAATGGATGGCTATGCTTTTCCCTTGTTTCACCCTCTCATCGAGCGAATCAATGAACGCATTTAAGCCACCCTCCGAATCAGGCAATGACCTGTCTTCAATAGGGAAGGAAAGGAATTCAATCGTGGACTCTTTGCAGCATTTCGCTTCCTCGGAGAGGCCCAATTCTTGTTTCTCTGCTTCTGTGAGTGCGGAGACTATTACATCCACTCCCGAGCGCCGGGCCGCTGCAACATCGTCTTCTAGCCAATCCCAGCCTCTCGGTCTCGGCAAGATTGCGAGACGACAGGAGCCTGCGTCTATCCAGTAAGGATTCATAAGAGGGTTGATCTCCAAAATAAGCGGGACAATTAAAGTAACACTTTGTTCGATTTCTCAACCAATCG
>Ga0209648_10005849_pt1 | contig 10564 bp, 10 predicted proteins | sample GraSoi2013_115cm_FD_185830 | JGI IMG/M metagenome (GOLD analysis project Ga0209648, IMG submission 185830) | Grasslands soil microbial communities from the Angelo Coastal Reserve, California, USA - Sample 9_17_2013_115cm (SPAdes) (version 2) | ecosystem: Environmental > Terrestrial > Soil >...
TGGGGCGAACTCATCATGGTCGCCGGCCATCCTCCGGCCAAACTCAACGAGGAGTCCGGCGCCTCCTGGGACCGCGTTAGCGCCAACTATCTCCAGAATCTCGGCATGCCGATTTTGCGCGGTCGCGCGTTTACGCCGGCCGACAATGAAACCACCGCCCCTGTGGCCATCGTCAACGAAGCCTTTGTGAAGCGCTTTTTCAAGAGCACGGAAGAACCCTTGGATCAGCACTTTGGCCTCGATGTCCCCGAATACGCCGGCACCTTCCGTATCGTCGGCGTCATTCGCGACGCCAAGTTTGCCGGCTGGGGACTTAGCAGGCCCGCGCGTCCCATGTTCTACGTTCCGCTGGCCCAAAATGTGAATTATCCCGACCCGTTGATGAAGAAAATCGAGTTGGTGTCCCACTACGTCGGCGGAATCCTGCTCGTAACCAATATGCCCCCTGGCGCCGTCGAAGCTCAGCTCACCGGGATCTTGGCGGAGTTGGACCCCAACCTGACCATCAACAGCGTCCGCACCATGCAGCAGCAGATCGAACTTTCTTTCGACCAGGAGCGCGCCGTAGCCGGCCTTGCTGGCCTCTTTGGCATCGTGGCGCTAATCCTTGCCGCGATTGGCCTTTACGGCGTCACTGCTTATTCCGTCGCCCAGCGCACCAACGAAATCGGCATTCGCATGGCCCTTGGTGCCGACCGCCCCAGAGTCCTTGGACTCATACTGAGCGGGGCCTTCAAGCGCGTCTTGATCGGCCTGCTCCTCGGCCTGCCCTTGGCCGTCGGCGCTGGACGACTCATCTCCGCCCAGCTCTATGGCGTCTCCTCCTGGGATCCTTTTGCCCTGACCGTCGCCGCTGGCGCACTCGCCATCTGCTCCTTCTTCGCCGCCATCATCCCCGCCAACCGCGCCGCCTCCATCTCCCCCATGAACGCATTGCGGATTGAGTGAACGTAACCCAGTCAGCGACGTTTCTTGCTCTCGAAAGTTTTTCCTTGACTCGCCTCTACCTCGCCGTATAATGGACCCTGTAGATAACTGCGTTCGGAATGCAGGGAGCTTGTTTACCTTGAGCGGAGCCGAAGGGCTCCCGCTTTTCCTGCAGCCACACCCCTGATGTACTCGCAGTCGCCCCAAACAACCGAAATCGCGGTCTTTAGAATCAATGAATTACGAAATGCGATTTTTTTAAGTCTTTTCTTTTGATATTCATGCAAATTGCCGGGGGGCCCCCCTCTTGCCGATTTTTTCAATCGATTCCAACATTCTGAAGTCGCTGGACAATTCCTCGCGAAAGAAGCTTGTCACTGAGAAAAACTGCCTTTGTTATACTGAAACTTAAAGGTGGCCACTCTAACCGTGACCAAACTTCGCATCTCCATCGTTCAATACCTGAACACCGCGCCGCTGGTCTGGGGTTTCACCAACGGCTCGCTGCGGGGCAAATACGATTTGTCCTTCACCGTCCCCTCCCAGTGCGCCGAAGAGTTGTGTACCGGCAAAGCCGACGTCGCCATCATCCCCGCCATCGAATACCAGCGCATCGATGATTTGGTGATCCTGCCGGACATGGCCATCGCCTCGAAAAAGCAGGTCGGCAGCTTGCTCATCATTGCTAAGAAGCCCATAGAGGAAGTGAAGACCTTTGCGCTCGACCGCAGTTCGCGCAGCACGCAAACCCTAACCCGTATTCTGTGCGCCGAAAAATGGAAGATCGCGCCTCGGTTCTTTGAAACGCCGCCTGACTTAGGCACCATGTTGTCGCAAGCAGATGCTGCGCTTCTGATTGGCGATCCCGCTCTGCGAATCGCCGTGGAAATCGAAAAGCACGGTTGGGCCGGCACCGAAGGCCAAACGACATGCCACTCAGCCACTCTCGGAATCACCAGCTCGGAATTGCTGTACGTTTATGACGTTGTGGGCGAATGGCGAAGCTTGACAGGATTGCCGGCGGTCCTAGCGTTCTGGGCGGCCAAGCGGGACGTTGCCACTCCGGAGGTGACCGCCGATTTCCTCTTGTCGCGGGATTTCGGTTTGTCGCGCATCCCGGAAATTTGCTTCGACGCGGCCCGCGAATTGGAATTGCCGCAGCGCACGCTTGAATCCTATCTTCGTCAAAACATCGATTTCTCTTTGGACGAGGAAAATCGCCGCGGCCTGCAATTGTATTTCACACACGCCGCGAAACTTGGCCTGATCCCGCAAGCCAAGCCGCTCGAATGGGCCGCAGCAAAAGCTGAAGCCGTGAAGTTGTAGGGGGGGGGCGCCCCGCCGTGGCGGGCGTCCCTAGTGATGTCACGAATCGCCGTTACAGGACGAGAAGGATAAATCTTGGCACTGACGAAACAACAAGCACTTGACATGCTCGAATCCGATGACCTCATCGGCCTCGGCATGGCCGCGCATCAGGCGCGCCTGAAGAAAAACGACCCCCGCGTCGTCACTTACCAGATCGACCGCAACATCAACTACACCAATTTCTGCACCGAATATTGCTCCTTCTGCGCGTTCTACCGCCCGCTCGGCGCCAAGGACGGCTACATCCTTTCCTTCGAGGACATCTACAAGAAAATTGACGAAATGCTGGATCTCGGCGGCACTGGGATTTTGCTCCAGGGCGGGCTGCATCCCGACTTGCAAATCGGCTACTACGAAAATCTGTTGCGCTCCCTGAAAGCCCGCTACCCACAGGTGCATTTGCATTGCTTTTCCGCGCCAGAAATTTTGTGCATCGCGGAAGTCAGCGAACTCAGCATCCGCGAAACGATTCAGCGGCTGATGGACGCCGGCCTGCAGTCCATTCCCGGCGGCGGCGCGGAAATTCTCGACGATGAAGTCCGCGCGAAAATCGCGCGCCTGAAGTGCACCAGCGACGATTGGGAAGAAATGCACCGCGTGGCCCATTCGCTCGGACTCCGCACCACTGCCACCATGATGTTCGGCTGCGGCGAAGAGTTGCGCCATCGCGTCAACCATCTCGAACGTCTGCGCCGCATTCAGGAGGATACTGGCGGATTCACGGCCTTCATTCCCTGGATGTTCGCCGCCGAAAATACCGCACTTGGAAAAAAAGTGCAGGAAACCACTGCGGTCGACTACTTGAAAACGCTGGCCGTCAGCCGCCTGTATCTCGACAACATCGACCACATCCAGTCGAGCTGGCTCACGCCCGGAATTAAAGTCTGCCAAGTCGGCCTGCAGTTCGGCGCCGACGACGTCGGCAGCATCCTCATCGAAGAAAACGTGGTCTTCGCCGCCGGCGTTAAAAACCGCACCAACGAAAGCGAACTCCGCCGCGTCATCTCCGACGCCGGCTTCATCCCCGCCCAGCGCGATACCCTTTACCGAAGTTATGTACTGAAGTGAGCTCAGAAGTTGCAGAACTATGCGCACGCCGGGACTAGGCTGGAGGTTTGGGGCGCAGGTGGATCGAAACATCGACTACCATGCCATCCGGCAATTCCACATCTTCAAGCAAATAAAGAACTCCGCCGCGGAAACGCGCCTGGATTTTTCGAGGCTCCGGTTTGGAGCTGCTCGGTTCCGCCTTTGAGCTCGGCGGTTCGGCCTTGGAGCTAGGCGCTGCGGTTTTCTTTGCTGCGGCCGCGCTCGAAATTTTTCCTTCGGTTTCATCCAGCGCTTCGTTGGCGAGGGCGTCGGCCTCGCGGTTCTGCTCGCGGTAGACGTGCTCGATGCGGAAAGACTCGAAAGCCTTCGACATTTTTAGCGCGCGCTCGAACAGCGGGCGCAGATCTTCACTCTTCACTTTGTATTGCCCGCGCATCTGTTTGACCAGGAGCTCGGAATCGCTTTCGACGCGAATTGCTTTCACGCCGTGCGATTCGGCATAATCCAGCGCGGCGATGAGCCCGTAGTATTCGGCGACGTTGTTGGTCATGCGTCCGATATATTTTTTCAGCTTGGTGACGACCTCGCCGCGGCCATCGCGGATAATTACACCGTAAGCGGCGGGTCCGGGATTGCCGCGCGAGCCGCCGTCAATGTTCGCGCGATACGCGGCCACGGCAGCGGGCTTGGGCTGCGCGGGAGCTTCGGCGAACAAATCTTTCCCGCGGGGAGTTGGCGCGCGTTTCGGCATCAGGAATTTGTCGAAGCCGCCGAAGTTGTGTTTGCGGAACCAACGGCAGGATTCGCCACAGGAATTGGCTCCAGGGTGTAGAGAATCAGGCCGCAACTTTCGCAGCGGAAAACTTCTTCGTTGGTTTCCGAACGCAGCTCCTGAAGAATATGCGGCAAGACGCGCATTCCGCAGCCGCGGCACTGGCCGTCGCGGGCTTCGGCCATGGCGGTGCCGTTGTGGCGCTTGGCAATGCGCGCGTAAAGCTCGCGCAAATCTTCCGGGACCGGAGCGATAATTTTTTCGCGTTCGGCGGTGGCGGCGTCGAGCTGTTTCTTTTTCTCCGCGCCTAGCGCCTGAATTTCTTTTCGTTCCGCGGCGACAGCTTGCTCGGCTTCCTTTAATCTCGACTCCGCGATTTTCACGCGGCGTTCGACTTCTTCGGCGGCCATCATCACTTCGAGCTGGCGGTCATCGGCCTTGGCAACTTCGGCCTCGGCGTTGGCGATTTCGTGCTGCAAGGCTTTGTAGGCTTCGTTGGTTTTTACGGCGCCGCTCTGCTCGCGATATTTACGCGCGCGGTCTTTCCACTGCTGGGCGTCGAATTCAAACTTCTTGCGTTCGGCCACGACGTGGGTGTGCGCTTCTTTCGCGGAGGCGAGGTCGGCGCGGGCGCCGCCAAGTTTGGCTTCTGCGTCGCGGATACGTTTGGGAAATGATTCCAGTTCCGCGCGGAGCACGGCAATCTGGTGGTCAACGCGTTGCAGCTCGATAAGGTGAGGAATCGCCGGATGCATGGGTAGATAATTCTAGCACAGGGACGCGGCGGGCTTTGCGGGAACCTCTGCGGCGGATAGAATGCCTGCGTTTTTGCGTGCAAGAAACCGGGAGTAGCTCGTTCTAAGGAGGAGGGAGCATGCCGCACGTTCAGATTACCTGGGTGGAAGGCCGGACGCCGGAGCAAAAACGGAAAATTGCGGAACGCGTCACGACTGTGCTGATCGAGGATGGCATGGCCAAACGCGAAAATATTCACGTGTCGTTTCACGACGTTCCAGCGACGAATTACGCCGAAGCCGGCGTGCTGGTAGTAGACCAAAAGCGCACGCCGTGAGCCATTGTGGGGCGACACACTCAGGGCGGGCCGTCTCTCTCACGAACTCCAGCAAAGCCCGCCCCTGTTTAGCGGCGAGGCATTTAGCTCGACACGTGAGCGTCACGGCGAATCATAGACCAGTCCAGGAAGTAACCGATGCCGACCGCAAGAGGAATGATGCCGAACGCAGCGACCGTCCAGATGTCACGATCCGCTTGGATGCCCGCAATCAATCCGAAGGTGGCGATGTAGCCGAGCGCGCCGCTGACAAGCAGGATGCCGGCGCGGCGAGAATGTCCCGCCTGGTTCAATTCCGGCTCCAGCGGAATATCGACTCCGCGGGCAATCGCGGCGAGGCGCTCTTCGCTGCGCAGCTTGCGCACCCGGTAGTAGGTATACAGCGCGCCGAGGGGAACTCCCATTCCCAGAATCACGGCCACCAATCCAATCAATTCTCCGCCCATGGTGTGCTCCTTCTCTTTCTTTTAGGCGCCCGTTGCTGCTGCCGTGTTGTATTGGGGGAACCGCTTTCAGTAAGAGGTACGCGGCGCCTAAAGAAAAAGTTCCCGGAATTTACAAAGAAGTCATTCTAATGGTTTGGGCATGCTTGATGACCGTGCTTGCCGGGAGTCAGTCGATTTCGTGGACTTGCATGGAGGATTCGATGGAGAGATTGGGATAGCGAATGGGGGAGCCGGCGGGAGCGGGCAAATGGCGTGCAGCGGCAGTGAAACCGGCGCCGGAACATTCGACTGCGTAGGAATAGCCGTCGCGCTCGGTGCGGGTCATGGAAAGGGAGTTTGAGGAGATGAGTTCGCGGAGCGAAGCGCACTCGCCGTTGGCGACGATGTAGGCGCGTTCGGCCTGGGCGATTTGCAGGAGGTCGCTGCGAACGCCGGTCAGGCTGATGGCTTGCGTCGCAGCGGTACCTTCATCCGTGGAGGGCATTCTCTTCAAAGAGAATTGATAGACGGCGAAGAGAAGGGCGGCACCGACGAGGAGGCCGACAAGAGTGCGCATGAAAAGATTGTGGCGCGGCCCGCGATACACTTCAAGCGGAGTGCAGGACCAGTTGCGTTAGGAAACAACATCTCCATTTTCGCCTGGAATTATGGGTGGTCTGTTAGACTGCTTTCGACCGCCGACTTTCCCTCTCCGGTGCAGCGCTCCCCCTTCGGACAGACGAATGAATACGACTACGCTACCGCTCGAACTGCAGGCACTCGAAAAGCTGAGGGAGGAGGAACTCGAAGAGGCTCGCGCGATCCAGAGCATGATGATGCCCGCGGAATCGCTGCGCGCCGGCGCGGTGATGATCTCGCACGAATTTCAGCCCCTCGCGGCGGTGGGCGGAGACTTCCTGGATTACTTCGAATTGACGGACAAGAGTGTCGGTCTGTACTTGGGCGACGTTTCCGGCAAGGGGCTGCCGGCCGCGCTGTATGCGGCGCTGGCGGTGGGAACATTGCGCGGGGTGCACAAGACGGGCACCGCGCCGCACGACGTCCTGGCGACTTTAAACCGCCGGCTAATGATTCGCGGCATGCCGCGGCGTCACGCTGCCATCCAGTATGCGCTGTTCGATCCGCGCAGCCATGAACTGCAAATTGCCAGCGCGGGCATGCCCGGGCCTTTACACCTTTGCGCAAACGGCTGCCGCACCCTGGAGGTCAACGGGATTCCTCCCGGCTTGTTCCCCGCGACAAGCTACGAAACGCTGACGCTACGATTGCAGCCAGGCGATTCGGTGCTCTTTTGCACGGACGGAATCACGGACGCATTTGGCCGCGACGGAGAACAATTCGGAATCGAGCGGCTGCAAAAACTTTGCGTTGCGCGTAGGCCTGCCTCGCCCACCGAACTGCTGGGCCGTATCTTCGCGGCGGTCGAACAATTTTCCAATGGGCGGGAACAGCATGACGATATGGCGGCATCTATGTTTCATTTTTGCGGTTGAGCGACGATCCGTGGTATATGCTCACAAGAGCATGTAGACAGTGGGCAAAGGCTCGTTGTTTGGCGTTGACAGTTCCCGCGCGGTCCAGTAACTACGATAGACAAGTCTGCAAGATCAGGAGAGTCCTCGATGAAGACGAAATCCTCGTACGCTTTCGGGCTGGCGCTATTCCTTTCGATTCTAATTGCGATTCCGACGGACGTTTGGGCTGCCCCCCAGGCCGCGGGGCACCGCGCCGGCGAAGTCTCCCGTGTAATTCCGGCGGTGAGCATAGCTCGCAGCGGGAAAACCATCACGGCGTCGACGAAGACCGCCGTCGATTGGCAAGATCTGGTGAATACCCAGGTGAACGCGCGCGCGCGAATCGCTCTGGACGATGGGTCGGTGCTCAATGTGGGTTCGGAATCGTCCATGAAGGTGGTCAAGCACGATGCGGGAGCGCAGCAGACCGAGCTGGAGCTGACCTATGGGAAGCTCCGGACGCAAGCGCAAAAGATCGCCAAGCCGGACGGGAAATTCGAAGTGCGCACACCGGCAGGCGTGGCCGGAGTGGTGGGGACGGATTTTTTTGTGGCGTTCGACAACACCACCGGGACGATGAACGTGATTGCCTTCGAAGGACTCGTAAAAGTGTGTAACCTGGCGGGGGTTTGCGTGATCGTAAAGGCCGGGCAGATGACCAGCGTGCGCAGCGGGAACAATTCGGAGCCGCCGCTGCCGCCACAGCAAGCCACGCTCGATCTACTGGTGGCTTCCAGCAAAGACACGGATCCGGGAGTACTGTCGGGAGTGACCGCGGCGGGGGGGCACCTGGGCGTTTGGGGAACGGTCGGAATCGTCGCGGGAGCGGTGGGAGTCGGTTTGGGAGTTGGTTTGACGCGACCTGGTAACCCGCCGACAAATCCGTGCAAGATAAATCCGAACGCGTGCAGATAGTCAAGAACGGATGGCCGAAAACCAAGAAACCGATCAAGTTGGCCCTGGCTACATGGAACAGCCGGGGCTTTTTATTTTGGCGAGACTGCAGCTTTTGGCGGTGCATGCAACGAATATTGCGTGAAAGCCGTCGAAGAAGTGTTGGCTGATGGGCAATGGCGTACCTGAGGGACGCTTTGTGTGCCCCTGCGCTATAGCGTAAACTGAATGTTTCGCGGTCCCGTCTAATTCCGAGTGAGGCACCCTTTGAGCAAATCGATTCGTAGTTACATGACTTCTTACCTTTGTGCGCTGGCGCTGTTTTGCAGCATTGCGCCATCGGTGCACGCCGCGCCGCCGGATGTGCAAGCGAAGCGCTCGCCGCTGCTTGCCGCGTTGCAAGCGGAGCTGGAACGCTCCATGAAGAGCTTGAGCACGCTGGAACCTCCGGCCTACTACATGGGCTATACCATCACCGACACGCAGCGCGTGGATGTCTCCGGTTCGAACGGAGCGCTGCTCAACAGCAACGAAGCGCGGAACCGCTGGCTGGAAGTTTCGGTGCGCGTCAACGACTACAAGCTCGACAATACGCACAAAGTCGGCGAGCGGCAACAGCAGAGCGGCGGGGTCTCACCCGTGCCCATCGACGATGACGCGGAAGTTCTGCGCCGGGCAATCTGGCTGGAGACCGACAAGCAGTATCGAACGGCATCCGAAGCGCTGATCAAGATCAAAACGGGCAAAGAAGTAAAAGTAGAAACAGCGGAAGGGAGCGCACCGGATTTCTCGCGGGAAGAACCGCACGTTTCGATCGCGCCGCAAGTCTCGATCGCCGTGGACCGCAAACCATGGGAGGAACGGGTCCGCGCCTATACGAAATCGTTTCGCGAATCGCCGGCGATCATCAATTCCATTGTGACGTTCGCGGCGCAGGCGCAAAACGTCTTTCAAGTGACCAGCGAAGGGACGCAACTGCAATTCGGGCAGATTCGCTACCGGCTGGAGCTGTTCATCCAGGGCAAAGCGCCGGATGGCATGGACATCGACCGCTATTACAATTTCGACTGGGTCGACGCCAAGGACGCGCCGGATGACAAGGCGGTCTACCTTGCGGAAGCGACGATGCGCAAGGAATTGGAAGGGCTGGTTGCCGCGCCCATCAACGATCCGACGGTCGGGCCGGCATTACTGACGGGCCGCGCCGCGGCGGTGTTTTTCCACGAAGTCTTCGGCCATCGCGCTGAAGGCCACCGCCAAAAAGACGTGAGCGAGGGCCAAACGTTCTCGAAAAAAGTGGGCGAGCAGATCCTGCCAGAATTTCTGAGCATCACCGACGACACGACAATGAAGAAGCTGGGAAAACAGGACCTTCTAGGCTACTACCAGTTCGATGACGAAGGAGTGGCGGCGCAACGCGTGGCGCTGGTGGACCACGGCGTGCTGAAGAGTTTTGAGATGTCGCGGTCGCCCTTGGTGGGGTTTCCTCGCTCGAACGGGCATGGTCGGAGGCAGCTCGGCGCAACGCCCGTTTCACGCCAGGGCAACCTGATCGTGCAAAGCAGTAAGACCGTCACGAACGCGCAGCTTCGCTCAATGCTAATCGAAGAGATCAAAAGGCAGGGCAAGCCATACGGCTTGTTGATCGACGATATCGCCGGAGGATTTACATTCACCGGGCGCGGACAGCCGCAGGCGTTTCAGGTGCTGCCGCTGGTGGTCTACAAGGTTTTTCCTGATGGGCGGCCCGATGAATTGGTACGGGGAGTGGATATTGTCGGCACGCCGCTCGCGGCACTGACGAAGATTGTCGCGACGGGCGACACAACGGAGGTTTTCAACGGCTACTGCGGAGCGGAGTCGGGATCCGTTCCTGTTTCGGCCGCGTCGCCCGCGATTTTAACTTCGGAGCTGGAAGTGCAGAAAAAAGAAAGTTCCACGGACCGGCCGCCGATCCTGCCGCCGCCCGCACACGACGTAATCAAGACGGGAGGCCAGCAGTGAGGCGCGCAGAGAGAATGGCAGGAGTGATTTTGCTTTTGGTTGCGATGGGGGGCAGAGCAGCCATAGGTGCGCAGGTTCCGCAAGATAACGACCACACGCTGCAGGCCATGCGCGACGAGATGGAGCGCGCAAAGACCCGCCTGGAATTGAAAATTCCGAACATCGACCAGCCGGTGCGTCCGTATTACGTTGAATACCGTTTGCTGGACCTGGAGATCCGCGAAGTCGTCGCGGAATACGGCACTTTGCTGTCCAGCACGCACACCCGGAACCGGTTCATGGATGTGCAAGCGCGTGTCGGCAGCTACAAGCTGGACAGTTCGAACTTTGTAAGCGACGAGGGGTTCCGCGGCTTCATCGGGCCGACCGGCGAGGTAGGAATTGACCGCGACTACGATTCGCTGCGGCAGGACTTGTGGATCGCGACGGATCAAGCTTTCAAAGAGGCGGTGGAAACCTATTCACGAAAGCAGGCGTATCTGAGCAGCCTGGCGCGGCAATCGGACATTGATGATCT
>Ga0209648_10005850_pt1 | contig 10563 bp, 12 predicted proteins | sample GraSoi2013_115cm_FD_185830 | JGI IMG/M metagenome (GOLD analysis project Ga0209648, IMG submission 185830) | Grasslands soil microbial communities from the Angelo Coastal Reserve, California, USA - Sample 9_17_2013_115cm (SPAdes) (version 2) | ecosystem: Environmental > Terrestrial > Soil >...
GAGCAGCCCGCCGTGCACTTTCGGGTGCAGCGTCTTCACGCGTCCGCCCAGCATCTCGGGCCAGCCTGTGAAATCGGAAACGTCGCGCACCGCGATTCCCGCTTCTCGCAGCAGCTTCGCCGTTCCGCCGGTCGATAGAATCTCGATCTTCAGCGCCGCGAGCCGCTTCGCAAATTCCACAATCCCGGTCTTGTCAAAAACACTGATGAGCGCGCGCTGCACCGCCATGGATTCCTCCACAAAGAGAAAAGCACAACAGTTTAAGCGCGCCGCGCTAATTCGGAAAGCGCAATTCGCTTGGCGCCACGTCCCAGACTCGAAAACTTTGTGGAAAACTCTAACTTTGGATTTTTCCGGACTGTCCACTGTCAACTGTGAACCGTCGGCTCTTCAGGACTTCACCAGGGCTTTCAGTTTGACCTGGCCTTCGACCACTTCCACGACGTATTCGACGTCGCGGCAATTCTTCTGCTTTTGTAGTTCTTTCGTTTTCTTCAGCACGAATTCGTTGAAGCTGGAGCGCGACAGCTTTCCCGTCGCTTCTCCGGCCGTCTGCTTGGCCTGCAGGAACGCCTCGTACAGCCGCTCGACCTTCTCCGTTTCGCGCTCCGGATCGGAACACGTCATGCGAAATGTCTTGGACTCACCCGCCGAGCCTGCGGCTGCGTGCTCTTCGGCTTCTTTCTTGGCGCGAGCCGCTTCAATCTCCTTCGCCGCCGCGCCGAAATGCCGCTGAATTTTTCCTTCTTCTTTCAGAGCGACTCTCTTCCGGAAGATATCTTTATATTTTGCGTAGGTTTGCGAAAGATTGTTGAAGCGGAATCGCTGGGCAAACTTCAGTTCGCCGCCGCGTTCCGCATAGCGCTTGACCAACTGATCGATGCGCCACTCGATTTCGGTGGGAGGACGTTTCCTGCCGCCGCCGAAATACTGGTCGTATTCGATCTTGAGCTGACGGATGTCCCGTTCGAGCTGGCCCAGCTCTTCGTCGATGGTCGCCATGCGTGGAGGAATCCCTCGAGTCTCCATGCTAGGAGCACGGATGAACGGAGTCAACCCGATGCGTACCGGGCGATGCTCATTCGCTACCGCGCCGGTTCGGACGTTTTTCCCGAGGCGGTTTCTTTGCGGCCCGGGAAAGACGCCGGCATTGCCCGGCGCTTCGCACTGTGCTGAAATGTTTGAACGGACGGGCGGATTCGAATGCACGAGCGGGGTAAAAAGACGGTTTCGGCGGAGCAGGCGGAATTGCTGCGGCAGATTCCTTCGGTGGACGAATTGCTCGCTCAGCCGCGGCTGGCGGCGCTTTCGAAACGCGCGGACCACAACTTGGTTGTCGAAGTTGCGCGCGCGGTGCTTGCGGATTTGCGCGCGCGCATTGTGGGCGATTCGAATTGGACAGCGCTGGGCCTCAGCGCCGCCTCCGTTGAAGAGCTCATAAGCACCGAGGTCGAACGAATTCTATCGCGCTCGCTGCAGCCGGTCATCAACGCTACCGGAGTGATTCTGCACACGAACCTGGGCCGCGCGCCACTGCCGGAAACAGTCGTGGACGAATTCCGCCGCAGCGCCACGCAGTACAGCAATCTTGAATACGATCTCGAGGCGGGCGCGCGGGGCAAGCGCGACGTGCATACGGCCGAGTTGCTGACGCGTCTGACCGGCGCGGAGGCGGCCATTGTTGTCAACAATTGCGCTGCGGCCGTGCTCGTCACTCTCGCGGCGCTGGCTCGCGGCGGCGAAGTCATTGTTTCGCGAGGGGAGCTCATCGAAATCGGAGATGGCTTTCGAATCCCCGAGATTATGGAGCAGAGCGGCGCGATCCTTCGCGAAGTCGGGACGACCAATCGCACGCACCTCGCGGATTACGAAAACGCAATCGGCGAAAAGACACGCGTCTTGCTTCGCGTGCACCCTTCGAATTTCAAGGTCACCGGCTTTACCGATAAGCCTTCGCTTGAAGAGCTCGTGGCCCTCAGCCAGCGCAGCGGCCTGCCGCTCGTGGAAGACCTCGGATCGGGCTGCCTGGTTGATCTTGCCGAATACGGCGTCAGCGAACCCAGGGTGAGGCAAAGCGTCGATGCGGGGGTTTCCGTGGTGATGTTCAGCGGCGACAAACTTCTTGGCGGGCCGCAGGCGGGGATCATCGCTGGGAAAAAAGAGCTGATCGCGCGCGTCCGGCGCTACCCGCTGTTTCGCGCACTGCGTGTCGACAAACTCACCATCGCTGCGCTGGAAGCCACCCTTGGGGCCTATCTTCGCGCGGATTGGGACGAGATTCCTGCGATGCGCATGATTCGAATGACTCTGCAGGAGTTGAAGCGCCGCGCGGAGAATTTCATCCGCGAATTGCGTCCCGAACTCCCGCTCGACGAAGTCGAGGTCGAAATCGCGGATGGCAGTTCACTGGCCGGTGGGGGCTCAACGCCTTCGCAATCTCTTCCCACAAAGATCATTCGTATCGCCAGCGCCCGCTACTCCGCGACGAAGCTCGAACAGCGGCTCCGCCGGGCTCCTGCCGGCGTCTCCGTCATCGCCCGCGTCGAAAATGACCGCCTCATCCTCGACCTTCGCACCGTTTTCCCCGAACAGGAGCCGCTGTTGATCAAGACGCTGGCTGCTGTGCTGCACTGATGATTGAATAGGGTTGAATGCTCGCGTTCATCGTTCAAGGCCGCAAACTGGCAGTCAAGAAAAAGCCTCTGCCGAAGTTGCGGCCTGGGTGGGCGCTGGTGCGCGTGCGGCTGGCGGGCATATGCAACACTGACTTGGAGATTCTGCGCGGTTATCACGGATTTCGCGGGACGCCGGGGCATGAGTTTGTCGGGGAGGTCGCGGAGGTGCAGGGGGTTTCCGCAGCGACGAAGAGAGAATGGCTGGGGCGGCGGGTCTGCGGAGAGATCAACGTTTCTTGTTCTGCGTATGGCTTCAAACTGGTCTGCGATTTCTGCCGCCGTGGATTGAAAACGCATTGCGGGCGGCGGACCGTGCTCGGCATCGTCAACCACGATGGCGCGTTCGCCGAGTACTTGGCTTTGCCGCTGGAAAATCTGCAGCCTGTTCCGAATAACGTCACGGATGAGCAGGCCGTTTTTGTCGAACCGCTAGCCGCCGCTTGCGAAATCCTCGATCAAGTCAATGTGAAGAAGTTTCGCTCCGCCGCTGTCCTCGGCGACGGCAAGCTCGCGCAACTCATCACACTTGTCCTTCGCACCGCGATTCCGCGCGTCGTCATGTACGGCAAGCATGAAAAAAAACTGGCGCTTGCCCGGCGGGCAGGCATTCAAACGAAAAGAGTCAGCGGTGACGCCAGCGATCTGAAACACATCAAAGAAAATTTCCGGCTCCTGGTCGAAGCGACTGGCTCGCCGAGTGGCTTGGCCCTGGCGCAGCACATGACCGAGCCGCGGGGCACGCTGGTTCTGAAGTCCACGTTCCACGGCGCAGCGTCGGTCGAAACATGGCCCATCGTCGTCAAAGAAATCACCGTGGTTGGCTCGCGGTGCGGCCCTTTCGCCAAAGCGATTGCGCTTCTGCGTTCCCAGAAGGTCGATCCAGGGCCGCTCATCTCGCGCACGTTTCCGCTGGACCAAGCGCCTGCGGCGATTCAACACGCCCAGCGAGCCGGCATTATGAAAGTCCTGCTTCAGCATTGATGCCTGCACGAACATACCAGCACCGGAGGAAAGCAGAATAGACACCGCTGGGACGCAGAGAACGCGAAGGCTCGCGAAGACTGCTCGACGCATTTCAGAGCCGGTTGATGCAGGAGGCGACGCAGGCGGCGCCGAAACCGTTGTCGATGTTGACGACGGTGACGTTGGAGGCGCAGGAATTGAGCATGCCGAGCAGCGCGGCGACGCCGCCGAAGCTGGCGCCGTAGCCGACGCTGGTGGGGACGGCGATGACCGGCACGGCGACGAGGCCGCCGACAACGCTGGGAAGCGCGCCTTCCATGCCGGCGACACAAATAATCACGGGCGCCTGCGTCAATTTCTCCCGATGCTCGAGCAGGCGATGGATGCCGGCGACACCGACGTCGTACAAATGCTCGGCGCGGTTGCCCATCATCCGGGCTGTGAGGAGCGCCTCTTCGGCTACAGGAATGTCGCTCGTCCCGGCGGAAACCACGAGGATTGTTCCTTTTCCGGTAATTTCCTGGATGCGCTCAATGGTGATCGCGCCCGATAACTCGTGAAACTTGGCGCCATGTGCGTCTTTTCCGCCAGTGCGTTTCACGGCTGCAAAAATCTTTTTGTCCGCGCGGGTCACCAGGATGTTGTGCCGCGAATCCTTCTTGCGCAGCATCGCGCGCACAATTTCCGCCACCTGCTGCGGTGTTTTCCCTTTGCCCAAAATCACTTCGGCAAAACCCTGGCGCAGCGCGCGGTGATGATCCACCTTCGCAAAGCCTAGATCTTCAAATGGCAAGTGCTTCAGGCGCTCGATGGCGTTGTCCGGAGCCAGCGCGCCTGCCTTCACGGATTCCAGAATTTTCAGCAATTCACTTTGATTCATATTTTCCGGCCGCCGCGAATTCTATCATTGCACGGAACTGGCACCTTAACTTGACTTGCTTTGGCGCCACTGCGAGACTGATTCTACCCGCGCAGAAAACATGGCTGACACACAAAAACAGATTGTCACAGTAGGTGTGACCGGCGCCAGCGGAGCGATTCTGGCGCAAAAGACGCTGGTATTGCTCGAAGAGGACCCGCGCGTCGCACGCGTTCATCTGGTGGTCACGGAAGCCGGGCAGCGGCTCTTTACGGAAGAGCTTGGCATTACTTCCGGCGACTTGAAGCAGCTCCCGAGCCGCATTCTCGGCCATCCGGTTGCCAAAATTGACGTCCTGCCGAACAAAGACGTGGGCGCTTCGATCGCTTCCGGGAGCTACGCGGTGGATGCGATGGTGGTCATTCCGTGCTCGATGGGGACGCTGGGTGCGATTGCCAACGGCATCAGCGACGATCTGGTCGCGCGAGCGGCGGACGTGATGCTGAAGGAAGGCCGGAAGCTCGTTCTGTGTGTGCGCGACACGCCGGTCAATCGCATTCATCTGGAAAACATGTTGCGGGCGCAGCAGGCCGGCGCGGTCATTATGCCCGCGGTACCTGCTTTCTATCACCAGCCGAAAACGATCGACGATCTCGTTACGCAATACGTTTGCCGCGTCCTGGCGCAAATCGGCCTCCCGCAGGAAAAGATGTACCGCTGGACGGGACATTCTGCTTCGAAGGAAGCAAAAGCATGACGAGATCTCAACACAGAGATCACGGAGAACGCAGAGTTCGCGGAGAAGCGCCGGGATTTTTACCGGTTCGACCGGAATTCACCGCGCACTCTGTGTTCGATTCTTTTCTCCAACGATGAACACGAATCGCATTCGCACGGTGCTCGAAATGATCAAGTTCGAACACTCCGTGTTTGCACTGCCGTTTGCGCTGACGGGCGCGCTGCTGGCCGCGCGCGCCACTCATCAGCCGCCAAGGGGCTGGCCTTCGCTACGCCAGATTTTGTGGATCATCGCCGCGATGGTGGCGGCACGCGCCGCGGCGATGACCATGAACCGGATCGCCGATCTTCGTTACGATCGCGAGAATCCGCGCACGAAACAGCGTGCGCTCGCGACGGGCGCGCTCACGTTGCATTTTGCCTGGCTTTTCACGCTTGTTGCGGTCGCGGTGTTCTTCATCGCAGCATGGCAATTGAATCCTCTTGCCCTGAAGCTGGCGCCGCTGGCCATCGCCATTCTTTTTTTCTATTCCTTCACCAAACGCTTCACCAATTGGTCGCATCTCTTTCTCGGGTTTGCGCTGGGCATCTCACCTGCTGCCGCCTGGATCGCCGTTACGGGCAGCCTCGATCCGCGCATGCTCATCCTGTGCGCGGCGGTTACGCTGTGGGTCGGCGGGTTTGACGTGCTCTACGCGTGCCAGGACATTGAGTACGATCGGCGCGCGGGACTTTTCTCCGTGCCGAAGAAATTCGGGATCGCCAAGGCGCTGCTGATCGCGCGGATGATGCATGTTGGCGTCGTTGCGCTACTCGCTTGGCTGGCGTTCGGTTTTGGCTTGCCATGGCCCGCGTGGGCGGGCATCGCCGTCGTCGCTTCCCTGATGGGCTACGAACATTCCCTTGTCAAAGCAGATGATCTCAGCAAGCTGGACGCTGCGTTTTTCGCCGTGAACGGTTATATTAGTATGTTGTTCCTGCTGTTCTGGGGCGCTGCGGCAGCGGTTTGGCGCGTTTGAATTTTTCGATGGATTCAAAATGAGCGAACTCACGATCACCGATCAGCAGTTGCGGCCGATTGCCGGCAAAGTGCTTGCAGGCGAGCGGCTTTCTTTCAATGATGGCATCACGCTGTACCGTTCGCCCGATCTGCTGGCCGTTGGCTGGCTGGCGAACCACGTGCGCGAGAAAAAACACGGCAACGTGACGTATTTCAACGTCAACCGGCACATCAATCCGACGAACATTTGTATCGCGCATTGCAAGCTTTGCGCTTTTGGCCGCGACCCCAACGCGCCGGGCGCGTACAACTTCTCGCTGGAAGAAATTTACGCCCGCGGCGAACAGGGCGCGCGGGAAGGCGCACTGGAATTCCATATCGTCGGCGGTCTGCACCCGGATTTGCCTTTTGAATATTTTCTGGAGATGATTCGCGGGCTGAAGCAGCGATGTCCGGGCGTGCACTTGAAGGCGTTCACGATGGTTGAAGTGGGCTACTTCGCGCGCATCGCGAAACTATCCGTCAAAGAGACCCTGCTGAAATTGAAGGACGCGGGTGTCGATTCGCTGCCCGGCGGAGGCGCGGAGATTTTTCATCCGCGGGTGCGCAAGATCATCTGCGATCACAAGGTCAGCGGGCAAATGTGGCTGAACATCGCGCGGCAAGCGCATGATATCGGGCTACGCTCCAACGCGACGATGCTTTACGGGCACGTGGAAACGGAAGAAGAGCGCGTCGATCATCTCGTCAAACTGCGCGAACTGCAGGACGAGACGCATGGCTTCGTGGCATTTATCCCGCTGGCGTTTCACCCGGACAACACCGCGCTCTCGCACATTCCGAAGCCGACGGGCTACGCCGATCTGCGCAACATCGCCGTGTCGCGGCTGCTGCTGGACAATTTCGAGCATATCAAGGCGTACTGGGTCATGCTCTCGCCGAGCATCGCGCAGATCGCGCTGCGTTTTGGGGCGAACGACCTCGACGGCACGGTTGTGGAAGAGAAGATTTATCATGACGCCGGCGCGAAAACGTCCGAGTTCACGCCGCGCAATGAACTGGAACGGCTCATTCGCGCCGCCGGCCGCGTTCCCGTCGAGCGCGATACGCTCTATCATCCGGTCGACCGCTCGAAGCTGCCGCCTCCCATGCGGCCGGACCTCGTCAGCCTGACTTTGAACGTCTAGCGTGATCCCTTCTGAAGTCATTCGACACCAGTCATGAATGGTGTTGACGGCTCCATACTCGCTGTATAATCTGGACAGTGGAGGTTGCGGCCATGCGACACCAATTTGTTCTCGACAAACGAACGAATAAATTGCTCGAAGAACTGGCATCCTACCGCGACGGCAATCGAAGCGTGATTGTGCGCGAAGCCATCCAGCTTTATGCGGACATGGAAGACCGCCTCGACAGAATCGAAGCCGACCCGGCATTTCAAGAAATGATGGCGAAATCCGACGCCGATATGAAAGCAGGGCGCGTCATTCCACATAGCGAAGTTGTCAAAATGTCCCGCGCAAGAAGCGCGAAGAGAAAAAAACGGTGAAGCACGGGGTCGTCTGGACCCGCACCGCATGGGAATTGTTTGAAGAACTTCCGGATCGAGACCGGAAAGAGATTTTCGAGAAATTAAGTGTGCTTTCATTTTTTCCGCACATGTATCCAGTAAGGACAAAAGGGCGCCGCTTTCGCCGCCACCGCTGGTTTAACGCGGGCGGTTGGCTGGTCTACTACCGGGTTGTGGATAACACCGTTTACATTCGAGGCCTTTGGCCTGCCCGCATTCCTTGATAGCCGGACGAGAATGCCAGCTAGGTAATCCCATGCAGCAAGCCCACCTTTGCCCCCGCGAGCCGTGCCGTGATTGTTGGTTTGGTTGCAGTTCTAATTCAGCGGATGGTTGCGGCCTTGGCGAGGACTTTTTCCAGCACGTCGGAGGGCAAAATCGCGTAACCCTGTTCCTGCGCCATTTTTTGGCCCCTCGTGTAGACCCACTTCAAGTAGCCGGCCACAGCACTGCCCCTGCCGGGATCCTTGGCGACAGCAGGCACGTAAAGCCACGTGAAGCTGCTGATCGGATAGCTTTCTTTCCCCGAGGCATTGGTCAGCGAGACGCGGAAATCATTGGTCATTTTGCCGCCGACGGCGGTTGCGGCTGCGGCAATCGAGTTTGCGGAAGGCTTCACAAATTCACCAGCGGCATTCTTAATGCTGGCTATGCGGACGGTCGAGCCGGCGGCAAGGTTTAGTTCCGTGTATCCGACCGCGCCCGGCGTGCCGCGCAGCTTGGCTACCAGGTCTTGCGAACGCTGGAAGCCTTGACCCACGGGCCATTTCGGCGATTCGCTGCGCCCTGCGGCGGCGAGAAATTCCGGACTTACTTTGGCCAGGTAATCGGAAAAAATGTAGTTGGAGCCCTTGCCCTCGCTGCGGTGGAGCACTTGGATGGGCAGCTCCGGCAGCTTCATGTCCGGATTGAGCTTCGTGAGGGCCGGATCGTTCCACGAATTGATCTTCCCGAGAAAAATGTTGGCCAAGACCGGCCCCGTGAGCTTGAGCTCGCCCTTCACGTCGGGCAGCTCGTAGATAACCACAATCCCGATCAAGACGGCGGGCAATTCAAGGATCGACCGGCCTGCCGCGCGCAGCTGGGCCGCCGGAATCGGCGCATCCCCTCCGCCGAAATCGCCCGTCCCTGCAAGAACGTTTCTGGCGCTCTCCGCTGTTCCCGTGGCCAGGTAACGAATGTCCGTGGCGGGTTGTCGCTTGTGGAACTCATCGATCCAGTTCTTATAGAGCGGTTCCGGCATGCTGGAGCCGGTTTCGACCAGGACCGTTTTTTCCTGGCCACGAGCGGCGGCCGGCAGCAGAAGTATCCATCCGAGGAAAACCGTAAGAAGCTTGAAGGATCTCGTATGCACATGAACCTCTCTATCTTCCGGAAATTCTTGTCAAATTCCACGAGCAGCGAACAAAACTTTGTCGAAGCGTATTCCCATAGAGTAGCGGACGGAATCAAGAGCAGGAAAGGGAACGGAAGTACCGTTGTATGGAATCCGGCACTAAGCGTTTGACGAAACAGCAACTTCGGCGAAGCCTTTCGCGTCTCAAGTTTGTAGCAAAGCACGAGGAGCGGCATTTCGAATGCGAACGGTTCTATTGCTCACGGTCTCCAATATTTTCATGACCTTTGCGTGGTATGGCCACTTGAAATTCCGGAGCGAGGCCCTATGGAAAGCGATCATGGTCAGCTGGGGGATCGCTTTCTTCGAATACTGTTTCCAGGTGCCCGCGAACCGCATCGGCTCTTACGAATTCAACGGCGCACAGCTCAAGACCATTCAAGAAGTCATCACGCTCTCGGTCTTCTCCGTTTTCTCAATTACGTATCTGGGAGAAAGATTCCGATGGAATTACGCCGCGGGCTTTGCGTGCATCGTGCTCGGGGCTTTCTTGGTCTTTCACAAGTGGTGAGGATGCCTCCGGCGATTCAGGTAAGGCGCTCCGGCCAATGGCCGGTGCGCGACTCCTTGCAGGACCGCGCTCATCACACGTACGCAAAGCCTTCTCGACAAGGTCATTTTCTGAATATACCCTTCCAAGAAGCTCTGGAATCGAACTCGATAGATTCGCATCGAGTGAAAGAGCCAAAAGGAGAGAAATTATGCAGCGCAAAGCATCCGCGGTTTGGCAAGGCGGTTTGAAGGATGGGAAGGGCACCATCTCGACGGACAGTGGCGTGCTGAAGCAAACGCAATACTCCTACAGCACGCGCTTTGAAAACGGCATTGGAACCAATCCCGAGGAGTTACTTGCCGCCGCGCACGCCGGTTGATTTACGATGGCGCTCTCCGCCCAGTTGGGCGGCGTAGGTATGACTGCCAGCAGGCTTGAGACGACGGCAACGATTTCGCTCGAAAAGGTCGGGGATAGCTTCGCCATCACGAAGAGCCATTTGGACCTCGTCGCGAAAATTCCCGGCGCGGACAAGGCCAAATTCGACGCGGCCGTCAAAGCCGCGGAAACCGGCTGCCCCGTCTCGAAACTCTTCAAGGCAGAAATCAGCGTCAACGCCCGATTGGAATCCTAGGACTCAGGGGTTCTTATCGAACGTTCACACTGAACGTTCTCCCCAGACGATCACACTGCAGATTCTTATCGAAGTTCTCATCGAAGAGGGCAAACAGGTACAATGCACCACATGATTCCAGCTCCGGGAGCGTTTGTTGCAGGTGTCGCGATCTTTCTGATCGTGGTGTGGGATGCGTTCGAGGCCATCATCCTACCGCGGCGCGTCACGCGAAAGTTCCGCCTCGCTCGCCTTT
>Ga0209648_10005851_pt1 | contig 10561 bp, 7 predicted proteins | sample GraSoi2013_115cm_FD_185830 | JGI IMG/M metagenome (GOLD analysis project Ga0209648, IMG submission 185830) | Grasslands soil microbial communities from the Angelo Coastal Reserve, California, USA - Sample 9_17_2013_115cm (SPAdes) (version 2) | ecosystem: Environmental > Terrestrial > Soil >...
AGCTTCCATTGACCCGAGATGATAGACTGTAGCCAAAAAAGCTCTGGGAGGCAGAAGGATAGAAGAGGAGTCTCATATCCCTTCGATGAGCTGCCTCAGCGAACGATGCTCGAAAGGGCCATCGTCAAGCACTTACGAGCAGGACAGCATTGGCAGGTCCGCTCTGGCTGGTTAGCACTATAGGGAGCAAACCAAATGATCAGTACCACCGTGCTATTAGGGAAGATTATGCGCCACCCAGGTAAGCTTGACGTACCAGATCATTGTTCAGTAGATTACGTGCAGTATCGCTTAGCACGATCTTGCCAGTCTGTAAGACATAGCCACGGTCAGCTAGATTCAAGGCCATTGAGGCATTTTGCTCGACGAGAAAGATAGTCACGCCCTGCCCTCGAATACGCACAATAGTATCAAAGACAGTCTGGACTAGTAGAGGAGAGAGACCCATTGATGGTTCATCCATGCACATCATACGGGGACGAGACATCAAGCCACGCGCCATAGCCAGCATTTGTTGCTCACCTCCCGACATCGTTCCAGCACTCTGCTTCAGGCGTTCTTTGAGGCGGGGAAAAATCTGGCAGACGTAATCCAGATTATCACGAAACTCAGCTCTGCTCTTCTTAACGTAAAATCCCATTTCGAGGTTTTCCAGCACAGACATGCGCGAGAATACACGGCGAGCCTCGGGAACCAGCGCGAGCCCAGATTTGACAATCTCGTCAGTTCCTTTACGCTCAATCGATTGCTCATCGAAGGCAATCGAACCGCTCTTAGCACGAACCAGACCGAAAATCGTCTTCATCGTTGTTGTCTTACCTGCTGCATTTGCGCCTAGCAAGCAGACAATTTCACCTGCATTGACCTCAAAGGAAATATCCTGCAGGATATGGCTTGGACCATAATACGTGTTGACATTGCTCAGTTGTAACATAGCCGATTCTTTACCTCTTATCCTCACTAGACGTGTACGAGACAAGCGGCTAGTATGTGTATGTTCTAACATAGTCAATTTTCTACTTCTTACCCTTAATCGGCAGTCCTACCCTGCGCACCTGTTGGTTTGCCTAGATAAGCAGCAATTACCTCTTCATTGTGCCGTACCTGCTCAGGCAAACCCTCTGCAATCTTTCGCCCATGATCAAGCACAACAATATGATCGGAGATCCCCATGGTCACTGTCAATTTATGCTCAATCAGGAGAATAGTTAGGCCCAACTCGTCGCGCAGACGTCGTATATACTTCACCGCCTCCAACGTCTCAGCCTCATTCATGCCAGCCGTCGGTTCATCCAATAAAAGCAGCCGAGGATTAGCTGCCAACGCACGGGCAATTTCAACACGCCGCCGATCGGCATACGAAAGGTTCATCACATACTCTTCTTGTCGCTCCACCAATGCAGTACCAAAGAAACTCAACAATTCAATGGCTCGCTTGCGGGCATTAGCCTCCTCGCGCACAATAGCAGGTGGGCGAAACAGAGAGCCAACTATACCCGCTTTTAACTGCGTGTGCAACCCGACAAGTACATTTTCAAGCACCGTCATGTTATTGAAGAGGCGAATATTTTGAAAAGTACGAGCCAGACCACGCAGTACCACTTTGTCAGGAGAGAGGCCGATCAGTGATTGACCAGCTAGACGAATGTCTCCAGAAGACGGACGATAAAGTCCGGTAATCAGATTAAAGACCGTTGTTTTCCCCGCGCCATTCGGGCCAATAATACTGACAATCTGACCAGGGTACACCTTAAAAGTCACAGCTTCTACCGCTTTAAGTCCACCAAACTGCTTAGTCACTGCATCCAGTTCGAGCAGTGCTCTCACCAAAGGTTCAGCAACAGCAGGTGTTCCTGTAAATCGAGTTTGATCAAAACTCATCATATATCCCCTCTCTTGCATTTTTACTCAACACGTATTTCTTCTTCAAATCCTGGTGCACCAGGAGGTTCGTCCAACGCACCAACTTCGGCAGCTTCTTCTGCATGCTGGTGTAATTCGCGCCTTCTTCTGGCACTGGGAATCAGCCCCTCAGGGCGAAAAAGCATAATGGCGATGAGCAGTAAGCCGAACAGGAGATTACGAATATCCGTGAAATTAAAGGAGGGGAAAAGCTGTTTAAAGCCATAGAGAAAGCTACCAGGATTCGTCGCGATACTATCAAGCTGTGCCAGTATAAGCTGATTGAGAGAGTAGACAATAACTGCTCCAAGGAGAACTCCTGGAATACTTCCCAAGCCGCCAATCACAACCATGGCCAGGTAAACAAAAGAGTCGGTCGTATTAAAATCACTGGATGCCACAGTACCTAACTTTGCAGCATGATAGGCACCTGCGATACCAGCAAAAAAAGCTCCTGCAGCAAAGGCGAATAATTTGGCCTTCACAAGATTAATACCTGAAGAGGAGGCCGCAATCTCATCTTCACGTATAGCGATCCAGGCACGACCTAAGCGAGAGTCACGTAGACGCAAATTGGCAAAAATACACAACACAATTATGGCCAGAATCAAATAATAATACGGTACAGGATTATAGCTAGACCAATCAATACAGGGTAACCATGAAAGAAAGCGTAACCACGGGATAGAGGGTAATGATGAGGCACACGGAGTGAGCGGGTGATAAATGCCGGAAATACCACTAGTTCCTTTTGTATACTTGTCGAGATTCTGGAAAAAGAGAGGAATAATTTCACCAAACCCCAATGTCACAATGGCCAGATAATCACCACGCAACCGGAGCGTAGGCGCACCAAGGAGCACTCCCCAGAGAGCTGCAATGATTGCCCCAATAATCAACATTGGCCAGAAGAGCCAGGGCCAGATTTGAGGATTAGTCACGATGCCCGTGATTACTGTAAACTGATCTGAGCCAACCAGTGCCCAGGTATAGGTACCTAAAACAAAGAATGCAACATAGCCCAGGTCCAGTAAGCCGGCGAAACCAACCACAATATTTAGACCAAGTGCCAGAATCACATAATATCCCAGATCATCATACCCGACGAGACGACCGTTAGTACCAAATGCAAAGAAAACAGGGTCCAGAGCAGGATAAAACAGAACAAAAGCTGCTATGATCACGATACAAAAACGCAATGTCCCCCGGTTCTGAAGAGGCTGATCATTAGGAACCAGATTGCGTGCCTCTTCACGGGCACGCGTCGTAGACAATCCTTCCAGTTGTTGTCGTTTGCTCACCTTCCCAGAGAGAGACGTCCCATTTTTCGTCGTGCCATTGGTGCCCTCCCTGAGGGTTTGCCGTGCAGCAACTATTCCCCCCAACCAACCAAGGAAATATCCTGCTATTGGTAAGACCAGCGTTCGTATAGCAGCCCAGATCAACAGTATCGTCGAAAGCGAACCAAGCAGCAAGAAAATGATATCAGCAATGAGCGAGATGATAGCAAAGATTGCCGCAAACCACAAACTGCCAATCCTGGCTTTCCTGATTAAGAATCCACGCTGCTCCTCATCAAAAACCTGGATGTCAGTGAGTGGAGCAGGAGGTGAATAATGTAATACATCGCGAACACGCTTGCGGACAAACAGATAGATAGAAATGACAATAACCGATAGAGCAAGACCAATCACTAGATCATTCGTCCAGGAGATTAACAAAATTGGTGCAACCGTATAGGCAATCATATCAGCCCAGAGTTCAATTGTCCCATAGCGACCGCGACGACCATTATCAGCTGCGACTAAGTAACCGACGAGAGCAATGACTGTAGCATAGAAAACAGCACAGAAGATGCCAGCCTGGACCACAGAGGGCACATCGCTAAGTATGCTGTTCTGAGGAGAAAAAATGGCTAGCAGGACATTATTCTCAAGGGCTTCACCACTCCAAAGAAAGGTGAAAACTACTACCGGAATAAGCAGAGCCACCAACCATTTAACCAATAACGCACGTAGACTACGGTCAGGGGCAAGCAAACCACCATCTATTGACTCAGGCACGTTTAACATCACCTCTCTTCAAAAATTCGTCTCTTTCTCAAAGTATCGTTGTCACACCATCTCATCTGGGAGTGGTGCTGCATAGCGGTCAAACGTCCGAATATTATACTTTCTCGGGTGTCTGCTGCCCTAGCAGACCAGAAGGACGGAAAACCAGGATCAAGATCAGAACCCCATAGACCACTGCACTCACCCAGGCATCACCACCATGAGGCAAGACAGTACCAGGTATTTCTGAAACTAGGGAGCGAACAATGCCAATGATTAATCCACCTACCATAGCTCCCACAATGTTGCCAATGCCACCAAGCACAGCACAGGTAAATGCAACCAAGCCAAGATCATAGCCAATTGAAAAATTGGTGTTTGGAAATTGTAAGCTATAGATAAAACCAGCAGCTCCAGCTAATCCTGCACCAATAAAAAATGTGATTGAGATGATGCGGTTTACATTCACTCCCATCAGTGCAGCAGCTTCACGGTCCTGCGCCACCGCACGCATAGCACGCCCGAGGCGTGTACGTGTAACCAACAAGTGAAGACCAACCATCAATATCAAGGCTATAAGAAGCATAAACACAGTGATACTCGAAATGCTCACAGCTCCCACTTGGAACGTTCCAAAGGGCAACGAAGGAAAAGGAATATCAGTATTGCCTTTCCAAAGTTTGCCTGTGTCCTGCAAAACAAGAGAAACCCCAATTGCAGAAATCAGAGGAGCAAGGCGCGGAGCATTACGTAGGGGTCGATAGGCAACACGCTCGATGATTACGCCAAGAATAGCACATACTAGAAATGATCCTATAGCTGTTATTATCAGTTTTGCTACTAGATCCCAGGTTAGGCTCTGAGGAGGATTTTCCGCTACAATACCGAACCAGTTCATAATCGTCAGAGTCACCAGCGTGCCCATCATAAAAATATCACCATGGGCAAAATTAATTAGTTCAATGATGCCATAGACCATTGTATATCCTAGAGCTATCAATGCATAGATAGCCCCAGTCGATAATCCGATGATCACTAACTTTAAGAATAGTTCCATAAAAAAGCTGTGAAGCGGGCCTCATCCCATTTAGGGAGTAAGAAGGCAGCTTCGTCCTCCTTGAATCCATCAGATGATGAGAGGATAGCATAGACATTGAGATAGAGCAAGAGAAAAGAGCCTAAAAGGCTAAACAAGAAATCAGCCACGAGCTATTAGGCACTCAATCCCTAGAGCTCGCGGCAGGTTTTCATGCTAGATTGACATCCTCCCCATCGCTTTTGCTAGAGAAGTTTCTTGCCTTTCAAGAAGAGCTATCCTAGCCTGTGCTAATGTTCACTAAGATAGCTGTTGTGCTAGCTAGCTACTTGGACTGACCGCTGCAAGGAACTTCCAGCCATCAGCGACTCCGACTTTACCAAGTGTATAAATCGAGATAGTTTTATTGGTAGTATCACCATTGGCATCAAAGCTTTGATGGCCAGTTACCCCATCATAATTTGTTTGCTTGATAGCATCAATGACAGCCTGACGGAAGGTCTTTGCCTGGGTACTATCGTTAGAATTCGCAGGAGGAGTCGCATGCTTGTCAATAGCAGCTTTAATTGCTTGCATGAGAATCCATGTAGAATCATAACCAGGACCACTATAAGCGCCTGGATTCCCATATTTTTTCTGGTACCCATCAAGGAAAGCCTTGGCTTTACTGACTTGGCTGAGATCGATACCAGCCACTGAACCATAGACAGGTCCACCACCTAGAGGAATAATAGCCTTCGCAAAACTGCTGGTCTTCGTACCATCACCGACGACGAACGCCGTTTTCTCCAGGCCAGAGACCTTATTCATCTGCTCACGAATGGTATCACCGCCGGTCGAGTCATTGCCACCAAAGAAGATCATGTCTGGCTTTTGACTCGCAGCAGTGGTCAGCACATTACTATAGTCATTTTGGGATTTGATACTTGTACTTGTTCCATTCGTGATGGTACCTCCAAGTACATCATGAAAGGTGTGAATAAAGTTCTTAGCCAGACCTGCTCCATAAGTTTCGGTATCATCAATGACAAAAGCCTTGCGATACTTTAATGTATTGTAGGCGTACTCTGCTAGAGCCCCTCCTTGATATTGATCGGGCGCCGCGATACGGAAATAGGTAACCTTACCAGTTGGTCGCACCTTCTGGACGAGTTCACCGCTACCAGTACACTCCCAGCTAGGAGTATCCTGCGTGAGACAGTCATTGGTATTAGCCGGACTGATCATGGCGATAGGAGCTTGATTCGCAGTAGGCATAACTGCCTGAGCAACACTACTATTGAGTGGACCGACAATACCTGCTATCTCAGCATCACCAATGAGATCATTATAATTTTTGAGTGCAACACTTGGATCGTGAGCGCCACTGGGTCCTACATCGTCCTTATGATCAAGGACAAACGTGTAACCAGGCAAAAAGTTTTGGCTATTCGCCTCATCAACAGCATACTGCACTCCGTCCTGGATAGGTAGACCATTACTCTGGTCTTTGCCGCTGACAGGGAAATCGGAACCAATCTTGATCGTCTTTGTTGGTTGAGTAGAAGTAGTAGTAGTAGTTGTCCCTGCGCCACACGCAGCCAGCAGAGACAAGAGTAAAGGAATGCCCAATGTCAGGGTAAGGATACGAGACCATCGTTTCTGCATAACGTCGTTAATCTCCTTCAACATACTAAAATTTCTGATAAAAGCCTGGAGGATGAGTCACAGCTACGAGAACCTCCTGTCAAAGAGCATTCCCGCTTATATACATACGCCGCAAAACATTTAAGTCTCACAGAATAAATTTGAGCATAGGCAAATTAAAGCTCACCTAGTGGCCATATCAATGTGTGAGCTAAATATATCCTTAATCTAAAGAGGGACATGCCACACATTCTACGCACCAGGTCGTCCTGAATAGGACAAATAGGTATCGAAGAATGCATCGACCTTGGCAATATACCCAGCAGTGTCGACATCAAACGACTGCGCATGGTCAGCAGTCGGTACAACCCAATATTGCTTGGGATTGCCTGCCATCTGGTAGAGTCCTTGCATACCAGCAAGAGGCGTTGTAGTATCTGCATCACCATTTATAAAAAAAATAGCAGGATGTCCGGGGAGATTCCCCACAACATCAATAGGACGCGCCTTTGTAATATCAACACCATAGACCTTCTCAACCAGTTGCTTGTCTGCGTCACGTGCAGCATCATCAGGAACGTCACCAGGTACGCGTGTGGCATCAACTGGACAGCTCTCCAAAACCAGAGCTGAGATATCATTGGTTTTTGATGCTGCCAGTGCTGCCGCCGTCGCTCCCATTGAAAGGCCAAGCACTCCTATTTTACTATGCGCTGTGTCGGGAAACGCGTGTAAATAATCAACAGCCGCCAGAATATCTTCTGATTCGACCATTCCAAGCGTCGACATTATCCCCTGACTACGACCATAGCTCTGAAAGTCGAATAATAACACGTTATAGCCGTGATTATAGAGAAAAGCAGCTCGTTGGACCATTGAGAGGCGATTGCCTGGTGTGCCGTGTGTCAGAATAATTACCGGAACTAGAGGCGAACGAATAGCAAGCCAGCCGGAGAGTAAATTGCCACGTTTGTTATGAAAGGAGACATCCACAACAGGCAACTCATGGACGTCCTTGGCATCGGGGATTGGGTCACCTCGCCCCGGGTGTAGACCTTGCGTCAACTGCTGTAGATCACTATCATCAGGTAATCCACTCTGATCAGGATTCACCAGAGACGAGGAGCCATCCCTGTTCCCAGCAATCGATAGTGAATGAGAGAGACTTCCATCTGAATGGTTTATCATTCCATTTCCTGTAACAGTACTCGTAATATAGCATAACCAGCCACTAGTAATTATAAAAACTAAGCCTAAGACAGATACAAGCTTTCTAATGAAGGGTAGTAAATGCATATGTACTGCTCCACAAAATATGCTCTACACGGGAAATTTTTCACAAAATCGACCAAATGCAGTAGCCACCTGAGAACGTGTCTCAGCAAGCGAGCCGCTATTGTTAATAACTTCATCTACAAGTACTAATTTGCTAGAAATATCCGGTTGGGCTCGTACACGAGCTTTCGCTTCATCCACACTGAGCTGATTACGCGCCATTAAACGCGCAATTTCCTGTTCTTGGGAACAAACCACCAGCCACTTACTCTGGCACTGTGCACCAGAGCCACCCTCTAGAAGCTTGACCGCGTCAATGATTGCTATACCTGAGGCACTTACCCACTTTAGCTCATCCAGCAGAGCTTTTCTCACAGCCGGATGTACGATGCGTTCCAGCTCTTCTAGCGCATTGGCGTTATGAAAGACAATTGTGCCCAAAGCTTTGCGGTCAACACTCCCATCAGAGGCAAGGACTCCTACACCAAAAGTTTCGGCTACTTGCTGCGCAATAGGTAGCCCTTTTTGGTAGAGTTGATGTACGATAACATCGGCATCGATATAGTGCTCGGCACCCAATTCAAGCAAGATCTGTCCAACTGAAGTTTTCCCACAGGCTATATTGCCAGTTAGTCCAATAATACGTGGCATTGGTTCTAAACAACCCTTTCACATTACGCAGAGCGACACTTTTTGAACGGACGATAAATAAAGGATGATACAAATTCCTACCTCGTTCTTGAGAAGTCGCATTTTCGATATAGTCCAAAAAGAAAACGGGAACCAGATAGCCGTACAAACATCCCAAAAGTACCTTTTCATCTTCTCCATTACCCTAACATAGGCTAGATATCGTACAATAGCCTAACAATGTACCAAAAACACAGGACCTCAAGGAGCACCGCGAACAACTGATGAGTAGACACGTGGGGTTGATCATTGGAATAAATCACTATCAAGACAGCACGTTCCGCCCATTGCAATTTGCTGAAAATGACGCCAAAGCACTTGCTCAATGGCTAGTCAATAGCAAGGGAGGAAAGTGGTCTCCTCCAGATGTACAACTTGTGCAAGGACGGCATGCGACTCGGGAACTCATAGAGTCACTGATTGCACAATTGTGTACCAAGGTTGCAGAGCCGGGAGATATTGTCTTGATCTATTTTGCCGGGCATGCTTTTCTCGATGTCCAGACTGGAGACGGCTATCTGGCACTTGCCAATACGCGCTATCAAGATGCGGCAAGTGGTCTCAGTTTGCGTACTTTTGTTCACAATATTTTACCTCAAAGTCGCGCGACACAGATCCTATGTATTCTCGATGTCTTCCAGACAGGAGAGTTATGGAATATGCGCCGTTCATCGCCATTCGACACAAAACCCCTCCTGGGGCTTCCCATTTCGAATACGCTCCAGCACCAACAAAATCGGCTGTTCCTTTGCTCTTGTCGAGGCAATAATTCTGCGCCTGAAACTGGAGAACACAACATTGGCTCCTTTGTCCGCAGCATGATCGTAGGTCTGTGTGGCCCTGCAAGTGAAGCCAGTGGTAGCGTCACACTCCCCAAGCTTCATGCTTACCTTCTCAGTGTTTTGGAAGAACAACATCGTCCTCAACTCTTCGGGCAACAACAGCCTCCGCTGATCCTGATAGGAGACCCTTCCTTCCCAGACATGGAGCAAGTAACAAACAACCATACACCCACTACAGCACCAAAGCCTTCTTCTACCCTGAATTTACAGAAGACTGGTAGTCTATTGAAACTGAAGGCAACTCCACAAGCCTCCGTTGCCACACAGGCTCCTTCACCATCACAGGGACCTTTCACCTCTGGGCATATTTTTGCGCCTGCACTCGAAGAGCATCGTCAGCAACAATACCAACAATTGCTGGCTCAGGCACAGCAACTTTTACAGAGCCAGAATTATGGAGCAGCATTTGATACAGTGGAAAAGGCTTTACAAATGGTGCCTAACGACACCTCGGCCTTGATCCTCAAAGGGCAACTTCTGGGCACTGCAGGACGTTTTCAAGAAGCACTCGCTGTCATTGAGCAAATCTTGCAGATAGACCCAAACAATGCGATGGGGTGGAGTATGCGTGCAGTTGTCCTAAGTAACATGGGACAACACCAGCTGGCACTCAATGCAATTGAACGTTCATTGGAACTCGACCCCAAAAATGAAACATATATGATCAAAGCTACTATTATGGCAAACCTGACTGGAGGACAAAGCAAAGGCTACAATCCATCCCCTTATAATCTCAGCAATAGCAAACAAGAACAACAGGTACGCGAAAATCCACGTGCATTTTTTATTGGTGCAGGGCTTCATGTATTTGGCTTCATCTGCGGCATTGCTGGGGCAGGGCTCCTCATTTCCAGTCATTTGCCGAGTCCCATAGGAATCCTGATAGCAAGCTTTGGTCTGGCTGTGTTGTGTATAAGTGCAGTACGTGGTGCTTTCCGCTATGGTTTTTCACGCCTTGTGCTTACACTGTTCATCTGTCTCCTCATTGGAGGAATACTCGGGGCCGCATACAAACTTGGCTTCACAAAAATTATGAGCAGCCTGAGTAATGACAAGACTCCTACACGCATGCTCCAATTTCTATTTTTTGCCATCTGGATGATTGCAGCAGCCACAACTCCGCTTATTCTAGCAATTGG
>Ga0209648_10005853_pt1 | contig 10559 bp, 8 predicted proteins | sample GraSoi2013_115cm_FD_185830 | JGI IMG/M metagenome (GOLD analysis project Ga0209648, IMG submission 185830) | Grasslands soil microbial communities from the Angelo Coastal Reserve, California, USA - Sample 9_17_2013_115cm (SPAdes) (version 2) | ecosystem: Environmental > Terrestrial > Soil >...
AACGAGGCGGTTGGCACCACGATTCGGTTTATCCAAGCTTCCGCCTCACCTCCTTTGCCCCACGGGCGTTGAACTTCGAAGCGAGTGTACCAGCCCAAGGTCGTACGCCAACCACCACTAAACTCATGGCTCGATGTCTAGGGGTGCGGCCGCGCCGGCCGAGCAGAGTGCGATTCCCCACCCCAACCCTTCTCGCAAGACGGGCCGGGCGAGGACCTCGACGCCCGCCCCGCCGACCCGGCTCAAGAAGCGAGTCGTGCCCAAACCCGATGGGCGCTACCTCATCTATTACGAGAAACCTTGAGCGAGCTTCGCTGGCATCCGCTGGGCCGGGCGCGCGCAGGGCGCACCTCTGCGGATGCCACAAGTGAGCTCCGTTGGCATCCGCTGCTTGAAGAGTGGGTCACCGTCGCGCCATGGCGCCAGGAGCGTACGTATCACCCGTCGCCAGATCACTGTCCGCTCTGTCCCACCAGGCCCGGCCACCCCGAAACCGAGATCCCCGAGCCCGACTACTACATCGCGGTGTTCGAGAATCGGTTCCCATCCTTCACCGGAGAGCAGGGACGGTGCGAAGTCGTCTGCTACACGCCGGATCACGACTCGTCGCTGGGGGAGCAGAGCGTCGGACACATTCGCGACCTCATCGAGGTGTGGCGCGACCGCACCAATGAGCTGAGCCGCCTCCCCAACGTGCGCTACGTCTACATATTCGAAAACCGCGGCGAGGAGATCGGCGTGACGCTGAGTCACCCACACGGACAGATCTATGCGTATCCGTTTCTCCCGCCGATCCTCAAGAGAGAGCTCCGGGCCGAGGCGCGATATATACGCGAACACGGCCGCTGCCTGTATTGCGACGTGCTCCAGGGTGAGCTGCACGGTGAGCGGACCGTCCTGAGCGACGAGAACTGGATCGCGTTCGTGCCGCCCTTCGCGAGATGGCCGTATGAGGTCCACCTGGCTCCGCGGCGACACCGTGGGGGAATGCTCGATCTCGACCCCGACGACGACGAGTCCTTCGCGCGAATCCTGAAGGGGCTGCTGCAGAAGTACGACCGGCTTTTCAAACGCCCCCTGCCGTATGTGATGGCGATGCACCAGACGCCTCCGGGCCGCGCCCGCAACGACCATCACTTCCATGTCGAGTTCTATCCGCCCAACCGCACGCGCGACAAGCTCAAGTACCTGGCGGGATCGGAGCTCGGCGCCGGCGCTTTCATCGTCGATGCGCGCGCAGAGGACAAGGCCGCGGAGCTGCGTGAAGCCTAGGGGCAAGCATCCCGTGGCGTGGCACGGGCGGGCACCGGGCCGTGTCAACCTCATCGGAGAGCACGTCGATTACCTCGGGGGCGTGGTGCTGCCCGCCGCGGTCGATCGGCATACACGGGTCATCGGCCAACAGGCAAGGGAGTGGTCGATCGAGAGCAACGTCGGCGGCGGCCTCGACTATCTGCGTGCGATTGGCCTCGAGCTTGGGGTGCTGCCGCAATCGGTGGCGGTGGAGTCCGACGTCCCTCCGGGGTCCGGCCTCAGCTCTTCGGCGGCTCTGCTCGTCGCAATTGCGGCCGGCCTGCGTCCAGAGCTCGACGGTGTCGAGGCCGCCCTCGCGTGCCAGCGCGCTGAGCAGACAGCCACCGGCGTGCTCGTCGGGGTGATGGACCAGTTCGCTTCTGCCCTCGGCCGCCGCGGCCATGCGTTGCTGCTCGACTGCTCAACCCTCGAATATCAAGCGGTGCCCTTCCCCGACGAGGTGGTGATCGCCGTCATCGACTCCGGCGAGCATCGTTCTCTTGCCGACACGCCCTACAACGAGCGCCGCAGCGAAGCGGAGGCCGGCAACCCAAAACGAATGCGGCACGTCGAATCGGAGATCGCCCGCGTCCATGCCTTCGTCGAAGCCCTCAAGGAGCGCCGTTTCGAGCGACTGGGGGTTCTCCTCAAGGAATCGCATCAGAGCCTGCGTGACGATTTCGAGGTCTCGACGCCGAACGTCGACGCGCTGGTCGAGCGGGCGTGGGGGATCGAAGGCTGCCTCGGCGCCCGCATCATGGGTGCGGGCTTCGGCGGCAGCATCCTGGCGCTCATCGAGCGAGGCCGTGAAGCATCGTTCGTCGAGGCGATGAAGCGCGAGGTCATCTACTGCGCGACGGCGGACGGCGCATTCACACATCAAGAGAAAGCTCTTTGAGCGACTGCCTTTTCCTCCCGCTGCCACAGCGGTCCGGGGGCATCCGCGAGCTGAGCGGCTGGGAGGCGGTGTGGATGCCCCTGGGCGAAGGCGAGGCCGAACGCCTCACCGTCGGCAGGGGCGCGGGCTGGAAGCCGATCGAAGTTCCGCGCCAGCTCGTGGCCAACAGGGACCGCCAGGCGGTGTGGTATCGCACCGAGTTCCAGCGTCCGGATCATTCCGGACGGGTGCTCTCGCGCATCGGCGGCGCGTTTCTCGCCACCCATGCGTGGCTCAACGGCAAGCTGCTCGGTTCGCACTACGGATACTTCGCTCCGTTCGGCTTTGATCTCACCCCTTATCTGAAGGACGAGAACCTGCTCGTCATCTGCTGCGAATCGCCGGTGGAGACCGAGCCCGACAAGAAGCGGCACATCATGGGCGTCTTCAACGACGGCGAGCTGAAGCCATACCCGGCGTCGGCGTACTCGAGCCTGCCCGACCCGTATCGCTGGGAGGTGCCGGTCGGGCTGTGGCGCCCCGTCGAGCTCGAGTACATCGGTCCGATCGCCATCGAGTGGATGCGCCTCAAACCTGGTTTTGAGGCAGGCGACGGACGGCTGGAGGTCGAGGCCCGGCTCCGGAACCTAGATGGGCGCCAGATGGAGGGGCAGATCGAGGTCGTGGTCTCCTCGGCCGGCGCCGATCGAACGGGCTCGCCTCTGCGCCTGCACCGCGAGGTGCGGCTGGCCGGCGGGGGAGAGCAAACCGTTTCGATGAAGCTCGCTCTTCCCGGCGCGAGGCGCTGGGAACCGTGGCGCTTCGGCGACCAGCCGATGTATCGCGCCGCCGGCTGCGCGGGCGACCATCTCGGCGCGATACCGACCCGCGTCGAGGATGCCTTCGCGTTCCGGGAGCTGAAGTGGGACATCGGGCCGCGTCGCTGGAGCTTTGCCGTCAACGGCCGGCCGATGTTCCTGCGAGGCGCGTGCTATGCGCCCTCGTATCGACTCGACGAGCTCACACCCGAGCGCTTCGACGCCGACCTTCAGATCGCCAAAGAGACCAACCTTGATGCGCTTCGAGTCCTCGCCAACGTCCTGCCTGCCGAGTTCTATCGACGCGCGGATGAGGCGGGCATGCTGCTCCTGCAGGAGCTCCCACTCCTCGGCGCTTACGCGTATCACGCGCGCAGCGACGATGGACGCTTCTTCGACGCCGCCGCGCGCGAGCAGCAGGCGGAGATGGTCGAGCTGCTGCGCAATCACCCCTCGGTCGCCGTCTGGGTTGCGCACAATGACCCGCCGTGGCTGGCAGCCAACACCGACCTGGGCGACGTGAATGCGGTGCGACAGAACATCTCCATAGACCAGGAATTGCAAGCGACGTTCGAGCGTCTCGATCGCACACGCCCGGCGCTCGCCGCATCGGGTGACATCGACCAACAGGTTCTGCAGGGGTGGGAGTCGGGAGCTTGGCGGGACCTCACCGATGCCGAGCCGGTGATGGTCACCGCCTTCGGTGCGCAGGCGCTGCCTGCGGTCGATTCGCCGGTGTGGGAGTCAATCGACGCCGGTGATGGTCGCCGCGCTCGGTGGCCGGTCGCCGACGATGACGCCGCCTGGCGGTATGCGGGGTTTCAACCCGTGAACTGGGCCGAGCGTGGAGTCGGCTTGCCGTCAGCGCACACGAGCCTCGAGTCCTATGTCGAATCGTCTCAGGCATTTCAAGCTCATGTCGTGCGTGTCGCCGCGGAGCATCTTCGAACGCGCAAGTTCGAGCCTTGCTGGGGCGCTTTTGCCTTTCACCTGGTGGACCCGTTTCCCGGCATAGGGTTCGGCCTGCTGGACAACGCCCGCCTGCCCAGGCCGGCGCTGGATGCCCTCGCCCAGGCCTTCGGGCCAACTCGGCTGATCATCGAGCCGCTCTCTTTCGATCCGGATCGACCGTTCGGCATCATTCAGCGGCCTTCCGTTCCGTTTAGCGCCCGACTCGTCATCGTCAACGACGACCCGGATCTCGCCGGATCAGGTGTGGTGCGCTGGACTTTGATGCGTGAGCGACGCGCCGGCCGCCGCGGCGTACGTCACCTTGCGGACGCGTTGCAGCGAAAGTTTTCGGGGGCGGCTGACGTCGCGTTGCCAACCGCCTTCGAGCCCGCGGTCAACGCCACCACGTTGAGCGTTCCGCTCGAGGTCGAAGGCGTCTACCGGCTCGACGCCTCACTGAGCGTTTCGGGTCAACTGGTCGACCGCACCGATTTGCGTTTCACCGTGACCTCGACACTTCCATCGCCGCGGCCGCGACCCGAGCTTCCGCGCTATCTCGCCGAGGGCCTCGCCGACCTGGCGAGCCTGCGAGCGGAGGACGACGGGTTGAGCTTCGTCCTCGAGAACCGAACAAGGCCCGCGGTGCTGGCAGGAATCGGCAATCTGCGGCTCGACGGCGTCCCGATGGTCCGACACGACATCCAGGTCGAGACGAATGCCGGGCGCGCGCCCTTCCCACGCCACCTCGACATGCCGGTCGGCCGGAGCCTGCGCATTCATGTCGTCACCGGACAGCCCCTCGGCGCGGGACGCCACTCGCTCGACGCCGATCTCACCGTCCCTGGAGTGGCGTCGGGTCGGGTGTTGATCAGCGGCGTGGTTTGAGGCCACGCTTAAGGTCTGGCCGAGGTGCGAGTACGAATGGCATACTTCAGCACGACGCGTCGACACGCGATGAGAGCGCGGGTCCGCAAGCAGGTGTTTACGAAATTGATCCATAGACGGACTCGGGACAAGGGAGGCCCCTCACCGGATGCCAGTTGAAACCGTGTACGCGGATCTCGTCCTCGCGGTCGCGGCTCTGGTCGCGGGCATTCTCTATCTGAGGGCGCGCCGGCGCCACGTCAGGCGCAAGAAGGCCGGCCCCCCGGTTCGTCCGGCGACTCCGGTCCCGATGTCGGCCGGTCCGACTGACCCATCCGTGACGACCTGGGCGCCGCCTCCGGTCGCAACCCACGCGCCGAATGTCGCCCCAACCGTGGTCGCCCCACCGTCGCCGAGCTGGGACCAGCCGCCTGTGAGGGGCGCAGCGCCGGGCTGGGGCCCAGGGACTCCAGCCGCTCCTGGCCCGCCGACCGCGCCACCGCCACCTCCATTTGCGGCTCCCCCTCCGCCTCCGCCTCCGCCTCCGGCGTTCGCTCCGGCTCCGGCTCCGGTAGCGGCTCCGGCACCGGCTGTGCCCGCGCCGACATGGGGCGCGCCCCCGCCCGCGGCGCCGACCTCCGCCACCGTGCCCGCAGCCCCCACGTGGGGAGGCGCACCGACCGCGCCCCCAGTCGCGCCCAGCGCTCCGTCGTGGGGCCCGTCCGGCGCCGCCGCGCCGCCCGCGCCTACGTGGGGCTCGCCTGCGCCGGCGCCATCGCCATCCGCCCCTCCGCCAGCCCCTTCATGGGACGCCAACAGACCGGCCGTCCCGGCAGCGTCTACGCCGGCCCCGTCGTGGGACTCGCCCGGCGGCGCGTCGAAGCCTCCCGGGTCGGAATGGGGCGCGCCCGCGCCGGCCTCGTGGGATGCCCCTGGGGCTTCAGGACCGAGCGCTCCCCCGGCCACCGGGCCGTCATGGAACGAACCGGCCGCGCCGGCATGGGATGTGCCCAGGACCCAGGAGCCCGCCGCTCCAGCCGCCCCATCGTGGTCGGCCCCATCGGCTGCACCGGCGCCGCCGGTGGCACCGCCGCCGCCGATTGCACCGCCGTTTGCACCGCCGCCACCGGTGGCACCGCCGCCGGTTGCACCGCCGCCACCTCCGCCGCTGGCGCCGCCACCCTTCGCCGCCGCTCCGGCGTGGTCGCCGCCCGAAGAGTCTCCTGCCCTGCCGAAGTTCCCCGAGCCTCCCATGGTGGCACCTCGCGACGCGATGGTCTCGCCACCGGCCGAGGCTCCGGCGCCGGCCCCTCCGCCGTGGCAGTCGCCCGCGGCGGCCCCACCAGAGGCGCCTGCCCCGCCGGCCCAGCCGGTGCCAGATGTGGCCGCCACGATAATCGCGCCGGGCGCAGCCGCAGCGGCCGCCGCGGCCGCCGCTGCCCACGACGCCACCGCCCTGATGCCTGCGTGGCAACCACCACCGCCGGCCGCGCCACCAGCCCCGCCTGATGCGCCGGTCATCGGCGGTCCGACAGCGCTGCGCACCGGTGGCGCGGGTCGGCAGGCCGAGCTGACGATCGAATCAGGCCCTGACGCAGGCCACACGCATCGCGCCGGCGACAACGCGCTCCGCCTCGGACGCTCGCCCGACAACGACCTCATCCTTCGCGATCCGGCCACCAGCGGCCATCACGCCCGCGTCGAACGGCGTGGCGACCAGTTCTGGATCGTCGACCTTGGGAGCACCAACGGGACGCTTGTCAACGGCGAGCCGATCCAGGAGAAGGAGCTCAACCACGGTGACCGAATCACCGTCGGACAGAACGCGGTTCACTTCTCCGTCCTCGGCGGCTGACCGTCTCGGAAATGCGCCTTAAGGTCGCCTCGGCGACCGACCCGGGCCTCGAACGGGAGGAGAACGAGGACTCGGTGATCGTCTGGCGCGACAAGGCAGGCCTCGACACCCTGCTCGTCGTGTGCGACGGAATGGGGGGTCACGCCGCGGGGCAAATGGCCAGCAGCATCGCCGTCACCACGCTCACCAGCGTGCTCGCAGAGGACGGCGACGAGGGACCCGGCCTGGATCGCCTCAAGCGTGCGGCCAAGCAGGCCAACACCGCCGTGTTCGAGGCCGCCCGCGACAACCCCGATTGGGCGGGCATGGGCAGCACCATGGTCGTGGCCGCGATCAGCAAAGGCGAGGTCGGCGTGCTGAACGTCGGCGACAGCCCCGCGTACCTGTTTCGCAATGGGGACGCCAAGCTCATCTCGCAAGATCACTCGTGGCCCGCCGAACAGGTGCGCCTCGGCGTCATCAAGCCCGAGGAGGCCGCCTCGCATCCGTTGAAGCACCGCCTCACGCGGGCGATCGGGGTCTGGGAGTCGATCCAATCTTTTGAGGACAAGATCAAGCTCCAGGAGGGCGACGCCATCGTCCTGTGCAGCGACGGCGTCGAGACCGCGGGAGTGAGCGTCGAGGAGATGTGCAAGCTGCTCCTGAAGGATGGCGACCTCGAACATGGAGCCAAGCGTGTGATCGAAAGGTGTCGGGAGCTCGGAGCGCCGGATAACGTGACGGTGGCGGTGGCTCGGGTCGAAGTCGATGTGACCAAGACACAGGCTCTTCCGCGCCTGAAGAAGATCGGGCTAATGCAAAAAGGCGCGAGCCACTAGTTCGGCGACATGCTCGACGCGCATCGCCGAGCCCTGCGCCCTGAGTCCCGATTCCAGCTGCATCTGACAGCCTGGATTTGCGGTCACGATCATGTCCGCTCGCGTGCTCGCCACGTCCTCGAGCTTCTCGCGGAGGATCCGCGCCGACATCGCGGGCTCGAGCGTGCTGTAAAGACCGGCCGCGCCGCAGCAGAGGTCCGGGTGTCTCATCTCGACGAGCTCGACACCGGGTATGGCACGGATGAGGTCGCGCGGCTGCTTCCGGATGCGCTGAGCGTGCGCGAGGTGGCACGCGTCCTGGTACGTCACCCGCATCTTCACCTCACGCTGGGGAGCGGGCAGTCCGATCTCGGCCAGCCACTCGGTCAGATCCTTGACACGCCCCTCGAGCTCTGGGTAGAAGTCTTTGAGGTGTGAGCCGCAACCCGCCGAGTCGACGATGAGCGCCTCGAAGCTCGAGTCGCGGTAAACCTGCATGTTGGCATCGCGAAGTCGCTCCGCCCCCTCGAGGTCTCCGTTGTGCGCGAGCAGCGCGCCGCAGCATCTCTCGGCGCGCGGAAACCACACCTCGCAGCCGGCGAGCTGCAACAGCCTGACCGCAGCCTCGTGCGATTGCGGGTAAAGGATGGGCATCACGCATCCCACCAGAAATGCGACGCGGTGCTTCCTGGCGCCGATGGCCGGTGCGATGCCTCCCGCCGGGGGTTGGAATCGCGTGCGCAACCGCGGCAGCTGCCGCCCCGATCGCACAATCGACGTGAGCTTCAGGGATTGCGCCGCCTTCGTGAGCGCGCCGAAGGTGCGCAAGCGGCGCGGCTTGGCCACGATCTGCCTCAGCGCCGTCCGCGCGAGCCAGTGCTTCGGCGCCGGGCGTCGCAAGCGCTCCACCTCTGATCGCCCGGCCTCGATGATCCTTCCATAAGGGACGCCGGAAGGGCAGACCGCCTCACACGTCCTGCACCCAAGGCATAGGTCGATGTGCCGCGCCTGGTCCTCCGTGAACGGAAGCTCGCCACGCTTCCACTGCGTCATGAGGTAGATGCGCCCGCGCGGCGATTCTGTTTCCAATCCCGTCTGCCGGAACGTCGGGCAGGCGTCGAGGCAGAGCCCGCAATGCACACAGGTCGCGAGGTCGTCGTCGCTGAGTCGGGCAAAGCGACCCGTGTCCCCTGCGGGGAGGGGGTCAGGCAGTGGGGCGTGAGCAGGCAGCTCGCTCACACCACGAACCTCCCCGGGTTGATCACGTGGTTCGGGTCGAACGCCGAGCGAAGGCGCCGCATCAGGTGCAGCGTGGCAGGCGGCGTGCCCCAGGCGCCGGCATCATGTCGAAACTGGTTCGGCCCGGCCAGGAGCACGACCGAACCTCCCGCCGCCGCGGCCGCCGTGCGCACGGCCCGCACGTCCTCAGCGCCGCCGGCGACATCCCAATTGGCGATCCCGGTTCCGGGGGAAGCCCACCAACGCTCGTCGGCTCCGAGGTTGTCCACGATCGAGCGCAGCTGATGTCGCGGCATCGCGATCCGAGCCCAGCGCGCGGGCGCGGCTTGGGAGTGCGCGTCCCATGCGCCTGCATCGACTGCTTTCCAGCCCAGGTCGGCGACCATTCGCTTGGTGGCGTCTGGGCTGCCGAGAAATCGCGCGAGGACGCGGCCGTTCGAGAACAGCTCGACCGCGGCGGGCGGCATCGGCATCGCGAGGGCTCGCTCCGCGGCGACCCAGGCATCAGCCATCGAATCGTGCGTCGATTCCACAGTCACGTCCTGGAGCGGCTTCGGGAACACTTTGAACGACGCGGCGACGATGACCCCGAGCGTTCCCAACGCGCCGTAGTGAAGCTTCATCAGGTCGTAGCCGCTGACATTCTTGACGACGCGCCCACCCGCGCTCGCCAGGCGGCCGTCCGGGAGCGCTACGCGGATGCCGATGAGGAAGTCGCGCGGTGAGCCGTAACGCAGGCGCAGCGGGCCCGTCCAGCCCGCGGCGAGCAGGCCCCCGATGGTGTGGCCGGGTGAGTTGAAGGCATCGATTGGGAGGAACTGGCCGCTCTTGCCAAGCTCCGCCTGGAGCGCTTCGAGCGTGATCCCCGCCTCGACGCTCACCACCATGTCTGCCTGCGAGTGCTCGAGCACGCGGTCGAGGGCGGTCGTCCGCAGCTCGATGCCATCTCGAGCGGGCGGATCGCCCATCTCAGCTGCCCGGCCACCGCCGACCGGAAACACCGCCAGCCCGGCCTCGGCCGCTTCGTGGAGGCGTCGGGCCAGCTCCTCAGCGGTTGCGGGCTTCTCGGCGATATAGCGTCCTACCACCATTTGGCCTCGATGGCGAGCCCTGTTCGGCCGGCGAGGTGGGGGACCTTGCGTTCGGGGTCGGGGAAGATCTTGCCCGGGTTCATGATCCCGTGCGCGTCGAGTGCATCCTTCACCCGCCTCATGGCGTCGAGGTCGTCGGCGGTGTAGACCCACGGCATGAAGGCGTTCTTTTCGAGCCCGATCCCGTGCTCGCCAGACAGGGCGCCCCCAAGCTCGACGACCGCGCGCAGCATCTCCTCGCCCGCGCTCTCCACCTGGGGCAGGACGTCGCGTTCGCGCAGGTCGAACAGGATGTTGGGATGCAGGTTGCCGTCGCCCGCGTGGAAGACATTCGCGACCGGAAGCTTGTAGTGGGTGCCGATCTCGCCGACCGCCGACAGGATCTGGGGCAGCTTGGAGCGCGGCACCACGCCGTCGTGCAGGTAGTAGTTGGGCTTGATGCGGCCGAGCGCGCCGATCGCGCCTTTGCGGCCGGCCCAGAGGAGGTCGCGCTCAGCCGGACTCTGGGCTTCGCGCATCGCATAGGCCTGGTTCTGCTCGAGCACGCTGCGCACGGCAGCCATCAGCTCGGCTGTCGACTCCGGGATGCCGTCGACCTCGGCCAGCAGGACCGCGCCTGCGTCGGTCGGATACCCGGCGTGGTAGTGCGCCTCGACCGCGCCGACGCAGACCTGATCCATCATTTCGAGCGCCGCCGGGACGATGCCGGCCCCGATCACAGCGGACACCGCCTGGCTGGCGGCCTCGATCGTCGGGAACGCCGCAAGCAATGTC
>Ga0209648_10005854_pt1 | contig 10558 bp, 11 predicted proteins | sample GraSoi2013_115cm_FD_185830 | JGI IMG/M metagenome (GOLD analysis project Ga0209648, IMG submission 185830) | Grasslands soil microbial communities from the Angelo Coastal Reserve, California, USA - Sample 9_17_2013_115cm (SPAdes) (version 2) | ecosystem: Environmental > Terrestrial > Soil >...
GGTGGCCATTTCATAGAGCACCACGCCAAGCGAAAACAAATCCGTGCGCGCGTCCAGCGCTTCGCCCCGCGCTTGTTCCGGCGACATGTACGCGATTGTGCCCATCGAGAAGCCCGGGGTTGTCTGGAGCGTATCGTCCAGCAAGTGCGTTGGTCTGCGGGTGGATGCTTCGCTTACAGTCTCCGCCGCAGGCTCCCCATAGGCGGTGACTTTTGCCAGTCCGAAATCCAGGATTTTCGCTTGAGCCTGATTGACGACAAAAATGTTCGCGGGCTTTATGTCGCGGTGAACGATGCCCTTGGCGTGTGCCGCTTCAAGACCGTCGGTAATCTGAATGCCGACGTCCAGGAGTTCGGATACGGCGAAGGGCTTCTTGGCGATACGATGCTTCAGCGTCTGGCCCTCCAGCAGCTCCATGGCGATAAACGGGCGACCTTCGAATTCCCCGATATCGTAAATGGTGCAGATGTTCGGATGATTGAGCGAGGATGCCGCGCGCGCTTCGCGCCGGAATCGCTCGATGGCCTCAGGATCGTGGGAAATGTGTTCAGGAAGAAACTTCAGCGCCACATTACGGGCGAGCCGCGTGTCCTCGGCCTTATAAACGACGCCCATTCCGCCGCCGCCAAGTTTTGCCGAGACGGTGTAGTGCGAGATGGTGCGACCGACAATCGAGGAAGTTTCCGCCACTTGCCCCGGAGTTTACTCCAGCCCCCCAATGCAGGCAACGCGCGCCGCGCCCCCTCGCCCGCTACCGATTGACCACTGCGGCGGGGCGGGATAGCATGCGCCGATTCGCCAATGGCAACTCCGGACAGTCCCGTTGTGGTTTCGCGTTCGCGTTCCCGCGCTTTGCGCTTGCTTTCCATCAGCGGCGGCGGCGGCTTGGTTCTCGTCGCTGTGATTTTCTTCGGCTTGGGCCGCTGGCTGGTGGTGGAGGATCCGCTCGTGAAAGCCCAGGCGATCGTGGTGCTCAGCGGCGCGATGCCCTTGCGCGCCATCGAAGCAGCGAAACTATACCGCGAAGGATACGCTCCGGAAATCTGGCTGACATATTCCACGGAGCCCGGCGAAACTCTGGAAGAAATGGGGATTCCCTTCTCCGGCGAAGACTATTACAACAAACTTGTTTTAATTCACGAAGGCGTGCCCCCAGGAGCGATTCATGTCCTCGAGCCGCCAATCGTGAACACCGCCGACGAAATTAAAGTCGCCGCGGCGGCTCTCAAGCCTGGAAAGGACGCCACCGTAATATTCGTCACGACAAAAGTTCATACGCGCCGCGTTCGCTTGCTCTGGCGCAGGCTAGCTCCGGGACAGGCCCGAGCCATTGTGCGCGCTGCCTCCGCCGATCCCTTTGATCCCCGGCATTGGTGGCGCACTACCGGCGATGCCCTCGACGTGGTGCGCGAATTCCTGGGAGTCTTGAATGCCTGGGCGGGTCTGCCCCTTCATCCAGCACGATGAACTAAGGTCTTTTTCTTGATGGCAAGGCAGAGGAATTTTAGAAAAAGAAAAAACGTTTGCGGCGCGGCGGCAATTCATCTTCCACTTCTGGAACGTGCGGTAACTCTCGCCCCTCAAAGGCCGAGAGGGGATTGTCCTGAAACAAAGCGCGCGCCTTCTCCTGGCCAAACCGGTCGACGACCGCGTTGTAGGCAGGTTGCAAACGAAGCGGCCGGCTTCGCGAGTTGTGCGCATCGCTGGCCACAAAATGAATGAGGCCTTCGCCGATCCACCGCAGCGCATCCTCCTGCGAGCCGGCGCTGAATCCTCCGGTCAGCGCGCCCCCGGTGACCTGCGCGAAACAGCCCCGGCGCACCCATTTTTTCAGGCGCTCGGGATGCGCGCGCAAAATTCCGTTGCGTTCCGGGTGGGTGATTACCGGCCGCACCCCGGCAAGCTGAATTTCGTGCAACATTTGGTCCATCGCAGGCGGAATCGAAAATTCGTTGAACTCCACAAGCAGGAAATCGCGCTGATTGATGCAATAGTGCCGGGGATCCTTGCGAAATGACTCGAGATTCTCCAGATTCAAGTGAAAATCGCATCCGGTGGCAATTTTCAGGCGGTCACCGATTCTTGCTTGCAGCTCATCGCGAAGCCGGCGCACGCGCAAAAAATCGAAAAAATATCGGCTGCTGGAGTGCGGCGTGGCGACGACGTGCGTAATTCCATCGGCAATCGCCGATTCCGCCATGGCGATGGACTCCTCGATGGTGGCGGGGCCATCATCAAGACCAGGCAGAATGTGGCAGTGCAGATCGACCATTCGAATGAACCGTCCTTAGCGCCACCAGGCACTGACAGCTTGCATCGCGCCGAGCGCGAAAAGAATCCCCGCAAAAATCCGGCGCATCAGCCGCGGCTTGATCCATTTGGCGACTTTCCCTCCGGCGATGCCTCCCAAAAACAAGCCGGGGATCAGCAGCAATCCTGCCTTCCACGAGACAAATCCTTGTTTAGAATACGCCAGCAACGCCAGCGCGCCAGTGGGCGGTATGAGCGCGATCAACGAAGTGCCCTGCGCTCGATGCTGGTCGAATGCAAAAAGCAGCCCGAGGAGCGGCACAAGAAGCACGCCGCCACCAACGCCAAACATTCCGGAGGCAACACCGCACACGCACGCGACCACGAAGATTGCCACGCTGCGTCCCATCGCCTCAGGCACCAGCATTCACCTGGCCGCTGCGGGCCGCGTCCAAATCGCGCTGCGTCTTTCTCCAAAGCAAGAACGCCGCCAGCATCAAGAAACAACCGAATGCTCCTTTCAAGTGCCGCGATGAGATGGGGAGTGCGATCAGGCTGCCTGCGTAAGCGCCGAAAAACATTCCCAGCGCGCACAAAATTCCTGCCGGCAAGTCCACGTGGCCCTGCTTCCAATATTCGCGCAATGCGCCGAGCCCGATGGGCGGCAACAAAATAAGAAGCGAGGTACCTTGCGCCATATGCTGATCCATGTGCAGAAGATAGACCATGGCCGGCACGAGAACGACGCCGCCGCCGATGCCCAGAAGGCCCACCAGCACACCAGCGCCGAGTCCCAGCAGAAGAATGATGAAGGTCATGGTGAGCGGACTGTTCCGACCGTATTGCCTCGATGATTCGAATCAGTCTTCTCTATCTTCCACCCTCGGGCAGGCTGGCGGCAACCTGAGTTGAACAATTGTACCGCTGGGAGGTGTGCGGCTTTTTTTGTTTGCGCGGAACCTGCTATATTTACTTGTCTTTTTCACGTAGGCCCTGCGGCCTGGTGGTGGGTGTGTGGCCAGCCGCAACTCGGTATCCCCGAACACGTGAATCCCTTGGCCCTGACCCGGCCGGAGTCAGACAAAAAAGAGGAGTGCGACGGAATCATTGGCTGCGGCTACGTTGGTCTGCCGCTGGCGCTGCGTTTTGCGGAAGCGGGGCACAAAGTCACGGGATTTGACGTTGATGCGCACAAAGTGTCGATGCTCAATGCCGGCAAGTCGTACATCGAACACATTCCTCAGAACAAAATTCAGCAGTTTGTGAACAGCAGGCACTTCAGCGCGACCAGCGATTTCGCGAAACTAAAAGAAGTCGACGCGATTCTTATCTGTGTTCCCACGCCGCTGGATGAGCGGCGCGAGCCGGATTTGAGCTACGTCGAGCAGACCGCGATTTCCATTTATCCGCATCTGCAAAGAGGACAGCTGGTGGTTCTCGAATCGACGACCTACCCAGGGACAACGGAAGAGCTGGTTTTGCCGATTCTCGAAAAAAGCGGATTGCGCTGTGCGATCGCGTCCGGACCGGAAAATGAAAATATGGCGTGCGATTTCTACCTGGCGTTTTCGCCGGAGCGAGAAGATCCGGGAAACAAGCAGTTTGGGCTGGCGCAGATTCCGAAGGTCGTAGGCGGATTGAACCCGCCGAGCGGGCGCGCGGCGCAGGCGCTGTACACGCAGGTGGTGGCACGAGTCGTTCCGGTAAGCTCGACGCGCGCCGCGGAAATGGCCAAGCTGCTCGAGAATATTTTCCGTTGTGTGAACATCGCGCTGGTCAACGAGCTCAAACAGCTTAGCTTGCGGATGAACATCGACATCTGGGAAGTGATAGACGCCGCCGCCACAAAGCCTTTCGGTTACATGCCCTTTTATCCGGGGCCAGGCCTGGGCGGGCACTGCATCCCGGTGGACCCGTATTATCTTTCGTGGAAAGCGCGGGAATATGATTTTTCGACGCGATTTATTGAACTCGCCGGCGAAGTGAACACCGCGATGCCATATCACGTGGTCGACGCGGTCGCCAACTCGCTAAACAACCACAAAAAAAGCATGAAAGGCTCGAAGATTCTGGTGCTGGGCGTGGCTTATAAGAAAGACGTGGATGATTTGAGGGAATCGCCGACGCTGAAAATCATGCAGCTCCTGCAACAGCGTGGCGCGGTGCTCGATTACAACGATCCGTATTTCCCCAAGCTGTACAAGATGCGGCACTACAATTACGAGAACATGAAGTCAGTGCCGCTGAATCCGCAGACACTAGGGAGCTACGATGCCGTGATTATTGCCACCGACCATACCAGCTATGACTATGCGGCGATTGCTGATGCCGCAAAGCTGGTCATAGATACGCGCAACGCAACGCGCCGCGTCGTGCGCCATCGCGAAAAAATCGTACTCTGCTAGGTTGCAATGACCCCGTCTGCCGAAGAAATTCGCCGCCAGCTCGAGGAAAGCGCTCGCGTAAAACAAAGTTTTCCCGATGAACTGATCGGTCGAATCGCGCAATTCGCGGAGAAATCGGCAGCCGCTCTGCGCGCAGGCGGCAAGATCGTTTTTTTTGGGAATGGCGGCAGTGCCGCGGACGCCCTGCATCTTGCCGCGGAACTGGTGGTACGGTTGCGAACGGAACGCTCGGGCCTGGCGGCTCTGGCACTCACTACAAATCCCGCGGTGCTGACCGCGGCGGGAAATGACTACGGATTCGAACGAATCTTTTCCCGGCAGATTGAATCGCTCGTTGCAGGAAACGACGTTCTTGTGGCGCTCTCGACGAGCGGCAATAGCCCTAACGTCATTCGCGGAGTGGAGGCCGGACGCGCTCGCAGGGCCTATCTCGTGGCGTTCACGGGAGAAACTGGTGGACAGGTCGCCCGAAAAGTTGATCTTCTCTTGAATGTTCCTTCGCAAGATGCGCAGCGCATCCAGGAATGTCACATCACCATCGGCCACATCGCCTGCAGCCTCATCGAGCAACTTGCGTGCAGGTGAGACCGTGCAGCACGAAGAGGTTTAAAGTCGAAGGTTAAAAGTTAAAACTCGAGAAGAGGCTGGCACCGGGTCATCCTTCTCCGAAATTCGCAGAGCGGCTCGCCTCACGACAAAAGTTGGGGCAACGCCGGGCGAACCCTAGTGGGCTTTCAGCAGTTCGACGCGGGCGGTGGCGAAGGGAAGAACGGCTTCGAGCACGACCGGTGTGCGGATGGCGTTGTTCGCCAGGTACAAGGAGAAAGAGGCATCTTTTTTCTCGACGCCGTCCTCAAAGATGCGAATGGTGATTTTTGAGGCGGTGTAATCGCCTGCCGGTACGCTGATAGGCCCGGAGCCGGTTGCCCGTTTGGCGCGAAGGTCATAGAGTTTGTGGCCGTCGTAGACCGGGCTGCGCACTTCGGGCGTTTTTGTCCAATCGACATTTCGCAGGTACTGCATCATACCGAGCGGATCGCGAGTCCCCGGGAGCACGCGCGTCTGGGTGGCGCCGGGCGACGCCGGTTCCTTACCTGTGGCGGTCATGCGCTGGATGGACTCGACTTTCTGGCCGCGCTCGCTCAAGTGCATCTCATACTGCAAACTCGCCAGTGTAGCGGCATCGCTGTAGGAATCGAACTGATCGTCAAGCTCGAAAACCATACGCAAGGGATTCTCGGTGTGCGCGAAGGCCTTTAAGTGCCAAGTGTTCTTTTCCAGAAAATTGCCCAGACCGACAACCTGCAAGCGCAGAGTCGCCACATTGTTGAGATTGGAAACGTTGGCGGAATATTCGAGAACCTCTCCGGGCCGCAGAGGCAACTGAGTGTCGGCTAGAGGCGGGGCTTTTTTCGAATCTGCGCCCAGGACTGACACACCGGACTTCACAGCCGGCGCGCTTGCGGGTTTTTTCGGAGGAGGCGCTTCGCGGAAACCGGGCGGCTCCGCCGAGACGACTTCCGGAGGGGGCTGTTGTCCCCGCGCGTGCAGCCAGTAAAAGGCTGCCGCGCCGCAACTGAACGCGGCAAATGCTGCGAGACCCACTGTCGTTTTACGGCTCATGCTGTTTGTGGGATGCCCCCCTGAATCAACCGTTTGCCCAGCGCGCTTCCGTCGTACAATATTCTTCCGTACGCGGAAACCAGCAGCTCCCTTCGCCGGCTCGCCGCGAACTATGAGCGTATCAAAACGCGAGCCGGTCGTCTTTCCCGGACTTGGGTCAAATGTAGCGCATGTCGGCCGCAAAGCTTAAGGAGGATTTCCTGAATGCGCTACCTCGTCACGGGCGGCGCCGGCTTTATCGGCTCAAACACAGTGGACGAACTCGTCCGCCGCGGCCATAGCGTAGTCGTACTCGACGACCTTTCTTCCGGCAAAGAAGACAACCTGGCCGAAATGCGCAATAAGATTACTCTCATTAAAGGCAGCATTACCGACATTGAGGTGGTGCGGAAAGCCATGTACGAAGCGGAGTACGTGCTGCACCTCGCTGCGCGCACATCAGTGCCGCGCTCGGTGAAGGACCCCATCGAGACGAACAAGATCAACATCGATGGAACGTTGAACGTATTGGTGTCGGCGAAGGAATTGAAGGTGAAGCGCGTGGTGCTCGCGGCTTCGTCTTCTGCCTATGGGGAGACGCCGACTCTTCCTAAGGTCGAAACCATGCAGCCGCAACCGATCTCGCCGTATGGCGTCACTAAGTATGTCGGCGAGCTTTACGCACAGACGTTTGGACGGTGCTACGGCCTGGAAAACGTGGCGCTGCGCTATTTCAACATTTTTGGGCCGCGCCAGGATCCCAGTTCGCCGTATTCGGGCGTGCTGGCCAAATTCTGCACGGCGTATCTGGAAGATACGCAGCCGGTTGTTTTCGGCGATGGCGAACAGACGCGGGATTTCACGTACGTGGATAACGCAGTACAAGCGAACCTGCTGGCGTGCGAAGCGCCCAATGTTTCAGGAAAAGTTTTCAATGTCGGCGTGGGGGGACGCGTTTCCCTCAATGATGTGCTCTGCGAGCTGGGAAAAATCACGGGCAAGACGCTTGAGGCGAAGTACGAGCCGCCGCGCGATGGAGACATCCGTGATTCTCAGGCCGACATTTCGCAGGCGCGAGAAATTCTTGGATATGAGCCGCAAGTGAGCTTTGAGGAAGGGCTGGCGCGGACGTTCGAATGGTATCGCGCGACGCAGACAAAAGCCGCGGAGAAGGCGGAGAAGTAATTAGCACAAACGGGGCGGACTGAAGTTTACCCTTACAACTGTCTCGCTGAAAATTCAAAATTATGGTTTAGTCGTTTTCCCGTAACTGAGCGGCTCACCGGCTTTCGGGACGTCGTAGTTGTTCCAGAACCAGAGCGGCTCGAGTTTTTTCTGTTCCGGCCAAACTTGATTTAACGTGTCGCCTTCGAACAATTCGCCGTTCTTCATGACCCAATGAATCGTGTTGGTGTTATGGATGTCCTCGAGCGGGCTCTTGTCCATGATCAACAAGTCCGCGAGTTTGCCGGGTTCAATCGAGCCAATATCAGCTGGCCTGCCGACAATTCTTGAACCGTTGACGGTGGCACAACGAATCGCTTCGAGCGGAGTCATCCCCCCGCTGGCCAGCATCCACAACTCCCAGTGATATCCGATGCCTTGCATCTCACCGTGGCTGCCGACGCCAACGAGACCTCCGGCGCGGACGAGCTTGGCCATCTGCGCCGCAAATTTCGGAAACTCATATTCATCCTGGCGGAACCACCCCTGGCGTGATTCAGCTTGGCATTGTCGTGCACTTCGCTGTTTTCAAACCAATAGTCCTCACCGAAGGGGCCGCCATAGTTGACGATGAGCGTAGGCGTTTCGGCGATTCCGGACTTGGCGAACATCTGGATCACGTCGTTGTACAGCGGGGCTATCGGCAAGGTGTGTTCGTTGCCGTGGAAGCCGTCGATGACGTGAGTGAGATTGAGTTTGAGGTCGAGGCCGCTTTCGGTGGTGGGCATCATTTCCAGTTCTTTTGAGGCTTGCACCATGTACTGGCGCTGCTTGCGATTGCCAACAATATAGCTCTTGATGTTGTGCGTGCCGTAGTATTTGCGGTACTTGGTCAGGACGCTCTTCACTTCTTCCATTGATTGGAAATTATTGTTGGAGAACACGCCGCCTTGGCGTCGCCGGATTTCTTCTCCTCGTCCCTCTTTTCGCCTTCTTTCTTTTCGTCCTTTGGCGGTTCGAATGAGATCGCGTTGAGCGGTTCGCGGAAGAAGCTCGCACCCACGGCCCAAGTGATGGTCTTGCCGCCATCGGCCCACGCAAAATAATCCGCGCCGACGTCCGTCAGCCGTTTTGCCGGGACGGACGCTGAAGCGACATTCACGGTGGGTGGTTCTCCGCCAACAACGGGCATGGCAATCACGTGGAGCTGGTTCATGACGTGCGCGAGCACCCACTGTCCGTCTGGGCTCGGCACGATGTCGTCCGCAGGAACCGGCTCCTCAGCGAAGTACAGCCCTTGTCCTTTGACCACTAGGTGCGTGCGGCGGTCCGTGCCGTCGTAGCGCAGCGACACCAGGCCTTGCGGCGTGTAGACGAAGATGCGGTCCTTGTCGTTGGTGAAATGCGGGCCGCCGGCCCCCCGCGCGGGAAGAATCAGGTTGGCATCGCCGCCATCCGAGGGAATCCAGATGAGGTCGGCGTTCTCGGTCTGACCACGGTCAAAGGCGCTGTTTTCGCGATCATAGGCGTTGCCGCGAAGCAGGACAATTTTTGTGCCGTCGGGCGACCACGCGGGAGTGCTGTAAACGGCATGCGACTTTGAGAGCTGCAGCGGTGTTCCGCCCGATGCCGGAATTTTCCAGAGCTGGCCACCGTCGCTGGACCAGGTTACATAAGCGATGGATTTTCCATCGGGCGACCAAGCGGGCTGAAATTCATGCGCGTTTCCGCTGGTGAGCCGCTGGGCAGGTCGAGAGTGTAGAGGTGGGTCATGGCGGAGAACGCCAGCTTTTTGCCGTCGGGCGATTCGCCGGGGTCCATGATCAAACGCGCTTTCACCGGACCTTGTTCGACGGGCTGAGGGAAATCCAGCTTCGGCCCCAGCTCCTGCAAGACCTGCGCAGTGAACGGAATTACCTTTTCCGCTCCGGAGACCAGATCGAGCCGCTTAATTTTTCCATCCTGGTTGTAAACGATTTCCTTGCCGCCGGGGAGGAAGGCGTACCCGGGAAAAACGTCGCGGGTAAAGAGTGATTCCTGATCGTCGCGCGTAACCGGGTACTTCACCCAACGGTCTTCGCCGCTTTCAAGGTTGCGTAGCCGCCAACCGGATTCGGTTTCGTAGCGTGTGACGTAGAGAACTTGCTTGCCATCCGGGGAAAGCACAGGGCGAAAGGCGCTCCTGATTTGCTGGATGATTTCGTCTTCGTCGCCGGTCTTCCGGTCACGCCTGGCGATGTGCCACGACGGAAACTGCTGGTTGTAGGATAACGAGCCCAGCTTCGCTGCGTAATAGAGATACTTTCCATCCGGGGAAGCCAGCACGCCCATGGCGTTTGGGCGCTTATTTCTTTCCAATGTCGGAGTGGGCTTGGATGTAGTTATTTGCACGCCAGAGCCGCCGTCGACGTGGTACATCCAGATTTCGCTCGAGCCGATTCCGAATTGCTCCTTCGAGACGAAAATGTATTTGCCATCGGGCGCCCAGCTCGGCGAAGTGAAACTGTTGTTAGGGTCCTTCGATACTTCCTTCACGCCAGTTCCGTCGGGATGCATGATCCAGATGTTGTCGCTGCCTTCGCGGTCGGAGAGAAACGCGATCCACTGGCCGTCGGGAGAAAATTTTGGCTGGCTGTCGAACGCCATACCCCCGTCGATCAGCTTGGCCTGGCCGCCTTCGATGGGAAGAGTGTAAATATCGCCGAGCAGTTCGAAGACAATTATCTTGCCATCGGGCGAGACGTCCAGAGAAAGCCACGTGCCCTCATCTGTCGCGAATGCAACCTTGCGGTCGGACTTCAGCGGCAGCCCCTTCTTCTCGTCCTTTTTTTCTTCTTTCTTGTCGTCTTTCTTTTCTTCCTTCTTGTCCTTCTCCTGCACGGCGGCATCCTGGCGTCTCGCGCCGGCGCACAGCGCCGTTGCGCCAATGAAAAAGACACCGAGGACCATCGCCACCGCAACAAACCAAGCGGTGAGACCGCGCAGACTGGGCTGCTTGACGCTCATGCTCGTTTCCCCTCCGTACCGTCTATCGAAAAACTTGAACAGGAATTCAGGGTTCGGAATCCCTTTGGCTATCGGCTTGGCGATCAACACACCGTTTTCTGGCCATTAGACGCAAGCAGGGTGGAAGCGCC
>Ga0209648_10005856_pt1 | contig 10557 bp, 8 predicted proteins | sample GraSoi2013_115cm_FD_185830 | JGI IMG/M metagenome (GOLD analysis project Ga0209648, IMG submission 185830) | Grasslands soil microbial communities from the Angelo Coastal Reserve, California, USA - Sample 9_17_2013_115cm (SPAdes) (version 2) | ecosystem: Environmental > Terrestrial > Soil >...
TCGATTTCGCCGGGGGTATCCGCCGGTTGCGGGCGCCGCGGTGCCGTTGCCGCGGTTACGCGCGGCCGCCCCGCCGGCCGCCAAGGAGGACACGTAGGCCGCAAGGGCGCCCGCAGTCTCGGATTTTGTCGTATAGTGCTCGCGCAGAAAGTCGGCGAGTGCCCGCACATCGCGGGTCTTGGCAAGGCCACTCGGCGAACGATGGCACTCGGCGCAATCGGAGCGGAACAACTGCGCCGGCGTCTTGCCCGCAGTAAGGTCCTGCGCAGGCGCCGAAGCGCTCGCAAATGCCGTCGCGAATCCAAGAACGAAAATCGAGATCTGCTTCACCGGCCCGCCACCCCTGGTTCCCTGAGCGCCCTTATTAACCCATTCGGGCGGTGGCGCGAGATTATTCTTTCGATCTAGAGTGAGCGGCTGCCCCCGTTTAGCCGAATTTCTGCTGCTCCCCTGTCTGGTAGTAGCCGGGATTGAGCGCAACGACATCCGGGACAGCCTATCAATATCGCAACGCAGCCCCCTGGGTTCCGCTTGCGCTCAAGGCATCCGCCATATGTCTGATTGCGGAACTGGCCGATCGTTGTTAAACTTTATTTGATTCCGGGGTCCGTTACCTGCTGCTGCGGGAGAGGCCATCTTAGGGCCAGGTCGGAATAGCACAATGAATGCGTATCCGACCGGCCCGGCCGGAGCGTTGCATTATGGACTGGCTTCTGCGTTTGACATTGGCACATGTCACTTGCGGCAATTTGCAGGTGACCGCAGCCAGAGGTGCAACATATTCGTTCGGCGACGGCACTGGCCCGCCGATTGCGGTGCGTTTCGTCTCCATGCGTGCCCAGCGGTCGGTGCTGCTCGATCCCGACCTCAAGTTTGGCGAAGCCTACATGGACGGCACCTTCGTGGTCGATCGCGGGTCGATCGCGGAGTTTGTCGATCTTGTGGCGAATCAGTTTGCTTGGCCATGGTGGTCCGCACCCATTGCGCTGTTTCGTTTCGGGTGGCGGCGGGTGAGGCAGCGCAATTGGCGCGGCAGGTCGCGGCGCAACGTCGCCCACCACTACGATCTCGACGGCCGCCTCTATTCGCTCTTCCTTGATTCCGACCGCCAATACAGCTGCGCTTATTTCGAAACTCCGCCGGACAGCCTCGACGACGCCCAGCTTGCCAAGAAGCGGCACCTCGCCGCAAAGCTGCTCCTCGAAGACAGACATCGGCTTCTCGACATCGGCTGCGGCTGGGGCGGGCTTGGGCTCTATGCCGCGGAGGTCTGCGGCGCCCGGGTCACGGGAATCACGCTTTCGCAGGAGCAGCTCGCAATCGCGCGCCAGCGCGCCAGGGAACGCAAGCTGGAAGGCTCCGCCACCTTCCAGGCGCTCGACTATCGCGATGTAACCGGCGCCTTCGACCGTATCGTCTCGGTCGGCATGTTCGAGCATGTCGGCGTCAGCTTCTATGATGCGTTCTTTGCGAAATGCGCCGGCGTTCTCGCCGACGACGGCGTCATGGTGCTGCATTCGATCGGCCGCTCGAGCGGTCCGAGCTATACCAACGCGTGGATCGCCAAGTACATTTTCCCGGGCGGCTATATTCCGGCGCTATCCGAGGTGTTGCCGGCGATCGAACGCGCCGGCCTTCTGGTCACCGACATCGAGATCCTGCGCCTGCACTACGCGGAGACGCTCAAGGCGTGGCGCGACCGTTTCCTCGCCCACCGCGACGAGGTTGCGCGCCTCTACGACACCCGGTTTGTGCGAATGTGGGAATTCTATCTCGCCTGCTCCGAGGCGGCATTCCGACGCCAGAATATGATGGTATTCCAGATTCAACTGGCAAAGCGCCAGGGCACGGTGCCGATCACCCGCGACTATATCCTACGCGCAGAGCAGCGCCTGCGTGGCCGCGAAGCTGGACGGCGCCCGCCGCTGCGGCTGGCTGGCGAGTGAACAGCGCCCGGGGCCTGTAGCCCGGATGGAGCGTCAGCGAAATCCGGGATCAGCCTCGCCGACGGCACGTCCTACCCCGGATTACGCTTGCGCGCCATCCAGGCTACGCGCCGTCGTCAAGTCCCTGCCCTCACCGAACCGGCAATAAAAATTTTCACCTTGGTAATAGAGTGGAAAGAAGGAACAACCCGTTCCCAAGCGCACCCGGCCGATTGCGATTCGACGCTTCCGGACCCATTGATCAAGCCGTTGCGCATCGGCGATGCTAATGCGGCACGCTACCTGATTCGTTTCCAGGCTTGTTCCGCTGCACCGCCATTGCCTGTCAAACCAAAACACGGGACGCCATGGCGCTCGAAACGATCGCACGTAAGCAGGCGGCAAACCCCTCACCCCCTGAGGTCCACGCGAAGGGGGCGCCTTACCGCACGGCTCCGCACAACATCGAGCTGGAGCAGGCGCTGCTGGGCGCCATCCTGGTGAACAACGAGGCGTTCTACCGGGTCTCCGACTTTCTCGAGCCGCGGCATTTCTTCGAGCCCATTCATCAGAAGCTGTACGAGATTGCCGCAAGCCTCGTGCGTGTCGGCAAGGCCGCAACCCCGATCACCCTCAAGACATTTCTGCCGTCTGACCTTGACGTCGCCGGACTGACCGCGAGCCAATATCTCGCCCGCCTTGCCGCCGAAGCCACGACGGTCATCAACGCGTCGGACTATGGCCGCACCATCTACGACCTTGCCATTCGCCGGTCCCTGATCCTGATCGGCGAGGAGGTGGTGAACGCCGCCTACGACGCCCCCGCCGACGAGCGGCCGCAGGATCAGATCGAGCAAGCAGAACGCAGCCTCTATGAGCTTGCCGAGACCGGACGCTACGGCGGCGGCTTCCAGCGCTTTGCCCAAGCCCTCACCACTGCGGTCGAGATGGCGGCGCATGCTTATCAGCGCGATGGAAAGCTGTCGGGGCTCGCGACCGGACTGAGGGACCTCGACCGCATGATGGGCGGCCTGCAGAAATCCGACCTGATCATCCTGGCGGGACGCCCCGGCATGGGCAAGTCATCGCTCGCCACCAACATCGGCTACAACGTGGCGAAGGCCTGGGAGGGCGGCGTGCGCGCCGATGGGCAAATCGAGTCGACCAATGGCGGCATTGTCGGCTTTTTCTCGCTCGAAATGTCGGCGGAGCAGCTCGCCACCCGCATGATCTCGGAGCAGACCGAAATCGCCTCCTATCGCATCCGCCGCGGCGAGATTGCGCCCGCCGATTTCGACCGCATCGCCGATGCCGCGCGCGAGATGGAACGGATTCCCTTCTATATCGACGAGACCGGCGGCCTCTCCGTCGCCCAATTGGCGGCGCGGGCGCGCCGTCTCAAACGTCAGCGCGGCCTCGACCTCTTAGTGATCGACTACATTCAGCTCCTGCAGGGCTCTAGCCGCCGCGCCCAGGAAGGCCGGGTTCAGGAAGTGACCGAGATCACCACCAGCCTCAAGGCGCTGGCGAAGGAATTGAACATCCCGATCCTGGCGCTGTCGCAGCTCTCGCGCGCAGTCGAAAGTCGCGACGACAAGCGCCCCCAGCTCTCCGACCTGCGCGAGTCCGGCTCGATCGAACAAGACGCCGACGTGGTGATGTTCGTGTTCCGCGAGGAATACTACCACAAGAACCGCGAGCCGCGGGCCGGAACGGAAGAGCACTTCAAGTGGCAGACCGAAATGGAAGCCGTGCACGGCCGCGCCGAGGTCATCATCGGCAAGCAGCGCCACGGCCCGACCGGAACGGTGCCGCTGCAGTTCAAGGCCGACGTGACGCGGTTCTCCGATCTCGCGGAAGAGGGTCACATGCCGGCACGGACGTCATAGGGGGCTAGGGTCGCAAGGTCAGTGTATTGCGTATATGTCAGTGATGTAATACAGCCGCTCCATGAAAACACTGACAGTTCGGTTGCCCGAGGTTCTGATCTCCCAAATCGAAGTCGAGTCGCGGCGGCGGAAGCTTTCGAAATCCGATGTCGTGCGGGAGCGACTGACTGCGGCTGGGAAGTCGCGCGAGCGACAGCGGGCAGCGCTCGACGCCATTGCCGCCGTCGTCGGCTCGGTTGATTGGCTGCCGCGCGACTTAAGCGCGCGCACGAAGAAGTACCTAAAATCGACTGGCTATGGCCGTCAGCGCACTCGTTGATGTCGATTTTCTTGTGGCGCTCCCCGTCACTGCCAATGCTCGTCACTGCCGCTTTGCGATTTCGCCGGTCACATATCGAAGGATATCCGCCGTGAGATGAGCGGCACCGGTGTTAACCAGCCACGACTCGAACTGCCGTCCGCTGTCAAGATAGTGGACTCGTTGACCCGCCCGGTCCAGCGTGACGATGCCTCGCGACGCCTTAATAACGACGGTGCCTTTCGTCTCATCCTGAAATTCCGCGCTCACGGCGCGATAGCCGAGATCTTCGAATTCCCTGGGCGCGGCTTTGGAGCTGTCCAAAGCGTGAAGACGTCGCAAAAACTCGACCGTCATTCCCTCGGCCAGGGACCAAGTCGGATTTGGCCTGCCACTGAAGACGTCAAGAGTGACGACAACATTTGAAGCAATGGTGACGGGTTTGTCATCTGGCGCAGCCATGGCGTGCATTCCCCAGGTTAAGAACAAAACGGCAAGAGAAACCCGCAAGGACACTTTCATGAAATTCGCGCCCGGCAACGTTCTGGATAAAATGTTCATGCGGCGACCTTCTGACTTTTCGGCATCAGCATGTATCCATGGAACTCGGTATAGGGTCCGCGGTTGCAGGTCTCCGGATTTGTGATCACCACGCCCGAAGAATCGACGTTCCGAGCGGCCGTGCTGCCTGGTTTGTGACCCCAGCAATCCGGATGCTTCCGATACCAGTGATAGTCCTCTCCCGGCCAGATGACGAGGGCAACAAGCAATCGAGGGGCTTCGCTGTCGGGAAAGCAATCGCCAACATCGTGGGCGCCGTCACGCTTCGCGGCGGCCCTGACATCCGGACCGGTCGGGGGAAAGGCACACATTGTACCTGTGGCGGTGCCGGGCTGAGGTTTCGAGGAATAGAGGGCCCGCTTGTTGGCCGCATAGGCATAACAGTTGTTGGTGGGCTTGAACTGGGGATCGTTCCAGGGTCCCGGTTCGAATGGCAACATTTCGAAGGCACAGGGTCCGGCTTGCGGACCAGGCGGCGCGGAGGCCGATGGCGGTGCGGATGACGAGGCGCGCTTCTGCAACAGTTCGATGATCAGCCGCACCAACCTCTGGAATTCATCGAGTCCAAAGAAACCGACGAATCTGGCAATCGCGGCAAGCTCCCTGAACAGGACGAGATGGTCGAAGGCATCTACCGGCAGGTTAAGCAACGGTGTCACGCGGTATTTCACGACGATTTCGGGAGGCCAGACGATCTGCAGCCCGCGATATCCAAGGTGCACCGGAAACTCCGCCGACGAGAGCCGTTGGAGCAAGCCGTTATCGTTAACAAGATCAAAGAACTGTCGGGAGATTATCGGAGGCAGCTGCCACGACGGATTGGTTCTGCCGGAAAACACATCGAACGTCAGCTGCATTAGCGCCTCGACTTTCGACAATACCAGACACTTAGGCGACGCGGCGTCTCGCCAGCGGCGCGTGATTGACACCGCGGCGAGTGGGCCAGACGCCTATTCGATAATTTGTACTCGCGTGCGGTCCCGATCAGGTTCAAACCGGGACGGCCCCTGGCAGGACATTCGACGTTTTAGACTAATACGCAATCGCATAGCAATCCCGCCGCCGGTCGGCGCCGGCGATGCGGTTGCCGGTCGCCGGATCGATCAGCACCGCGGTGGCGCATCCGTTCATGCCGAAGGCGCGGATGCGGGCCACGTCATGGCCGCGCGCCTGCAGATCGTTGTAGACGGCATCGGGAATATTGGCCTCAAGATTGAGCCTGTTGAAGCCCGTATTGTGCGGCCAGAACGAGCCGAAGAAATGCAGCGTCTGGACGCGCGGCCACTCGAATGCCTCGTGAAGGTTCGGGTACCAGTCGGGCCAGAACTCCACCACGTCGAGAAACGCCTGCAGGATGGTTTGGTCCTGGTTGTCGCCGCCGGGCGAGCCGATCGCCATGAAGGGCTCGCCGTTGCGCAGCACGATGCTTGGCGTCAGCGTGTAGCGCGGCCGCGCCCGCGGGCGCAGCTGGGCGGCGCGGGTTTTGTCGAGCCAGAACTGCTCGCCGCGTACGCTCATGCCGATCCCTGTCTTGCCGAGGATGACGGCCCCGCTGATCCAGCCGCCGCTGGGTGTCGAGTCGAAGATGTTGCCGTCGCGGTCGATGACGGCGATGTGGGTCGTGTCCTTGGACGCGCCGGAAACCGGCTCCGGATCGGGCAACGGCCCGGTGGATTTGCCGGCGTCCGTAATGTTTGCGACCCAGTAGGGCCATTCCTTCACCTGACCGTCGAACGGCAGCGGATTGCCGGCCACGAACGCGCGCGATGCATGCTTCGGATCGATCAGCCCGGCGCGCTCTTTCGCGTAGGCTTTCGACAGCAGGCCCTCGCCGGGAACCCGTACGAACGCCGGGTCGGCGTAGTACGTGTCGCGATCCGCGTAGGCGAGCTTGAGCGCCTCGACCACAGTATGGAGATATTCGGGACTGTTCTGCTTCATCGAGCGCAGATCGAAATTCTCCAGGATATTGAGCGCCTCAAGCAGCACCGGTCCCTGACCGTTGAACGCATGCTTGTAGACTTCGTAACCCCGATAGGTCGTCATGCTTGGCGGCTCGATGCGCGCGAAGAACTCCGCAAAATCGGCGAGCTCGAACGGCGCCTCATGTTGCTTGAGAAAGCCGACCATCTCCGCGGCGATGTCGCCCTTGTAGAAGCGGTCACGCGCGGCCACGATGCCGGCGCTGCGGCCCTCGCTTTTGTGCGCGCGCTCGGCCTCGACCATGCGCGCGAGCGTACGCGCCAAGGTCGGAAACTTTATCGTCTCGCCGGGGCGGTAAGCGGCGCCGTCGGGCTTGAACCAATAACTGCGGTTTTCCGGCCAATCCTGCATGAATTTGGCATTCCGCCCGATCGCCGCCACCGTGCGGGGCCGCAGCGGAAAGCCCTGCTCCGCATATTCGATCGCGCGCCCCGCCACCGCCTCGAAGCTCATGGTGCCCCACTGGTCGAGCACCGTCAGGGCGGCGTGAAGGGCGCCCGGCACCACCGCGGGATCGAGCCCCTTACCGTCGAGATTCTTGTTCCGCGCGGCGTACCAGTCGATGGTGGCGCCCTGCGGCGCCCACCCCTGCCCCACCACCGCAGTCACCTTGCAGGCGCTGCGCGGATAGACGAGGACGAGCGCTTCGCCGCCAAGGCTGTAGAGATCCTGCTCGACCACGCCGCCGACGAGCAGCGCCGCGACGCCGGCATCAAAGGCGTTGCCGCCCCGCGCCAAAATCTCGAACGCCGCCGCCGTGGTCAGCGGATGGCCGGCCGACACGCCGCCGTTGCGCCCCATGACCGGGGGCCGCTCAGCGGCGTAGGCGGCGATCCCTGTCAGGGGCGGGAGCGCTGCCAGCACCAGAAGCGCGACAACCCCAAGAACCGTGCGGCCAAGTGGACGCTCAAGTGGACGCTCAAGTGAAATCTTAAGGAGAACGTTACGAATTGAGTTGAAGACGTTACGAATAGAGTGTCCCGACCGAAGGTGCGGAGCGCGCGTTAGCGGCAGACGGTACATACGTTTCCCTCCCGATTTATCGTTTGCCCGATCATACGCACGGCCGCGCCCTCGCGGAAGGCGCTTGCCGCACCTCTAGTGTTGTGACTTTGACGTTCATTCCCTAGGTGTCGAAAGCGGCGCTCCCGTTGCACGCACCGTCTGACCCTCCATATGAGGAGCCTGCGGCGGGCAGTCCGCTGGTCACATTGAAAATTTGGAGAGGTTCCTTTGGCGTTCGGCAGATTGAAAGCGAGATTTAGCCGGGCGTCGCCCGCGTCCGCCAGGCCATCCGACGCTTCCACGAAGCCATCCGCCGCCGGCGTGGCTGGCTCGGCCGCTCAGGCTGCGGTTGCCGGTGGCATGGCGTCGAGGCCGGTGCACGATTCGCCGGCAGGCGCGCCCGCGCACGACTCCGCAGCTGCGGCCAAGCCTCCGGCCTCCGTGTCGGGGGCGCCCGAACGGGCGCAGATCGAAACCTCAGGACCGGCCGCGCTCGAAACCGGCGGCATACTCACCATCGATCTCGCCGCCATCGTCAAGAACTGGAGGGCGATGGCGAACCGGGTGGTTCCGGCGGATTGTGCCGCGGTCGTCAAGGCAGACGCCTATGGCTGCGGCATCGACAAGGTGGCGGCCGCGCTGGCTGAGGCCGGATGCGCCACGTTCTTTGTCGCCCATCTCACCGAAGCGCGCCAAGTGCGCGCTGCCCTGCGCGCGGCGGCGCCCGAGGCTGCGATCTATGTGCTCAACGGCTTCCCGCCCGGAACTGCTGCGACATTTGCGGAGATCAACGCCCGGCCGGTGATCGGCAGTCTCGCGGAGTTCGTCGAATGGGACGCCTACTGCACGGCAACCCGTTGGTCCGGCGGCGCGGCGCTTTATTTCGACACCGGCATGAACCGGCTCGGCTTCGCACTCGAAGAGGCGCCGCTGTTCACCGCACGAGTGAAGATGCCTGACCATGGCATTTCGCTTGTCATGAGCCATCTTGCCTGCGCCGACACGCCGAGCCACCCTCTCAACGCCAAGCAGATCGAGGCATTTCGCGATTTGCGCTTCATGTTCCGCGGCACCCCGACGTCGCTCGCCAATTCGTCCGGCATTTTTCTCGGGCCCGCTACCCACTGCGACATGGTGCGCCCCGGCGCCGCATTGTTCGGCGTAAACCCGACGCCCGCGAGCCCAAACCTGATGGAGCCTGTCATCACCCTCAAGGCGCGCATCGTGCAGGTGCGCGACGTGCCGCGCGGCAACACGGTGGGTTACGGGGCAACCTGGACGGCCGCGCGAGCGTCGCGGGTCGCCATCGTGTCGGTTGGCTATGGAGACGGCTATCCGCGCACCGCGGACGGCGCCAGAATGGGGCCGAAGGGGAGCAACAGGCTCGCCGAATCGGGCACTAAATCCGATGCCTTTGGGCTCATCGCCGGCCGGCGCTGCCCCATGGTGGGTCGCGTTTCCATGGACCTGATGGCGTTCGATGTCAGCCTCTTGCCGCAGGAGGGGGTGCGACGCGGCGCTCACGCGACCCTCATCGGCGATGACATTACGGTCGACGACGTCGCCTCCTGGAGCGGCACCATCGGGTATGAGGTGCTAACCAGGCTGGGACGCCGGTATCGGCGGGAGTGGAAACGATAATACGGTTTGTAGGGTGGCAAAGGCGCATCGCCCGGAGCGGCGCCGTTGGCACGGACCGGCCTGCGACTTTGCCCACCCTACGGCTGGATCGGTTCCATTTCACCGAACGCGCTATAGATTAGCAAACAGTGAGGCAGCAATGAATATCCAGCTCGATCTGCGCATGGGCAAATCCGAGTTCCTCACGTGGGTGCAGGCACACGAGGGGCGCTATGAGCTCGCCGGGAGCCGCGTCGTGATGATGACCGGGGGCTCGCGCGGTCATGCCATCATCGTCCGCCGGCTCGCCGCGGCGCTGGAGAAGCGCCTCGACGGCAACCGATGGACGGTTCTGACCTCCGATTTTGGCGTGGATCTCGGACGTTCTACGGTGCGGTATCCCGACGTCGTGGTTGACGTTGCGAGTGGCCGGCTGAAGGACTTGACCGCTACGGCTCCGGTCGTGGTCGCAGAGATCATTTCTCCGTCCTCGGCCAAAGACGATCTTGGCGTAAAGGCCGATGAATATGTTCGATTGCCGAGCCTATTGGCTCATATCGTGCTCGCGCAGGACGAGCCGAAGGCGCGTGTTTGGGTGCGCGGCGCCCGCGGATTTTCGCCCAAGCCGAAGGTCATCGATGGCCTTGATGCCGTGATTAAAATCGCGTCGCTCGGCATCGATCTGCCGCTCGCGGAAATCTACGCAGGCGCCGAATACCGATAGCTTTGGGGCGGACGCATGCAGGCAAGTCGGTCGGGTCAGCACGAGGGCGCGTTCCGATGAAATCGAACCACCTCCCCGGCGTCATGCCCGCGCTTGTCGCGGGCATCCACCTCTGTCTTGCGGGCTTTCAGCGAGAAAGGCGTGGATGGCCGGGACAAGCCCGGCCATGACTCCGCATATATGGTTCAATATGACCGGAACGCGCTGTAGTCTGGCCGCATGGGAATGTTCGACGCTTCATTGAAACTTCAGCCTTGGGTACTGTTAGGATTCATGGTGGTCTCCCAACCAGGCGCAGCGGCGGACTATATCGTTGACGGCGTGCCGCTCCCGTCTGATGCAAAGGTTGGATCGCCGGCGGAGCCCTCCGTGCAGGCGCAATGGGCCGGTGCATGGGTCGGCGCCTGGGGCGGCGTGCTCAAACACATCCTGCTTGTCGAGTCCGTTGCGGATGACGGCACAGCTCGCGTCGTTTATTCGATCGGTGACAATCCGGCTTTCGGCATTCGGCGGGCCTGGAGCCGGCACACCGCGACTGCATCGGGACGCCGA